>Ga0315904_10010891_pt1 | contig 11687 bp, 7 predicted proteins | sample LakEriMetagenome_6_FD_203529 | JGI IMG/M metagenome (GOLD analysis project Ga0315904, IMG submission 203529) | Freshwater fungal communities from buoy surface, Lake Erie, Ohio, United States - Buoy 12 MA120 | ecosystem: Environmental > Aquatic > Freshwater > Lake | place: USA: Lake Erie, Ohio...
ACAGAGATCTGTCGAGTTGCCTGTCGGTGATCTTCGGCTCTAAGTAGGTCCTCAGGATCCAGTCCTCGCTCTCTGAGCTTCTCTTCAAGAAACTGCAGAGCCATAAATGCTTTGCGTCCCCTGACCCGCAAACGCTTAAGCAGCTCAAGCGCGCCGTGACGCAGGAAGGTCTCGCGTTCGTTAATGCGCCGAGCGAGCTCCACCATGATCTCGGTTCCCGTTCGGGACTCATCTCCAAGAACTCGGTTTACCAGATCTAGTACCTCGCGCCGGGCTTGTAGCTCGCGTTCAGCCTCAACGGTGAGGTGCCTTAGGTTTTCAAGTAGCGCCAGGCGCAGCATGATCGGGAAAGCCCACAGCTCTCCTGAAGAGAGCTCCAATTTGGTCTGATATGCCGTGAGAAAACACGATGAGAGCTGGTAGTCGACACTGCCATCTGTATTGACGATGAATTCCAGCGCAAGGTGATAAACCCGTGGTAATCCGCGCAGATCACCGCGATTTATTTTTGGTAGTATCCGATAAAATCCACGAGGCAGGTATTTCTTAATCTGAGCGGCGTGTCGTTCGACAAGATGATAGTTGTCCAGTAGCCACTCAGCACCTGCTGTGAGCGACTCGCCGCGATGGGCTGCTTCGGCGAGGCTCAGGTATACTCGCTTCAAGGTCGCTCGGTTCGAGCTGTAGCTGCGCAGCACGCGGGCTGAGTGGAATGTTCCAACGTTTCCTGAATGAGAGTTAGCGAGTTGTAGGGCAAGCTGCTCAAGGGCTTCGCGCGATAGAACTGTTGTGTTCCATGTTCCTTTCGGTAGGTCGAATGATTGTTCCGGTGAGATGCTGCGAGCTACACCTCGCAACATATTCTGCAGACCGTTGACGAGTCTAAATTTTGGAAAAGCCACTTTGAAAATCACGCTCGATATACTCTGGAGTTAGCCCGCATCGTGCGGTCGCCATAAGGGTGATGATTATAGGGGCGGATTTCACTCCCTATAAGTTGCCATTGCGAATTGCTTCCGCAGGCCCATCTCAAACGACAGAAGCATCCATTTTGCTGTGGACTTCTGTCATTTGTCACACCCGCTGAAGTATACACTATGGGACGTTTGGGCGTAATACCCTGCAGCATACTGGCCTCGAATAACTTTACCCTGAGGGAGGCGCGGAGCCGACCTGATCCTAATCAGCGCTCAGACCGCAATAGCTCGTCTAGGCGCGATTTTCTTAGGCTTCCGAAGGCGCTGCGATCCATGTCGACAATCGCCACAGTATGGGACCATTTAATCGGTAACTGACGGGCTATGGAAAAGTAGCGGTTGACTAAAATCTTGGTCACCTCGCCGTGCATGTCAGGGGTGAGGGGGTTAATCTGCAACAGAGCCAGAATAGCCACGTACCGGACCATAGGGGAGCGCGCCTCCCTTAGGTGCCATAGACGGGAGACGATCGGCACGGCTTTCGGTCCCAAAGCGGCTCCAACCAGAGCTCCACCGACTAATTTCTCGTTTGAGTCTGACTCAAGGGCTGGTACAACGTCCGCTAAAACCGTCTCAGCAGGCAGCAATGAGATAACCTCAAGGGTTGTAGGTTGCACTCCGCGTTTACCATTCGTTCGAATCACATCCTTGATAAATCCGGACCAGTCAAAATCCCTTTCGCCACGCGCGGCTAGGGTTTTGATCGCCTCAAGCCTGAGCGGGCTGTCTTGATCTGCGCTTTGCACAATATTTTTTACAGCACGGCTAATCTCAATTGAGTCACCACCAACCTGAGAAGCTAGCGGGAGAAGCGTTGATTGAGTTTCGGAAGTTCCGCGTTCTAAGAAGCCAGCGAGGAGGGGTATCTGCTGGGGTAGGAGCGGGGTCTGTCGCTGAAGGAGGGAAACAACTGGTGCAAGGCGCGGGCTGTCGCCATGGGTGGAGATATATGAGTTAATCGCATCGGATGCCGATAGCACTATGTCGGGGGCGCAACGAACGATCTCGTCTAGCTGAGGGCTAGACATCTCATTGATGCAGCGATGTGCGGCGCTCGTGAGATTTGCGTGTAGGCTTGAGTCGGATGGATGTATGGCAAGCAGAGAGCAGATCGTTGACGTGTGGTTAGTGACAAAAGAGCACCCCTCTCGATTAGCGAGTACAGACGCAAGTTCGGACGCCTCAGCTTTGGAGGCCGATTTCAGCGCAACGAGTACTGCTAGGGCGTGCGAGCGAGGGGCCCACGCTGGCTTAGCGATCGCTTTACGAAGAGGAGCTACAGCGGCCGAACCTGTTACAGCCAATCCTTTTTCGGAAAGTGACTGCACGTCAGGATAGCGAAGAAGGTCGATAAGCCCGGCTATTGAGCGCTTGAGCAGAGTCGGAGCACTTGTGACGGCGTACAGTGCAGCAACACTCTTAGGGGATGGTGGCACCTGAAGAGCAAGGGATACGATGCTGCCCTCGAGTTGTGGAATCTTTGTTGCAAGCTGTAGAGCGAGTGGTGGCGGAGCAGGGCTCACGAGGTACGGTTTGATGTACGGAGAGAATCGGTTCGGTTCTCTGCCGAGCCCAGTATTGTTAAGAAGGTCAAGCAGTGCAGCAGCGGTAAGCTCCCGTCGACTGACATCAGAGATGGTGGGTAGTGCCTTAAAGATCGTGAGGGCGGCCTGAATGCTCTCTGCTTTGAACTGTTCAAAGTTGGTCAAGGCCCTTAAGGCCTCAAGCGAGAGCTCGGACTGAAGATCAACAGCACGCTCTCGAATCCGAGCGTAGAGATCATCGCGTACCTCAGGTGCAAGCCGGGTCGATGGCGAGGCCGATATGGCGAGAGCAAAGCGCTGATGGTCAAGCGGGCTCTCTTTGCTGAGCAAGGGAAGCAGCTTCTTGCCGAGCGTTGGATTTGAGGAGACCAGGCAAGTGGCTTGTTCGGGGGTGAGGATACCCGGCGAGAGTAGATCGGGAATCTCTGCCATCTCATTTTGTTGAGTTGCGTCAATTGCAAAGCCTTCCAGAGCGGCGCAGGCAGAGCCTAGCAGAGGCAGAAAGGTTGCAGCGTAGCGTGGGTCTTTGCCTAAGCGAACAAAGTCGTTGATAAACTCCGTTAGTAGCGCTTTGCTGGGTAGGGGAATGCGAGCGATGACCTGAGCTAGCTGCTCCGGTGGTAGTGCTGCTGCCAGTGAGACTCCGGCCCTCATGGTCAGCGCTCCGCCTGGGTCAGCTTCAGAGAGGTACTGCAAGACCTCATCTTTGGTTGCGCTACTAGTCACAAGCGTACGCAGCACGAACGGAAGGCCATCATCAAGAAACTCTTGTATGATCAACCGAGCTACGAGCGGTCGCTGACTAAAGACATGCGCAGCGATAGAGCTAAACTGCTCTGATGAGGGGACGCTGCCCTGCTTGTGGGCGCGTTCAGCGATGTCGGCTACTGTTTCCTCAAGCCCCACTGCTATCTCATCGCTGAGAGCTTGCTCCGAGTACGTCGCAACGAGTTCTGGCAAGACGTGCAGCGCCAGCCCACCGGCACCGCGCAGTAGTTCAAGCGCGCAGCGCTTTGCCTTCAGCTCCCGCTTGGCGTCGAGAGTTTGCCACAATGCGCCTGAGATGAGCTCGGGGCTTTTCGGGGCGCTCAGTCGGGCTGCATCCCCGGCGGGCGATGGGCCTGGCGCTACTGCGAAGGCCTCGGGCGCTGTTGGTGACTGCGTACTGAGTGCTACCACTCGCGCCAGGAACTCCGCTAATGAGCTCTGCTCCTCGACGCTCCGCGAGGAGAAGTCTTTTAAGGCCTGGTCGCAATCCTCGAAGATAGCCTTTTTGACAGAATCCTCGGCACTAGCGCAAGGGGCTAGAGCGAGCAATATTGAGGTGACGATGGTAATTACTCGAAGCGCCATGAGCCGTCTCCTTCGAGTGTCAACACATGTTCGTGGTACTTGCCTAGAGTCGTTAATTCGCCAGTACTGACCCATTTCTCCACATTATTTGGAATTATTTGGTATAATATCTCCTCGATACTTTGATCCATCGCTGTAGAGGCTTCATCCAGGAATGCGACGCGCGGTTTGATGAGCAGTAGACGCGCAAACGCCAGTCGTTGTTGCTCGCCCGTCCCTAGTACGTTTGGCCAATCAAGCACGGCGTCAAGACCGCCAACGCGTCGGTACATCTCCATCAGTCTAACCTTCTCAAGAACTGCAACTAATTCTCGGTCGAGTAACGATTTACGCGGAGCACCGTAGAGCAACTGAGAGCGCAGAGAGCCTAAAACCATATACGGTCGTTGAGGAAGGAATAAAGCGTGTGCCAGATTCGGCCTTATGATCGTACCACTACCAGAATCCCACAATCCGGCGATGGCTCGCAGAATAGAGCTCTTACCGCTGCCGCTCGGTCCGGCAATGAGCAGAGATTTTCCGGGCATAGCAAATGAGAGGTCCTTGATCAGTGCCTGCTCGCGTCGAGGAGTCCAGATTGTTACCGATCTAAACTGGAGCGTATCTCCCGTGCGAGTTGCGATTCTGTTACCAGGGGAGAGTGGCTCATTGGCGGCATCAAGAGCTTCAGAGAAAGAACCAAGACGGTTAATAACGGCCGCAAATACGCTCAGATTTCCGAAGTGGTTTACAACGATTGAGAGAGCGTTGATTACGAAGCCGAAGGCTGCCCCTGCTTGAATCACGGCACCGAACTCAACCTGACCATTAAAGAATAGCGGTGCAACAATGACCGTTGGTAGAACCGTGAGAAGATAGTTGTACCCAGTTGTAAAGAACTGCAAGTTTCGGTTCCAATTAATTACTTGCAGAAGATTACTCAGAGCGGCTTTGAGTCGCTGCCTCGTGCGCACAAACTCCTGGGATTCGCGACCATAAAAGGCGATCGACTCGGCGCTATCTCTCACGTTAATCAGCTTGTATCGGTAGTCTGCCTCTTTTTTGAGTTGAGCAAAGTTAAGACCGATGAGCGGACGGCCAAGGAAGTATGTCACGATCGAGCCGATCACCGAGTAGGCGCACGCTGCCACGAGCAGCTTCCACGAGATCGACCACAACACGTACACGTACAGAAAAAGCTGAACTGAGGAGTTAAAGAATATCAGGCAGAATGTGAGGCTCTGAGCGCAGAACGAGCGTACATCTTCTTCGATACGCTGATCAGGATTGTCGACTTCGCCGCGCAGATTGAGACGGTAGTACGCACGATTAGTGAAGTAGCGCGAGAGGATCTTGTGGCTCAGCCAACGACGCCAGAGGAGGCTCAAGCGCTGCTCGGAGTATGAGTAGAACACAACAATCGGAGTGGCCAAGGCGAATGCGCTTAAGTACTCAAATAGCTTCCAGCGAAAGAGCTCAGCATCTTTAGTCTGAAGCGCTGTCATAAAGTCGCGGCCGATGTAACTCATCATCACGCCGATGCCGTTGATCGTCAGCGAGAGGGCGAGTACGAGGGCGACAAGGCCAAGCGCACGATACTTCAGTTCGGAGGTAAAAAATGGAGCTGCTAGCTCAAAAAATCTGCGGATGACGTTACGGTCAAAGCTAGCCATGATTAGTGCGACTCTCGGTAGGTATGGGGCACTGCTCTACAATACCTCATACAGTTATACCTCCGTCACGACTAACAACAGTTCGTTCGTAATCAGCCCATGCGGCCGAGAATCCCCTACCTGCCGCACGGAGCTCGGGGAACGAGCCGACCTCTTCCACACGTCCGTCTTTAATATAGATAACTGTGTCGAAAAGGGGTACGAGTGCCAAGCGGTGACAGGCGGTGATCACCGTCAGATTGCTAAATTCGTGTAAGATTCCGGTGAAGATCTGCTTCTCTGTGAGAGGATCGAGGCTCGAGGTGGGCTCGTCAAGCAGCAGGAGGTCCTTGCCTGGAACACGAAGAATTCCCCGCGCCAGAGCGAGCCGCTGGCGCTCTCCGACAGAAATATTGAGCCCCGCTTCCTCAAGCGTACTATCCCAGCCATCTGAGAGCTTCTGCAGTATGTGGTCAATACGGCAGATCTCGACGGCTTTCTGCATAGCCTCTTGCGAGAAGTCTTGTCCGAAGCTGATGTTATATCGAACGGTCTCTGAGAATATCTCTGGCTCCTGAGGCACAAGGATGCTTGCCTGAGCAACATCATCAAGGGTGACATTGTGAGTGCCATCGATACACGCTGAACCCTCTTGTACCGCAAGCATTCCGGCAAGAACCTTAAGCAGGGTAGATTTACCACCGCCGCTTGGGCCGACTAGGGCGATCTTCTCACCGCGCCTGATTGCAAGCGAAATGCGCTTTAGGTTGGGTGCGCCGTTTCCGTACGAGAAAGTTACGTCGCGCAGCTCAAGACGATCCCATAATCGGGGCATATTCCCCGTGAGAACCGGCTTTGCGAACTCGCTCGATTCAAGTAGCACGCTTGATGCATCATCGTACGCTGTTGCTGCCTCGATAATTCCGCCGTAATACCCGGTAAAAGAACCGATTGCTGCAAAGATGCGATCAAGGTAATTGAGCAACACATACACTTGCGCAACATCGAAAGCAGTCCCAAGGGCTCTCTGATTTCCAAAGTACACGTACAACGAAGTCCCCATCACCAGACTGTAACCGACTGCGATCGTGCCCCACTTAAGCTCCTGGTACTTCCAGATCTTGCGTGAAAGTTTAAAGCCCTCATCACGCTGAGTGGTTAGGTATGAGATCGCTGGGGCTTCCAGGCGCAGAGTTTTTACTGTGATAATATTCGAGAGGTAATCGACACAGGTGCGGTTGAGTCTGTCGTAAAAGCGGTTGTTCTTGCGGATGTTTCGGGTCAGACGTGCATTGAAAAGGATCATCACCAACACCGTGATACACCCCATCACAAGAACGGTTAGAGCTACCTCTGCATCGAGAGCGAAGATTAGCAATGTCGCCGCAAAGAACTTCATAGTGCCGTCGATGATCTGCCAGATGTAGTTCGAGACCACTGACTCAATCGCGCCTACAGAGCGGTGCAGCTTACTTAAATTCTCACCGGTATGGTGGTTGACGTGCCATTTAAGAGGGAATGTGATAAGAGCTGTGAAAACTTCCTCAAGCTTTTTAAAGCGCGCACTGTACGCAGTCGTTCCTTGAAAGTAGCGGCCGTAGTGATGCGTGGCTGCGTATGCCATTTTTAGCCCGACGTAGAGTCCGATCCCCTTGAGCCCCTCGCGCATGGCATGGTCGGTAAGCCCTTCTTTCACGAACACACCCAGGATCCAACCGATCGCCCATGGCACCAATAAATCTATTGAGTAGGCCAAAAAATACAGGAAGACAAAAACAAAAAGACGAAGGCGTGTTCCTGCAGTTGACTCCCACGAGGCTTTTGCAAGGCTAAGTACTGAGGATAACGTGCTGGAAGCTGGGGTAACGGCGCTCATAAGCAGGCAAAAATATAGCAGAACGGCTCAGCTGTGTCTTGAGAGTGGGGCTCAATAAGATCCACCAGCAACACAAACCCCTGCAAGAACATTGTTTTACCCTTCGGGTTAAATCGCTGGCTGAGTTTATTTGGATGCAACCCGCAGTGGGATCGGAGTGACAGGAACGCTGTTCCCGCTTTGAAGTGCTTTAACTATGGTTTGGCGCGGTGTTGCTTGGGGGCGGCCTTAGGGTATGAAACACACAGCGCGAACCGATAACAACCAGTATGTTTGCCATGGTTAGGTGTGTAAGTTTAAGCCAGGTTGGAGCGAGCATAGTCAGCGTGGCAACCCCAATCAGTACCATGACCGCCACTGCAAGCCCAAACTTTCCGTACATAGCCCTGAGCGTAGGGTGAGATGCCCGCGCAGAGGAAACGGAGTAAAGCAAGACAACGCCCACAGGCAGAAGCAACCCGAGGATCGGATGCAGGATCCGCAAACGAACAGCAGGATGAGAGGTGACACTCAGATCATCGGATAACCCAGAGCTAAGAGAGCTAGCTGGGAGAAGGTGAGAACCCAAAGCTGCAATCGCACCAGTCCCCAGTAAAATTCCCATCATCACCGCCAGTGAGAATCCCCAACGTCTGGTTGTTTGATTGATATGGGTACGGATTCGCGTTCCAAAGAGCACACTCTCCGCCGTCATAACTTCCGAGAAGAGAAGTAGTGAGGTGTTGAGCAGATGAAGCGGCATAACGTACATGCGTGAGAGCGATTCACTTTCATTCACAAGCCCCTGCTTGACTAGCATCCGTCCGATAAGGGCTTCGGTTGCAGTAAAGAGAAGTGTCCAGAGGACCCAGTGTCTAGCGGGGTTGCCTTTGCGTGTAAGCATTCTGATCGCTACTAGCTGCGCTAAGACAAAAACACCGAACAAGGCGGTAGAGTAGCGATGTGCCACCTCGGTCCATGTTTTTACCGAGCCGCCAAGGGGCACGGCGGCGCCGTGGCACAGCGGCCAGTGGTCACCGCACCCATCTCCAGAGCCTGAGATTCTCACCCATGCGCCCCAGGCGATGATAATGATAGTGTACGCCACGATCGCCCACGATACCTGATACAGTCTTCGCATTTTTGAAGTAGGAGCGGGAAAAGTGGTCATACGAATAAGTGCTTAGGCCGGATCTGTTCTGGCCATAGCTATTGTATCCCAGCGTTAACTAATTCGCCAACACCTGGGTAGCCTACGTTTGGCTAGCCGCGAGTGGGCACAACCAACACGGGACAGTTGGCATGGCGCAGCACGTACTCCGCGGTTGATCCGAGTAGAGCCCGTCTTATTCCGGTGCGACCGTGAGAGGCGATGATGACGAGATCGGCCTTGTGCTCATGACAAAACGATACGATCGTCTGCTCGACACCGACTGGAGCATGCCGCACTTCCTTAGCTACGCTAATTCCTGGGAAAAATTGCTGGATATGGGCGCTCAGATCCTTACGCACGCCCTCAACTAGTTGAGAGACATCTTCGGTTGAATAGATCGCGGGAACTTCAAGGGTCCCAGCGCCGGCATGAGCATACTGAATAGAGGTATCAATACACGATAGAGCAGTCAGCGTAGCCGAGTATCTCTCGGCAAGAGAGTGTGCGTATGCGTACGCTTTGATGGCGTCATCAGATAGGTCTGTTGTCAGTACGATCTTCTTAAAAGTTGTTGTTGCCATACTGTTCTCCTTGCAAGTTTGGGTGCATGTACGTGTTTAGGTTTTGCTCCCACAATTATCGCGCGTGACCAACCAAGACTTTAGCCTCCTTTGGCAGCGCGATCCATGATTTTTGCGAGGTACGAGTGGCCGATGCCATGGCATTAAAGAGTGGGTCAGCTTGGCTCAGGGTTATGATTGAGCCGTTATCGAGCTGCACCAGCATCGATTGTTTTGAGTCGCCAGAGTGGACATCGAGGGTTGAAAGCTCATGCAGGTAGTAGCGCGGGTCGAGGCCCAGGGTATTTAGGGCATTAGTAGCCTTTTTACATAGAGCTTCCTTATCATCTTCATTTTGTACACGGATAGTTTTAAGGAGCCGTCGATTGAGTATGCGCTGACTGAGGTCGCTCACTATTGAGTCCTTACTTCTTGACCAGCGGGTGAGGTGGTAGCGCCACCATGACTCACGCATATTGAACATGGTCTCTAATGAAAGATCGGCGACAGTTTTAGCAGCTAGTGCGTGTGCCATAGTATCGTCGATAAACTCAAGCTTATCACCGAGTGCGCGAGCGCGATCGACCACGGCTTTGTTGAGAGTATCCGCGGCGAGAAGCACTCTATGTTGATACACCTGTCGGTACATGGCGTGACGAGATACGGCGAAATGCATCATCGAGTCGAGCCGGTTCTCCATCAGAGCCAGTTGTCCATTCGGTGTGATAACGATCGAGTCGACCAGGGCTGGAATGTTGTACTGCCCGTAGCTCACTCCCGCTAAAATGCTGTCTACAGCGGACCAATTTCCGCGATCAACGTTCCATCCTCCACCAGAAATAAGCTGCCACGTCCATGCTGGTATCTTCTCAGACTCATCGAGGATCTGAGTCACTTGGGTTTTTAAGGTGCGAGAATGGGAATCTAGAATGGCACCGATCTCAGGGTCGTGCGTGATGACCTGCTCGGCCAGCGATTCGTGAGAATCGGGTTGACCAGGGAACCAGGTTTTGAACGCAGTGTGTGAGCCTGGGGCCAGGTGTCCAACGTCGTGAAGCAACGCAGCCACCAGCACAGCTGCGCGGTACGGCTCGATTTCTTGAGAGTGGTTGCGTGCCAGCTTGCTGAGCACAAGCTTGGCGAGGTAGGCAACTCCAAGGCAGTGTCCAAAGCGCGAGTGTTCCGAGAACATATACACCAGGCGCGTGTTTGCGGTTTGACTGATATCTCGTAGTCGTTGAAACCATCCGGTATCAAGAAGCTTCAGCACAAGCTGCTCAGCGGGATCATCGAATGAAAACGAGATCGACTGGTGAACCACGTCTGCAAAGGTTATCTCACTCACGCTCTATGCTCCTTGTCGTTGTCAGAGTACTCTGGGATCGGTCTCTGGCTCGTTACACTAATTCCAAAACTATCAAGCCCCATCAGAGTGCGTTGAGTCGAAGAAAGCAGTTCGATACGCTTAATCCCTAGGTCGCGTAAAATCTGAGCGCCTACTCCATACTCACGCATGTTCATTGTCGAGGCTGGTTCGTTTCGTGCCCCAGCATCTGGCGTGGCTTGAAACACAGAGGTCTCGCCGAGACTTGCTCGACGAAGATAGAGTAAAACGCCGCTGCCGTGTTCAGCAAGCGCACGCAACGAGTTCTGGATCTGATGGCGCGATGCGGGTGAGTGGGTATCGAACACATCAGCCACGGTGTTCTCGACCTGTACTCGGGTAAGGATCGGCTTGGATGTGTCGCACACTCCCTTGATCAACGCCACATGCTCGACATCGTGAATCTGAGAGCGGTACGCAATCGCGCGCAGCTCACCTGCTGCATGTGTTGGGATTGTCGCTTCAGCGAGGCGAGTTACAAGTGGTTCATGTCTCAACCGATACTGTATAACTTCAGAGATAGTGAAGTGGGGGATCTCTTGTATTTGCGCCCAGGTCTTAGCCGACTGACCCGAAAGCAGCTCTCCGTTCTTATCTAGAAAATCGACGAAAAGCGCAGCATCGTTAAAGCCAGCGAGCACCGAGATATCCAGTGCCGCTTCGGGTATCCCTGCTCGTACAAGTGAGCCACCTGATTTAGTTTCGACAGGAAAGATATGACCGGGCTTAACGAGCGCGCGCGGTTGAGGCACGGCTGCACCAAGGATCTTAATCGTTGCAGCACGATCCGCAGCGCTAATTCCGGTTGAAACACCCTCGCGTGCTTCAACGGAAATGTACTGCTTTAGCTGCTGTGAATTCGCCGGCACCTCAGAACGTGCGCCGACTCGTGACATTGGCGAGAGCATAAAAGCAGCTGCGCGCTCGGGAGTGAGCGCAACGAAGGTTAAACCACCACTAATTTTTAAGATCCGATTGACAAGCTTCTCGTTGATCTCGTGCGCAGGAGCTACAAGCACACTGCGATCGTCTCCGAGATCGTCGTGGATTATGCACAGGCGTGTGTGCGTGAAAATAGAGAAGCGCTCCGAAAGGTTGGACATACGAGCCTATTACACCAAAAATCGAGCCGCGAGTCACATCATGCCCAAGGCGCTCCCGAGGTTTGTTGTGGCATGTATGTGGGGATGTTTAAGGCGCGTTTAATGAGCGCTTAACCCATTGAAATAA
>Ga0315904_10010898_pt1 | contig 11678 bp, 13 predicted proteins | sample LakEriMetagenome_6_FD_203529 | JGI IMG/M metagenome (GOLD analysis project Ga0315904, IMG submission 203529) | Freshwater fungal communities from buoy surface, Lake Erie, Ohio, United States - Buoy 12 MA120 | ecosystem: Environmental > Aquatic > Freshwater > Lake | place: USA: Lake Erie, Ohio...
ATAGTAATTTACTTTTATAATAAATACTTTCTACTGTGAAGAATGAGATAAGTTCACGTCCCCTAAAATACAATACTTGATATTCTGAGTGACGTTGGACGTTGTCACTGATATTGTAAAAAAAGTGACGGGAGATATTGAACTGAAATTATTTTTTGTGATTGAATCGTAAGATGATGGTTGGAACCAAAGAACTTTTGTTATTGGTCTAAAATTTGTTATGTGGGCAGCAACCAAGTAAGCGTCTGCCATATTAACAACACCATCTTCATTCACATCGGAGGCTTTCCACTGTTTTGTTCCTGTCATTACTAACCCCGACTGAGTATTAGGTGGAGTATTAATATTTTTACTCTCGTCAAAGACTAAATTAAAATCTGTATTATTAATACCTTGTATCGATAATGATGGAACTAATTTATAGGTTGTATTTTGTGAAGGTAGGGTAAATGAATAAGTTCCCGTTAATGATACAGTTTTTGTTTCTATTAATACATCCGAACCATTAATAATTCTATATAACGTTACTGTAGGTAATGATGAAAGACTTGGAATTGATATTGTACCTGTTAGAGTATTTGTTATTGCAACAGTATTCGTAGTATTCGCAGCGTAAAATCCTGTGAACGTAGCGTCTTGGGGATTAGACCAAGTTCCAAACTCAACAACATAACCACTTGTCCAACCAGCACCATCGGGTAAGTCATTCCAACAGTTCCCACCACCCCATTTGGTTACTGCATAATCTTCTCCCCCCGCATCGTTAGGTTCACCACCACACCAATTCTGATAAGTTCCCGATTGAGGGTTTCCATTATAATTTCCTATGTTAATCAATGTTCCATTTTCAGGACCGGCATCAACTCTCCAATATCCCTCCTGTAATCTATCAGAAAGTGCAATCCAAATGTTATTACCAGGGACATTTGCACCAATAAAATTTTGTTCATCCTGTGATGTAATTGTGACCAAATAACCTGTTTGTCCTTTGAATGTTTGTGTTGTGGAATTATTTTTTGCTGCAGTGTATGTTGAGGACCCTGAAATTGGTCTATAGAAGTGGCCGTTTGTTGCATTGTAGTAATATCCTGTAGGGTTGATTGTGGTTGAAACAGAAATTTGAACATTACCTGTTGAGGAACCTGTATTTATTTTGAGTGACGCAAGGGCATTATTAACATTGGTCATGGTTCCTGTAAAACTTATCCTTGTAATGTTACTCCATGTACTATATCCTGAAGCAAAAGTTAATCCTGTTGTTGTGGTTATACTGAAGGTAGTTCCTGCGGGTGGGTTTATTAAACCTATGGATGTGAGGAGAGTTTCAGAGTTGAATCCGTTGATTACAAATCCACTTGCGTCTTGGCCTGAAGTATTGATTTGATATGTTCTTGAAACAGGGGCAGAAACGGATTGTGAAAATCCGAAAAAGGAAAAGAATAAAAATAATATTGTGATTAGTATTCTCATAAATTTATTTTACTTCCGATTAAGAAAAAAGATAAAATTGGAAACTCAGGGTTTGTACTGAGATTGGCTTTATAGTTCGCATTGATTTTAAATCTTCTTGTTAATTGAAAATCAAAACCTGAACCAAGAAAACCACTGAAAGTTCTATCTGATACGGTGACTTTATCAACAGACGAATATACAAGTGGTGTAGAAATAATGTAAATTTCGGGGGATATTGTCAATTTTTTTCCTGATTTAAATGGTCTTGTATAAAAAGCGGTTACTGAGGGACTAATGAACAAGTTATTATCGTCTGTTACTCTTGTAATCATTCCACTCACATTCATTCCTGTAATACCGATTTTACCTGCGTTAAGGATTGCACTGTATCCGACAAATCCCATATAATTTCCATATGAATACAGACCTGTAAGGTTTACATTGTGAATCCATTTAAGTTTTCCGTTATTACTAAAATGTATTTTGGTATATCGTCCGTTAATTGCGAATTGTTTCAAATTGAACCATATCATCGATGTAACACCCCAACTCGAGGTTCCTGTCATCGATGACTGAGACATTCCTACATTGATAATTCCTGTGAATGATTTATCCAAATTTTGGGCACTCGTCAAATCTGATGAAACTACGATAGGATTATTCCTAACTGATTTCGAATTTCCATTGCCACCACCCTTATCATTTCTTGCATCAACGTTCATTTGTGTTGTGGCGGCTACTTCTGTATTATCAGATTTTTCAGTTTTTGTTTCAGTTGAACCAGCTCCACTTTGAGTGTTTTGATTCCCTGCTTGAGAAGATGTAGATGAGCCACCGATGCTGCCACCGACAGAACCAGAATTGTTCTGGCCCCCTGAATTATTTGAACTACCACCCGTTTGGTTATTCTGATTATTGTTTTGATTGCTTCCACCAAGTCCGACATTAGACCCAACATTCCCAATATTACTACTATTAGAAGAGGAAGAGCTATTAGAATTATTATTACGTTCATTTTTATTTTTCGTTTTCTTTGAATTATCGGAAGATTTTGAGTTGTCAGTGACCAAACTTCCTGATGTTTCTGAAGTTATTGCACCAATCACACTTGATACTACATTTCCTATAACTTGTGAGGTTATTTGATTTCTTATAATGTTTGTTGATTGAACCGAGCAAGGTGAAATTTTTCTATAGTCAGAATACGATTGATTAATCCAATTGGCGAATTCACCGCTGGCAACATCTGCAGCGGTGAACGTTCTTGATTTACCATAAAAATATATTACAGTCCCTCCTTGAATAGGTATTGTAAAGGTGGTTACAGCTTTCGTACAAGGGTCGATGAAAGAAGTGGTCATAACCTGACCATCAGCTTTCAAGCTGAGAAATAAGATAAATAATATACTTAAAAAAGTTTTTAATCTTTTGCACATTATCTCGGGAACTTACCCTTTTTAATTAATCTAACGAGTATTCTACCACATGCAATATCCAAAGCTTTCTTCGTAGTAATACCGATAGTAGATTGATTGAACTTAACATCACTTAAATTATCGTCATTCAACAACGTTAGTTCTCTAACAGTTTTAGCCTCACCAAGACCTGAAGCCGCAACAATTTCTCCGGTTTCAGCGTCTGTGAATCTAACCTGAAGACCGAGCCTTGTATTGACAGTGTTTTTTACACCATCTTTCAAATTAACAGTCTCATCTTCAGACACAGAAAAATCATAAACCTCCACAGTCACAAAATAGTGTGCAAGTCTAATCTTCCCTCTACCATCTAATTTGTCTTGAGTGATGCCACCTTGAGACGCCTGAAATTGTTTAACCATCCTGTTTTTAATCTCGGTCTTATCCTCAGTAAATGTAAACCTATTTAGGTCTGAAAGGTATTCAAGGACAATATTAGCAACTCCTAAACCAACTTTTTTCTCTTTCAGTTCAGGATACTGTTCATAAACCTCATCACTAATACCAATTGTTAATATTTGAATTGGAACTTGAGGTCCATCATAATCCATGAGTGAGTCGATGTTAATTTTTGTTTCAAAACTTGCTTTATACTGTTCGGTTTTGGTTGTACCCACAGTTTGTGCTGGAAGATTGATTGCAATTAAAAACATTACTAAAAACCAAAGGATTGTAATAATACCATACTGATATTTTTTGAATAACTTTTTCATATTAAACATTTTTAATCAAACCACATTTAAGACATTCTTCGTCTCCATCACCATCAGCGTCACCCCATACGTGTTCACACTGACGATGTTCAAAATACATGTCTATAACTCCATCACCATCTTCGTCAATACCATCCATTACACCATCCCCATCTTCATCGATTTCAGTGCCTTTCTTTTCAGTTTGTTTTTTTTCAGTTTTTGGTAGTATTACTACTTCTTCTTCAGTATTTTTGAACTCATTAGTTGGTAATACTAATGGTGCAGTACTCATCGGAACTATCGGATTATTTGGTATATCACCTGTGTTACTTAATGATGTTCCATCTTCCTCATCCATTTTTTGAACTAACATTTTATCCTTATCAGTGTCACTGAACCAATAATCAATGATTTTACCATAAGAGCCAATAAAGGCACCAAGAAGGAGTAAAAGTAATTCTTTCCATTCACCACTTATTGGATTCTGTTCCATGATTGCCATGAATATAGCCGCCATGATTAGTACAAATCCTCCAAGAACAAGAGCAGTAATCCACCATCTTCTTTTCATCATTGAGCTTAATAACTCTCTAAATCCTGTGTTCTGTTGCATATTTTACCATTTTGGTTCTTCTTTAGTCCAGTCATCTTTTTTTGGTTTCTGTTTTTCCTCTTTTGGTTTGGAAGTTGCAGATGAAGGATTAACTTCTTTTATGACAACTGTCTTTGTTGCAGGTGCTTGTTGTTGCTGTTGTGTGTTGTTAATAATGATATTTGGTGTTGCTGGCTGAGCAGTTTGTTCAGCTTTATCATCATGACCACCAAATAATAGTGTACTCATCCATACACCACCACCAGCTACTACAGTACCTAAAGTACCTACGATTGTTTTTTTAAGACCTGACCATGTTCCGTCATTTAAGTCTTGTGTTTGTTCTTCTGACATTTTTTTAGATTTTTATAAATTGTTTAGTTGTTTTATTTTTAGAATCGAATATTACTAATTGGTAAATCCCATTAGCCAAACCTTGAACATTTAATCTTCTATTGATTCTAACGTCATACTCGTTTGATTGGATTTTACCCAAATTAAGAACTTCTTTTCCACCTATATCATAAATAGATGCGTTTACTACAGTTTGTTTTGGTAAATTAATTTCCAAATTGATTAATCCTTCAGTCGGGTTTGGAAAAAGTTTTATGGTTATTTCGTTTGTTAAAGATGGTGTGTAAACCATCATGGCTCTATATGATAATACTGTAATGTCTGAGGCTAAAGTGATATTGAAATGGTCACCATTTGAGTTAGATGCGTCCATTAATTTTCTTACGTAAACTGAAGTTGAAATATCTTCGTTTGGATTGATTGAGGTAAACTTTAAATTAAAAGGGGTCACTGCTCCAATCAGTGCCCCTGTTTTTTGATTGTTCATTCCTCCAAATCGGACGATTCCTTTTTGAGGGTCATGGTTCACATATTGTAACCATGGTCCCCCTAAATTGGATTGAATTCCTTCGAATTTAACTTTATTTACATCATAAGTCATTTCGAACTGTAGACCTGTATTTTGAAGTCCGTTTGTTTGAATTTTAAACGGAACATTAAAAGGTTGTCCAACCACATATTGGTTAGGTATTTCTACATTTAAATTTCCTATGAAGTTTGCAGCTAAAATCTCACTTCCTCCTGCGTCAAACACAGGGGATGAATGGGTTCTATCTACGTCTCCCAAAATGAAATATTTGAGGTCTAAGTTAAGATTAGTCAGTCCAACTGAATCTGTAACAAATATACCTTTATTGGAATAAGTTGACCATGAAGACCACCCACTATTTCCAATAACAAGACTATCATATTCGTCTTTTTTGAAAACATTAATAAGTTTGGTCAGGTCTATTGGACGTAATCCTGAAACTGATGCGTATATTCCATAAGGGTCACCACCGTCTAAAGTTCCTGTAAAGTTTACGTCACCAATAAGGTAAGACAAAGGATGTCTCAAAAACTGACGACCGTAAACTTGAGCAACATCAGTTGATGTAAACTCATTAAACGTTTTGACTGCGTCCGTAATTGTCACCGCTCTATCTCTTATAAGAGCCAAACTATCTTGAGGGAATTTTAACTCAATTTTATACCTTTTGTTTTCATCGATATTAATGAGGGTGTAATTTCCTGTTGATGGATTAGGTGTTGTAGATGAAATAAGTTGATTAGTAACAAAATCATAACAATTGATTGTTGGAACTATACCTGTCATTGTCCCAGGCAGATGGACTTTACCTGAAATTGTTAAGTTCCCTAAAAGTTTAACTGCCATTTTTTTGTATTGTAAAACTGCGACGTTGTCTCCAATCGATGTTCCATCTAATTTTATCATCCTAGCCCAATTGACTGTTACGGAATCTGAAACGTAGTTTGGTGCTACGTTATTAATTTTATATTTGTTGTGTATTATATAACCATTTGAACTAACCGAACTACCGTTTGATAATACCAAGTAGTTTCTTGCGATAGTCCAATCTGTATTGGTTACGTAGTTGTAGTTTCCGTTGGAGTAGGAATCATACTTGTAACCATCCCATGATTTATAATCAACAACAGGTGTGTTGCCATTTACTGTGGCATCCACTGTGGTTGAAAGATAAGTAAATAGGGTTTTCTTGAATTGCCAGTCGACTTGGAAACCACGTATATCAACACCCGATGCTGGTTTGTAATACCAAGCGACGTCTAACGTGTCACCTCTTCTCACTGATGCAAGTTGTTGAAAATGACCTATTTCGGGGGTTTGAGAGTAACCGTTAATACCACTTATTAACAGTAACAACCCCAAAAGGGTTTTTTTCATTTTTTACTTGAAAAGATTTAGGATTAATGTCTCTGAGGACTTTTTTATAACATTTGAAACGGACTGCTGATTTATTGAACCCCCCTCTGAAATTAAAAGAGTTGACATGGAAATCTCAGAAGATTTTCCTGTTGATAAATAATCTTTAACTTTCTTACCTTTTTGGTCATATAGGGTTCCTTTTATTCTGAGAATAGTCTCACTGTCATTCTTGTGAAAAACTGATACTCCTGTGTTTGTTTGCATAATGTCGAAATAAACTAACTCAATTTTCAAAGAAAAATCAGAATTTTGAGATGAGTCCGCTAAAGTATAGTTCATTTCTTGTAAACTTTCCAAGACTATATTTTTTACACCAAAAGTTAGATTTCTGTTTTTTACCATAGGACCAATTGCGATTTTGTTCTCAATTGGTAATAAAAAAACCTTTTTTGGTTCTTGATAATAATTGTGTCCTGGTATTAGCAAAAAAGTTGCTAATATGAAACTTAAGATAATTTTCATACTGATAGTATTTTGGTACTTATAAATACTTTCAAACTGTTAGTTATGGACTATTTATAATAAAGTTTACATGAAATTATTGAATGAAATAGATAGATTTAAGTCATTGATGGGAATCATCTTGGAGGATGAAAAAAAAGATATAATGAATCCAAATTTGATGGGTACAATCAATACTTTAACATATTTGGATTTGTATTCTAAAAAAACCAAAAATATGTTGACAGCTATTTCTGTGTTGGCAAAATCTCAAATAATTGATTTCAATTTACTATCTAGAGGTGTCAAAAAAGTTTTATTGAAAAAAGGAGACAAGCAAAGGAATGTAGAGGACTATTTCGGAAAAATTATCTCGTCGTTGAGATATAGAGAAAGGAGTGGTTATGGGGTTGAGCCAGAAAGTGAGGACTATGAATTTGATTTTGAGGAACCATCAATTGTTCCAAAGAAAGTTTTTAGAAAAGAATTGTACGAACTACAAGTTGAGTTGTTAAAAATGCAAGAGTGGTTGAAAAAAACAGGAAAGACCGTTATTATAGTTTTTGAGGGTAGGGATTCTGCTGGAAAGGGTTCAACTATTAAAAAGTTTACCGAAAATTTAAATCCAAGATATTACAATGTAGTTGCTTTGGGTATTCCTACACCAGAAGACAGAAAAGATTGGTGGGACAGATATAAAAAAGAGATTAAACCAGGAGTGATTAATCTTTTTGATAGAAGTTGGTATAACAGAGGTTTAATTGAACCCGTTATGGGATACGGCTCACCAGAGGAATACGAAGATTTCATGGAAAATGTCGAGAATTTTGAAAATGATTTAATAAAAGATGGTGATTACTTATTCAAGTTGTGGTTTTCAATTGAAAAACCAACACAGGCTAGAAGATTTCAAATGAGACAACAATCTCCATTAAAATATTGGAAATATTCGCCGAACGATGAAAAGATGCAAGACTTATGGGATAGGTTCACAGAATTTAAAGAAAAATTATTTGATAAAACATCCACAGTCAATCATCCTTGGGTTATAATTGATGCAGAAGACAAACGTATTTCGGGTTTGAATGCTATTAGATATGTTTTACAAAACATTCCTTATGAAGGTAAGAATGAAAAAGTTTTGGATGTAGACTATCCCGAAGTAATATCAGTTTTAAAACCAAACAAATAGTTTATGAAAAATCTTAGAAAAATAATTTCTGAAACACTTCACAATGAATTAGAAAAAACACTCATTTTAAGGGAAGATAGTCAAATATCAGATGCGTTGAAATATCACATTGAGAATGGTTTATCTTTGACAGATAATATATTCAGAGTTTACTCTGAAGGGTATTTCGACCTTGTAAACGAAGTTAGAAAACTGTGGAAAGAAGGAAAAATACGTCTGAACGAAGAGGACACTCTAATGGTTGAGTCAGACTTAGGAAAAAGAGTTCAAATTGGTGAAGAAATTGTTTATTTGGATGCACCATACATTGAAGAATATGATGAGGAGGTTTTGGATGAAGCAAAACACAGAGGTAAAAACGTTAAACTTGGTAAACCATTTAGAACACCAGGTGGCCCAAAGAAATTTGCGGTTTACGTTAAATCCAAAGGGGGAGGGGTCAAAAAAGTAACCTTCGGAGACCCAAAACTTAAAGTGAGAAACAGAAATAAAGGTGCTGCAAAATCTTTCAGAGCAAGACACAGATGTGACCAAAAGAAAGACAGAACAACAGCAGGATATTGGTCGTGTAACGTCGGTAGATATGCTAAGCAGTTGGGATTATCATCATCAAATTCTTGGTAATGGATTTTCCTTTTCAACAAGAAATTATTAATGATAAAATTAGGAGAGTCTTCTCAACTGACGTTGATTCAGACGAATTGAAATGGCATCAAGACCAAAAGGATAGAAAAGTAACAATAATTGAAGATGGTGGATGGCAATTTCAAACCGAAGATGAATTGCCAAACAAATTAAACGTTGCTGAACAAATTTACATACCAAAATTTGTTTGGCATAGAGTAATCAAAGGTAATAAACCTTTGATTGTTGAAATAGAAGAATTTGACTGATGAGATTAAGTGCTGATTTGATTCCACATGAAGACTTTCACAAAGGATATTGGTTAAAAGAAAACAAATGTCCTTGGTTTTTTTTCTATGAAACACCAAGAGAATATTCAATCCCAAAAAACAAAAAATTTTACTCTACATTGGATGATGATTTAAAAGACTTAGTTCAATTTTTTCATTCAAAAAATATACCGACAACACCTTCTTGCTCTGGTCACATACATGATGATGAACATTATCATAAGATTTATAGTTCTTTGATGGACACCGCCAACAATATAAAAACAGGTGGGGTTGAATTGGTAAACCCAGAAACGAACAAGAAATTCTATTATCAGAACCCCAAATACAAACTTCCAATTTCTAATGACTCATTTGTAGAACAACTTAGGGACTACCAAAAGAAAGGTGTTCTTGGTTTTGTGGATGATTTTAAATTTTATGACAAATTGAAGAAGGAAATACCGGTAGAAAAGTCAGGAAATATTACCCTAATTAAGACTGAGGGTAAAACACCCAAACAGATAAGTAGAAATTGGAAAAATATTGGGAAAGTTATTAAAGGATTATATTAAATCCTTTATATCGAATTTATCAACGAATTTAGGGAATGCCTCTTCGTAAGACTTTTGAGTTTCATCTGAAACTTTGTTTGTGAATTGCCAATTCCAATAGAATGTGTCATTTGGTTTAAAACCGTAATAAAAATGAACCCTTTTTTGCGTATCAACAACATCAATACCCTTCCAGTTTTGACCAACACAGATAAAACCACTTTGAATATCTTTGATGATATTTGATTCACCCAAAGTTGTGTGTCGATTCTCGAGCCAAGTAAGTCTTTCGATTAGTTTTTGATAGAACATATTAGCCTGACCCCATCTCACAGAAGAAAAGAATATAACAGCGTCAGACTCAAGAAGTTCTTTTGATATTTTCCAAAGTTCATCGTCTTTGTTGTTGAGACTTGCCCAACATCTGTGCTCTCCTGATGGATTTTTTGTTTTATCCTCAAGTTTTGCTTTTTTTAGTCCACAGGAATTTCCTTCTGCCCTTGAGACATTGCCCTCACAAGGATATATTTTCAATTCAGGGACATCTATTAAAACTGATTTATCCCCCAAATACTCATCAATAACCATTGCCAAGATTGTTGACTTGGGAATATCCATTTTACCCAAATCCCAATTATAACGATTTGAACACGGTAAAAGTAAAACTTTATCAAGTTTTGAAAGTTCCTCAATAGTCTTTTCGAGAGTTTTAAGATTCCCTAAAGAACCATTTTTTTCAGTCACATTGTATTTGTCTAATATTTCGTTCAGTAATGACATATTCTATAAATACTATAAACAGCGTATTAAAAAACCCACCGTGAAGTGGGTTTAATTTTAGGCTCTTCCTATTTCGTTTGAGACAACCATATTTTCATGTTCCCTTGCGGCTTCCATTAATCTTTCCATGATTTCTGGCGGAACTTCTTCACGAACTTGATTACCCATTCTTGGGATATCTTCAAAATATCGTTCCATTGGTTCCTCTACAGAGATGGGCATAACTTTTGCATATTCGTCTATACATTCGTTATGAACTTGTTCTTGGATTTTATTACTTGAAAGATTTTTGTTCGACATGTTAGATGAAAAAATTATCCTAACAGTTGAGAACATATAATCGCAAATTTCCAAATCTAAATAATCTACACGATTATCAGCAGCATTCCAAAAACTCATCTCTTTATTGGTTAAATCTCTGAATCCAGCAAATTTGTAACCCGTTTTTTTATTAATGAAATAAACAAGGATGCCTTGTCTCCAATATCTTTCAAAATAGTTTTTTTCTTTTTGGTAGGTTGTACACCATCTTGTTCCTGCACCGTATTTTACGGATGAAGAAAACGTTAAAGGTCTCACACAAACCCAAGTATCATCTTCATGTTCAACAATCACCTGACCCTCTAACTCTTTATTCCATTCTTTGATTGAAGCAAGAGTGATGGCACCTCTAAGTTCATCAATTGTTGAATAAGATGTTACATCTTTATTATCAATTTGATTTTTTTCCATGTAGTACATAAATTCTTTTATGGTAAAGAAGTTTTCAATCGGAAAAAAATCAGATAGAGTGTAATACACGTATAGTTCATTGTCAGACAAATCATTGGTCGAAATACCTCTATTGATAAGGTTTGATTCGGATTCCGATTTTATTTCAGAAAAAGAATTTATAAACTCTTTTTTTATGTTAAATCTTTTTCCAAATATTTTACAAAAAAGAGGAAGGTATTTGTAAGATTTTGAAGAATCCAATCTTGTAAGTACATCAAGGAAAGTTACATTCAATTCAGGGTATTGTTTTTTCAATTCATCTAGTCGAGACATAAATAATTTTTTAAAAAGTTATGAAAAATAAAAGTTGATGTCAAATAATCTATTCAAACCAACAGATAAATGCTTTTCTTATCCCACCTGATGTTGGCATGACCCCGTGAACATATTTTTCATCACAACCAAAACCAACAATTTTGTTTTTTTCAGGTTTCACCAAAACTTCCAAAGTAGGAAAATGAGTTTCACCACCCTCGAAGTCATCATTGAGATATAATACAGTTGTAAATTTTCTTGTTGGTACGTAAT
>Ga0315904_10010904_pt1:0-5000 | contig 11675 bp, 10 predicted proteins | sample LakEriMetagenome_6_FD_203529 | JGI IMG/M metagenome (GOLD analysis project Ga0315904, IMG submission 203529) | Freshwater fungal communities from buoy surface, Lake Erie, Ohio, United States - Buoy 12 MA120 | ecosystem: Environmental > Aquatic > Freshwater > Lake | place: USA: Lake Erie...
GAGTGGATTTGGAGTTAAGGTCGGTAAGGTTCCACCGATACCCAAGTGGATTAACAAGAAGCTATTAGAGGAAGAGAGTCAGCTACATCCTGGTCAGCAGGTGAAAGATACGCACATCTTGATGCTAGTACCTAAGACGGTGGATGGTAAGCCATACAGTGCGGTAAAGCTTGGAGAGCTATGTGCAAAGGCAAAGGGGTCAGGGGATAGGTTGATTTATGATAGGGAAGATTTAGATGAGTGGGAAGATTGCGCTAATGCCTGGAAGGGTGAGTCGTGGGCGAAGGAGTCACCATCAGCGAGCGAGTGGGTATTGATACCTAAGAGCGATCCAGATCCTGAGAAGGTGCCCGAGGGGCAGCATTTTAGAAGCAAGACAATTGCAGGGCAAGCAGATGTTCTTAAGCACTATGCAGCGGACTACCGCGAAGCAAAGGCGTTAGAGGTAATGACAGCGGCGCTACTTAATGATGTGGTGAATGGGGAGCGAATACTATCGGATTGCGGGCTTCGTACGCAGGAGCAAGATACCTCTGACGGCCGCGTCTTGATTGGCTACTTTGCTGAATCTGGCTTGTGGGTCGGCGTCGGCAACGGCGACTATGACGACGGTGATGTTGGCGGTGCCCTTGCCCGGGAGTCGTAGCAAGTCAACTAGAGCATCCGGTAGAGAAGCGCATGGGTGAATGAATAGGCCCCGTGTAGGCGAACTTCTCGGTGTCACTTGCTATCCTTTTATCAACCCCACCCTCGCTACGCTCGGGAGCCCCTGACAGGGGCCTGTATGATCGTTGGGACTTGGAACATTGGAACTGGCACATTGGAGGCGCCGGTAGGCGCCTGTGGTTTTTGGGCGCCGCCGGAGGCGGCGCGGCTGTTTGATCATTGGTCGCCAAAATTTTGTAAAATGCACCGGGGACACGAATAGAGCTTCCGATCACGATTGGACCGCGGGGCTTCCAGCCCCGCTTTTTGGGCCCTCTAAAACAATTCCGCTTTCGGCGAAAAAGATCGCGACCGTGTCGGTTGTCGGGGTATGTAATGTCGCCGAAGGTTTTATTGATAAACAATACCTAACGCCCATCAACAAATCCCCAACATCATCACGGCACCCGGCGGGCGACACGCCCTCCCTCTTGGTGGTGTTGCGGGATGTGAGTCCTGTACGCAACGCCCTCTACGAGATCCACTTACCTACGAAAATCCCCTAAAAAGCCCTAAAATCAGGGCATTCAGAAGCATACATTGCCGCAAGTAAGATATATCTACATGCGTCTAGCATATATCTCCGCACTTATTGCTTCTATGGTCTCGCTTGGACTGACTACTGCGTGCTTTGCAGTTGATACGCCGTACTCGGTGACGCTTTCGGGTGACCTGTCTAATCTGCACGCTTTAAGTCAGCGCCCTGCTAAGGCGGGAGATCGTTTTAAAGTGATTCGTCTCTCAACTCGTGTGCCATCACTTGGGCGTCTGCACTTTGTGTTTAACTCTCAAAAGCTTCCCGCTGCTAGTGCTGTTGTAGTGCGTAACAGGAGAGACGAGAAAGATCTGGTAGTACCGACTCTTTTAAAGGGGTATGTGTGGCGAAACCGTGGGGGGCTTACAGATGCTCATAGAGAGCGGGCCGCCTTGGCCGTAATAAAAGGCGCTTTGCGAATTCAATTCATATCACCGCATCAGCCGCGGTCTAATCTGTATGCTATCTCAACAAAGCTTAAAGCTTCTTCTGTTTTAAAAGCCACATTGAGCCGAACGCATCAAAGTATGTTCCTTAAGCACGATTGTGGCGATCGGGATGATGGGCTCCGCAAAGAGTTTGCGCTTGCAACATCGCGGGCGGGTGTGCAGTCGAAATTTGTGGCTTCGCAACGGGTGGTGACGATCAGCACAGATGCCGATCCTGAGTGGTACGGTGTGTATGGTGAGGCAGGAAACGCAGAGATTGCGGCGATAGTAAATGCAGCCGAGGCGATCTTTGAGAGGCAGTTGGGGGTGCGCTTTGTTCTTGTTAAGCAGCATCAATACATGGACGCGGCGACTTCGCCGTATGTTTCAACAGATCCAAGTAAGCTGCTCCTCTCGTTTGCAAAGAATCCTGAGAACCCGCGCAACTTGGGAATCAGCACAAGCACATTTAATGACGATGTGGATGTGAGGTATCTATTTAGTGGGAAAGATCTCAATGGCAATACTATTGGCCTCTCATATGTGGGGGCATTGTGTTGGTCATCAAAGGATGCGTACGGCTTAGTGCAGAATACTCGCCCCGCTATTAATATTACGACATTTCTTCATGAGTTGGGGCACACGTTCGGGGCTCGTCATGATGAAGCTGATCCGCTGAGCATTATGTATCCGACCCTTGGGGTGAAGAGCTACTTCTCGCCAGCGAGCATCGCAGAGATGAGCGGGCATATGGGCTACTTTGGTAAGTGTATCTCAGAGCAGCTGCTGAGCCCCAATCTCTCCAATGCGGTCTTAACTCTGAAATCATCGCGCAGTAAGGATCGCAGAAAGATTCTGATTAAAGGGACATTTACCGCCAACTCGGGAGCCCGAATCAGTAACGAGGTGGTGCGTTTGACGCTTAATGATCGAAGGATCGCAACACTTTTAACCAATAAAAACGGAGTGTTTAAGCTCCCTCTGAGCATTTCAAAGCTTAAAAGTCGAAGCTTAACTGTGGTGGCACAAACCGCTGAGAGCAATCTAGCAAATCCGCCAGTCCTGCGTATAAAAATTTAGCGCGCAACCCGCTGCACGAGGATCGACTCCATAATCGCTCCTTTACCCATCAGCCAACTAAACATTGCGAGAGTAATCGCCAGAGGTGTTAAAAGAGCGGCTAGCGCTATGGTAATAAGGTCCGAGAGCCGCCACGAGCTAGCACGCATAAGCAGGCTTGTAAGGCGGTTTCTATTCTTACAGCACACATTAAGTATGCTCTGTACCCAGCTGTAGGGGTCGTGCTCAAAAGATTTAAACGAGATCTGACTCACGGTAAGGCCAGCGGCGTTTGCTGCGGCTTCGATCGATTGTGGCGAGAAGTGCACAAGGTGTCGCGGAACATCAAGGTTAATCCACTGGTCACGCGCGTAGCGTGATTGCCAGCTAGCAAAGTTTGGAACTCCTACAATAATAGCTCCACCCTCTCGGAGATGTGCGGCGGCTCTTTGAAGCTGCGCTACTGGGTCTTGGAGGTGTTCAAGTACGTGAAACATTATGATTAGATCGAATTTCTCACCGGCAGGGATCGGTGAGTCTGACTCGACATAGATCGTTAATCCAAACTTTTCGCGCGCAAAACGGGCCATCTCATCGGTACGCTCTGTACCAGCGACCTGCCATTTAAAGCCGCGCAAGGCGTTTAGCATAAAGCCATCGCCACAACCTAGTTCGAGCGCCGAGCCTGGATTGGGAAAGCGCTTACACCACTGTGCGACGCGGCGTTTGTAGAGAAATTTAAGCACTGCAATGACAAGCGGATTGTAGCGGCGGTAGTAGCGTGGGTAGTGGGGTTCAAGATCGTCAGGCACCGGAGATGTCCACGCCATTGAGCACTGTGGGCACGAGCGAACCTGGAACTCTACTCCAGTTATATAGTCCCTAGCGTGCGGATACGCGATCGCCGAGTTGGTTGCTCCGCAGACGGGGCAGGGGGAGCTGGCTGGTGACGGTGAGGGCTCTGTAGCAACGTGCATAAGGGCTAAAAGTTCCGATTTCAGGATACCAGAACTATACATAACGGGTCGCCGTGGGGCTAGGCGGGTGTTTGCGTGGATTGCTAAAACAGCTCCTCTGGCACATCAGGAAAGAGCCCACGCTCGCCGTGACGGAGGTGTTCTAGCTCCTCAAGCAGTTTAGGTAACGGGGTGTGTGAGGCATCGAGTGCGCCGAGCAGTAAAAGGGTGTCTACAAATTTTTGTGCTACGGGTGTGCCGCGTTGAAAAGCTTTGTTTAGCTGCAATGCGAGGTCAAACTCTGAGAATGAGATCTCTTCTGGAATTCCAACGAGGATAGCTGGCTCGTTGTGGATTTCGGCTTCGGCAAAGAGTCTAACCATTTTTAGGAGTGTGCGCCCATCAAGGCTCGGTGCGCGATGGATTGAGCCTCCGCGATAGTGGCTTGGGCGGATAACGTATCCAACAGTATCGAGCGCGGCGAGAAGGGAGCTTGTGAGCGCTGTGTCGAATATCCCGACTTCGTTAATCGTAATGTCGCGAGTTGTAAGGTAGCGAGTAAAGTCGCGCACGAGCTCTACGCGGGCGCCGTGAGTGTAGTCTCGCGGCATGTACTGTTTTGCAATTGCGTCGTCGGTTGCTATGGGGAAGTGTCCGCGGCGAATAATATCTAGGTCTCTGGGCTCGCGAATCGGTCGCACAGAGAGGGCCGCCGTCAGGGCTTCGCGTGCAGCGCCGCCTTTAAGCCCATAGGGGCTTGGAGGCATAAGGTTAGCTGGAAGGTGTTGCGAAGTAACCCTGACGCTAACACGTGCGCCGCTTAGGGCTAATTCACTTGATGCTCCACATTGCAGGAAATTCAGGGCATCTGCCATCACGTGCGGAGTGCCCTGGTGCGCGATAAGACGCGTGGCGATATCACGGGCCTCTTCGGCGCGAGTGGCTGGTGCTGCGCGAGAGCGTAAGGTGCGCTGGGTTAAGGTCAGGGTTGAAAGCGAGGTGCTCGTATATCCTCCGATAGAGCAGGTTTATTCGCGGAAATTGGTGAACTGAAGATCAAGGTCGGTGATCGAGGACCGAATCTGCGCGATAGCGACCTGCAGGTCGTCTCGCTTCTTTCCAGAAACACGCACCTGATCGCCTTGGATCTGCGCGGTGACTTTAAGTTTAGTTTCTTTAATCATCTTAGTGATCCGTTTGCGCTCTTCTTCAGATAGCCCCTGTTTAATCGTTACTTTTTGCCGCAGCGTGTCGCCGCCTGCTGGTTGCGGATCGTCGAACGTGACTGATTTAAGGCTCACCCCGCGCTTTGAAAGC
>Ga0315904_10010905_pt1 | contig 11675 bp, 9 predicted proteins | sample LakEriMetagenome_6_FD_203529 | JGI IMG/M metagenome (GOLD analysis project Ga0315904, IMG submission 203529) | Freshwater fungal communities from buoy surface, Lake Erie, Ohio, United States - Buoy 12 MA120 | ecosystem: Environmental > Aquatic > Freshwater > Lake | place: USA: Lake Erie, Ohio...
TCGACCTGCCCGACGGGTTCCGGGTGGGCATCGAGCGCGCCCACCTCGAGGAGGACACGGGCAAGAGCACCCACGTCGGTGGCAGCGGTGGTCGCATCCATGGCAGCGACTACTCACTGATCGACTTCAACCGGGCCGGTGTGCCGCTCGTCGAGATCGTGAGCCGTCCCGACATCCGCACCGCCGAGCAGGCCCGCGAGTACGTGAGCGAGCTGCGCGCCATCCTCGTCGCGATCGGTGCCAGCGACGCGAAGATGGAAGAGGGCAGCATGCGCTGCGACGCGAACGTGAGCGTCCACGAGCCGGGCACGCCGTTCGGCACGCGCTGCGAGATCAAGAACGTGAACAGCGTGCGCTCGCTCGGCCGTGCGATCGAGTACGAGGCCCGCCGGCAGATCGCGATGATCGAAGCCGGCGAGGTGGTGCGCCAGGAGACTCGCCACTGGGACGAGAACGACGGACGCACCCACACACTGCGCACCAAGGAGGACGCGGACGACTACCGCTACTTCCTCGAACCCGACCTGGTGCCGCTCGAGCCGTCGCCGCAGTGGATCGCCGAGGTGCGCGAGTCGCTGCCGCTGCTGCCGAGCCAGCGCCGCGCCCGGCTCGCCGAGCTCACCGGACAGCCGGCCACGAGCGAGGCGATCGCCGTGGTCGTCGAGCGCGGCCAGGACCAGTACGTTGAGGCCGTCGGCCACGTCGGCGGCGACATCGGCCGCGCGCTGGTGCACGTGAAGGAGGCCTACGCCGAGCAGGGCCCCGAGCCGGCGGTGCCGGCCACCGACCTCGCGCTGCTCACCAAGCTCGAGGTGCAGGGCAAGCTCACCGCCACCCAGGCCAAGGCGGTGCTCGCCGAGCTCGTCGCCAACGGCGGCGGTGACGCCGAGGCGATCGCACAGGCGAAGGGGTTCGAGGCGATGGACACCTCCGCGCTCGAGGCGCTCGTGGATCAGGCGATCGCCGCTCAACCCGATGCCTGGGCGAAGTACTGCGCCGGTGAGGGCAAGGCGATGGGCGCGCTCGTGGGCGCGGTGATGAAGGCGAGCCAGGGCAAGGCCGACGGCAAGCTCGTCACCGCCCTGCTGGAGCAGAAGAAGGGCTGAACCCGACTCGTTCCGGTCGCGATTCCTCCCGGAATCCGCGACGGTTCGCGACCAGAACGATCGACGGCTGGGTCAGAGCGCGCCGTCGACGATCAGCTGGATCGTCCTCCGGCAGGTGCGGTCGAACGCATCGGCCGCCATGTGGAGGTGGTCCTCGGGGGTGTCCTCCTCCTTGGTGTGGCTGAGGCCGTTCGTCGACGACGAGAAGATCATCACGGTCGGCACCTCGCGGGCCATCTCGCTCGCGTCGTGCAGCGCGCCGCTCGGCAGCTCCACGTCGTGACCCTCCACCTCGCGCACCGACTCGCGGGCTGCGTCGAGCAGCAGCGGGTGGAACGGCATCGGCGGGATGCGGAAGATGTGCTCCCACTCCACCGTGCAGCCCTCGGCCTCGGCGGCGGCCGCTGCGGCCGCGTGGGCCTCGTCGAACATCGCCTGCAGCGAGCCGGCGTCGATGTGGCGCATGTCCATCGTGATGCGGGTCTCGCCGGCCACCGCGGTGACCACGCCGGGCCAGCACTGCGCGAAGCCCACCGTCGTGACGCCCTGGTGGCGCTCGCCGATCTCGGCGATCGCGAGGGCGAATCGCGACGCGGCCCGGAAGCTGTCGCGACGCATCTCCATCGGCATCGTGCCGGCGTGCGCGGCCTGGCCGCGGAAGATCAGCCGCTCGCGCTCGATGCCCTTGGTGCCGGTGACGGTGCAGATGCCCTTGCCCATCGACTCCAGGATCGGGCCCTGCTCGATGTGCACCTCCACGTAGGCCTTCACGTCGCGCATGCGGGTGCGGGCGCCGTCCAGCCGGTCGATGTCGACGCCGTGCTGGGCGAGGATCTCCGGCAGCTTGCCGCCCTCTTTGTCCGTGAGGCCGCGCAGCACCTCGACGTCGAGCGTGCCGACGCACGCCGCCGAGCCGAAGAGGCTTCGGCTGAAGCGCGCTCCCTCCTCGTCGGCCCAGTCGACCAGCGCGACGGTGACCGGTGGGGTGCCGTCGGCGGCGAGCGAGCGGATCAGCTCGAGCCCGGCCATCACGCCGAGGGCTCCGTCGAGCCAGCCGCCCTTGGGCACGCTGTCGAGGTGCGAGCCGACGACGAGCATGTCGGGTCGCTCGCCGCGCAGCACGATCCAGAGGTTGCCCGCCTCGTCCTCGTCGACCTCCACCGGCAGCCCGGTGAGCGACTCGCGCAGCAACGCCCGGGCCTCCAACCAGTCGGGCGTCCACGCCAGCCGGCGGCTGCCCTCGGGGCCGCCGGTGCGATCGGCGAGCGCGCGGAGATCGGCGATGACTCGAGCGGGGGAGAAGCGACCGGGGGAGAAGCGACCGGGGGAGAAGCGACCGGGGGCGGACGAGGTCGTGGTGGTGCTCATGCGCCGAATGTAGTGCCGCCCACCCCGTGCGTCCCCGGCCGCTCGTTCTGGGTGCCAGGGTCGCTGCGTGAGCTGCGTCGGTGAGGTCGGCGTGGCACCCAGGTCGGGGACCGGTTCTGGGCGCCACGGCGTCGCCGTGACCTGCGTCGGTGAGGTGGGCGTGGCACCCAGGTCGGGGACGGGTTCTGGGCGCCACGCCTCGCCGTGACCTGCGTCGGTGAGGTGGGCGTGGCACCCAGGTCGGGGACGCCCAGGTTCTGGGTGCCAGTGACACGCCGTGAGCTGCGTCGGTGAGATCGGGGTGGCACCCAGGACGTCGGCAGCCGGACGCCGTCAGCCGTCGTAGAAGTAGGGGTCGTGCAGGCCGACGAGCTCGCGGCGGCGGGGGGTGTCGGCCCACGCGATCGCCTCGGGCGACAGGTGGTGCACCTCGACCGTGGTGCGGATCCGCTGGGCGATGTCGCGGCGTCCGTAGTGCGCCTGCAGGAACAAGCGACCGTCACCGCCGCTCGCCGGGGTGCCACGGTGCCAGGCGTCGCTCACGAACAGCGCGACGTCGCCGGCCTCGCCCTCGAGCAGCACCGCCGGTCGCCCGTCGTAGGTGAGCTCGGGGTCGTGGATGCGGTCGAACGGGGCGAGCCGGCCGGAGCGATGGCTGCCCGGGATCACCGCCGTCGGTCCGTCGGCCACACGGCACGGCTTGAGCAGGAGGTGGGCACCGATCGCGAACACGGGGTAGGGGATGCGATCGTCCCAGGGCACGTCGGCGGGGCGGGGCACGTGCGGCCCGGCGTCGCAGTGCCACGGGCCGCCGGCGAACTCGGGCGAATTCCACCACAGGGTGTTCGCGATCACGTGGCAGTCCTGGCCGAGCAGCGGCTCGATCACCTCCAGGATGCGCGGGTGCCCGATCGCCCGGTGCGCCGCCTCCGAGAGGTTGAGCATCTCGTAGCGGAACTCGTCACGGTCGCTGCGCTGCCGGCTGGGCGGGTGCTCGCGGAAGACGCGCTCGGCCTCGGCCGTGAGCTCGGCGATCTCGTCGGCCGATAGCGCCCCGCGTAGCACCGCGAAACCATCGCGCTCGAGCTGCTGCGAGGCCTCCGGCGCATCCGCCGACGACAGGGCGAGGTTCTTGCCGAGACGCCTGATCATGTTCCGAGCGTACGACGGTGAAGCACCCCGGTGCGCAGCGGCCCGACCTGCGAGGCTGGCGACATGACGATCGAGTTCCGGGTGCCGACCGACGACGAATGGCCCGCGATGATGCGCGCCGACGCACGGGCCTTCGGCTTCGTGCCGACCCCCGAGATGATCGAGCAGCGGCGTCCGATGCTCGACCTCGACCGGTTCCGCATCGCCGTCGACGGCGGTCAGATCGTCGGGGTCGCCGGTGCGTTCGCGTTCGACATCACCGTGCCCGGCGGCGCCTCCGTGCCCGCCAGCGGGATCACCTGGGTGTCGGTCTCGGCGACACACCGCCGGCGCGGGGTGCTGACCGAGCTGATGCGGCTGCTCGACGAGCAGGCCGACGAGCGCGGCGAGCCCGTGGCGGTGCTGTTCGCCAGCGAGGGTGGCATCTACCGGCGCTTCGGGTTCGGCGTCGCGACGATGCTGCGCTGGTACGAGATCGAACGTGCGACGGCGCACCTCCGGAGCGGGCTCCCGGTCGACCGCGACGCGGTCCGGTACGTGGAGGGCGACGCGGCGCGCGACCACCTGGCCGTCACGTGGGAGCGATACCGCCGCTCACGCGCGGGGGAGATCTCCCGTGACACGGTGTGGCACGACCAGACCCACGAGGTACGCGAGCGGGAGTCCGACGGGATGAGCGCGACGTTCCACCTCGCGCACCGCGACGGGTACGCCGCGTACCGGATCCGAGAGCGCTGGACGGGACGACCGGAGAACCGCCTGGAGCTCGTCGAGTTCGTCCCGGTCACGGATCAGGCACACCTCGACCTGTGGGCCACGATCCTCGGCGTCGACCTCGTCGGCACGATCGCGTCGAAGAACCTGGCGCCTGACGAGGCGCTGCCGTGGCTGCTCACCGACGTGCGATCGGTGGCCACGACCCACCTCCGAGACGGGATGTGGGCGAAGGTGATCGACCCCGCCGTCGTGTTCGGTGCTCGCGCCTACGGCACCGACGATCGCCTGGTCGTCGAGGTCGACGGCGTGCGGTGGGCGATCGAGCAGGCCGACGGCGAGGCGTCGTGCCGCCGGGTGCGCAGCCGACCCGACCTGGTGACCGATGCGCCCTCGTTCGGCGCGCTGCTGTTCGGCGGCGTGCGGGCCACCGCGCTCGCATCCGGACGCACGTTGGAGGCCCGTGACGACCGTACGCTCGCACGTGCCGACGCGTTCTTCGTCGTGGGTCGGGCGCCGCACTGCTCCACCTGGTTCTGAGTCCGGTCGCTCGAACGTGGCCGCTGCGTCGCTCGCACCGTTCCGATCGCGTGACTTCGCGATCATGTGGATCGGCGCACTCGTGTCGAACGTCGGCACGTGGATGGAGACCGTCGCGCTCGGCTACTACGTGGCCGACACGACCGGGAAGGCGTCGTGGTCGGCCGTCGTGGCGGCCGCCGGGTTCGTGCCGGGCGCGATCGTCGGTCCGATCGGTTCGGCGATGGCCGATCGGCTACGTCGCCGGCGGGTGTTGATCGTGACGAACGCCGTGGCCGGGCTGATCGCCGCGGTGCTCGCGGTGTGGGTCGGCACCGGCGACGCCACGCCGGCCGGGCTCGCACTGCTGGCGTTCGTCGCCGGAGCGGTGGTGATGTTCGGCTTCCCGTCGTTCCAGGTGTCGCTGCCCGACCTGGTGCCGCGCGACCAGCTGGTCGCCGCCGTCGGCCTGTCGAACGCTCAGTGGAACCTGGGTCGCATCATCGGTCCGGCGCTCGCCGCGCTCGCGATCGCCGCCGGGGGGATCGAGCTCGCGCTGTGGTGCAACGCGGTGAGCTTCCTCGCCGTGATCGGTGCGGTGCTGCTCGTGCGGCTGCCGCACCGACCCGGTGCGCGACGCCCCGTGTTCGCCGCGCTGGCAGACGGTGTGCGCTTCGCCCGAACCACGCCGCCGATGCGGCGCATGGTCGTGGTGATGCTCGCGGTCGTGTTCGTCGGTGCACCATTCATCGCGCTGGTGCCGCAGATCGCGACGAACGTCTTCGGTGGTGGCGAGACCGCGACGTCGGTGCTCGTGACCTGTCAGGGCATCGGCGCAGTGGTCGCCGCGGTGACGCTCGGCGGTGTCACGAAGCGGCTCGGGAGTTGGCGCCTGCTCGCAGCGAGCTCGTTCGCCCTGTGCGCGTCACTGGTGCTCTACGGCGGCGCGCCCGTGTTCGCGCTCGCCGCCGTCGGGCTCGTGCTCGTCGGCCTCACCTACGGCTATGCGTTCACCTCGTTCGCCGGCATCGCCCAGCAGGTGGCGCCTGACGAGATGCGCGGCCGGGTGCTGGCCGTGAACAGCTTCGTGCTCGGCACCATGTATCCACTGGGCCTGCTGCTGCAGGGTGCGATCGCCGACGCCACCTCGCTGCGGGCCGTGACCGTCGGGTCGGGTGTCGTGCTGGCGCTCGTCCTGCTCGCGCTCGGCACCCACCGCGCCGACCCGCTCGCCCCGCAGCCGATCCCCGAGGAGGTGTCGACGTGATCGAACGGCTCGACCTGTCGGATCCGGCGATCGCGGCGCAGGTGCTGGCGATCCAGCGCGCCGCGTACGCGCAGGAGGCCGAGCTCGTCGGGTACGCCGCCATCCCGCCGTTGCACGAGACGCTCGACGAGCTCCGGTCGCAGCCGTTGGAGTGGCTCGGCGCGATCGAGGACGGCGTGCTCGCCGGTGCGATGGCGATCACGGGGGAGGGACGGCGGTGCGACATCGACCGCCTCGTGGTCGATCCGGCCCGGCAGCGTCGCGGCATCGGTCGACGGCTGGTCGGCGCCGTCACGCACCACGTGGTCGTCACCGTCTCCACCGCCCGCGACAACACCCCGGCGGTGCGGCTGTACGAGTCGCTCGGGTTCCGCCGCGTCGGCGAGACGGAGGTGGAGCCCGGCTTCCGGACGGCGCAGTTCGAGCGCCGCAACGACCACCTCGCCACCAGCTTCGACGCCGACGTGGCGGGCTACGAACGGGCACGGCCCGGGTACCCCGACGCACTGTTCGACCTCCTGGCCACCTGTGGACTCGCGCCCGGGGCGCGAGTCCTCGAGATCGGGCCGGGCACCGGACAGGCGACGGTGCCGATGCTCGATCGCGGTGCGTCGATCACGGCGGTCGAACCCGGCCCGGCGATGGCCGCCCGGCTGCGTGAGCGCGTGGCCGGACGCTCGTGCACGGTGGTGGAGTCGACGTTCGAGACGGCGCCGCTGCCGGACGGAGCGGCCTTCGACCTGGCCGTCGCGGCCACGTCGTTCCACTGGGTCGACCCGGTGATGGGGATGGCGCGTCTGGCGACGTTGCTGCCCCGCAGACGGTGCTTCGTGCCGTTCTGGAACGTCTTCCGTGAGGCGGGCCATGACGACGCCGAGTTCCAGTCACGCATCGAACCGATCGTCAGGCGGTTCCAGACCATGTCACGCGTCGCCGCCGTCACCCACGGCCTCGACCACGACGCTCGCGTCCGCGGCTTCGAGGCGTCGGGCGACTTCCGGGTGCGGGCGATGCCGTCGTTCGAGTGGCCGATCACCCACGACGGGGCATCGCTGCGCGCGCTCTTCGCGTCGTTCTCCGACTGGTCGACGCTGCCCGAGCCCGACCGCACCCGCGCGTTGGACGACGTCGCCGCGATCGTCGACGAGTGCTACGGGGGGTCGCTCACCCGGACCTACGTGACCCAGGCCTACGTCGTCGAACGCAGGTGAGCGAGGGCCTCGCCGGAGCGGCGAGCGACGCAGGCGTCGTGCCCGTCAGGGCCGTCAGGCGGTGACGGTGGAGGGGTCGCAGTTGCTGCCGCACACGACGACGACCACGCGCTCGCCCCGCTCGGGCACGTAGGCACCGCAGCGCAACGCGGCCAGCGCGGTGGCGCCACCGGGCTCGGCCACGAGGCGCAACTCGTCCCACAGCGCGCGCTGCGCGGCGCGGATGTCGTCGTCGGTCACCACCACCGCCTGGTCGACGAAATGGCGCACGACCGACCAGGCGACCGCACCCAGGCGCCGTGCGCCGAGCGAGTCGGACGCCACGCCGCTCACCGTGACGTCGACCAGCTCGCCGGCGGTGACGGCGGCGCGCAGGCACTGGCTCGTGACGGGCTCGACGCTCACCACCTTGCGGGTGTCGCGCACCCAGGCGGCCTGGCCGGCGGTGAAGCCACCGCCGCCGGTGGCGACGAGCAGCGTGTCGTAGCTGTCGAGCTGGTCGCCGAGCTCGGCGGCCATGGTGCCCTGGCCGGCGACGACGTCGACGTCCTCGTACGGGTGCACCAGCAGCGCACCGGTCTCGAACTGGTGGGCGTTCGCGGCGGCCTGCGCGTCGTCGTAGAGACCGTCGACCACGTGGACGATCGCCCCGAACGAGGCGATCCGGTCGCGCTTCATCAGCGGGCTCGTGGAGGGGACGAAGATCTCGGCGCGGTGGCCCAGCCGGCGTGCCGCGAAGGCGACGGCGGCGCCGTGGTTGCCGCCCGACGCGGCGACGAGGCCGGCCTCGGGGATGCCGCGCTGGGCGGCGGTGAGGATCTTGTGGAACGCACCGCGGACCTTGAACGACCCCGTGTACTGCAGCAGCTCCAGCTTCAGCGCCACCCCGTGCGAGAGGCCGAGCTCACCCGGCCGCGTGGAGATGATGGGCGTGCGGCGCACGAACGGCGACACGCGGGCGCGCGCCGAGGCGATCATGTCCGGCGTCACCAGCGGTTCGGGCAGCGCGGCGACGCCGGCGGCGGGTGCGGGGGACTCGGTCGGCGAGGCCTCGTTGGGGTCCACGCGGGCGACACTACCGCCGGTACGACACGCGGTCCGGGTCCCGCGCGACCTGCCCGGATCGATCGGGCGTCCCCCCGGACGCCCGCTGTAGCGTGAGGCACATGTCCGAGGCCTCCTCCGAACACCCCACTGCTCCCGCCCCCGCCACCCCCGGCACGCCGGTCGACGTGAAGCCCCGCAGCCGTGACGTCACCGACGGCATCACCAAGGCACCGGCGCGCGCCATGCTCCGCGCGATCGGCATGACCGACGCCGACTTCGTGAAGCCGCAGGTCGGCATCGCCAACGCCTGGAACGAGGTCACCCCCTGCAACATGACGTTGCGCCGCCTGGCCGACCGGGCCAAAGAGGGCGTGCGCGCCGGTGGTGGCTTCCCGATGGAGTTCGGCACCATCACGGTGAGCGACGGCATCAGCATGGGCCACGAGGGCATGCGGGCGTCGCTCGTGAGCCGTGAGGTGATCTGTGACTCCGTCGAGACGGTGGTCCACGCCGAGCGCCTCGACGGCTTCATCGGCCTCGCCGGGTGCGACAAGAGCATCCCGGCGATGCTCATGGCCGCCGCCCGGCTCGACCTGCCGAGCGTGTTCGTCTACAACGGCTCGATCATGCCGGGCGAGCACAACGGCAACGCGCTCGACATCACGAGCGTGTTCGAGGCCGTCGGCGCGTGCGCGCTCGGCCACATCACCGAGGACGAGCTCGGCGAGATCGAGCGCAAGGCCTGCCCGGGCGAGGGCGCGTGCGGCGGCATGTTCACCGCCAACACGATGAGCTCGATCGCCGAGGCGATGGGCATGTCGCTGCCCGGCACCGCGTCGCCGCCCGCGGTCGACCCGCAGCGCGAGGACGACGCCCGCCGCGCCGGTGAGGCCGTGGTGAACCTCCTCCGCCTGGGCATCACGCCGCGCATGATCATGACCAAGCCGGCGTTCGAGAACGCGATCGCGATCCTGTCGGCGCTCGGTGGATCCACCAACGCCGTGCTGCACCTGCTCGCGCTCGCCAACGAGGCCGGCGTCGAGCTGGAGCTCGAGGACTTCAACCGCATCGCTGCGAAGGTGCCGCACATCGCCGACATGAAGCCGGGAGGTCGGTTCCACATGACCGACCTCGACCGCGTCGGCGGTGTGCCGATGGTGCTGAAGCACCTCCTGGACGCAGGCCTGCTCCACGGCGACTGCCTCACGGTGACCGGGAAGACGATGGCCGAGAACCTCGCCGAGATCGACCCGCCCGGCCCCGACGGTGTCGTCATCCGCCCGCTCGACGCACCGATCCACGACGAGGGTGGCATCGTCATCCTCCGCGGCTCGCTCGCGCCGCGTGGCGCCGTGGTGAAGGTGGCCGGCCTCACCCAGGAGCAGAAGCGCTTCGAGGGCGTCGCCCGCGTGTTCGACGGCGAGGACGGCGCGATGGACGCGATCATGACCGGCTCGATCGAGCCCGGCACCGTGCTCGTCATCCGCTACGAGGGGCCGAAGGGCGGCCCGGGCATGCGCGAGATGCTCGCGGTCACCGCTGCCCTGAAGGGCGCCGGGCGCGGTGCCGACTGCGCGCTGATCACCGACGGCCGCTTCAGCGGCGGCACGTGGGGCTTCTGCATCGGCCACGTCGCACCCGAGGCCGTCGACGGCGGACCGATCGCGTTCGTCCGCGACGGCGACCGCATCCTCATCGACGTGAACGAGCTGGCGCTCGACCTGCTCGTCGACGACGCCGAGATCGCCCGCCGCCGTGCGAGCTGGGTGCCCAACCCGCCCCGGTACACCCGCGGGGTGCTCGGCAAGTACGCCCGCCTGGTGCAGGGCGCCGACACCGGCGCGATCACCAACACGCTCTGACGGTCGCGCTCTGACGGTCGCGCTCCGACGGGGTCGCACGCCGACGGTCGACGTGTCCGCCCGGCCTGTCCTGGCCGAGTGCGCTCCGCCATGGATGGCGAGCCGTTCTCGGGTCTGGACGACGAGCAGCGGCGGCTCGTGATCGCCAGGACGACGCGCCGCCGCCTGCAGAAGGGCGAGACGCTGTTCCACGAGGGCGATGTCGGCGACTGTCTCCACGTCGTGCAGTCGGGCAAGGTGGCGATCCGTACCTCGACACCCTCGGGTGACGTGGTCACCCTGGCCGTCGTCGGTGCCGGTGCCACGTTCGGTGAACTGTCGCTGATCGACGCCTCCTCGCGGCGGTCCGCCAGCGTCGTCGCGCTCGAACCGACGGAGACACGGGTGCTCCAGCGAGCCGAGTTCGACGAGCTGCGTCGACGACACCCCTCGGTCGAGCGTCTCCTCGTCGAACTGCTCGCCGCGCAGGTGCGGCGCCTCAGCGCCCACGTCCTCGATGCCCTCTACGTCCCGGTCGAGACCAGGGTGATCCGTCGGATGGTCGAGCTCGCCGACCTCTACGCCTCCGGTCCAGGCCCCACCGCGGCCGGCGGTCCGGTCGAGGTGCCGGTCCGGCAGGAGGACGTGGCGTCGATGGCCGGGACCACCCGGCCCACCGCGAACCGCGTGCTCAAGCAGTTGGAGGACGCCGGGATCGTGTCGCTGCGCCGCGGTTGCACCGTGGTCCACGACCGGTCGGCGCTGCGCACGCTCGCCGGCTGACGCTCCGGTCGGGGTTCAGCGACGGCGAGCGACCAGCGCGGCGACGGCGCGCCACCCCACCAGCAGTGCACCGGTGACGAGCGTCGCCACCACCACGAACGACGTCGCCGTCCCGCGGTCGAACACGACGCGGCGCAGCACCATGCCGACCGCGACCGTGACGATCCACACGCCGACGCCCACCGTGACGGCCGTGGGACGTCGCCACGCCCGGGTGGCGAGCCAGCCCGCGGCCAGCGCGAGCAAGAACGGTGCCGCGACGCCGATCGCGCCGGTGACCACGTTCCCGCCCTCGTCGTGGCTGCGGCGGCCCGCGACGACGAACACGAGCACGGCCACCACGTCGAGCACGGCGGCCCGGATCACGACCGCCCGGGTCACGATGGCCCGGGTCACGACGGCCGCGGCTCGGCGGACGGGCCGGGTTCGCCCGGGTCCGGGTTCGGTGTCGTCATCGGGTCGTCATCGCGTCGTCGCGTCGGCATCGCGTCGGATCTGCGTCGGATCTGCGTCGGATCTGCGTCGGATCTGCGTCGGATCTGCGTCGGCGGACTCAGTGGGCCTGGAACCGACCGAGGCCACCCTTGTAGAACAGCAGCGGCAGCGGTTCGGAGCCGGTGTCCGCGTGCTCCAGCTCGACCACCCGGCCCATGACGAAGTGGTGGTC
>Ga0315904_10010907_pt1 | contig 11674 bp, 9 predicted proteins | sample LakEriMetagenome_6_FD_203529 | JGI IMG/M metagenome (GOLD analysis project Ga0315904, IMG submission 203529) | Freshwater fungal communities from buoy surface, Lake Erie, Ohio, United States - Buoy 12 MA120 | ecosystem: Environmental > Aquatic > Freshwater > Lake | place: USA: Lake Erie, Ohio...
ACGTTGCTGGCTGCCCGGCCCATTGAAACTCACGTGCAGGTGGTCGGCTGGATTGAACGGCTGGAAGCCGATCAGAACCGGTTCGGCATCACGACCGACCGCGGCGAACGGATCTGGTGCTACTGGGACAATCCCCGACTGGAGTTGATGCACTGGCTCTGGAACGATCGCGTCCGTGTTGCGGGGCAAGGGCTCTTTCGGGCCGATGGGAAGTTGAAAAAGATCATTGTGTCGGACTTCACCCCCACCCACCCGGGTGCGCACCGGATGTGGGAGGAAGTGATCGAAACCAACCTGAACAATTGAGGGTCTGCCGATGTCTCCGAATGACTGGGGTTTGATTTCGATGTCCCGTTTTCGAATCCTGCTGATGAGCGGATGTCTGTGCTCGGTGGGGGCAGTGTCCCTGCCGTCACTGTTCGCCGGCGAATGGCCGCAGTTCCGCGGACCGAATGCACGAGGAATGGCGGTCAACACCCGCTCGCTCCCGATAGAAATCGCTCCCGAGTGCCGGTCGCTCGCCTGGAAGGTGCCCCTGCCGCCTGGTCACTCGTCGCCCGTCGTGACGGAAGACCGGATCTTTCTGCAGGCGGTCGATAACAATCGGCTGCTGACGGTCGCCCTCGATCGGGAATCGGGCCGCAAGCTGTGGGAACAACCGACCCCCTTCTCGCAACTGGAGGAGATTCATCGCATTGGGAGTCATGCCCAGTGCACAGTGGCGGTGCAGGATGGTCTGGTGGTCAGCTTCTTTGGTTCGGCCGGCCTGTCCTGCTTTGATACCGAGGGCAAACCCCAGTGGTTCCTGCCGTTGGGACCGTTCAAGAACACCTTTGGAGCCGGTAGCTCACCCCTCATCGCCGACGGCAAGGTGATCTTGTCACAAGATCACGATCTCGATTCATTCCTGCTGGCGGTTGACCTCAAGACGGGCAAGACCGCCTGGAGGGTCGACCGGTCCGACTACCTTCGCAACTATGGCAGTCCCGTGATCTGGACGGTCGAGGGCAAAGCCCAGGTGGTGGTGGCGGGAACCTTGCGGGTCACAGGCTACGATCTCCAAACGGGAGCCGAGATTTGGCGTGTCCATGGTATCGCCCGATTCGTCTCAGCCACTCCGACGGTTGGCCCCGAGAACATCCTGTATGCGTCGGGCTTCGCGGCGGGAAATGAAGTCGGGGGGGAACGATTCAATGTTCCGGCGTTCAATGATGTCGTGGCGGAAACCGACCGGAACAAAAACGGCACATTCGAGGAAGAAGAACTCCCCGACGGGCCTATCTTGATGCGGTTTTCGCAGGTCGACCGCGACAAGAATGGTTCGTTGTCGCGTGAGGAGTACGAGCTGTTCCGACGCCTGTTCGCCGTGGGGCGCAATGTGATTGTCGCCATCAAGCCGGGAGGCCAGGGAGACATCACTGAATCTCACGTCGCGTGGGAGCAGTCCCGGTTTGTGCCGTTCTGTGCTTCGCCACTGGCGACCGAATCGCGGCTATTCACGGTGCGCGACAAGGGGTTGCTGACCACCCTCAACCTGCGCACGGGAGGCAAGCTTAAGGAGGGGCGTCTCGAGGCGGCGGGGGACTACTACGCCTCACCCGTGGCCGGGGACGGGAAAGTCTATTTGTGCGACGAGCATGGCCGGCTGACGGTGGTGAGTGATGCCGACGATTGGCAGATCCTGCACACGGCCGACTTCGAGGAGAATGTGTATGCGACCCCGGCGGTGGTCGACAACCAGATCTTCCTGCGTACCGCCAGCCGCCTGTATTGTTTCGGACGCCGTCCGAAACTGGCGGGCCTCGATCGGCAGGAGCCTCGAACAGTCGGCCGGGCGGCCCGATGAACCAGACGATTGCCGGATTGGCAGCGGGCGCTCTGTGGCTGGTGGGGACGATGATGGCTGGAGCGGATCAGCCCGTGGCGAAAGATCTTCCGCGCCATCCGATCGTCATCGCTCATCGCGGAGCCAGTGGTCAGCGGCCCGAGCACACACTGGCCGCCTACCAACTGGCGGCCGAACAGGGGGCTGATTTCATCGAGCCCGATTTGGTCATCACCCGGGACGGAGTTCTGGTCGCCCGCCATGAGCCCGAAATTGGCGAAACCACCGATGTGGGAGAGCATCCAGAGTTCGCCTCGCGGAAAACCACCAAGACCCTTGGTGGGAAAGCGGTTGCAGGTTGGTTCGTGGAAGACTTCACCCTGGCCGAACTGAAGACGTTACGGGCTCGCGAACGGCTCCCCAGGCTGCGCCCGGAAAGTGCCCGGTTCGACAACCAGTTTGAGATCCCCACCTTTCCGGAGATTCTGCGGTTGCGTGAGGAATTGACAACCCGCCTGGGGCGGGAGATTGGCGTCTATCCAGAGACCAAACATTCGGCCCGGTTCGCTTCGCTGGGCCTGCCATTGGAAGAACGTGTTGTGGCCGACCTGCGGGTCCATGGTCTCGACTCGGCACAGGCACCGGTCTTTCTGCAATCGTTCGAGAGCGAGAGCCTGCGAACACTGGCGAAACTGTGCCGGCTGCGGCGAATCCAATTGCTCGGAGGCCGCCCCCCGTTTTCTCTCGACGATCCGACGGCCAGTCGCGATCGATTGGGGTGGTTGACGCCGCGCTATCTGCAGGAGATCCGCACATTCGCGGATGGCATCGGACCAGACAAGAATCTGCTGTTTCCCCGGACTGCGGAGGGACGGCTGGGAACTGCCACTTCCCTGGTGGCCGATGCTCATCGGGCGGGACTGTTGGTTCATCCCTACACATTCCGCGGGGAGAATGCGTTCTTGCCGGTCGACTTCCAGCGGGTCACATCCGGCGATGAAGTGACGAATCCCGCAGCTTCCGGAGATCTGGAGGGGGAACTGCGAAGGTTTCTCGAGTTGGGGATCGACGGATTCTTCATCGATCAGCCGCAGGTGGGGGTGCGCGTCCGAGACCGGCAGCGCTGATCAGCTTATTCGCGGAGAAGCAAGGCCCAAAGGGGGGGACCGAACAGGCAGAACCCTGTGACAATGGAGCAGAAGGTGGCGATCAACACCGCTCCGGCCGCCATATCCTTCGCCTGCCGCGCCAAGGGCTGGATTTCGGGAGAACAGATGTCGACCGCGGTCTCCACGGCCGAGTTGAGTCCCTCGGCCACCAGTACCAACCCAATCGTCTGAATCAGCACTCCCCATTGCCAGGGATCGAATTGCAGCCAACAGGCGGCCGTCAGGGCGCAGACCATTACCACCAGATGAATCCGGAAATTTCTCTGGGTGAAGTACAGGTCAAACAGTCCCTGCCAGGCGCACCGCAGGCTCTTCAGGAAGGGTTGATTCTGGCGCATTCCCAGGAAGGACTTCGAAACGGGCGACGGGGAGACAACAATCGGGGTGAGGAGTGCCGACGATAACTTCGCACTCCGCATCCTAATCGGTAGACTGGGGTGCAAGGGGAACTCCCAGATGCCCCGTTCGGCCACTTTTCCCAGTGAAGGGCCGGATTTTCCGAAAATAACTTCTCTCTGGACACCCGTCATGGTCACCGCCAGCGCCAAGGCCCACCGATCGGCCCCCGTCCCCAAGGTCCGTCAGACCCAGTTGTTGATCGACGGCAAATGGGTCGATGCCAAATCCGGCAAGACCTTCGCCACCTACAATCCGGCAACCGAGACCAAGATCGCCGATGTGGCCGAAGGGGATGCGGCCGATATTGAACGGGCCGTCAAAGCCGCCCGCAAGGCGTTTGAATCGGGAGACTGGCCCAAGCTGGATGCCCGTGATCGGGGACGGCTGTTGCACCGCCTGGCGGATCTGGTCGAACAGAACCTGGAGGAACTGGCGGGACTGGAGACACTCGACAATGGCAAGCCGATCAGGGACGCGCGGGCCGCAGACCTGCCGCTGGTGATCGACTGCCTCCGCTACTACGCCGGCTGGGCCGACAAACTCCACGGCGACACCATTCCCATTCGCGGCAACCATTTCTGCTATACCCGGCGCGAACCGGTGGGGGTGGCGGGGCAGATCATCCCCTGGAATTTCCCGCTCTTGATGGCGGCCTGGAAATGGGGCCCCGCGTTGGCCGCCGGTTGCACCGTGGTGATGAAACCTGCCGAGCAAACCCCGTTGACCTGCCTGCGACTGGGGGAGCTGGCGATTGAAGCGGGTTTTCCCAAGGGAGTCATCAACCTGGTTCCGGGTTATGGTCCTACCGCCGGGGCGGCATTGGTGCGACATCCCGATGTCGACAAGATTGCCTTCACGGGGGAATATCGCACCGCCCAGATCATCATGACCGAGGCGGCCCCTACGCTGAAACGCCTGACCTTTGAGTTGGGAGGCAAGAGCCCCAACATCATTTTCGCCGACTGCGATCTCGACGCCGCCGTGGCAGGAACGGAATTCGGCCTCTTCTTCAACCAGGGGCAGTGCTGCTGTGCCGGTAGCCGGGTGTTCGTGGAAGAAAAGATCCACGAGGCGTTCGTCGAAAAGCTGGTGAAACGGGCCCGCGCCCGCCGGTTGGGGGATCCATTCGATTCCAACACGACCCAGGGGCCACAGGTCGACCAGGCGCAGTTCGACAAGATTCTCAGTTACATCGACAAGGGGGTCGGTGAGGGAGCTCAGTGTCTGACCGGGGGCAAGCGCTGGGGCAAGCGGGGATTCTTCATCGAGCCGACGGTCTTCGATGGTGTGACCGACTCGATGTCGATCGCTCAAGAGGAGATCTTTGGCCCGGTCCTCAGCATCCTCCCCTTCCGGAAGACGGAAGAAGTGATCGAGCGGGCGAACCGCACCACGTACGGACTCGCCGCCGCGGTCTGGACCCGCGATGTGGCCAAGGCGCACCAGGTGGCCCACAGTGTGCGGGCCGGCACGGTCTGGATCAACTGCTATGACGTCTTCGACGCGGCGGCACCGTTTGGCGGCTTCAAGATGAGCGGCATCGGTCGTGAATTGGGTGAGGCCGGCCTGGCGAATTACACCGAACTCAAGACGGTGACGATGAAGCTCTCCTGATCGAGTGCCCAGCCCTCCGGGGCTCGCCCCGAGCAGGTTCCGCCGGGATGGTCTCCACGACCTCCCGGCGTTTTTTTGGCAGGCGTACGGCTTTCGCAAACGTCGCAATCAGCAGATCCGGGGCAAGGGGACGCCCGAGGGTTCCTCGAGCACCCGCTCGCGTCCCAACCGGCCCGCCACCACCACCGAGACCGACTGGTGGGGACGAACCTCACCTATGACCGCGGCCTGTCGGCCGAGATCTGTTCCGTGCAGAACCCGCAACAGCTCCGTGAGGTGCTTGGGGGGAACCGCCCAAGTGACGTTCCCTTCATTCGCCAGAAACAAGGGATCCAAGCCCAGCAACTCGCTCGCCCCGCGGACCTCGTCCGACAGTGGCAGCGCTGACTCCCGCAGGCAGAACGTGGTCCGTGACGCCCGCGCCCATTCCTGGCAGACCGCCGCCACCCCCCCCCGAGTGGCATCGCGCGCCGCCCGGTACTGCACTCCCGCGGAACGCACTGCCCGAAACAGGTCGGTCACCGGGGCACAGTCACTCAGTGGGGCCGGTTCGAATCCCAGGTTCTCTCGGGCGGCCAGAATGGCCAGACCGTGCCTTCCGATCGGGCCCGACACCACCAGCATGTCTCCCGGCTGAATCTGATCGGGCCCTGGTGGTATCGGTTCCACGAAAACTCCCACCCCGGAGGTATTGAGATAGATGCCATCGGCCGCTCCACGAGGGACCACCTTGGTATCCCCCGTGACAATTTCGACCTCGGTCCTCGTGGCGGCGGCAGCGATGCTTTGCAAGATCGCCTCGAGGTCCGACATAGGGAAGCCCTCCTCCACGATGAACGCCAGACTCAACCACAGAGGAACGGCCCCCATGACAGCGAGATCATTCACCGTTCCGTAAACCGCCAGCTCGCCAATGTCTCCCCCCGGAAAAAACAGCGGGGTCACCACATAGCTGTCGGTGGTGAAGGCCAGCGCACCGTCGGGCCGGGGCAAACGTGCGGCATCTCCCCCCTGCCCCGAGTATCGGGTCCGCGGCAGCAGCCTCCAGATGCAGTTCTCAATCAGCCGGCGCGTTTCCCGTCCTCCCTCGCCATGCGCCAGGGTCACCTGTCTGCCGTCGCTGTCGCGCGGCAATGGACAGGCACCACTTGGCCAAAGGCTCTCGCCGGTTTCACTTGACGTCACAATCGTCCCCCGTCGATGTCTCCCGGGGTTCCAACGCGGAGCGGGCATACCGGTAGTGGGCGGCGCAACACCCCTCTCCTGAGACCATCGGGGCCCCCAACGGGGTCTCCGGAGTGCAGCTCCCGCCGAAATGCGGACAGTCGGGGGGACGCAGCCGCCCCAGCAAGACCTCGCGCGCTGGGCAGACCGTGGGCTCGTCCGCCGATGGAGCGAACGCCTCCTGCAACAGCAACCGCGCGTCACACCGCGCGAACTCTGGACGAAGCTGGTAGCCCCCGTCGGGAATGGTGCCCAATCCGCGCCACGACACATCGGCAACGGAGTACACCCGCTCGATCAGCCGTTGACCAGACTCATTTCCCGTCTCCCTCACGCTCCGCTGGTACGCATTCACAACATGGGATTCGCCCGCCTCCAGTTGCCGCACGCATTCCCAGATTCCTTCCAGCAGGTCGACTGGCTCAAATCCGGTTACCACCACCGGCAGCCGATGCCGTTCGCAAAAACTGTCGTAGACCTGATGGCCTGCCACGGTGCAGACATGTCCTGCGGCCAGAAAGGCCTGGACTTGGCTGGTGGGCTCCCCGGCGATCACTTCCATCGCCGGCAAAACCCGGACATGTGCCGTGAGAATTCGAAAGTTCGTCAGGCCCAACTCCGTCGCCTGCAGCACCGCCAGGGCTGTCGCGGGGACTGTGGTTTCAAAGCCCACCGCCAGGAAAACCACCACGCGGTCGGGGTGACGTTGCGCCAGCTTGACGGCATCCAGCGGAGAGTACACCAACCGCACGTCCCCCCCGGCGCGGCGTGCCTGGAGCAGGGAGGAATGCCGACCGGGGACCCGTAGCATGTCTCCAAAACTCGTGACGACAACTCCGGGCAGCTGTGCGAGACGGCAGGCCTGATCGATCTGTTCGGCCGGCGTCACGCAGACCGGGCAGCCCGGACCATGCAACAGGTCAACCAACCCGTCCAATTCCTGGTCAATGCCATGCCGCAACAGGCTGTGCGTCTGGCCGCCGCAGACTTCCATCAAGGTCCAGCGGCGGGACGCATGCCGACGGATGCGGTCGACCAATTGGCGGGCCAGCGCAGGATCGCGGTATTCGTCGAGGTGCTTCATCTGGCGGGGTCGGGCAATGGAGAGAAATGGCCGACGCCATCCACCGGGACGCCCCCTGCCTCCACCTCAGGGTCTTCACCGCACGCCCGAAGTTCCTGAAGGGTTTTGTGGGCGGCCGCTTCGTCGACAATGCTGATGGCCACCCCGGCATGCACAATCACATACTGCCCGAGAAGCGCCTCGGGGACACAGGCCATGTGGCAGGGACGCCGCAACCCCTCGAACTCGACCTCCGCCATGGCGAACAGGGGATGGCGATTGATCCAGGCCACGACACGGCCAGGGACGGCGAGGCACATTGCAGGAGAGTTCTGTTCACGAGAGAGGTGACGGCCAACCCTGACAATCTTCCGCCAGTACGGCCGAGGGAGGGTTATCGTTCGATCATATCCCGGTGGGGCAATGTCTGCATGGATGCGGCGACCAATTGCCCGGCGGCGAGGCCTCCGTCGTTGGGGGGAATGCACCCGGGGGTGAACAGAGGCCGCCCGAGTGCCGCCATGTCCCGGGCGATCAACTCCACCAGCAGTCGATTCTGAAAGCACCCCCCAGACAGTACCACCGGATGCCCCGGCCAGCGTGTCGCCATCTGCACCACCGCGGCGGCGACCGAGGCATGAAAGCCGGCCGCGACACTACGGGGATCGTACCCCTCCCGCAGATCGCTTAAGATCCCACCAATCAGCGGCCGCCAGTCGAGTTCGAGGCGCTGATCGACACTCCTGAGCGGCAGCGGATGCGCGGCGGTGGGCCCCCCCGGGTCCTCCGCCTGCGACTCGAGAATGGCCGCCGCCTCCCCCTCGTAACTGACCTCATGAATGCCCAGCAGCAGCGCCGCGACTCCGTCAAACAAGCGACCGACGCTGGATGTGTACGGACACCAGAATCTCGGCTCTCCGACGGGCACCCGTTCCATCATTTTCCATAAGGGCTTCCACGACGCAGGCAGCAGGCGGTCGGCGAACTCGGGAAATGCGGCCGGCGGCAAAGATTCGGCGAGCAACATCAGAGCCACCCGCCATGGTTCCCGAATCGCCCGCTCACCACCGGGCAATGGCATCGGGCGCAAGTTTCCTATGCGGCGATACGCGCCACCAGAAACCAGAAGAAACTCTCCACCCCACAGTTGGCCGCCCGGCCCCCAGCCGGTCCCGTCGAACGCCACCCCCAGAACCTCCCGATCGGTCCAGCCCGCCTCCAGCATCCCCGCGAGAACATGGGCGTGATGATGATCCACGCCGAAGGATCGCTGCTGAGATTCCCGGGCCATTTGTGACGTCGAGTAGTCTGGGTGGGAATCATGGACCCATTCCGCCTGCGACACGCGATACAGGTTTTGCAGGGTGGCCCGTTGTTCCGCATACCTCGTCCGGGCCACCACACTGTCCAGATCTCCCAGATGGGGCCCCAGGATCGCCTGCCGGCCATTGGCGAGGGCCAAGGCAATCTTTTGCTGACCTCCCAGGGCAATGCGGAAAACCGTCTCCCAGGGCCCCGGAGGGAGCACCAGCGGAGCCAGACCTCTCGCCAGCCGCAGGGTGACCACCTTCCCCGCGATCACTCGCACCACGCTGTCATCGACCGGATTGCGAATCGGACGATTGTGATGCACGAACAGGTCAGCGATCTCCGCCAGCCGGGTCTCGGCCTCCTCGACATCCACCACCAGAGGTTCGCCATCGCGATTTCCACTGGTCACGACAAGCGGCGAGTTGCTGCGATCCAGCAGAGCGGCATGCCAAGGTGTGGTGGGGGCCATGATGCCGACCTCCCGAAGCTGCGGATGAATCCCGGGAGCCAGCCCGCTCCCCGGTTTGGCCGGGACCAGCACGATGGGATTGGCTGGCGAGTCAAACGCCTCCTGCGAGAGGGCGTCCCACTCGGCGAGGCAACTGGCTTGAGTCCAGTTGGCAACCATGATCGCGAAAGGTTTGGTGGGACGCTGCTTCCGCCGTCGAAGCCGCTCAACCGCGGCCGGATTCGTCGCATCACACAGCAGCTGATACCCACCCAGGCCCCGTAGGGCCACGATCTTTCCATCTCGCAAGACCTGCTGCACGAGGTCGAGCGCAAGTTCGCCGGCAGGAACTGTCGTCCCCCCCGGATCGACGACCCACCAGTTGGGACCACAGCGGGCGCAGCCCAACGTCTGGGCATGACATCGACGATCGTCGGGATCGCCATATTCGGCGACGCACTCCGAACAGAGGGAAAACTCCCGCAGGCTGCTCCGCTCCCGATCGAAGGGCATCGCCTCGGTGATCGAGTACCGTGGTCCACACTGGGTGCAGGTTGTCAGCAGGTAGCCCTTACGGCGGGAAGGACCGCGAATCTCCGCCAGACACTCGGCACACACCGCGCGATCTGGAGGCACGGGTGTGGCCAGCGCTCCCGCCACCATCGAGGAACGGATGGTGAAGCCAGTAACGGCGGGAAGTGAGTCTCGATCGAGCGGGGTCTCGGCGACCACCAGAGCGGGAATGAAATCGGCTGACAGAATGACCGTCAGTCGATGCACCGCGTCGCGAGTTCCCAGAACCACCAGGCCGACCCCGGACGGGGTGTTCTCCACCCAGCCACGGAGTCCCAATTCACGGGCCCGGCGGAGCAGCTGTGGACGAAGGCCGCGACCCTGCACCGGCCCGTGCAGAACGAGTTGCACGGCAACCTCAGTGTGATCGTCCATGCATCACCAGTGCGAGTCCGCGAGAGATACCCGGCAGGATGGACGACCAGTTCCTGCGTTTCGGCCCCACCGGACATCCCGCAGGCGTTCGCCAGCTCTCAGGCCGAGACTAACGTCCCGACTCGGAGACCAGATGGTGCCGGACGAAATCTTCATTGAGCGTCACCCCCAGCCCCGGGCCATCGGGGATGCTGATCCATCCATCGACCGCCTGGATCTTCTCGTGGGTCAATTCATGTCGCAGGGGAGAGTCCTCGACGCAGTCTTCGAACAGGAAGGCGTCTTTGCAACTGGCCAGCCAGTGCAGGCTCGCGGCCGCAGTGAGTGGGCTGGTGTAACAGTGATTGCACAGCCGCGCTCCCGACTCTTCCACCCGCTGGCGAATGTAGGCGGCGTCGGTGAATCCATTGCGGGCGAGGTCGACCTGAAACACATCGAGCGCCCGCTGTTCAATAAACGGCCGGAATGATTCCCGACCACACTCTCCTTCCCCGGCGGCAATCGGAATGGGCGAGCGGTCACGCAGCCACCGGTAACCTTCGATGTCGTCCTGACGCAGGGGCTCCTCCAGCCATTCGGCCCGCTGTTCGGAAAACGCATGGGCCCGTCGGAGGGCCGTCCGGGCATCCCAGACACAGCCGGCGTCGATCAGCAGTGTCGCTTCGTCGCCAATCCCCTCACGCGCCCCTCGCACCAGATCCCGGTCGACCGCTTCGCTTTCGCCCATGGGCTCCCAACCGAATTTCACCGCGGTGTAACCCGCGTCCCGCCAGCGGCGGCCGATCTCCCTTGTCTCCGCCCCATTCTTGCCGAACAGAATCGAGGCATAGGCCCGAATCTTCTGGTGATGCTTCCCCCCCAACAGTGTGTGCACGGGTTGCTGGAAGGCTTTGCCTTTCAGATCCCAGAGCGCCATGTCGACCGCGGCCATCGCCGTGATCCCCACGGCCTTCCGGCCAAAGTACATCGTCCGGCGGTACATCTTTTGCCACAGCCGGTCTGTCTCCAGTGGGTTCTCACCAACCAGCAGTTCCCGCAATCCACAGGCGATGTTGTGACTGAAGGGGGCATCGACGATTGACTTGACCACTTCGGGAGAAGAATCGGCTTCCCCGATCCCCTCCAGTCCGCACTCGGTCTGGATTCGAACCAGGACCGCGTCCTGACAACTGGCCGTCTTGGCGGCGACATTCTCGATGCGGAGGATCTGACAGATGACGCGAGCGATCTTCATGAACGATCTGCGGGACGGAACGAAAAAAACGGGAGGAAAACCGGTTGCAACAAGCCCCCAGGGAGCTTCCACAACCTCTCGCGATGCTAGCGAATGTTTCCCGGGCAATCCATCGGCTAAGCCTTGGTAGCCACTCTGTTCCGGGCGTGGTACAACCCCAAGTGGGCCGTTGGATGAGCCCGTTGAAAACTGCATCCCGTAACCAGGACTCTGCACCGGGCAGCTGATCGTGCGATTCACCCCGCTGTTCCTCGCTGCCGGGATGGTTGTCTGGCCCAGGCCCGACCTGTGGGCCGGGGGCTTGCCGGGAGGTCACGCCAAGGAACCCTTGGCGTTAACCATTTCGGCGTCGTCCACTTCCGCCACCTCAAGCCGGGCCGTTGCGGCGATTATTCCGGCGGTCTCTTCGAACGTGGCAAGTTCACCGTGCGGCAACGTC
>Ga0315904_10010910_pt1 | contig 11672 bp, 9 predicted proteins | sample LakEriMetagenome_6_FD_203529 | JGI IMG/M metagenome (GOLD analysis project Ga0315904, IMG submission 203529) | Freshwater fungal communities from buoy surface, Lake Erie, Ohio, United States - Buoy 12 MA120 | ecosystem: Environmental > Aquatic > Freshwater > Lake | place: USA: Lake Erie, Ohio...
ACTTCCGCGTGTTCGTGCCATATATTCCGTACAAAGCAAAGGCTTATTCAAAGTCCGTAACGTATCGATCAGCCGCTGATGGGCAGACGGTTCATTATAGTTGTGGTAGGTAATAACATCCGATTCTTCCAGACAAATACGATTTATTTCCTTCAAGTCATCATTCCAGTAACCAACGGACAGTGGCTGAGACGGATTTACCGAGCGTGCCCAGGCAAAAACATTTTTCAACAAGGGAATAGATCGATCTCCGTAACCAGAATTTCCGGGTTCGTTGTACAAATCCCAAAGAAGAATACGCTCATCATTTCCAAACCGGGTCAGCACCGCTTTAACATACTCCTCCAAAACAGGCATTAAGGTTGAATCCTGATATAGCGCGTCGCCCGGATCACGCAACCAGCCACTGTTATGGATACCTGGCTTAGGATCGGGTTGACGACCTATCTGAAATAAAGGATTCCAACAATCATCAAATAAGGTAAACATGGTGAGGATCCCATGACGGTCTGATATTTTTAAATAGTGGTCCACTCGATGAAAAAATGCCTGCGGATCCTGACGCCACGCCGCATGATGCAAATAAACGCGCATGGAATTAAAACCAATGTCTTTCGCCCACCTCAACTCGCGATCAATGGTTACCGTATCAAAAGTTTCAGCCTGCCACATTTCCAGTTGATTGATGGCCGAACTTGGAATGAAATCACTCCCACGTAACCAGCCTTTGGTTGCATACCAGGCGTTGGCTTGGTCTGGAGTCCAAACCTTGCGAGGAGAAGTAATTGGAGATTTTTCTGGCCTACAGGAGAATCCTATTAACGCGAAAGTCAGAAAAATTAGAATCTGAATACGAAGCATAGAAATTTATTCTGGAAGTTCTTTACGAATCAAATTCAACACAGCCACAGACGCCAGTTGAATGTTTAGTAGCCGATCTTTAGAAAGTTGAAGTTTTTTAGCAACAGTTTTCTGTTTGTCCGAATAAGCAATCCATACCGTACCCACAGGTTTTTCCGGTGTAGCTCCTCCAGGCCCTGCAATACCACTGGTTGCTACACCTACGTTAGTATTGAATCGAGCCCGAACAGCCGAAGCCATTTCACAAATGGTTTGCTCACTTACAGCGCCATACTTTTCCAATGTTTCAGGTCTAACTCCCAACTGACTCATTTTGATTTCATAGGCGTAAGGAATCATACTACCTAAGAAATATTCAGAGGATCCAGGAACAGAGGTGATCAGATGAGAGAGATACCCGCCGGTGCAACTCTCCGCTACAGATAACGTGAGATTTTTATCTTTTAACATTCTTCCTATAACAATCTCGAGAGACTCATTCGCGAGACTATAGATGTATTCCGGGATAAGCGCTTGTAACCTATTTACCCAGGCTTGCGTTTCCATCATCATAGCCTCCAGACTTGCTCCAGTTGCTGTAAGCCGTAGCTTAACCTGTCCAAGGCTGGGCAGGTAGGCAAGCCTAATGTGTTGGGGCAAAGAACGCTCCCAATCCTTAATCAGGTCAGCCAAAAATGATTCACCAATGCCAGCAGTCCGGACAATCTGATGATGAATAACAGGTAGATCAAATCGTTTTTTCAATCGAGGAATAACCTGCTCCTCCATCATTATTTTCATTTCATGAGGCACACCAGGCATGGAAACAAAAACGACTCCTTGCTCATCAAACCACATTCCTGGAGCTGTTCCGGCACGATTGGTAATCTTCTGACAGTTCAGTGGAAGACTTGCCTGAAGGCGATTGAGTTCGGTGAGTTCGCGTCCGCGACTTTTAAAAAACTCAGTAACCTCCTGCAACGCCTCATCGTGAATGGCCACACCCACATTAAAAAATTTAGCCAGACAGGGTTTGGTTAGGTCATCGTTGGTTGGGCCAAGTCCGCCGGTGATCAGTACAACATCGGCCCGCTTTCGGGCCAAATCAAAGGCGGATAAAATATCAGCCTCATGGTCGCCAACGCTGGTCTTCCAGGTGACCCGAATACCTTCGCTGGCCAATCTATCCCCCATCCACTGGGAGTTGGTATCTACAATTTGACCAAATAGGATCTCATCTCCTATGGTAAGCAATTCCGCTTTAACAATTTTCATATTTCTTACTGACGCAATATACATAGCTTATCTTTTTCGACCTGATCAAATTCAGTGAACGGCCAACGGTTGATTGGCCTGACGGTTCTCATTACAAATGGCTCAAAACAAGAATTAATATTGAGTTTACAATACCAAACTCTTTAAATACTTAACAAATGAAAATTCTGATCATTATATGTGCAGCTATCGGATCCGTTTTGTGCTCCCCATTTTTTAAAACAGAGCCCGAACAGGCATCTTACGAGCAAGTACAGCCGGATACGCTTGTGGTATTAATGGGACAGGCGAAAGCAGTAATCGAAACCAAATGCCTTCCCTGCCACAGCAACAACTCGGTAATGCCTGAGGCGCGGAATCGCTTCAACCTCGACAGCATTAATTTTCTACCTCTACGAAAAAAAGTGGCCAGACTTGATGATATGATTTATATCCTTGAAAAAGGAGCAATGCCACACCAACGGTTTATGGAACTGAGACCAGATGGAATGCTTTCTTACTCCGACCGAAAGGCAATCGAAGCTTGGGCAGATAAAACTGCGGTACGACTAACCCGACCACGAGCAAATAATTGAAGGGTACTAATTGGTTCGGACTTTTTTAAAAAAGGCTTTAATCAATGCTGCACATTCTTGTTCAAGAACTCCTCTGATAACTTCAGTTTTAGGATGGAGCAGTGGATCAGCGATTACAGAAAACCCCCGTTGAACATCCGATGCGCCATAAACCAATCGGGGCAACTGAGACCAGTTTAAAGCACCAGCACACATTACACATGGCTCAAGCGTAACATAAAGTGTACAACCTGTTAAATACTTACCTCCAAGAGCAGCTGTAGCCGAAGTTATGGCTATCATTTCGGCATGCGCTGTAGCATCTTTAAGTTTTTCTGTTTGATTCCAGCCCCGCGCAATAATTCTACCCTCACAAACCATTACCGCACCAACAGGCACTTCTCCGTCGTCAAAAGCTTTTTGAGCCTCTTTCAATGCTTCTTTCATGAAACGCTCGTGTTGTTCTTCCATCATTTTACATGGATACTTTTCATGATTTGGTTCGCCACAGATTGCCACTCCTCTTTAACATCGCGCGTACAGGTAAAAGAAAATACTAAAGTGCGCGATGGCTCTACGAGGTACAAAATGTAGGTGTACCGAACCAAAGCATCCTGTGTTGATATGTTTCGTTTATCCGGGTTAAGTCTGGAATCAAATTCGAAAAAAATAAATTTCCTTTTGTGCTGCTCCCGAATACCCTCCTGAATCATCTCAACCCGATCGAACATATTCATGACCGAGGCCTTAAAAAATGTTTTGGCAAATTCTATGTTGCCATCCGGCCATTGCGTAGCTGAAACATTCACACTGAAGTCCGCCAAACGGTTTGAATCTGTATAGGCACCTAACGGTGTACGTACAGAGGGATACCGTTGAATGAGATCCTCTGGAGTCATTGGTATTAATTGTTCCGGCAACATGACCGTTATATCCTGACCAATCTTTTGTTTAACCCATTTACCTGGTGGCGGTGTTATTGTGGGAAGAAGCAGAAGCAGAATGGATAGTATATTCATAGGGTTAGGTGGTGGACATTCCGTACGTGAAATGCCTAAGGTTTATTACTTTTGACGCCAAAATTAACCATTTCAGATGTTACGGACCCATACTTGCGGAGAACTCAGAATTCAGGATTCAGGCAAAAAAGTAACCCTCACAGGTTGGGTGCAGCGTATTCGCGATAAGGGCAGTCTATTGTGGATCGATTTGAGAGACCGTTACGGGATCACCCAATTATTCCTCGAGGAAGGAAAAGCCACCCCCGATTTGATGCAGCAAGCACGTTCACTCGGACGTGAATTCGTGATTTCAGCCACAGGAATGGTCGTCGAGCGTGCCTCTAAGAATGATAAAATGGTCACAGGAGATATTGAAATCCGTCTAGAAGAACTCCAAATCCTGAATGCTTCCAAGGTCCCACCTTTTACTGTCGAAGATCAAACTGATGGAGGAGATGACCTTCGAATGAAGTACCGGTATCTTGATCTTCGCCGGACACCCGTGCGGGAAAATTTGGTGTTAAGACATCAGGTTGCCAGACAAACCAGAAACTATCTGGATGGGCTTGGCTTCATTGAGGTGGAGACTCCCGTTCTGATTAAATCAACCCCCGAAGGTGCACGCGACTTCGTGGTGCCTTCCAGAATGAATCCCGGTGAATTTTACGCACTTCCCCAATCCCCGCAAACCTTCAAACAACTTTTAATGGTTTCAGGATTTGATCGGTATTATCAAATCGTAAAATGCTTTAGGGATGAAGACCTTCGCGCCGACCGCCAGCCAGAATTTACACAGATCGACTGTGAAATGTCTTTCATTACGCAAGAGGATATTCTCAATACATTTGAAGGCCTCATCAGACACCTTTTCAAAACAGTAAAAGGAATCGATATTGGCTCCGTTCCACGGATGACTTATGAGGAAGCCATGAAAAATTATGGCTCGGACAAACCCGACACTCGCTTTACCATGACCTTCAAGGACCTTACCTCACTAACTCAAGGCAAAGGATTTGGTGTATTTGATGGTGCAGAACTGGTTGTTGGAATTTGTGCAACGGGTTGTGCCGGTTATACCCGCAAACAACTGGACGAGCTTACCGAATTTGTTAAAAAACCTCAGATCGGTGCTAAGGGCTTGGTTTGGGTACGATTGGAGCAAGATGGCACCATAAAATCGTCCGTTGATAAATTTTATTCAGCTGACGACTTGCGTACGTGGGCATCCACATTTGGCGCAAATGCTGGTGATCTGCTATTGGTACTGGCCGGTGATGCCGAAAAAACCAGAAAAGCACTTGGTGAACTGCGCCTGTTGGTTGGTCAGCAATTAGGTTTGCGGAAGAAAGATGAATATGCCCCATTGTGGGTTGTTGATTTTCCTTTGTTAGAATGGAATGATGAAACCGGTCGCTATCACGCCATGCACCACCCCTTTACCTCACCAAAGCCAGAGGATATTTCGCTTCTAGATAGCGATCCGGGTAAAGTAAGGGCCAATGCTTACGATATGGTTTTAAATGGAACAGAGATAGGCGGAGGATCCATCCGAATTCATGATCGTACTACGCAGCAGCTCATGTTTTCTAAACTTGGATTTACTGAAGATGAGGCTAAAAGACAATTTGGATTCCTGATGGAGGCATTTGAATTCGGCGCACCGCCACACGGTGGCATCGCTTTCGGATTCGATCGCTTGTGCTCTTTATTCGGAGGCGCCGATTCGATACGCGATTTTATTGCTTTCCCAAAAAACAATTCAGGAAGGGATATGATGATTGATACGCCCTCTTCCATCAGCGAGGAGCAAATGAAGGAGTTGAATATCCGTTTAAGATAGTTCAGGATTCAATTGTGACGTGATACACGTCGGTAGTATTTCGCAGGATGTTGCCAACGAAAAATCCATTTGGTTCGCCAATGTCCTCAACCAAATCAAATTTAGTACACGCAGAAGGTAGACCGGCGAAGATTAATAAAAATTGATGACTCTTATTTGGAGGTAACCAGGTCCATTGTGGGGCGTAGCTAATATTTTCTGCATGCAATAACTCGCCACGCACACCAGAAGCACGATCCACAACAAAAGTGGTCTTCCAGATACGAATACCTGATTCAGCCGGACCGTTAGTGAAGTGACAGTGAACGTAAATTTGACTCCGTTCCAGGAGAATCGTTTTTCGCTCTAGCTCGACGGAGGTTTCTGGTAATTCCAATGCAGCTTTCAACACGTGCAAAATGGCTGTTTTGATTCGGGTTATCGATTCATCAGGTATTTTTTCGGCGTAACACCGAACTTCTTTCGGAAAGCAGCGATAAAATGACTAGGATTTGAATAGCCGATCCGGTAAGCCACTTCATTCACCTGAAATTTTTCGGTATCTAATAATAAACGGGCCTGATCCATTTTATGATCGAATAAGTATCCGTAAACCGTATTACCATAAACCTTTTTAAATCCAACCTTGAGTTGAAATTCATTCAATCCAGCAAGTTTGGCTAGCTCACGTAAACCTGGAGGATCATCGGCCATTTTAATTAACTGTTCCTTAGCCAATTTAATTTTACGTACGGCAGCTTCATCGTTCAGGAAAGGACAATTTTCCTTTTCAGGATTCTGATTGGAGAAGTAAAGACCCAAAATTTCTAAAACCTTTCCATGGAAATATAACTTGGAGGCCACCTGCCCCGACGGCTCAGCAAACACAGATGACAGAACCACTTTCAAACCCGAGGGTATGGCACGCTCATCATAAAATTTTCTACCGGCATTCTCTTTGGCAAGAATGGGTAAACCATTCGGCTCCTCTACAAAAAGTTGATGGAGATCTTCAATCCCTACCGATAAATACACCATGCGGGTGGCCGGCTGAAGTGTTAAACGAAATGGTAAATGTTGATCCGGGTTGTAGAAAAAGTAATTAAAGTCCTCACGGATTTCACGGCTATAATGAGGTCCGAAGGCAAAAGTAGCCTGGCCAGAAAGGCAAAAATAAAAGTGAATGATGCCCGCCCGCAAGCTGCTCTCCCCTGAAACCGGCTCAGCACCCTCATTTTCAACAGAATAGAGCGAAACAGCTTCTTTAGAAAATCGGCACAATGATTTACCCGGAAAGGTATTTTCCATCCCGAGGGAATTGGACTCAGAAATATCGTTGATCATAAGCACCACGAAATTGGATAATTTTTTGAATCAAAAGCTGAAAAATACCTCTAAAGGGATAAAAAATGTTCCCTGAACCTGTTTGGTATTTTTTATACTTAGATGGGTATTTTTTAAAAGTAGGGCACTACACTTTTGCGCCCGATTTAAGATGAAAACAGCCCTCCTTTTAGCCTTTATACCCCTCCTTTCAGCCTGGTGCCAGGACAGTCTGGTGCATACCAAGCTGGAGGCAGTAGTCATAACGGCTACCAGAAGCGAGCGCAGCTTGGCAGGTATACCGGTTCCGGTTACTGTTGTCGACAAAAATTCCTTGAAAACTATGGGCTCGGTGCGACTGCAGGATGCACTTGCTGAGCAAACCGGTCTTGTCATCGTACCCCAAATAAATGCCCAGGGAAATGGCCTCCAGCTTCAGGGCTTTAACCCCGACTACACGCTTATCCTCATCGATGGAGAACCACTAATTGGCAGGTATACCGGGTCACTCGAATTGAGCAGAATAACCACCGGTAACATCCGACAAATTGAGATTGTTAAAGGTCCCTCATCCAGTCTCTACGGCTCAGAAGCTTTGGCCGGTGTAGTTAACATCATTACCGACCAACCTGCTGTAACTGGTGGAGAGTGGAGCCTTCGGTATGGAACGAACAAAACGATGGATCTTTCCGGATCCGGAACTTTGGTAGGTAAAACCACTCGACTTTCCCTTTTTGCAAACCGTTTTGAAACCGATGGATATGATTTAAGTCCTCAAAATTTTGGTAAAACGGTTTCGCCTTTTGTAAACTATACATTCCACCCCAAACTTTTTTGGAAGCCTGCTCAAGATCTGGAGGTAACGCTTTCCTCACGATATTTTTCAGAGGATCAGCAATTCGCTTTTGATGTGCGCACTGGTGAAATCAATACGCGGACGAGAGGTAATGGTGTGACCAGAGATCTAAACATTCACCCAACCATCACTAAAATTTTCTCTCCAAAATTTAAAGCCACAGCACGATTTTATGGCTCTCAATTTGAAACCGAGACCGAGCTTAAGAAAGAATCTGGAGGAGAGCTTTTCTACAGCGATGATTTTCGTCAACAATTTCTCCGCCCTGAGCTGGTGGCCATTCATGCACCGACCCACAAACATACGCTTACGTATGGAATGGGCATGATTGGTGAACAGGTCAACACCAGTCGTTACGGCGACCTAAAAGCACGAACTCAAAATACCGCTTACAGCTTTATTCAGGATGAATGGAATCCAACCAACACTATCAATTTGGTAAGCGGGATCCGTTTGGATCAGAACAGTATTTATGGGTCTCAAATAAGTCCGAAACTTTCAGGAAGTTTTCAGTTGACAGATCAGTTCCTGATTCGGGTTTCTGGGGGTACAGGATTTAAGGCGCCAGATTTCAGACAGCTCTACTTTAACTTCACCAATTCCGCTGCCGGAGGATATGCTGTTCTGGGCTCTGAGATTATAAACGATAAATTGAAGGAGCTTGAAACGTTGGGCCAAATCGAAAACTATCTTTTTAATCCGGAAAATCTGGAGCGTATTCGTGCTGAGCGCTCAGCTTCCATTAATGCAGGTATTGATTTTGAAAAAGGTCGCACAAAAGCATACCTCAATATTTTCCATAATGAGATTACCAACCTGATCGAAAGTCAGGCCGTTGCTACCACTATCTCCGGCCAGGGCATCTTCACCTATCGAAACATCAATCAGGCGTTTACCCGTGGTGCCGAAGCTGGTCTTCAGGTAACCCTCTCGCCGTTCTGGAGTCTAAATGCAGGGCATCAGCTGCTGTTTGCCATGGATCGTATGATCTTAAATGATGTGCGCGATGGAAATTATTTTTCACGGGATCCGGAAACATTGGTGACCACGCGACTTAAAAGAGGTGAATACTTCGGGCTTCAAAACAGAAGCAGACATTCTGGAAACTTCAAGGTGAACTACAAAGACTCAAAAGGTTGGGAAGCCTCAGTACGCTTGATCTGGAGAAGTCGATTTGGTGTTGGGGACATTCGCGGAAATATCCAAGGAGAAACCATTCCTCCTTCAGACATTAACTCCAATGGAATACTGGATCGTTACGATAACTTCGTTTTCGGATTTCTCCTGACCAACATTTCTCTGGCCAAGGAATTTAAATCGGGTATTCGGTTGCAGGCAGGAATTGATAACCTGCTCAATCACCGGGAACCAATCTTCATTCCCAATCTTCCGGGCAGATTATTCTATACGTCAATAGCATTTAAATGGAATTCTTCTTCAACAACAAATTAAAACGAACACCTATGAAAAAGTTCTCTGCGTTTTTCATCTTACCCGTAATCGCTTTATTGTTTACAGCTTGCAGCCAGGAGGGTGATCCTGGGCCAACAAAAAATACCCAACAACCCACTCCATCTTCTACGGCTATCATTTATAATTTACCGGCGGATCCAGCAACAGCCTACACCAGCACCGGAACCCCTATTGGCACAACTGGAAAATTTAAATTCTTCAGTTTTGCTACAGGTCAAACCGTTCCCAACTCCGACAGTTTAACTAACAAGTGGGATGTAGGTTTCAGAGGAACTACCATTATTGTTAATGGCGGGGCCAGCCGAATCGGTAACGGAGGTGTAAAGCTTATTTCAGAGATCTTCGACAATATAGCGGAAGCCCCTCAAGACGGCTACCTCACCGATGGTGAAGGCACCTACGCCATTCCGACGGGCTCCGGTAACGGTTGGTACAACTACAATGCACAGGCTGGAACCATTATACCCATCGCGGGTAAGGTTCTTGTTTTTCGAACAGGTGAGGGGAAATTCGCTAAAATGGAAATCCTTAGTTATTACAAAGACGCACCCGCTAATCCCACGCAACAATCTCCGGGAAGGTACTACACCTTTCGATACACGTTCCAGCCTGACGGAACTCGGAAGTTTTAGTTGTAGTGGGGTTTAGTTCGAAAGGGGCCGTTAGCGGCCCTTTTCTTTTTTAGGACGGAAAATTCTTCAAAAGAAGGATTAGGCACTTTAGAGGTTTTTTGTACTTTAAGAGATTGAAAAATCAAACAATGCAGCAACAACGGTATCTAAGTCTCGATGTACTACGAGGAATGGATGTAGCCCTGATGATTATTGTAAATTCACTTGGCAGCTACGAAACAGCCTGGTCTCCCCTGCTACACGTCCAATGGGACGGATTCACCCTTACAGATTTGGTGTTTCCAACATTCTTATTTGTCGTTGGTAACTCCATGTACTTCAGCATGGGTAAATACGAATCGTTGGGTAATGGTGTTGTGCTCACCAAAATATTCAAAAGAACAGCTACGATATTTCTACTGGGGTATTTAATGTACTGGTTCCCATTTTTCAATATTTCAGAAACAGGTGATTTACTTTTTCGACCAATCAGTCATACACGTATTTTAGGCGTATTGCAGCGCATTGCCTTATGCTATGGCTTGGCTGCCCTGATCATCCACTATACCAAGGCAAAAGGAGCTTGGTACTTCATGGTTGGTGCGCTTATCTTTTATACCGCGGTCCTTTGGCTATTCGGAGATATGACCGTAGAAGGTAATGCGGGTACCAAGCTTGACCTGCTTATCCTTGGGTCAAATCATATGTACCAGGGTGAAGGAATTCCTTTTGACCCTGAAGGAATTCTCAGCACCATCCCATCGGTAGTGAATGTATTAGCCGGCTATCTCACGGCACGCTTTATCGGCCAGAAAGGTAACGGCTTTGAAACTATCGCCAAGCTCATGATTGCCGGATCTGTTTTACTGTTGGCCGCACAGTGGGCCGATCTTTTTGTGCCAATCAACAAAAAATTATGGACAGCCAGTTATGTATTCCATACCATTGGACTGGATCTGCTCATTCTTCCAGTGATTATTTATGTGATTGAACATTGGGGTAAAAAGTCCTGGACACCCTTTTTCGAAGTTTTTGGAAAGAATACACTTTTCATTTATCTGCTATCAGAAGTTATTGTCATTCTATTGTACTGGTATCCAGTAAATACAGGAAGTTTATACAACTGGATTTATGAGAATATTTTCCGGATGGCCGGAGATCACTTGGGATCGTTTTTATTCGGAGCCTGGGTAATGCTGACCTGTTGGATGGTCGGCTACATTCTGGATAAAAAGAAGATATATGTTAAAGTGTGATCAGGCCTCTATCAACTGAGGAGCCAGTCTAAGCAATTCTTCTCTAAGTTCTAAGTCAAGATCGGCCATGTACAATGTTTTGGCCTTACTCAATTGTTCAGCGGTGAGCCCTTTTGCCCCTCTAAGGTCAGCCTTGTACAAACTCGCATTCTCAAAATCAGCACCCATCAGGTAACTTTCCTTGAGATCAGATTCCATTAAGAAGGAGTTTTTAAAATTAGATTTGATCAGGAAGGCACCGACCATTTGTGCTTTGATTAAATAAGAATCCTGAAAATTTGCCCCATTAGCATAAGCGCTTTTGAGGTTGGCACCATTAAGATTTGAATTTTCAAAGTTGGTCTGGTTTAAGCGACACCCCTCAAATTCAACCTCGATGAGCGAACAATTAGAAAGATTTGCACTGTTAAGATTGGAACCTCTGAGATTTACATAACTTAAGTTGGTACGGGGAAGATGACAATTAGCAAGATTAATATCAAAAATTTTGTGACGATTCAATCTTTTAATATTACCCACCGTTCTAAAAGCTGCTTCTTCTGATTTCCATAACCTGAAGTCATCAATCTCATTTTGAAAAGTACGTATGCGTTGACGTATTTCTCCGTTTTGGTTAAGCCAGAATAAGAGAATACCAATGATGGCAATATCAAATAGCATACCA
>Ga0315904_10010913_pt1 | contig 11669 bp, 13 predicted proteins | sample LakEriMetagenome_6_FD_203529 | JGI IMG/M metagenome (GOLD analysis project Ga0315904, IMG submission 203529) | Freshwater fungal communities from buoy surface, Lake Erie, Ohio, United States - Buoy 12 MA120 | ecosystem: Environmental > Aquatic > Freshwater > Lake | place: USA: Lake Erie, Ohio...
TGGAGCCGCTCTTTACAAGTTAGGCGAAACTTTCGACTCGGCGTTTGATGACATTCGAGTTAGCACCGGCGCTACCGGTCCGGCGCTTGAAGCGTTACAAGAGGACATGAAGGCGGTAGCCGGTGCTGTGCCAGCCTCATTCGGTGATGCCGGCACAGCGATCGCCGAGTTCAATAAGAAACTTGGGCTAACCGGCGCTCCTCTGCAAACGCTTTCTGCTCAAGTTCTTGAACTGTCGAGGATTACTGACACCGATTTGAAGGGTAACCTCGCTGCCGTTTCACAGGTAATGCAGAACTTCGGTGTTGATTCCGCACAGCAGTCATCGAAACTTGACCTTCTGTTCCGTGCTTCACAGGCATCAGGGCTTTCGGTGCAGGAACTTGCGACATCCATGTCAGGCGCTGGTGTTGTATTGCGAGAACTTGGTTTCGACTTTGATCAAACGGTCGGCTTCCTTGCTTCGTTGAAGAAGGCAGGCGTTGATGCGTCTGATGTTATGCCGGCGCTTTCCAAAACTTTGGCTAGCGCAGCCAAAAACGGTAAAGACGCTAATACTGTTTTCAATGAAACTTTCAATGCAATAAAGAACGCACCCGATGGGGTAACCGCGTCGAGCGCTGCTATGGAAGTCTTTGGAGCAAAGGCCGGCCCTAAGTTCGCTGCGCTTATCCGAGAAGGCAAAATCTCTTTTGAAGAAATGACGGCTTCGCTGGCTAACGGCGGCGATACCATCATGGGAGCGAGTGCTGACACGCAAGATTTCGCCGAGAAACTCACCATGCTGAAGAACCGTGTGTTCCTTGCGCTCGAACCTATCGCTACAAAAGTGTTCAACAAGATCGGGGAGGTAATGGATCAACTCGGTCCGAAGGTTGAGCAACTCGCCGCATGGATGACCGAACATGGTGACGTCATGAAGATCGTTGCCGTCGTTCTCGGTGGAGCGCTAGTAATTGCATTAGCCGCATACACCGCCGGGATGATTGCTGCTGCCGCCGCAACTGTTGCGGCAGGCGCACCCTTTATCGCCATTGGTGTAGCAATCGCAGCGCTCGTTGCTGCGGCGATTTACCTATGGAATAACTGGGATCAGGTTTGGAACTGGGTAATGGAGCACAAGGCCTACGCAGCGATCATCCTCATGCTCGGCAGCGTAATCATTGTACCTATCGTTGCTTTAGTTGCCATCATCAAATGGTTGCAGGCCAACTGGGAAAACGTGTGGGCAAAGATTCAAACGGTAACCAATTTCGCTTGGGGCATCATCAAGCCGATTTGGGATGCGATTTACAGTTACATAGTTGACTATCTGATTCCCTACATGCAGTTCTTGTGGGGCGTGTTTCAGAATGTGTGGAATCTGATCAGTCAAAAGATCAGTGAAGTTTGGAATAACGTAATCAAACCTATTTGGGAGACGATCTACGGCTACATCGTCGACTACTTGATACCTTACTATCAACTACTTTGGCGAGTGGTTAGTAGTGTGTTCACTTGGATTGCCGACAAGATTTCTGAAACATGGGATAAGATCAAACCGATTTGGGATGCCATCTATGGCTACATCGTTGATTATCTCATTCCGTGGTTCAAGTTCTTGTGGGATGTTGTTTCTGAAGTTTGGAATCAAGTCACTTCAAAGATCAGTACAGCATGGAACTTTATCTCTAGCGTGTTCGAGAGCATAAAGGGCGGCATCAGCACCCTTATCGGAGTATTCAATACCATCAAAGATGGCGTCACCTCAGCGTTTTCGGGAGTGTTTGACCTCATTGTAAATCCGATCAAAGACGCTTTGAACTTTATTATTGACGGATGGAACGGCCTTGAGTTTGAGGTTCCCGGTTTCAAAATCGGACCTATCGGCTATGACGGATTTACACTTGGGCTTCCTGACATCCCTCGTTTCGCAAAAGGTGGAATGGTTAGCGATGGTCTTTTCAGCGTTGGTGAAGAAGGCCCCGAACTCGGAATGAAACAAGGGTCGTCACTCAGAATCTTTTCAAACGCTGCAAGCAATAGAATGATGTCAATCCCCAATAGCGAGCAGTCCGGCGGTGACGTTTATGTGACCGTCAATGGCTCGAACGTTTCGCCGCAAGACGTTGGTCGAGAAGTCCTTTGGGCGTTGAAGGTTGCCGGATGAGCGACTGGCAGGCTACTTACAACGGGCTGACTATCGGGGCCGGCACGAACTACGGAATCTCATCTATTAGTGGATTGGGTGGTATCCCTGAAATCCGTTCCGGCGACCAAGATCGCACACGCGTTCACGGACAGTTCGCCGGCATCGACTTGTTTGCCGGGCGAGACATTGACCTTGAGGTTACGATCCCGTCGAAGCATCCATCTAACTCGGTTTGGCAGGCGTTTAGTGCAGCGTTTGTTGGCGGTCAAGCAACTGAACTTCCGCTTGTCCTGCAAATACCGGGTGTTGCTGGTGGAGCGGAGATTCAGGTCAATGCCCGTGTGCGCAAACTTTCGTTGCCGTTAGACATGGAGTACTACACCGGCACCGGTCGAGCGCTTGTTCAGTTTCACGCGACTGACCCACGTTTGTATGAGTCAAACCTGCAAACGATTAGCGCGACACAGGCGACTTCCGCAGGTGGATTGACGTTCAACGCTACGTTCAACCTGTCATTCGGTGGCGCAATCTCCGGTGGTCAAGCAACCGCTACTAACGCCGGCGAGTTCTCAACCCCTTGGGAGGCCACTATTGCCGGCCCCGTGGTTGATCCTCGCATTATCAATAACACTACGGGACAGGTTCTTTCGTTTACCGGCTCGGTCGGTGCTACGGAGTCACTGGTGGTGTCAAGTTTCGATCGCACTGTGCTTCTCAATGGCACGGCGTCGAGGTATCGGTGGCTAAATACCGGGTCGCAATGGTGGGACTTGCCGCCGGGGAATACAGTTTTTCAATACGCTGCCTCGTCGGGCGCAGGTTCGTTGACGGTTACATACCGTTCCGCTTGGATCTAAGGAGAATCACTTATGGCTATTCGTACTACACCGATCTTCGTGCAGGCTGGTTCGCATCCTGCGGAAGAAACTCGTCTCATGCTTGGTGGAATGCTTGGTATGCCGCCGACGACGTTCGCTGGTGGTGTTGCTGCGTCTAATCCGGCGCACGGGGTTGTCTCGGCGAATGATTTCGTTGTCACACAGAATGGTACGCCGAACATGACAGTTCTCGTCGGTGTCGGTGGAGCGTTTATTCGTGGAACAGAAAACCTCAACCAAGGTGCGTATCACGTTTGGAATGACGCATCGCAATCGGTCACGATCTCTACTGCTCACCCAACCCTCTCTCGACGCGACCTAATCGTCGTATCCGTCACCGATCAGAGTTACAGCGGCGGGACTAGCGTCGCTTCTATCTCCGTAGTTACTGGCACCGCCGGCAGCGGAACCGATCCCACCCCACCAAATAACGCTCTTGTGCTCGCGCGTGTCACGGTGGCTGCGCTCGACACGGCAATCAATACCGCCGACATTACGGACCTACGACCACGCGCAAACCAAACCGGCAAACTCCCTGTGTTCACGACCGCTGCTTTGGCGGCTACTGCTATTCCCACTTCTATTGACGGTCAGGGTTATTACTTCAACTCAGGAACCACGACTGAAGGTCCGTTGTATTACAACGGAACCGCATACCGGCAACCATGGAATATGCCATGGGGCTACGTTGGGCAATCCGTCACCGGCGCCAACACAAATAGCACCGCAGGAGTTTGGGCAAACGCTACGACTCTCGCTTTCACGGTTCCCGCTAACCGCCGCATTCGAGTTGAAGGCGCCTGCACAATTTTCAACAATGGAGGTTCGGCAAGCGATTTCGCGGTAGGAGTTGGGCCGACCCTCGGCGCACCTCTCAACAATAACCAAGTTTATTTGCCCATCGGTTATCGCGCCGGGCTTTACGCTTCTCACACTTTCACAAGCACCGCGTCAGCGGTAACCGAACGCCTGCAATTTCAAGGCGTGCTGTCGGCTCCGCTTGTTCTAATTGGCGCAACGCTTATCGTCACCGACATCGGCCCCGCAGGCGCGCCTGCGTAACCGTGGCCGAATACCGTTGCGTCTCACGCGACCTATTGACGGGAACTCTTGTCGCAGAGATTCCCCTTTCAGGATTGACGTACTCTCACCGTCTCAATAATGTCGGTGAACTGTCTGCGTCCTTATTTCTTCCGACTCCATCGGATGCCGCTGGTCGCACTCTCGGTGCTATCTACAATGATGCGGTCGATGAAGCGCGTCGGCAGATCGTCATCGAGCGCGATGGGGTCGTAGTTTGGTGCGGCATAATTTGGGCTGCTCCATACGATGACGGATCGCAAAGTCGTTCCGTTCGAGCCGCTTCCGATTGGTCGTACTTCCGTAGGCGATTCATTGACTACTCGGCTACCTACACCGGCACTGATCAACTCGCTATCGCTCAGGCGCTAATCAACGCCGCTGAAGGCCCCGCAGGGCTCGCCGGCGATATCGGCATAACGGTTGGTTCTGAAGTTTCCGGTATTACGCGCGATCGTACTTACACCGCATCGGAGTTGAAGCCCGTAGCGGAAGCCGTCGAGGAACTCGCTGCGGTTGATAACGGATTTGATTTCGGTATTGATTGCGCCTACACGTCGGCTGGTGTGTTGCAGAAAGTATTGAATCTTTCGTATCCGAGACGTGGACGCAACTACCTCAACACCGGTCATGTGTTTGAGTTAGGTCGCAACGTAATCTCATTTAGTTGGCCATCAGACGGCACACGAATGGCGAACAAAGTGTTCGCTACCGGTCAGGGTGAAGGAAACGAAACGGCAACGATTGAAGAAACCGGTGGCGGTGCTACCTCGACGAGAGGTGCCGCCGGTCGAACCATCGGACTCGCTATTGATGCGAACTCTATTCGACCGCTTTCCGCTGGCGGTCCCGGCTATCCGTTATTAGAGAAGCAAATCCAACTCTCAGACGTAACGGTGCAGGACACAGCGAATCGTTACGCTAGAGCCGAACTTGCATTTTGTACCGCACCGATTGTTCTGCCGGAGATAACTGTTCGAGGCGACCGTGACCCTGAAATCGGCACTTACATTGCCGGCGATGCGTGCAGACTTATCATTCCCGCTGGCATGACTCCACGTTTCCCGAATGGACTAGATACCTATTATCGAATCATCGCTTATGAAGTTTCCGTTGATGACAATGGTACGGAAGAAGTCAAACTGACGTTAGGAGAAGAACCTCGTGCCTAACTTCCCGAAACCCGAAGACCTTTCCACCTACCTTTCTGATCTTGAACGGCGCATTCGGCTCGTCGAGTCAACGCCACGCTATTCGTATGCGACTGCGTACTCGTTTGTTCCGAATACCGATTCGGTGAACGGCGGCTCTACTGCGTTTCCGCTCGATGCAACGGGTGGCGGTGGGCCGGCGCAGGGTCCGCAATGCGATGTGATTATCGGCCAGTCCGGATTAGCGCTCGTTACTTCCGGTGCGTATGTGTTTCTAAACTCCGGTGGACCGACTGCCGGCTACGGGGTTGTCACCGGAACGACTGGTGTTGGCAACTACAACTCGTTTGGCTTTGTTGATCTCAATACGAGTTTCGTTCGAGCCGCTTCTGTCGTAGGTACACGTCTCTACACGGGATTGACTCCCGGTAACGCTACTTTCGTGTTGCAATACTTCTCCACCGGCGGTTCAGTCTCATTTACTAATCGGTTTTTGATAGTTCAGCCGCTCTAGCAATGACAACCGCATTGCAACTTCTTACACTAGGCAAGTGCTCGCTGCTCTAGACCTCATTCCCGACGCTTGGCAGACGGGACCGCTAAACGAAATCATTATGATCGGTGCTGTCGTCGCAGCGCTTGGGGCGATCTTCCGTCTCGTCGTCGTGCCGGTGTTCGGGTCGGCTCGACGGCTCGTAACAGCGATAGAAACTATTACGGATCGCTTAGCGTCAATCCCCGATCATGATGACCGGCTCGACGCTATCGAACAGCAGGTCGCCGAGGTTATTGAAGCGCTTCGGCCTACGAATGGGGATCGCAGGTCAATCTCGGATCGTCTTGATACGGTGAAGGCACAAACCGCACAGAACTCTACACAGATTGCGGAACTGCAATCGCGTGTAGATTTCGCATTAGGAGGTAGAGGCGAATGACTCTTTCAGATTATGGGCGTTCGATTATTCGAACTGTTGTTCCGTTAGTCGTTGGTTCGATCGTTGGTTGGTTTGCGACGCGTGGAGTTGAGATCGACGCCTCAACGATTATCCCCCTCGTTGATGCTGCTATCGCCGGCTTGTATTACGCCGCTATTCGTGCGGCGGAGCAGCGGTGGCCTAACGCCGGCTTGATGCTCGGTGCCCGTGGAGCGCCGTCGTATGTAGCCCCTCCAGTAGCCCCAGAAGCGCCTTCGAGCCCGGACGGGGTGTAGGGCGGCGTAGCCGGATTCTGCGGGCCTGTAGGGGCCTCAGGGGACCATTGGAGACGGCTAGGGCTAGCGGCTAAGGTTGGGACTACCGGGGACACTCCCCGGATCGCAGCCAAGGAGGCTAGCCATGTCCACCACCACGAAGTACGTCACCGCCGGACGATGGAATGTTGCATACGGCACCGGACGACACATCGACGGAGTTGAACTCCACGTCGGCTACTACGAACCCGACGAGCCGAACCGCTTCGGTGGTCGAGGTCAATACCATCGCCACGACTGCTATGGCATGACCTTCGCCACCCGTGAAGATGCGCAGCAGTATGCAATCGCTCAAGGTTTCCTCAAGCCGTATGTTTATCGATCGCTCGACGACCTTGTTGCGGAATGGCAAGAGCGTGAGGCACAGCGATGAAGACCGCACGCTTCGACGCTCATAGCCCCACCAACTTCAACCCCGAAGACTATGAGTTCCTCGTAGCCTTCGACAACGGTGGCACCGAAGAATCGAACCTCGGCTACATGGCAGACAACGGCATCGATCAAGACGTCGACGCCCTACTCGCCGAACTTGAAACTGCCGGTCAAGAAGGTCGAGTCGCTTATGGCGATGCAGCCCGTTGCGATCATTGCGGCGCTCGTATCCGCTACGTCGGCCTATTCCGCCACCTCCCTACCGGAGACGTAATCGCAGTCGGTCAAACATGCGCCGAAGGTCGAATGACCTACGACAAATCTACGTTCGACCGGCTCCGCAAACAAGCGCAACTAGACCGAGCCGCACAGCGAATCCTTATCGCATGGAACGCGTTCAAAGCGGAACGGCCTGAAGTTGAATGGGACGTGCTCGACGAATCCGACAACGACTTCATCGCAGACGTTCTGCGTCGGGGCCGGCGCAACGGCGAGATCTCCGAACGGCAGTTAGAAGCGATCATAGAAGCGCATAAGCGTGACCTTATCTACGCCGCCGAGCGAGCCGAACGTGAAGCGAATGCGTTGCCGCCGACTCCGGTGCCTACCGGCAATTCTATGACGATCATCGGAAGCATTCTTGGCTGCAAGTACGTCGAAAACGACTATGGTGGCTCGTACAAGATGCTCGTCGAGGTAGAACACGACGGCGGTATCTACAAGATATGGGGAACCGTACCTAGAGCGATCGAGCCCGACTGCGGCGCTCGGGTGCAGTTCGTCGCCAACGTAGAACGGTCGCAAGATGATCCGTCGTTCGGGTTCTTCAAACGACCACGCAAAGCAACGATGCTCAATACAGAAGGGGATGCAGCATGAACGATCACTTTTGGATCGCCTACGACACCGAAGTCGTCTGCAAGCGGTGCGCGTGTAGGGCTTCCGATAGGGCTGCTGCAATGCCCTGTAATGCACTGTCACACACCTTCGCTACTGTCCCTAGTAGTCGTCGAGCGCAGCAAATCAACCACCACCGGAAGGAAAACCACCATGACCAAATCAATCGATGAAACCTTTGTAGGACCGGACCCTGAAGGTTGGAGCGAAGACGAGATCGGCGCTCCGGATTACGAGCCGGATTCCGAAGTTGCAATACCAGCACGCTGGCGCATTACAGATGACAGCGCAGCAGCATGGGCGATGCGGAAACTCCGTGCCATCGAACGTCGCCGGCAATCAAATGCAACGATCGCCGAAGAAGAAACGAAACGCATCGAAGACTGGCTCGCCGGCGTAGACGCTCCCCTTCATAGAGAAGCGCAATACTTTGAAGCGATTCTTAGCCACTACGCTCTAGATTGTCGGCTCGACCCAGCGGACGGACGCAAAACCATTTCGTTGCCGGCAGGCAAAGTTTCGACTAGGGCCGGATCGGATCGTTGGACTGTTGATAACGAAACCTTTCTGACTTGGGCGAGGATCAATGCGCCGACCGTTATTCGAGTCCGTGAAGAAGCGGCGTTGTCCGAAGTGAAGGTGACCTTCATTCCTACCGACGACGGGCGTGCCGTTACCGACGAAGGCGAAGTCGTTCCCGGCGTTCAAGTAATGCAAACCGGAGCGAGCGCAACTGTCTCCCCCGACCTTTCTTGATCTACAACAACCACCACAAACGAAGGAGCAACATCATGGCATTTGACCTTACCGACTACGTCACAGTTCCCGAACGCGTCGAGCGGTTCTACAAGAACCACCCGGAAGGGCGGATCGTATGTTCGCCGCCGGAAGTACGCGTCATCGGCGATCGCCACTTCATCGAAGTAACAGCGGCGGTGTACCGCACCGCTGACGATCCATGCCCGTGTACGGCTTCCGCTTGGGAAACATTCCCCGGTCGCACGCCATACACGAAAGATTCTGAGATGATGAACGCCGAAACCTCCGCAATCGGACGAGCAATCGCAGCGTGCGGTATCGGAGTTTCCCGTTCAATGGCGTCTCGCCACGAAGTTATGTTGCGCGAGAACGATCGCAACGCACCAGCACCTACGCCGGCCAAGAAACGGCAAAGCCAACCGCAACGAAAAGACTCGTCGAGCGCAAACATCACCGGCCCTATGGCCGATGTTGTAGAACGGCTCAACGGTATCGAACCTGCACCTGCACGCTTAGCGGCAAAGCAAGGATTCGCTGAACGGTTCGGCCACCCCGGAACGATTACCGATGAGATGCTCGACCAAGTAACGGAGTTCGTCGCCGAGTGGGAAAAAATGGCCCCGACCTTCGTGTCCCCAACGCCGGCATAACGCCTTCCCATGGACCCCTCAGTAGCCGTGTGCGGCTCCGTAGGGCTTCGGCCCTACGCCACCCGCTACAACCAAGACGAATACCAGCGACGGCGCTTCAGCGTACTAACGGGTCGGGAAGCAGATAATGCTCCCCGACCCGTTTGCTATCTGACCCACCACCACGGAAGTCAAATAGCAACGAAGATCATCGTATCGCATCCTCGACGACGATCGTGCGTTCCTTCGAAGCGTTATCGTCCCCGGCACCACCACACGAAAGGTTTCTCGTTGACGGGATTACTACTCAACGAACCCTGCATCGTCGTACAACCTTCGCTTGTTCGAGCGTTAGGACAGATCACGGATGCTGCGGTTCTACAGCAATTGCATTACTGGATGTCACGAACAAGCAACGAACTTTACGGTCACATGTGGGTCTACAAGACCACCGACGAATGGGCTAACGAGATCGGAGTTACCGCTAAGCAAGTGCGAGCGGCGATCGCACGGCTCGAAGGCATAGGCGTTGTCGTTTCGTGCCAGCCGGAAAAGGTGCGATGGCAGCGCAGGAAGTGGTATCGGATCAACTACGAACATCCTGTTATCGCCTCGGATGCCAGTAAACAGCGATCGGACCGTATGGGCAGTTCGATAAGCCCAAACGGGCAGGTCGAACAGCCGATCCCGGAACTTCGAATAGCCCAAGTGGGCGAGTCAATACAGGAGATTACAACAGAGATTACTTCAGAGATTACGGCAGTTACTTCTATGTTCGACGAAAGCGATGCGACTCGATTAGCGAACCTGCTAGCAGATCGCATCGAAGCGAACGGATCGAAGCGACCGACCGTAACCGCTAAGTGGATACAAACGATTGACCGAATGATGCGCATCGACGGGCGGACACCATCGCAAATACAGAACGCTATCGAATGGTGTCAGGCCGACGACTTTTGGCGAGCCAACGTACTTTCACCAACGGCGCTACGCCGGCAGTATGACCGCCTACGTTTGCACGCCTCTAGAAGCAAGAAGCAACCAAAGGGTATCGACGGTGTTCGGGCGTTCTTAGACAGGCTCGACGAGATAGGGGAACAGCAATGAACGCAAGGGAAGCAGCACATGTAGTTGCGGTGATAGCAGCGGCGTATCCGCAATGGCCGGCAAGCGTAGAAACTGTTGCAGTGTACGCCGACTCGCTCGCTGACCTCAACGCAAAACTAACGCTTGATACCGTCAAGGCGTTGATCCTCGTAGAAGATCGTTGGCCGACGGTTGCGACGATCCGCCGCTCATACGCATCGCGACTAGGGGTGTTAGCGCCGTCGCCGTCAGAAGCGTGGGGAGAGATCGTCGAGCAGTCAAACATTGCCGGTCGTAACGCTCCACCGACTTTCTCGCATCCGGCGATTACGGAAACGGTGCGCATCTTCGGGTGGTGGAATCTATGCAACTCAACGAACATGGACACCCTGCGAGCGCAGTTCACTCGAATGTATGCGGAAACACAGAAACGACTCGATCATCTAATGCTAGGGAATCCGGGGCAACTCGGTTTCCATGCTTTTGCCGAGCCGATACCGACAGTAGCGTTGCCGTTATGACGAGTCCTCGTTGTGCGAACTGTGGTGCTGAAGAGTTCGACTATCACGCTATGACTTGCCCGGACAAACCGAAATCAAACGCAAAGAAGTATTCGTCGCTCACTCGACGCACCCCGCTGAAGGCGAAAGAACCTTGGCGACCGCAACGCAAACCACTCAAGCATCGTTCAGCGAAAACCTCAAAGATGTATGTCGAACGGCGAGCGCTCGTAGCACGACTATTGCAAGAAACACCTACCTGCGAAGCCCGCTGGGACGACGGTTGTACTCGACGATCGGTTGACGTACATGAAATCCTTCCCCGATCGCAGGGTGGTCGCATCGTCGGTGGAGATCGCTCCGAGTACCTAGTTGTCTGTCGCTATTGTCACGACATGATTGAAACGCACCCGGAAGAATCCCATCAACGTGGATTCCGGCGATGGTCATGGGAAAGAGAATCATGAGCGATTATCCAACTTGGACGTTTGAGTTCCCGGCTCGACCTTGGACAACGAACTTCGAACGAGGCAAGAATCGATGGGAACGCGCGCGTCTTACAAAAGAATGGCGAACAGGATTCGCTTGGCTAGCGTCCGAACAGCGAGTTCCTCGTCTGGAATGGTGCGTAATCACGGCGCAACCGTGGCTCGGCAACCGTAGAGGCTTGCAAGACACCGGGGCGTGTCACCCGGCCGTCAAAGCAGCGGTTGACGGACTAGTCGATGCAGGACTGTTGCTCGACGACACTCCTGACATCGTTCGCACTATCACTTACCTTGCGCCCATGATCGGGCGAGACGCATTAGTTCTCACTATTGCAGGACCACCACACAAGGAGAAACCAAAATGAACAGCCTTTTCGATGATGAACCACTTCCGGCGACCCCTTATGCCGGAACATCGGGATGGTCGGGAACAGACACTTCGCTCGAAC
>Ga0315904_10010914_pt1 | contig 11669 bp, 6 predicted proteins | sample LakEriMetagenome_6_FD_203529 | JGI IMG/M metagenome (GOLD analysis project Ga0315904, IMG submission 203529) | Freshwater fungal communities from buoy surface, Lake Erie, Ohio, United States - Buoy 12 MA120 | ecosystem: Environmental > Aquatic > Freshwater > Lake | place: USA: Lake Erie, Ohio...
GGATGAACGCAGCCTTGGTCGTGCCGATGCACCCGTGACAGCGATTGAATATTTCTCCCTGACCTGCAGCCATTGCGGCGCCTTTCACCGCGACACCTGGCCGCGCGTTAAGCGCGAATTGGTGGAAACCGGGCGTGTGCGCATGGTGTTCCGTGATTTCCCGCTGGATGAAATCTCCTTGCGTGCCCATGCCGTGGCGCGCAGCTTTCCGCCCGATCGGTACGAACCTTTTATCTCGGCGCTATTCGCGACACAGGATCGCTGGGCCTTTGCGCGCGGCGTGGATCACAAGGCAGAGATCGGCAAAATCGCCGCCATGGCCGGCATGAGCACCGAAGCCTTCAACACCGCCTGGGCGGATGACGCTTTGGCCCGCGCCATTCTGGAAGCGCGCCAAAAGGGTGAGACCGAACATCAGGTCAACGCCACGCCAACCTTCATCATTGGCACGCAAAAACTCCCCGGTGCCATTTCCTTCGAACGCTTCGAAGCCGCAGTGCGAGAGGCAACGCCGCGGTGATGGACGAAGTGATCCCGCCAGAGGCCGAAGCCGAAGCTGCAATCAGCACGGCGGAAGCTGAGGCAGCACGCAGCGAAGAACAGGCACGCGCGGCGCATAACGCCAAGCTGTCGCGCATCCGCATCGCCGGTTTCAAATCCTTCGCCGAAGCCACAACGGTTGAAGTGCTGCCGGGGCTGACTGGCATTGTCGGCCCCAATGGCTGCGGCAAATCCAATGTTGTCGAAGCGCTGCGCTGGGCGATGGGTGAAACCTCGCCCAAGGCGATGCGCGGCGGTGAAATGGATGATGTGATTTTCGCCGGCACCGCAACGCGGCCCGGGCGCAATGTCGCGGAAGTGATGCTGTTTCTGGAAGATGCGGCGGGGCTGGCGCCGGCACCCAATAATGACATCGCCGAATTGGAAGTAACGCGTCGGATTTCGCGCGGCGAGGGCAGCAATTTCCGTGTCAATGGCAAGGAATTGCGCGCGCGTGATGTGCAGACCATGTTCGCCGATATCGGTTCCGGCGCAAGGTCCTCTGCCCTGGTCAGCCAGGGCCGCGTTGCCGCGCTGATCCAAGCGAAGCCGGATGATCGGCGCGGTGTTTTGGAAGAAGCTGCCGGCATTGCCGGGTTGCGTGCGCGCCGCCACGAAGCGGAATTGAAACTGCGTCAGGCGGAAACCAACCTGTCGCGCGCGGAAGATTTGCTCGGCCAATTGGATGCGCAACGCCAGGGGCTGCAACGCCAAGCGCGGCAGGCCAATCGCTATCGCAATATCTCGGGCCTGGTGCGGCAGGCGGAAGGCGAATGGCTCGCCCTGCTTGCCGCGCGCGCCAATGCGGCACTGACCGCAGCAGCTACGGCGCTGGCAGCGGCGCGGAATGCCACCAGCGCCGCCGAACAGGAAGCCGAAGCCGCGGCGATTGCCTTGCATGAAGCCGAACAGGGCCTTGCCACGCCGCGCGCCGATGAAGCCGCCGCGCGCACAGCGCTGGAACGCCGACGCGTTGAAGCCGAAGGCATGGAGGCCGAGGAAAGCCGCGCCCGCGCCGCGCTTGAAGCCGCCGAAGCGCGCCTCGCGGAACTTCGCCAGGATTTGTCGCATGCCGAGGCTCTGGCGCAGGATGCCGAAGCCGCGCGCGCGCGTATCGCGGAAGAAGATGCGGGGCTGGTTGAACGCGAAACCGCGCTCCCTGCACGGCGCGATGCTGCCGCTGCGGCGCTTGTGGAAGCGGGCGAAGCCGTGCGTGACGCGGAACGCGCCGCCAATCAGGCAACCGAAGCCGCCGCCGCCGGTGCCGCGCAATTGCAGGCTGCCGAAGCCGAATTGGCCGCGGCAGAAACCCGTTTGCGCCGCGCCCGCGAAGCCCATGCGGCATTGTCTGCGGATCATGAAGCCGCGCTGGCCCGCGCCGTATCTGATGCGGAAAAACAAGCCGCCACCCAGAGTGTGACTGAAGCAGACGCCGCCTTCACTGCTGCGCGCGACGCCTTGGAACAGGCCGAAGCGCGCCGTGCCGAGGTTGTTGCCGCCCATGCCGAAGCGCGCCGCAGTGCCGAGGAAGCCAGCGCCGAAGCCGCGCGCCGTGAAGCTGCCCTGCAAGCCGCTGATGACCGCCATCGGCGCATTGTCGCGCAATATGCCGCATTGTCTGCTGAACGTGATGCCGCGCTTGCTGAACGTATCCCCGAAACCGCACGCGATGCGGCGATGTCCTCCGCCCGGCTTGCGGAAGCCACATTGATCGGCAGCGCGGCGCGGTTGCGTGAAGCGGAAGCAGCCCGCAGCACTGCGTCAGAAACCCTGGTGCAAGCGCGCCGCAAATCCGCCGAAGCCGGTGCCGCGCGCGCGCGCATCGCCGCCGAAGTGGCAGCGCTGACGGAGGTGCTGGAATCGCGCGGCACGGCCTCGGCGCAGCCTATTCTCGATCAGGTGCGCGTACCGCCCGGCCTGGAAGCGGCGCTCGGCGCTGCCTTGGGGGAGGCTTTGGAAAGCCCTGCCGATGCCTCTGCGGCGCGGCATTGGCGCAATTTGCCGCCGCTTGCCGTGGCGCAAGCCTTGCCCGATGGCGCGGTGCCGCTTTCGCGTCTGGTGGAAGCGCCGGCGGCGCTGGCGCGCGCGCTATCGCAAGTGGGTTTGCTCGCGCGCGGCATGGATGGCGCGGCGCTGCAAGCAGGGCTGCGGCCTGGTCAGGCTTTGGTGACGGAAGAAGGCGCGGTTTGGCGCTGGGATGGTCATACGCATCACGCCGGCGCCCCCACGCCGGGCGCGGTGCGGCTGGCGCAACGCAATGCGCTGCGCGCTGCCGAAGCGCGGTTGGATCAGGCGGAAGTCACGGCAGCGGAAGCCGAAGCCGCGCGCATTGCCGCCGAAGCCGCCGAAGCGGAAGCCGCCAGCGCCGAAACTGCCGCGCGTAATGCCCGGAGCGCCGCCGAAGCGGCTGCATCCGCCGCGCGTAGGGCTGAGGGTGAATTGGCCGCACGCGATGCGCGCGCCGAAAGCCGCATCGCAGCCCTTGAACCGCAGCTGGCACGGCTTGCGGAAGACCGCGCCGAAGCCGATGCCGCGCGCCTGGAAGCCGAGGCACTTTTCACCGCGCGCCCCGATGTTGCCCTGCTGCGTCAGGCGGAACAGGCCGCCGCCCAAGCCGAAGCCGAAGCGCGCAATGCGGAGGCGAATGCACGGGAAGCGCGTCGGCGCGCTGAAATCGCTTTGGCGGAATCGCGTCAGCGTCAGTCAGCCTTGCTGAACCGCGCGTCAGAGGTGGAAAACCGCCTCGCCGCGCTTGCCCCGCAATTGGAACGCATCGGCGCGGAATTGGCGGAAGCCGAAGCCGCGCGTGCCGTAGCTATGCAAGCGCGCGAAGCGGCACCCGATCTGGCGCAGCTTCGTGAAAGCGTGGAAGCGGCGCGGTCGCATCTGGCAGAACAACGCTCTGCCGAGGCTGCCGCGCGTGACGCACAAGGCGCCCTGGCGGCAGAGGCTGGTTCCAACGCCGCGCGCCGCGCGAGCCTTGCCAATGAAGCAGGCCTTTGGGCCGCGCGCGCAGAAGATGCTGCCGCGCGTGTTGCTGATTTGCGCCGCCGTGATGCCGAAGCGGAAGCCGAGCGTGATGCGCTGGCCGCCGCACCGGAAGCCGCTGCCCTTCGCCGTGCGGAAGCCGCGCGCCTGCTGGACCAGGCAAGCGAAGCGCATGCCACCGCCGCTGCTGCGCTGATGGCCGCTGAACGGCGCGTGAGTGAAGGCAGCCAATCCCGCCGCGGCGCCGATACTGCCTTTGCGCTGGCGCGTGAGGATCAGGTGCGCGCCCAGGCCGCGACGGAAGCGGCCGAAACCGCCTCGGCCGCCGTTGCCGCGCGCATTGCCGAAAGACTCGGTGAGGGCGCTGAATTGCCGCCCGCGCCTGATGAACTTTCCGATGTTGCGGAAGACAAGGCGCGGCGCAAGGTGGAACGCCTGATCCGCGAACGCGATGAGATGGGTCCGGTCAATCTGCGCGCCGAAATCGAAATCACCGAAATTGAAGAACGCATCGGCCAAATCACGCATGACCGTGATGAGGTGATGAACGCCATCGCCAAGCTGCGCGGTTCCATCGGCCATTTGAACCGCGAAGGCCGTGAGCGTTTGCGTGAGGTGTTTGACCGCGTAGACAATGAATTCCGCAGCCTGTTCACGCGGTTATTTGGCGGTGGCCGCGCGCATCTGGCCTTGGTTGGTTCCGATGACCCGCTGGAAGCAGGGCTTGAGATTTACGCTGAACCGCCCGGCAAGAAGCTTTCCACCCTGTCCTTGCTTTCGGGTGGCGAACAGGCGCTGACGGCGCTTTCGCTGATCTTTGCGGTCTTTCGCTGCCACCCCGCGCCCGTCTGCGTGCTGGACGAAGTGGATGCACCCTTGGATGATGCCAATGTGGAACGGCTTTGTGATTTGCTGGACGCCATGGCAGCGGAAAGCGGCACGCGCTTCCTGATCGTGACGCACCATCCGCTGACGATGGGGCGGATGCACCGGCTTTATGGCGTGACCATGCAGGAACGCGGTGTGTCGCGCTTGCTCAGCGTTGACCTTGGCCGCGCGATTGAATTGGCGGAGACGTCGTTGTTGTGAGCCCTTGGCGCTTCGCCTCCTTCCTAGCGCCAGGAAGCCTCCATCAGGCCTAGCGTGATTGTCACATTGCGCTTGGCCGAAGCGCCTGGCTCCAGGAGCCCAATCGTAACGCTCTCATTTGGTTTCTTGCTGCGTATCAGCGAAAAGAAACCGTTGACTGTCGCTACCCTCTGCCCCTCGGCTTCGATCACCAAGTCCCATTCCTTTACGCCGGCACGTGCCGCTGGTGCATTTTGTGTCACTGTCGCAACAAATAGCCCTTCGATCTCTGCCGGAAACAGGCGATGATAATTTGGATGTTGTCGCGAAAGCTCCGATACAATCATTCCCAAAAGAGGCGTGGCCGCGTTTTGGCGGCTGGTGAGCAGTTTGCGGATCGCCTCACTTGGGCTTGCGTACAGAAAACCAGTAGGCGCGTCATTTTGCATCGTGCCGCCAACGAGAATTCCCAAAAGTGCGCCCCTGCCATCAACAAAAGCACCACCTGAACTGCCACGTGGCATACTCGCCGCCAAGGTCATTACCGAAATATAACCAATATCGCGAAAATGCGTGAAAGCGATGCCATCGCCAGAAATCATGGCGCGAAGCCAGACCGGCCTCTGCATCGGCACGGGAGTGCCAAGGTAAAACGCGTCCGCACCCAGCGCGGGTAATTCCTCCGCCAAGGGCAGAAAGGGATAGCCACCCTCACGTGTGGGTAAACGAAGCAGTGCCAAATCATGGCCCAGATCAACCGCGACCACCTCAGCGCCAAGCCTCTCAGCCGAGGCTGAAACAACTTCAATGCGCCTGCCTTTTTGAATGATCACATGCGCCGCCGTAATGGCGAAGCCATCGGCGTGAATCAGGGTTCCGCTACCGCGTTGCTGACCATCCACTAGGATCATCAGGGAAGTCGCCTTCAGGCGCGCGTATAGGCTGGCATCAGTTGTAGCATTGCCATCTGCCGCAATCGCCTGATTGCCCGCAAGTGGCAACACGCCCCCCAGCAAAGCAACGGCCGCAGGCTGCAAGAAAAAGTCGCGACGCCCCAGCTTAGACCAGACAGGAATGCCAAATGTGGAACGCGAAAGCCATTTAGACATTGGGCAGGTCCCCCCGTTCTCAGCGACGAGGCTATGCTGCCGCTGTTCAGGGGTTTTTTGCAACCATAAGGTGCAAGACGCGCACCATCACCCCTCGGCCTTCGCCACTACCACCATGGCGGGCTTCAGCAGCCGGCCATTCAGCGTCCAGGCCGAAGTCCAGCAATGCAGTACTGTCCCCGGCGCCACACCTTCCGGCGCGGGCTGCTCGGCCATCGCCTGGTGCTTTTCCGGATCGAAAGCCTGGCCCTTGGGGTCGTGGCGCTGCACGCCATTGCGTTCCAGGATACCGAGGAAGGACCGCTCCACCCCCTCAAACCCGGCGCGGAGCTTGGTCAGCAGATCGGGTTCATCCTCGGCGGGCGCCGGCAGGGCTTCGATGCCGCGGCGCAGGTTCTCAGCCGCTTCCACCACATCGCTCGCGAATTTCTGCGTAGCATAGGCGCGCGCATCGGCTACTTCGCGCTGGGTGCGGCTGCGCAGGTTTTGCATTTCGGCTTCTGAGCGGAGCCATTTGTCGCGCAAAGCCTCCATCTCCTGCGCCAGCATGACAAGGCGTTCCTCGGCGGTCATCGCCGGGGCTTCGGGGGCGGGTTCTTGCGCCGCCGTTTCGGGGGCGTTGGGATCGTTCGTCTCGGTCATCTTGGTATCGCGTGGTTACTCGCGGAAAGGTTCGGCATCACTGCCGGGGAGATGCCCTATCACCTAGGCGCCCTCGGGCCCAAGAACAAGCGCCCTTCCGCTTCGCCGCGCCCGCGCCTACACCCATGCCCATGCTGCGTTCCGTGCTGACCGTTGGAAGCTGGACCATGGCGAGCCGTATTCTCGGCTTCGCCCGGGACATGCTGATTGCCTCCCGCCTTGGGGCGGGGCCGGTCGCGGATGCGTTTTTTGTGGCACTCAAGCTGCCCAATCTGTTCCGACGGCTCTTTGGCGAAGGCGCCTTCAACGCTGCCTTTGTGCCCGCCTTTGCCGGTATTCTGGCCGCCGAGGGCCGCGCCGCCGCGCGCGATATGGCAGAACGCATGGGCACGCTGATGATGCTGTGGCTATCGCTGCTGACGCTGATTGCGCTGATTTTCATGCCGCAGGTGATTGGCGTGCTGGCGCCTGGCTTTGCCGCCAATCCGGGCAAATTCGCCCTGGCGGTAGAACTCACGCGCATCACGTTTTTCTACATGCCGCTGATCTGCCTGACAGCACTGATTTCCGGCGTGCTGAATAGCCTGGATCGCTTTGCCGCTGCCGCTGCCGCGCCGGTGTTTTTCAATTTGTTGTTGATGGCGGCCCTGGTCGGCCTGACGCCCTATCTGCCCACACCTGGCCATGCCTTGGCCTGGGGGGTTTTTGCTGCGGGTGTCGTGCAGCTTGCCATGGTTTGGCTTGCGGCGCGGCAGGCGGGGATGGCGCTGCGCCTTTACCGCCCCCCTGCGCTGACGCCGCCCATCCGGCAGGTGCTGCGCCGCATGGTGCCTGGGGTGCTCGGCGCCGGGGTTACGCAGATCAATCTGGCGGTGGATGTGATCATCGCGTCTTTCCTGGTGAGTGGTTCGGTTTCCTACCTTTATTACGCGGATCGCGTGGCGCAGTTGCCGCTCGGGGTGATTGGCGCGGCGCTGGGTACGGCGCTGTTGCCCTTGCTCGCGCGGCATTTGCGCCTGGGTGAGAAGCTTGCGGCGCATCGTGCGCTTAATCGGGGCATTGAATTGGCAGTGCTGCTGACGCTGCCTTGCGCGGCGGGGCTGGCAGTCGCGGCGGGCCCGATCACCGCGGCGCTGTTCCAACGCGGCGCCTTTGGTGCGGCGGCGAGTGCGGCTTCGGCATCAGCCCTGGTCGCCTATGCCGTCGGGTTGCCCGCCTTTGTGCTGGTCAAGGTTTTTGCGCCGGCGTTTTTCGCGCGCGGCGATACCTCGGCCCCGGTGCGGATCGGGATCCTGTCCGTCGCGGTCAATCTGGCGCTGAACCTCGCCTTCATGAATGTGCTGGGGCATGTCGGGGTGGCTTTGGCCACCAGTATCGCGGCCTGGGTGAATGGCGGCTTGCTCGCCTGGCTTTTGGTGCGGCGCGGGCATTTGGTGCTGGACCGGCGCTGCCGGCGCGTGCTGCCACGGCTGGTGCTGGCAAGCGCCATGATGGCGGCTGCGGTTTTCGCCATCGGCTTGGTTCTGCCCGGGCTCGGTAATTTGCTGCGCGCGGGCCTGATGATCCTGGTCGGCATGGCGGGTTTTACCCTTGCCGGCATGGCGCTTGGCGCCTTCCACCCGCGCGATGTGCTGCGCCAATTGCGCCGTCGCGCCCCCCGTGGCGCAAGCGCTGGCAATCCTGCATGATACCCCTGAATTTGGGGGGATAGGCGCATGGATGCGGCTCGGCGGCAGGTGGTTCTGATCAATGCCGCGCATAGTTTCACCCATTACAGCCTGCTGATCCTGGCAACTGCCGTGCTTGCCATGGTGCAGCAGGATACGGGGATTTTCGGCGCGGATTACGGGCCGATCCTCGCACTCGGCACCACCATGTTCGTGATTTACGGGCTTTGCGCGCTCCCCATGGGTTGGCTTGCGGATCGCTTCGGGCGGCGCTTTTTGATGGTGGCGTTTTTCATGGGCTCCGGCGCCTTCATGGTGGCGGCGGGCTTCGCGCCTTCACCCATGATGCTTGCGATTACCCTTGGCGCCATGGGGGCCTTTGTGGCGATTTATCACCCAATCGGCACCGCGATTTTGGTCGAAGCCGCTGGCGAGAAAGTGGGCCGCGCCATGGGCATCAATGGCGTTTTCGGCAATCTGGGTGTGGCAACCGCACCGGTGTTGACCGCCTTCATCGCGGCCCAAGGGGGCTGGCGCTGGGCCTTCATCATCCCTGGCATCGCCTGCATCATTGCGGGGTTTTTCTACTGGCGCGAACCGCCCTTTGATTCGGCGCGCATCCAGGCCGGCGGCAAGCCCTTTCCCGAAATCCCCGCCGCGCTGGTCCGCCGCGCGGTGATTATTCTGCTGGCCATCGCGACGGTTTCTGGCCTGGTGTTCAACGCCTATACGCTGCTGATCCCGAAGCTGATGCAGGAACGCCTGGCCGGCAGCCCAGACTTGCTGCCGATTGTGGGGCTGCTGTCCTTCCTCGCCACCATTTGCGGCGGAGTCGCGCAATTCAGCGTGGGCCGCATGATTGACCGCCACACGCTCAAAACCGTGTTCATGCCGCTGGCGGTGCTGGTGGTGCCCGGCTTGTTTGCGCTGGCCTTTCTGGATGGCTGGGTGGTGCTGCCCGTGGCAGGGCTGGTCGCGGCCTGCATCTTCGGGCAGGTCACCGTGAATGAGACAATGACCGCGCGTTATGTCGCGCCCGCCTTGCGCGCAAAGCTTTATTCCATTCGCTTCACGGTGGGGTTTTTGGGTGCGGCGATTGCCTCACCCTTGATCGGCTTTTTGCATGAGGCGACAGGATCGCTCGCACTTTCCATGCTGGTGCTGGGCGCGGTTGCCTGTGTGACCCTCGCCTGCGCCATGCTGTTTCCGAACCGCAAGGAAGAATTGCAGCCGGAATTATGGAGTAAAGCCGGATAAACTCACGCCGGCTTCAGCAACACATGGCGCTTCTTGCCAATCGAAAGCTTAATCACGCCGTCCTGAACATCCGCGGTACCCAGCACGCGATCTACCGCGCCAACGGCTTCGTTATTGGCGTAAATGCCGCCATTGGCGATCAGGCGTCGCGCCTCACCCTTGCTTGGCACGAGCTTATGTTCCACCAGCACATCAACGATGTTCACAGGCAGGGCTGACACCACCGTCGGCAGGCTTGCGGCATTCAGCCCTTCCTCAAACGCCTTGCGTGCTGTCTCGGCTGCTGCTTCCGCAGCATGGCGGCCATGCAGCAGGGCGCAGGCTTCGGTAGCCAGCACTTTCTTCGCCTCATTTACCTCAGCGCCTTGCAGCGCGGCGTAGCGGGCAACCTCGGTCATCGGCAATGCAGTGAAAAGCCCCATGAAGCGCGCCACATCGGCGTCTTCGGTATTGCGCCAGAATTGCCAGTAATCATAAGGCGAAACGCGATCAGCATTGAGCCAAACGGCACCCTTCGCCGTCTTGCCCATCTTCGCACCGGATGCGGTGGTGATCAGCGGCGTTGTCAGGCCAAAGGCTTCCGCCTGATCCATGCGCCGGATCAAATCCGTGCCCATGACGATATTGCCCCATTGATCGGACCCGCCCATTTGCAGCACCACGCCATGGCGGCGGCGCAATTCCAGAAAATCATAGGCCTGGAGCAGCATGTAATTGAATTCAAGAAAGCTCAGCGGCTGATCGCGTTCCAGCCTTTGCTTCACGCTTTCCATGGTCAGCATGCGATTGACACTGAAATGCCTGCCCACATCACGCAGGAACGGAATATAAAGCAGCCTGTCCAGCCATTCCGCATTATCGAGCATGATGGCATCCGTCGCGCCATCACCGAAGGTCAGAAAGGCATCGAATACCTTGCGAATGCCGGCCTTGTTGGTTTCGATCTGCGCATCAGAAAGCAAGGGCCGCGCCTCGTCACGGAAGGAAGGATCACCCACCTTCGTTGTGCCACCACCCATCAGCACCACCGGGCGATTGCCGGTCTGCTGCATCAGGCGCAGCAGCATGATCTGCACCAAAGACCCGACATGCAGGCTATCGGCGGTCGCATCAAAGCCGATATAGCCGGCGAGCGGCCCAGCCTGCAGCCGCGCCAGAAAGGCGCCTTCCTCGGTGGTTTGGTGAATATAGCCGCGTTCCCGCGCCACATGCAGGAAATCGCTTCGCGCGCTGTTCATGATGCTATCCGGTTTGTCGAAACTCACTGCCCGCCGGGGGCTTCCACCGACAGGCGCGCGGGGGTAGCACGTCCCCATCATGCTGAGAACCATCGGCCTTATGAGTGGCACGTCATTGGATGGCGTGGATGCTGCCTATCTGGAAACGGATGGGGAGGCGATTGCGCGCTTCGGCCCGCGCCAGACCCTGCCCTATGATCCCGCCTTGCGCCGCGCGCTGCGGTCCCTGCTGGACCGGGCCGAAAACCTGACGCCCAATGACCCGGAATTGCTGGATGCCACGCGCCGCCTGACCGAACGCCATGCCGAAGCGGTGGAAGCCCTTGGCCTGCCGGCGGATCTGATCGGCTTTCACGGCCAGACCATCCTGCATCGCCCTGCAGCCCCGGGGCGGAGCGGCACCCCCTTCACCTGGCAGATCGGCGATGCCGCGATGCTCGCGCGCCGCACGGGCATGAGTGTCGCTTATGATTTCCGCAGCGCCGATGTCGCCGCCGGCGGCCAGGGCGCGCCCTTGGTGCCGGTGTTTCATCGCGCCCTTGCCGCGCCCTTGCCGAAGCCGCTCGCCATTCTGAACCTTGGCGGCGTTGGCAATGTGACCTGGCTGGGGCCAGAGGGGGAGATGCTCGCCTTCGATACCGGCCCGGCCAATGGGCCGCTTGATGATTGGGCGCGGCAGCATACCGGCAAGGATTATGATGCGGCAGGCAAGCTTGCCCTGGCGGGGCAGGCGGATGGCGCGGTGCTGGGGCGGCTGATGGCGCATCCTTATCTGGCCGCACCGCCGCCGAAATCGCTCGATCGGTTGGATTTTGACCGTGCGCTGCGGGAAGCGGGCGCGGGCAGCCTTTCCGCTGCCGATGGTGCGGCGACCCTGGTCGCTTTCTGTGCCGTCTGCGTGGCGGCTGCCGGGCGGCATTTCCCGGAACCACCGCTGCAATGGCTGGTCGCGGGTGGTGGGCGGCGCAACCCGGCGCTCATGAAGGCACTCGGCGGCGCCTTGGAAGAACCGGTGCGCGGGGTTGAGGTTGCGGGCTGGGATGGCGATGCGCTGGAAGCCCAGGCTTTTGGCGTGCTGGCGGCCCGAGTCGCACGCGGCCTGCCGCTGAGCTTCCCCGGCACCACCGGCGCGCCGCACCCGCTGACGGGCGGGCGGATTA
>Ga0315904_10010917_pt1 | contig 11666 bp, 8 predicted proteins | sample LakEriMetagenome_6_FD_203529 | JGI IMG/M metagenome (GOLD analysis project Ga0315904, IMG submission 203529) | Freshwater fungal communities from buoy surface, Lake Erie, Ohio, United States - Buoy 12 MA120 | ecosystem: Environmental > Aquatic > Freshwater > Lake | place: USA: Lake Erie, Ohio...
AGTAATCTTGGGGTTAGCACAGCCTCAGTTTTTGGGATATGAGCAACAGTTGAAAGAGACGATAATGTCTAAGGGTCTATCAGACCGAATTTTTTTCAAGGGCGACATACCGTCAGATCAGATGCCTCAGTGGTACTCCAGCCTGCTGTTAATTGTTGCATGCCCACGTTATGAGGGATATGGGTTGACTCTGCTTGAGGGGATGGCTGCTGGTTGCGCCCCGGTTGCAAGTGACACAGGCGTATTTAGAAACGTCATTGAAGATAGCCAACTGGGATACGTTGTTCCAGTCGGAGATGCAGCAGCTCTCGCATCTTCGGTTCGAAAGCTTATGGAAAACATTCAGTTGGCGAAAAGCTTTGGAGAATGCGGCCGTAAATATATTGTAGAAAAGTTATCTGTCGATACAGAGGCCGCAAATATCAAAGAAGTCTACAAAACGATTTGGACCTAGAGAACATTTTATGGATATTTCTGTCATCAAGCCAATAGTACTGTGCGGTGGCTCAGGGACACGCCTTTGGCCACTTAGTAGAGAAACACTTCCAAAGCAGTTTGTACCCCTTATAGAGGGCAAGAGTCTCCTACAGACAACCTTGGAACGGATTCATGGTTTCGGTGATGTCTTATGCGTCTCTAATCAGGAGCATCGCTTCTTTGTACAAGAAGCCATGCAATTGGCAAACGTGAAAGGAGAGCAACTCCTAGAACCCGCAGGTCGAAATACCGCAGCTGCCATGGCGTGCGGTGCACTACTATCTGGACCAGATGAGCTTTTGCTCTTCCTGCCAGCCGACCACTACATACCTGATACGGCCGCATTTGTTAATACTGTATATGCCGGCGTCGACGCCGCTAAACAGGGGAAAATTGTAACCTTCGGGGTTCAACCTGTATATCCAAGTACCGCTTATGGCTACATACAAAAAGGGAATCTGCTCTCAAACCCCAGCACTTATGCTGTAGAGCAATTTATTGAAAAGCCCAGAGCCGACGTCGCCCATGATTTGGTTCTTGATGGCCAACATCTTTGGAATGCTGGTATTTTTTTGATCCAGGCGTCGACATTAATTGAGAACCTTGAGCAGTATGCTCCGGATATCTTGAAAGCTTGTAAGGAAGCGATAGCGGGTTCGAAGCGTGATGGAACATTTATTCGACCAAGCTCTCAGGCTTTCTTGGCTTGTCGCTCCGAATCAATCGATTACGCTGTTATGGAACATTCTGAAAATGTTGCAGTTGTTCCTTTTTCTGGCGCTTGGAGTGATGTTGGTAGCTGGAGCGCCGTCGCTGAATTGACTACTAGCGATGAACATGGAAATCGATCGACTGGACAAGTACTGCTAATGGAAAGTGAGCGGACTTATGTAAATGCGTCGTCAAGGCCAGTGGTAGCAATAGGAACGAAAGACCTTCTAGTCATCGATACTCCTGACGCCTTACTAGTGGTAAATCAAGAAAAATCTGAATTAGTAAAGCAGGCCGTTACGCATCTGAAACAACTCGGGTGGAGTCAGGCGATTACCCACCGCAGGGTTGCCCGACCATGGGGGTGGTATGACAGCATTGATACTGGGGAGCGATTCCAGGTGAAGCGGATTGGAGTACTTCCCGGAGCATCCTTGAGTATGCAGATGCACCACCATCGCGCAGAGCACTGGATTGTTGTAAAAGGTACGGCAGAGGTAACCAACGGCGATAAAGTACGACTTGTTGCAGAAAATGAGTCAACATTCATCCCACTCGGTACAAAGCATCGCCTCCACAACCCTGGCAAGACCATTCTCGAAATTATCGAAGTCCAGTCTGGAAGCTATCTGGGGGAGGATGATATCGTCCGCTTTGAAGATGTATATGGAAGAGCGTAGAACTAGTCGCATAGTATTTGCTCCGCGCAAGAATTTGCTTTCGGTACGGCATACTAAATGTTAAGAAAATAAGAAAGCTCTAGAGCCCGCCAACCTGGCGCAGAAATTAGGATCTTCAGTGTCTAAAATCTCATCAGCAGATGTAACAGCGATTGTTGTCACATTTAACAGCGAGCATTGTATTGAAAATCTATCCACGATGCTGTGTGATGTCGAGAATTCTATATTTGTCGACAATAACAGCAGCGACGGTACGGTCGTGAAAATCTCGTCTGCTTTCCCAAATGCAAAAATCATTCGGAATACTAAAAACGAAGGATTTGGGACTGCGAATAACAAAGCACTGTCAATTACTGACACAAAATTTGCATTTCTAGTGAACCCAGATTGCTATGCAAGTACGCCGCTGATTACTAGTTTGCTACCGATATTCGAGGATTACCCTGATGCTGCCATTGCAGCACCACAAATTCTAAATGCTGATGGTGAACTAGAAGTAAACTATCGTTGGTCTAGGCTAGGTTGGAAATCCACCGGATTACATGCTGATGGGCCATGCTGTGTCGGATTTGTTTCAGGCGCAGCAATGTTAATTAGACTTGATGCAATCAGACACATCGGTTTTTTTGACGAGCAGTTTTTTCTGTACTATGAGGATGAAGACTTGTGTGAGCGGCTTTTTAAACATAAGCTAGAACTGATCGTTGCGCCTAACGCCAAGATATTTCATCGCTCAAGGGGGTCCGTTAGAGGGGGAAATACGCTTACCAATGAGTACACTCGTGGGTTTCACCATGCCCAGTCAAAAATAAAATTTGAGCAAAAATATTTCGGAAAACATCGTGCTCAAATACTTCGTCTAAAAGTACTACTCTACGCAATGCCGACATTGGCTTTTAGACTCTTAGGCTTACACCCAAAATACATTGCCCGAATTTTGGGGCGCATTATCGGCCTAGCTCGGATGCAAGTACGCACCGAAGGGCCATCACTACGGAAGATTCGGTAGCCCAAGCGCCCTGATTTCGAAAAATCTGCTAATTAATTCGGCGATTGGGGATTGTTTACTCGATAAAATAAAATGAATTTAGTTTTTTTAGCACCCCCGACGCATAGACCATTAGGTGGAGTAAAGGTGATCTATCAGCTTGCGAATGCATGCGATGAGATTCTTAGAGATAGAGGATCCAATGCTTTCGTCTGCCACCCTAATCGATTCAACTTCCGAGTGAAATGGTTTGACTCAAAGGTCAATCTGCGTAATGCGTATTTCGGCCCCCGATTGCATAAAAAGGTATCACTCACAAAGATCTACAGGCGGACGTTCGATGCAGCGGAAGATGTTCTAGTTATTCCAGAGCTGTGGGTAAGGAAATACTGTCTACAACTCCTTGCTCTCAAAATAAGATATATCATCCTTGTGCAAGGCGGATATTTACTTACGAAAGGTGAGCGGCAGGAATTAGATTCCGCATATTCTGCTGCGGAGCTAATAATGTGCGTGTCGGACGATACTGCCTCTTGCGTATCTTCTGCCTTCCCAAATGCAAGATCAAAGATAGTTAGGTTTCACCTTTGGGTCGATAGCAATAAATTCCAGCCCGCTCCGGAAAAAAACAATTGGATTACATACATGCCGCGCAAACTCAAACGGCATTCCGATCTATGTAAATTTTTTGTTAGCAATAACTTACCACCGAATTGGGAATGGGTACCTCTTGACAAGATGTCAGAGGATGAAGTTGCCGGAAACTTGGCAAAATCCAAAATATTCGTATCATTTACTGAACTCGAAGGACTTGGTCTACCGCCAATTGAAGCAGCTCTCGCTGGAAACTTTGTTGTTGGGTACACGGGCGAGGGAGGTAAAGAATTTTGGTGGCCCAATCTTTTTACAGAAATTCACAATGGTAACTTGTTAGCTTTATCCCAGGTAATCATAAATCTTGCATCTAATTGGCCTGACTTGGATCACCGCCAATCAGAACACCTGAGAAACCAGCTTGCGAAAAAATTTTCGAAGGCTGCAATGCTTTCCGATTTACGACAAGTATTGAACCGTATTGCATGAGAGTAATGACCACTAAACTACTTGGCTTGCTCGCCAAATGGCACATACCGCTAATTGTCTTCCTTGGCGTCTCATCAACTTTAGTCGTCAAAGGAGGATACACATACTGGTGCCTTTTGCTCAGCATTCTCGGGACATACCACATCGCTCGCAATCCGACTTTCTTCCTGAACACATTGCGACAGGAAGATATGGGCTTTTCATTTTCCTGGTTACTTGGGTGCTTTCTTCTATCTAGCATCCTATCGATTTTTATATATGCTTTTCACGGGTATTCATTAGGCGGCTTTCAATCTGTACTTCCGTTTTTAGTATATCCGCTATTGATCAGCATTGTTTCCAGAGAGAATTCTCTAACGCCGGTTTTTCTCTGCGGATCAGCTACGGCTGCGCTTGGAGCCGCAGTTTTTGCACTAATTCAGATCTTCTATTTTGGTGAAGGAAGGGCATCTGGTCATATAAACCCGATAACGTTTGGTGATACTTGCCTAATCTTCAGCACTGCATGCATCATTGGATTCATTGAGCTAGAAGTACCTGGCAAAATTGATCGTTTCAAACTAATTCTATTCATTGGCGGCCTATCCGGGTTGATTGGCTCTATCATGAGCGGATCAAAAGGTGGCTGGCTCTCCTTGATTACGATCTACACCTATTGGATCTGGAGAACGATAAGCAAGGCAACGCCAAGAAAACGCTATCTCTTGGCTGCTGCAATAGTCGTTATCACCCTAGCTCTTTATGACTTGATTCCGGATCACATCGTTAAACACAGAATCGTAAGCGGTTGGAATGGGCTTGTTACCTATCTTGAGACCGGCAAGGTAACAGAAGGCTCGGTCAGCATTCGGTTGGAGCTTTGGAAGGTTGGTGTCCGAATATTCTTAGAAAGCCCTCTTGTAGGCTCTGGAGATTTTTATACACACCTGCGCCGTATCGAACTTGCTCAAAGCGGAGAGTATTCTCAGATGGTTGCTGATATAAGGACCTTCGACAATGAATACGTAAATCGCCTTGCAGCAGAAGGATTGATTGGACTAGCCTCCACGCTTCTAGTTTTTGCGGGGCCGCTTGTCGCCTTCAATAGATTTCGAAAATCATCAATCGACTCCGTACGCACACTTGCACTTATTGGAATGGCCCTTCCTGTTCTGTATTTCGAATTCGGCCTTTCCGTGTCGATCTACGGCACAAATGCGTTCAGACAAGTGTACGCATCGTGGTCTATATTGCTCTTGTCGCTTATTGCTGCTGAACTAAGGATACATGGCAAGCCAAGTATCAGTTGAAGCTTATGATATCGCTGGTTTACATCAATACGTTTTTTATTTGACTCGTGACTATCAACGATCTGATACAACCAGAATCTAAGCAGAGACTAGATTTACGAGACGTAAGTCTAGTTTGTATTGAAACCAGATATCCGGAACTTGCACTCTATGCGATTAACAGATGCATTGATTTAGGCGACTTCGGTGAATGCATTTTGCTGACCTCTTCAGCAGTTGATCTACCTGGTTACATTAAACAGATCAGGATTCCGCCAATTACCAGTATTGAACAATACTCGAGCTTTGTCATCTGCCATTTGTACAAGTATTTTTCGAACAACCACGTATTACTGATTCAATGGGATGGCTTCGCAGTTAACAGAGATTGCTGGCAAGATGGTTTTCTCGATTGGGACTATATTGGCGCACCCTGGCCTCACCTCGATAATGTTGTTGGCAATGGCGGTTTTTCACTGCGCTCGATGAAATTGTGCGCCACTGTGGCTACAATCGCGGCAGAAAGTACCACCCTGCACCCAGAAGATTACGTCATCTGCGTTGATTTACGCGGCAGGCTTGAGTCTGAATACGGCTTACAGTTTGCCCCACGAGATATTGCATCCCAGTTCTCATTTGAAGGCTCCCCTCCCGCACTGCCTGTCTTTGGATTCCATGGTGGACGAGCACTTGGCTTCTCACTCTCAGATACCGAGCTTAGTGACTTTATAAAACTTTGCGAGAAAGATCTTCTAAAATCTTGGGCTTTCCGGGGATTGGTAAGAAGTCTGATTATCCAAGGGAGACGCCTGTCAGCACTACGTTTGATAAAAAAGATTATTTTTTTATCTCCCCGACATTTTCTTATTGGGATTCAGCTACTACTCGGGATTCTACTTCCAAGAAAATCCTGAAAAAAATTCGGACGAAAGTCTACTAAGTTGTTTGGCATTGGCAGCAATGTGAGATTGAGCATAGCCTCCAACTTGGCTACTTTATTTTACTGCTCGTAATTCCCATGTAAGGTGGGTTATACCTCCCTTAAACACAGCATTCTTGAAATTTCTAAACAATTTTTTGGATAAAGCTGTTTGTGGGCTCCATGCATTCTTTGGAGAGTCCCAAGCAACACGCCTTGCAGAAAAATTTCCGACAAATCCGTACTGCCTTGCGTAACACTCCGAACCACAAAAATACTGATGCGTTTTGTCGGTGATGATATTCACATGTGTTGGATCTTGAAATGCTTCCGGTCGCGGATAAGCTGGGGTACTTGCCAGAAACACACCATTTGGCTTCAAAATTCTGTGGATTTCACTCATTAAGTCCACAAATGAATTCTTCATCTCACCATCACGGCCCAAAAAAATGTTTCTAGGGATGTGCTCAAGCAGATCGAATGCTGACACACAGTCAAAATAGTCGTCCTCAAATGGCAGACTCTCCGTCGCCAAATTTGCGCGCACGTAGATATAGCCGTCTTTTAGATCTGCTTGGTCTAAGTCTTGAATGTCACAGGCATATAACTCTGCCTTGTTATATGGATTTCTTGGCGTATGGCCGCAACCGAGATCCAAATGTCGAGATGTGATGGATTTGTTCATTCGGCTACTTGGTATCAAAGAGTTGATCGATAAAACTCATGTTGTCACGGCGGTATGCCATAAAGCTTGTTATTGCGAAATCTCTGCACAACACTCTTCAGATTACTACTTTTCTTTTCGAACTCGCCCCATCAAGTAAAACTCTTCATTCGGCCGCATGCCAATCGAATTCGCGATCCGGTTCGACATTCCAAAAAACGCGGTTATCGTCGCTATATCCCAAATGTCTTCGTCGCCGAATCCGTGCTGATGCAATGACACATAGTCAGCCTCGCCAATCGAAGCTGAATCTAGGCATACCTTCACCGCAAAATCCAGCATCGCCTTTTGTCGTGGCGTTATATCTGCTTTCAAATGATTTACAGCCACCTGATCTGCTACCAGCGGGTTCTTGGCGTAAATGCGCAGTAGTGCACCGTGCGCCACTACGCAGTACAGACAATCATTCTTAGCGCTGGTGGCGGTGACAATCATCTCGCGATCTGCTTTAGTCAGGCTTCCCGTTTCCTTGAGCATTAGTGCGTCATGATAGGCAAAGAATGCACGAAACTCTGCCGGGCGATGCGCCAACGTTAGAAATACATTCGGCACAAATCCAGCCTTCTCTTGTACTGAAAGAATTGTTTCGCGAATATCGTCCGGCAGATCTTTTAGTTCTGGGATTGGAAAGCGTGAGATGGATGATGTAGTCGACATTAGCTATCTTTAGCAAATTGCAATTGATAGAGGTGAGCATAGACGCCACCAGCTTGTAGTAGCTCGGTATGGCTACCTATTTCCACGATACGGCCATGCTCTAGAACTGCGATACGATCAGCTCGCTCAATGGTCGAGAGTCGGTGAGCAATGACCAAGGTGGTACGACCTTTCATTAAGGAATCGAGTGCTTGCTGTACCGCTCTCTCGGACTCGGAGTCTAGTGCAGAGGTTGCCTCGTCCAGAATAAGTATAGGCGCATCTTTATAAATAGCACGCGCAATCGCCAGACGCTGTCGTTGGCCACCTGATAAACGCATCCCATTATCGCCGATGGTACTTTCAATACCGTCTGGCAGACCTGCAATTACATCCTCTAAATGCGCTGCGCGTAGTGCTGCGTTAACTCGCTGTACATCTGGATCGGGGTCGCCGTAGGCAATATTCGCTGCGATGGTATCGTCGAATAAAACCACGTGCTGACTCACCATGGCGATCTGCGCCCGTAAATTCGCTAAATCAATTTGGGCGATCGGCGTACCGTCCAATAAAATCTGTCCGGCAGACACTGGATAAAACTCCGGTACCAGATTAACCAGCGTACTTTTGCCGCCACCCGACATACCCACCAAGGCCACCGTCTCACCGGGGGCAATATCAAAACTGATATCTGATAACGCTGAATCCGCGGCATCGGGGTAATTAAAGCTGACATTTCGGAAGCTCAATTCGCCTTTAGCGCGTTTAGGGAGTGATACACCGCCTGAACGCTCAAGTGACTCATCCATCATGCCGAAAACACGCTCGCAAGCGACTACGCTGCGCTGTAGAGGGCCACTAATATTGGCGAGATGCTTCATGGGTGTAAGAATGAGCAACATCGCAATGATGAATGACGTGAACCCACCCACGGTCATCTGTCCATCGCCTGCTTGCATCAGCGCGATCGTAATAATCACAGCGACCGAAATCGCATTAAGTAGCTGCGTGATCGGTTCAGTGGTTGCTGCCGTGGTCTCCTGCCGCAATATGAAGCCACGCAAACGATCAGCACGTCGAGCGAATCGCGTTGCCTCGTAATCCTGACCCCCAAACACTTTGATGACGTGACGTGCCCTGATCGTTTCATCAATAGTCTGCATCAGCTCGCCATTCAATTGCTGGCTCTCGCGAATCAAGCGCTTCAATCGTTTTGCGGTTAGCCTGACTGCAACTGCCACCAGCGGTACGAGCGCGATCGTAATGAGCGTTAACTTCCAGTTCAGCCAGAATAAATAACCGATCAGACCCAGTACCGTCAGACTATCGCGGATCAAGACCACCATCACGCTGCGAAATAGATCGAGAACCTGCATCACCTCGACCATCATGGTGTTTAAAACATGACCGGTGACATGCTTGTCGTGAAAGCCAATCGGTACTTGCAGCAAGCGATTGAACATCTGCTGCCGCAACTGCGCTGCCATCCTGCCCGATACCCAGGCCATCAGGTAAGCCGCCGTGAAGGTCGCCATACCGCGCACCATGAAAATCCCCACCACAAATACGGGTGCCAGCCAGATCGGGAATCCTGCTTTGACGAATCCGTTATCGAGCAACTCTTTCATCAACGCAGCTACTGTCGGCTCGGTCGCTGCGGTAATCGCTGTCGCGGCAAACGCGACGATGATGCGCGCCTTGTAGGGCGACAAAAGCTTGAGCAGGCGCTGAAGGGTGCTTGAGAATTTCATCAGTACTCGAACCAGACATTATCAGCGCTGAGCCAGTCTGACAGCTTAGTACGCAAGGCGTCGTCAGCACGGACACGCCATTCATCGGAGAGCCGGATCTCGGCTAGCGCGCCCTGTTTGGTGTACTGAACCACAATCGGACAAGAAGCAGCATCTTGCTGAAACGGCTTGATCAACTCGCGCAGTTTTGCGGCATCTGCTTGCCCATTCATCGAAACACGGAGTGCCTTCACAAATCCGGCACGGGCAGCAGCGATATCCATCACCTTGTCGGCAACGACACGTAGCCCACCAGAGAATCGATCTTCAGAGATTTTTCCCTGTACTGCAAGGAATTCATCTTCTTTGAATAGAGCGCGATTCGGTTCAAATACCTCGTTGTAGACGGTGACTTCGACTTGTGCGCTGCTATCGTCCAGCGTCACGATCGCCATGCGTCCGCGCTGTGTCAGTTGAAAACGAATGCCTGCAATGATGCCTGCCAGTAGCTTGGGTTCGCGCGATGGCGTGAGGTCGTACAGCTTTACTCGAATGAAATGCCTGACCTCACCAGCGTAAGCATCAAACAAGTGCCCCGATAAATAAAAACCAAGCGCTGCTTTTTCTTCGGCTAGGCGCTGCTTATCGGACCACGGCGGCACACTGACATACTCCGGGCTATCGTCAACCCCAGTATCCAAACTCTCGAACAAGCTGACCTGGTTAATGGCAGCCTCTGCCTGTTCGGCATTGTCCATGGCGCGTCCTACTGAAGCCATCAATATGCCGCGATTGGTGCCAAAACAATCCATTGCCCCGGCCTTGATCAGTGACTCGATCGCGCGGCGATTGATGTGACGCTTGTCAATACGTTTTACGAAGTCGAACAAGTCTTTAAACGGCCCCGATTGCCGCGCCTGAACGATTGCCTCGATCGCACTCTGCCCAGTGCCTTTCACTGCACCCAATCCATAACGAATACGGTCTGCCTTCTTACCCTCCTCTGCAACCGCAGTAAATCGATATACAGAGTGATTGATATCCGGCGGCAGTAGTTTCAAAGCGCAATGACTCGTCGCATCCTCGACCAGAATCTTTACCTTGTCGGTATCATCCATCGCCAACGACAAGTTGGCTGCCATGAACTCAGCCGGGAAATGAACTTTCAAATAAGCTGTGTGATAGGAAAGCAAAGCATACGCTGCGGCGTGCGACTTGTTGAAGCCATAGCCTGCAAATTTCTCCATCAGATCGAAGATTTCGTCAGCCTTTTCTTTGGTAAGCCCATTCTTCGCCGCACCTTCGCGGAAGATCTCGCGATGCTCGGCCATCTCTTCCGGCTTTTTCTTACCCATCGCGCGACGTAGCAAATCGGCGCCACCGAGCGAGTAGCCCCCGATCACCTGCGCCATCTGCATCACCTGCTCCTGATACACCATGATGCCGTAGGTTTCCGACAGGATGTCTTCCGTACGGGGATCAGGATAATCAAAACGCTCACCATGCTTGCGTCGACAAAAATCCGGAATCAAATCCATCGGACCCGGGCGATACAAGGCAACGAGCGCGATGATGTCTTCAAACCGATCTGGCCGCGCATCTTTCAGCATGCCTTGCATACCGCGACTTTCTAGCTGGAACACAGCGACCGTTTTCGCCTCAGTGAGTAGCTTATAGGTAGGTGCATCGCCTAAGGGCAGCTTATCGAGATCGAACTCAGCATGTTCGGGATATAGCGCACGAATACTCTGCACCGTTCTATCGAGAATAGTGAGCGTGGTCAGCCCGAGGAAATCGAACTTCACCAAACCAATAGCTTCAACGTCATCTTTGTCGAATTGCGAGATGACACCACCATCAGACCCTTGGGTATACAGCGGGCAAAAATCCGTCAATTTGCCGGGTGCAATCAGCACGCCACCGGCATGCATGCCCACATTACGCGCAATACCTTCGACCTGCTGCGCTAGCGCGAGTAATTGGCGAACTTCTTCTTCTTTTTCTTGTCTTTCCTTGAGCAGTGGTTCTTCTTTGAGCGCGTCATCAATAGTCACCAAGCGACCTGGCTTGAAAGGGATCAGCTTGGAAATGCCATCACAAAAATTAAAACCGAAATCCAGTACGCGGCCAACATCCCTCACCGCTCCTTTAGCGGCCATGGTGCCGAAGGTAGCAATCTGGGACACTGCCTCTTTGCCATAGCGATCCTTCACATACTGGATCACGCGGTCTCGCCCCTCTTGACAGAAATCGATATCAAAGTCCGGCATGGAGACACGATCCGGATTCAAAAATCGCTCGAACAGCAAGTTGTAGGCAAGCGGGTCAAGATCGGTGATCTTCAACGCGTACGCCACGAGTGAGCCAGCACCGGAGCCACGACCCGGCCCGACTGGTACCCCATGCCGCTTGGCCCACTGGATGAAGTCTGCAACGATCAGGAAATAGCC
>Ga0315904_10010919_pt1 | contig 11665 bp, 10 predicted proteins | sample LakEriMetagenome_6_FD_203529 | JGI IMG/M metagenome (GOLD analysis project Ga0315904, IMG submission 203529) | Freshwater fungal communities from buoy surface, Lake Erie, Ohio, United States - Buoy 12 MA120 | ecosystem: Environmental > Aquatic > Freshwater > Lake | place: USA: Lake Erie, Ohio...
CCGTCATGCCAGCACTCGTTCCCCAAGTGTTCACGAAGGCGCTGTCCGAATACAGGCCGTAGCTCATCGGGTCGGAGCTGGCGAGCGTTAGCGGACCGGTGTAAGTCATCTGGCGAGTGCTGTCAGTGGCGCCGCTGTAGGTGCCAGCGTTCAAAGCAATCGTGTAGGCGGTGCCTTTCGAGCATTTGACAGTGATCGTGCTGGATGTCGTGGCGTCACTGGTCGACAGCGGGTCATAGATGCCGAAGTTCAGCGAAGTCGAACTGACAAGGCAGTTTGAGGCGACCGTAGCGTTGACAGTAAAGCTAGTCGTTACCGAGCCGGCGAGGGCGAAATTTGTAGTGGAGACGGATAGAGTGGCGATCAAGGCAACTCGGTGTTGTGGTTTCATGCGTGCTACTCCTGTAAAAACTGGACTGCAGTGTCTGCGGCGACCGGCGCGACACTGGCAAAGATCGGTTTGCTGACCATGCTGACTTCATTACATCGTCAAAAAAATTTGGTATTGCGGCCTTCATGGCGGCACGCGCAAGCATCAATGCCTTGCTGCTTAAAGAGATAAGCGTGTCATCGCGCGATGAATGGGCCTTCAGGGGAGATGCTGTGGTGTGGTCTACGGTTGTTAGTGTGTAATTGACTATGTCATTGGATCGTGCAGCGTAGCTTTTCGTTCCATCACGGCAAGAATATTTTTGACATGTTGATCCGCTAACGTATTCTTCTTGACGTATTATGTTTCGCGTAAAACTGATCGAGTAATGACTCAGTCGGGCCGGCGCCGCAGATACACAGGCTTTGTTTGAGGGCGCTGGTCTAGAGTGATCTGCGCTACTGAAGGTTGGACATTACGCAAGCAGTGCTTGCTACCCACTTAGGCGTTAGCCGTTTGACGGAAAAAGATCTTGAAGCGGGCAGGACTGAGATGAGGAGAACGCGACGCCATCTCCTATCGCGATCGAACCCAATACACGCAGTGGGCAGGCTCTGCGTAAGCGGCGTGAAAAACGTGAGTCACCCTGCTGAGAAGATGCGCTTTTCTATTGTATGAAATGACCTACCAAGCACGTTGCTATTATTCACATTAAATCAACATGTCTGATGCAAGCTATCGAACCATCCTCAAGCATAAAGTCAGCCAACAGCGCGGCAGGACCTGCAGACACCATCACATCGTCGATACCAATCAGCGCCAATGCATCACGGATTTTAAGTGGCTCAGGGTGCTGCAGACTTAGCGATACTAATGTAATTGGTGATCTATTCAACGATTCTGAGGGGTGAAGATCACCCCATTCAATCAAAGTGGGCACCACCCCAGCGAATGGACGCTGTCCGTCGTCGCGAACGGTAATTGACCACCGCAACATACCCGCTTGACTCGCCCGCGAAGCCTCGATAGATGGGCCGACCTCGATACCTAACTGACGCCAATCTTCAGCAGCTTGAGATATGACTGGCACACTCGCCACCCAGTGAATAAGCTGAGGACCTTCCAGGCGAAGTTGTTCTTGTAGTAGCGGCGAGTCCAGATCAAACCAACGCCTACGTCGAGCGTCAGAGGAATACTCAGCAGACGGATCAATAGCAATAATCTCGAGATACGCCTTCGGATGAGCGACAGAATTCAACCGTAACAGATGATTATGCGTGCCATATCTTGTATGAACGCCGCCGGGCAGCGGTCGGATTCCCAAGTGGCGTTCGCACCACGCAATCCCTTCGTCAAGCGATGTTGCAGCGACAATGAGGTGATCTATAGTAGCCATGACTCTCGTGATGCCTGACGGCCTATTCCATTGGGGGCACACACAAAAAATACTCGCGATGCTGGACTGCCTTGTTGCACCGCTTTGTCGCACCGCTTTGTCGCAGGTTGGTGCTGCCTGCTCAAGGGCGGCTAGCCAGCGGCCTTGGACTTTTCAACAGTCGATGATACTCGCATCTTGTGAAACTGGTCATGCAGATAGCCGACATCCGCTAGCGGCATCTTTTCTGCAAGACGCATCGGATTGATACCGATGGATCGACCAAGCATTGATGCCACCCGAGGCAAAATCCGAAGTTAAACGCTTGGTGGCAAAATTCTAGGAGCAAGAGGTGTGAAGGAGGTGTGACTCTACTCGAACCATGGACCGGCGGATTCATTGAAACCCAAGCTCGTGGGCAGCACTATGAGATTAATAATTTAGCGTCTAAAAATCGACTGGTGTAATACACCGTGCAATACAATAAATTTATCAAAATAGCAAAATTCGAACATAAAGTCCGAGTTTGGATGCTTTGAGAATCGCTTCGTTCACCCCCTCCCCAAAAAACCTGAGCTGACGGTAGCAGGCTTCGCAGCCAATCGCAAAATCTTAGTGCTTTTCTGTCTTGGTTCAGCGCGCCACTCGTTCTGGGAGCGTGAGTGATTGCGCCTTGATACTGAACGTGATGCAGCAGCCCGATGCACGGGACGGGTTTTCATTACCGTTTGATACGATCGATTAGATGACGTACTTGTAGACGGGCATTCAGGGTCTTCGCGTGGCTTACTCGCCAACCTTGGGTTATGCTTGCCTATTGATGTGTAATGCGAGCTTGATACGGGAATCTCAAGCACTGAATTTGATAAGAACATCGAGACGGGTAATGCATACTGTCGCGATATGGCAATATTAAGCAAAGCCACGATAGGAATCTGTTATGAAGCTTTCATCCGCCGCACTAGCCGACGCCAAATTTCATTTTCACCCTTACACCCAGCCACGCGACCTCGAGAAAAATGGCGCGCTCGTTGTTGTGGGAGGCCGCGGCGTCCATGTTTCTGACGAAAGCGGCAAGGAATATATTGAGGGTATGGCGGGCCTGTGGTGTGCAGCGCTGGGTTTCTCTGAATCGCGTCTGGTTGAGGCGGCTTATCGGCAGATGAATAAGCTGCCGTACTACCATACCTTCTCTGGAAAGGTGTCTGGCCCGGTCACCGACTTGGTAGAGAAGATGATGGCGTGGGCACCAGTACCCATGGCCCGTATTTTGTTTGCAAACTCAGGCTCAGAGTCGAACGATACGGCCGTCAAATTAGTTCGCTATTACCACAATGCGATTGGCCGCCCGCACAAGAAAAAAATCATTGCACGCGGCAAGGGGTATCATGGTGTGACGCTGGCAGCGGCCTCGCTGTCGGGCATACCGACTATGCACAAGCATTTCGATTTGCCGCTGCCTGACACTATTCGGGTGAGTTGCCCGCATCCTTATCAGTTCGCACAGCCGAACGAAACGCCGGATGCTTTCGCCCAGCGCCTCGCGCGCGAATTGGAAGAGACTATCTTGCGCGAGGGGCCCGATACGATCGGTGCTTTCATCGCAGAGCCTGTGCAGGGTGCTGGGGGTGTGATTGTTCCGCCGCCGAGTTATTTTTCGCTGATTCAACCTATCTTGAAGAAGTACGACATCCTACTGATTGCGGATGAAGTGGTTTCAGGGTTTGGTCGTCTTGGTAAGCCGTTTGGCACGCAAGTGTATGACTTGCAGCCGGATTTCATTACGGTGGCCAAGATGCTGACCTCAGCTTATATGCCGATGTCTGCGCTATATATCAGTGATCGGGTGTATCAGGCCGTTGCAGATGCCAGCGCAGAGGTGGGCGTGTTCGGTCATGGTTATACCTATGGTGGCCACCCAGTAGCCTGTGCAGTCGCATTAGAGGCATTACAAATCTATGAAGAGCGCGATATCGTCGGCCATGTGAACCATGTCGCGCCGAGCTTGCAGCAGGGTCTGCAGAAGTTTCGCGATCACCCTTATATCGGCGATGTGCGTGGGATGGGATTGATTGCTGCGGTTGAGTTATCTGCCAACCCTGCGCTCCGACAGGCTTTCCCGCCCGAGCGGGCAGTGGGTGCTTATCTGGTACGCCGGGCGCAAGAGCATGGGTTGATCCTGCGTGCGATGGCTGGTGATATTGTGGCCTTCTCACCGCCGCTCATCATCACCAAAGCAGAGATCCATGCGCTGCTCGAGCGCTTCGAGCGCGCGCTGGACGACACGTCAGCTTGGATACGGACCTGGTCGGATTAGCGACGGGTGTTAACTCCTGGGTTTTGCGCCAGCTGAACGAACTGATCAATCACGTCGCGATTGCGTGCGCCGCGTCGACGTACTAATCCGATCTCGGTACCCGGTATCGGGTCGCGTAGTCGCCTAACCTCAATGCGCTCTGCATCCAGCGTCCAGCGTCTGTAGAGAAAATCCGGCAGGATGGAAATCCCTGCGCCCACGCCAACCAATGAGCGTACCGCCTCCAGTGAGCTTGTTCGGACCCGCACGTCGGGTGTGAGACCATGCCGACGCCAGTGTGCGCGCTGCATGTCCTCCATACGGTCAGCCTCCAGTACGATCAGTGGGGTGCCGACGCACATTTCCAGAGTAAGTTCGCTTTCCGAGCTGAGCGCGTGACTCGGCGACATCCATACCCGGTTGGGCGAGGTTGACAGCGTTTCGACTTGTAGCGCTTTGTCGTCCAAGGCATTGGCAATCATCAGTGCAATATCGACTTCACCATTAATCAGCAAGTGCTCTAGGAAGCGCGGAGAATCTTCCAGAATTTCAACTCTTACCTCCGGGTGAGAGCGTTGAAACCGGCCCACGAGATCAGCAAGGCAGTAGCCCGCCATCAAGCTTGTGACGCCGATAGTGATTGAGCCGGTCAGCTCCTGATCTTCGTCGTGGTTGATTGCTCCCGCTTGTGTCACCGCGGACATCACTTGCCTGGCCTTCGCCTCGAATCGGTATCCTGCCTGAGTCAGCTCCATGCCGCGGGGTTGCCTTTCGAATAAAGGCGCACCTAGTGTAGTTTCTAATTCTTGAATACTTTTGGTGAGCGCAGACTGCGCGATGTTGACCAGACGCGCCGCAGCAGCAATCGAGCCGGTATCGCAGACGGCTAAGAAGTACCGAAATTGCTTTAATGTGAAGTGTTTATTCACGCTGATCGATCATTTTCCTGATGCGTCGCAACAAGCTTTGTCTGCTATCTAAAAAACAGAACGCGACCTAGTGGAATATTGAACTTCTCGCATTCAGTGGTCAAGCGATATGGTTCACCGCATGGCACGCGGGTTTTCGCGCGCGAGCCAAGTCGTGCGTCAGTGAATAGCAGAAAGATAATTTCCCGATCCCTCACCCAGATCATCGGAGGCACATCATGAGCACTTTTCAGCGTACCGCAGCGGCATTAGTCTTGACCGCGTTTACAGGCGCAAGCATTGCGCAAACCCCGTTACAAAAAATCGGCAAAGGCGAAGGGCGTGTTGATATCGTCGCTTGGGCTGGTTACATCGAGCGTGGCGAGACAGACAAAGCATTCGATTGGGTCACTGACTTTGAGAAAAAAACCGGTTGTAAAGTCAATGTCAAAACTGCAGGCACCTCAGATGAGATGGTCGCGTTGATGAATGAAGGCGGCTTTGATCTAGTGACCGCGAGTGGCGACGCGTCGCTCAGGTTAATACGTGGTAAGCGTGTGCAACCCATCAACGTCAGCTTGGTTCCTAGTTACAAGAACGTCGACCCAAGACTGCAAAAAGCACCTTGGCACTTCGATAACAACACCCACTATGGTGTGCCGTACCAGTGGGGTTGGAATGTGTTGATGTATAACACCAAGGTATTTGGCAGCAAGAAGCCAACCAGTTGGAACGTAGTGTTCGAGGAGCAGAATCTCCCCGATGGCAAGAGCAACAAGGGCCGGATTCAGGCATTCGACGGTCCGATCTACATCGCTGACGCTGCCTTGTACCTCAAAAAGAAAAATCCCTCGCTCGGCATCGTGGATCCCTATGAGCTGAACGAGACCCAGTACAAGGCTGCACTCGATTTGCTACGTGCCCAACGCAAGTTGGTCGGCAAGTACTGGCATGATGCTTTCGTCCAGATCGACGACTTCACTAACGAGGGCGTGGTCGCGTCCAGCTCGTGGCAGTTCCAGTCGAATATTCTGCGTTCGAAAAAAGCACCGATTGCTACTGTCGTACCGGTTGAGGGAGCTACCGGTTGGGCTGACAGCACCATGTTGCACGCTGAGTCCAAGCACCCGAATTGCGCCTACATGTGGCTTGAGCACTCGCTCAATCCCAAGCTACAGGGCGACCTCGCGGCTTGGTTCGGATCGGTTCCTGCAGTACCTGCAGCCTGTAAAGGTAACAAGCTGCTGACCGATGAGGGCTGCGCCAACCAAGGCTACAAAGACTTCGAGAAAATCTCTTTCTGGCGCACGCCGGTGACTCAATGCAAGAGTCAGAACAACCAGTGTGTCCCGTACCATAAGTGGGTTTCGGATTACATCGCCATTCTGGGCGGTAGATAAGCTAGCCTGACCGCCAGCGCGCTGGTATGACGCGCACTGGCGGTTTAATCCGGAGCACTTTCATGGCGCATGCTGTCAGCCTGAGTCAGGTGTCGTGTGTGTTCGTCTCTGCTGGCCGCGCCGTGCGTGCAGTGGATGATGTCACCCTTGATATCGCTGCTGGCGAGTTTTTCACTTTGCTCGGGCCATCTGGTTCTGGGAAGACGACCTGTTTACGCATGATCGGCGGTTTTACCCGGCCGACGGCGGGTAGCATCAGCATTTATGGCAACGCGGTCAGTGCGTTACCACCCTTTGCAAGACCAGTTACCACGGTATTTCAAGATTACGCTTTGTTTCCGCACATGACGGTGCTGGAAAACGTTGCCTATTCGCTGATGGTGCGCGGAGTTCCTAAAGTGGAGCGCGAGCAGCGCGCAAGCGAAATGCTTGAAGTGGTTCGCTTGCCCGACATGTCCAAGCGCAAACCTGCGCAGTTATCGGGAGGTCAGCGGCAGCGCGTCGCGCTCGCGCGGGCGCTAGTGAGCGAGCCCAAGGTGCTGCTGCTGGATGAGCCTCTCGGCGCACTCGATTTGAAACTGCGTGAGCAGATGCAGGTGGAGCTGAAAGAACTGCAGCGACGGCTAGGTATCACCTTCGTGCTAGTGACGCATGACCAGCATGAGGCCTTTTCGATCAGCGATCGGATCGGTGTGTTTAATCAGGGAAGGTTGGAGCAGGTCGATACCCCGAGTGCACTCTATGAGCGACCTACTTCGCGCTTTGTCGCCGAATTTCTGGGTGCGGCAAATGTACTCGAGCATGAGGCGGCGCTGCACCTGACTAGTTACCCAACGGCTATGATCCGCCCGGAACGGATAACCATCGGTCCTTCGTCTTCGGCACGGATTTCAGGCCAGGTTGAGGCGGTACAGTACTTTGGCTCGTTCTGGCGAATCAAGGTGCGGTGTCCGTTGGCAGTAGTGCTGGTGGTAGATTTGCCAGTGAGTTCGGTACAACCCGTCATCGGTGACACCGTGCACCTTCATTGGGATGCCTCGGCTGTCCATCCATTGAGACCATCAGTTTCGGTATGAGCAGCGCTCGGGTCTCCACAATCAACGCTGGCGCGCAGATTGGCGCTGGGCTTGGCGATCGACTTTCCACGCATTTGCTGCGGCGACAATATCTGTTGCCCTTGCTGCTGCTGATTCCACCGCTACTTTGGTTCAGCGTGATCTATCTTGGATCGCTCTTCACGCTGCTAGCGCAGAGCTTTTTTCGATTGGATGATTTTTCTGGCACGATCGTATACGAGGTCGGACTACAGAATTTTGTTGCGCTGCTAGAACCTGCGAATCTTGATGTGATCCGTCGAAGCGTCGTCATGGCCACACTCGTCACGATCGCGAGCGTATCGGTTGGCTTCCCGCTGGCATACATGATGGCTCGTTATACGCGCGGTACAACCAAGGCGATTTTGTATGTCGCGGTCATGTTGCCACTGTGGTCCAGTTATTTGGTGCGGCTATACGCCTGGAAACTGCTGCTTGCGAAGGAGGGTGCCATTGCATGGCTAGTGACGCAACTTCATCTTTCCTGGCTGCTGGAGGCAATTCTGTCGGCACCCGTGGTAGGGGGTAACTCGCTGAGTTTCTCACCCCTCGGCACCTTCGTCGTCTTTGTCTACATGTGGTTACCGTTTGTCATACTGCCGATTCAGGCGTCAATCGAGCGCATACCACCGTCACTTATTGAGGCCTCAGCAGATCTTGGCGCGCATCCTCGTCGTACCTTTTGGACGGTGATTCTGCCACTGGCGATGCCCGGGATCGCGGCGGGATCGATTTTTTCTTTTTCTTTGACGCTCGGTGATTACATCATTCCTCAGGTGATCGGTAACTCAACGCTGTTCATCGGTCAGGTGGTCTATCGCCAGCAGGGAATCGCAGGTAATTTACCTTTTGCAGCGGCGTTCTCGATTGCACCGATCATTATTATTGCCATCTACCTCTGGTTGGCCAAGCGGAAGGGAGCCTTTGATGCGCTCTGATACGCCGTTAAGTACGCGCCCCTCCCTGGGTCTCTGGTTAGCCACGATCGGCGGTGTACTGTTTCTGCACGTGCCACTTGCGTTGATAGTTTTGTATGCCTTCAGTAGCGAAGACAAGAGCTATGTATTTCCGCCGCCGTCACTGACAACCCAATGGTTTTCCGTGGCGCTCGATCGGGTGGACGTGTGGAATGCGGTGACCTTGTCGGTACAGGTGGCGCTAAGTGCGACCATCCTTGCTTTGATACTCGGCACACTCGCGGCAGGTGCGCTAGCTCGGTCTAAATTTTTCGGCCGAGACGCAATTTCTTTGTTATTGATTTTGCCCATCGCATTGCCGGGTGTGGTGACGGGAATCGCACTGCGATCCGCCTATCACTCAGCAGATGTGCCATTCAGTTTCTGGACCATCGTAATTGGCCATGCAACATTCTGTATTGTCGTGGTCTATAACAATGCGGTGGCACGTCTGCGGCGTCTAAGCCCATCGCTGATCGAGGCCTCCATGGATCTGGGGGCCAACGCGTTCCAAACTTTTTTCTATGTCGTATTGCCTCAGCTGGGCTCTGCTTTGCTGGCCGGAGCATTACTCGCTTTCGCGTTAAGTTTCGACGAAGTGATTGTCACCACCTTCACGGCGGGACAGCAAACAACCTTGCCGATCTGGATGTTGCAAGAGCTGATACGGCCTCGGCAACGCCCGGTCACCAATGTTGTCGCGGTGTTCATTATTGCGATGACTTTCATACCCATTGTTGCTGCATATTGGTTAACACAGCGCGGCGATGACGATGTTAGACGATGATGACAAGAGGAGATAACACCATGGCAAATTCCGCAACGCATAATGTAACCCTCCCGACCGAGTTGATAATCAATAACCGTAACGAACGTGGTGAGGGTCCGGTCGAGCACGTGATCAACCCAGCCACGGGTCTCCCTCTGTGCGATGTGCCAGAGGCCTCGCCGGAGCAGGTGTCACGTGCGGTCGATGCCGCTGAACATGCATTTACCAGCTGGTCGCAGACCACGCCGGGTGAGCGCTCCGCGCTGTTATTGCAACTTGCATCTGCCATAGAAAATAACGCGGAGACCTTCGCGCGTCTCGAATCGCTGAATTGTGGCAAACCCTATGCACGTGCGCTCGGTGATGAGATACCTGCGATTGTTGACTGCTTCCGCTATTTTGCAGGCGCGGCGCGTTGTATGACCGGTACTGCTGCTGGTGAATATTTAAGTGGCCACACCAGTATGATCCGGCGCGATCCGGTAGGCGTCGTGGGTTCGATCGCGCCATGGAACTATCCGATGCTGATGGCAGCATGGAAGGTAGCGCCTGCGATTGCCGCAGGAAATACTGTGGTGCTCAAGCCCAGTGAGCAAACGCCACTCACCGCACTTTATTTCGCGCAACTGGCAGCAGAAATTTTGCCGCCGGGCGTGTTGAACGTGATTTGCGGTAGGGGTAGCAGTGTGGGACAAGTGCTGGTCGAGCACCCGAAGGTCCGGATGGTGTCCATCACAGGAGATGTGGCCACCGGGCGCAAGGTTCTGCAAGCGGCCTCCGGTAGTTTGAAACGTACGCATCTGGAGTTAGGCGGCAAGGCACCGGTGATTGTGCTGGACGACGCTGATCTTGCCTCAGTGGTCGAGGGTGTCCGTACTTTCGGCTATTACAACGCTGGTCAAGACTGTACTGCGGCATGCCGGATTTATGCTGGTCCAAAAATCTATGAAAACTTGGTGGCTGATCTCACCGCTGCGGTGGCAAGTATCAAGGTCGGACCACAGGATGAGGATGATGTCGAGATTGGTCCGTTGATCTCTGACCGTCAACGCAATCGAGTGGCGAGCTTTGTCGAGCGCGCGCAGATGGCCGGTCATATGCAAATTACGACTGGCGGCACGATTCGTGCCGGCGCGGGTTTCTTTTATGAGCCAACGGTGATCGCAGGTGCGCTACAAGATGACGAGATTGTTCGTCGCGAGGTATTCGGTCCGGCAGTCTCAATTACCCGCTTCACCGACGACGACCAAGCAGTTCAGTGGGCGAATGACTCCGAGTACGGTTTGGCATCGAGCGTCTGGACCAAAGACGTGTCACGTGCGATGAATATTGCGCGTCAATTGCAATATGGTTGTACCTGGATCAACACGCATTTCATGCTGGTGAATGAGATGCCGCACGGAGGCTTGAAAGCTTCTGGCTATGGCAAGGATATGTCGATGTACGCGCTGGAGGACTACACAGTAGCGCGCCACGTGATGGTGAAACTATGATTCGCGTGCGCGCAGGAATGAGCCAGCCCTAGGTCTTTTTGGCCAACAGGAGGTCGTGATCTGAAGACCGCCGAGCAATGGGCGGGCACTCTGTTGAGTGGTCGGCCATCAGCGAGCGCTCAAGTCGCTGATGGCCATGCTTTTTAGTCTGACTGATTAGCGAGGCCTGCAGATCGTCCTTGCGCGGTGGTGTACAGGATCGCAACAACTCTTGAAGTTGCCGAAGTCGGCCGCCATACCCTAGCGCATGCAACTCTCGCAGCAGCGGGTCATCTACAAGTCGATGGCCGCTGCGACTTTGAGGCTTTGGCTTCGCTGTAGGGGGCGGATCAGTAACGAGCGGCGACGGAGCGCACTCAGAAGTGCTTAAAATGCCTTCTATCGGTTCGCTGTAGGGTCGCTCTAGATTCGCTGGCTGCTCAGGTCCTGCGTCGTCCTGCGCAGAATCGGAGGGGTTTACTGGTAATACCAGTGCGAGATAGCTCATTTCGGACTCCTGACCGCAGAGACCGCCTTTTCGCCGGCGGGCTATAGTGAGAGTCGAAAAAGCCCTGCAAAAACAAGGAATTCTGGCTCCCCGACCTGGACTCGAACCAGGGACCTGCGGAATATGAGTTTGCCCGGGTACAAATTTCATGCGCTCAAGGGCGATCGCAAAGGCGAAGATGCAGTACCGGTATCTGGCAACTGGCGAATAACATTTGAGTTCGATGGTCAGGACGCTGTCAACGTCAATCTGGAGGATTATCGCTGATGGGTGCTTCAATGAGGAATCCCAACCGTAGGCCGACTCATCCGGGGGCGGTGTTACGAGAAGATGTCATGCCCGAGCTGGGCATTACGCAAGAGGTGCTTGCTACCCACTTAGGTGTTAGCCGTTTGACGGTATCTGAACTTCTTCACGAAAAACGTGGATTGACCGCAGACATGGCGGTAAGGATATCGAGAGTAGTAGGTGGTTCACCGGAAAGCTGGTTGCGAATGCAGGAGGCTTTGGATATCTG
>Ga0315904_10010920_pt1 | contig 11665 bp, 14 predicted proteins | sample LakEriMetagenome_6_FD_203529 | JGI IMG/M metagenome (GOLD analysis project Ga0315904, IMG submission 203529) | Freshwater fungal communities from buoy surface, Lake Erie, Ohio, United States - Buoy 12 MA120 | ecosystem: Environmental > Aquatic > Freshwater > Lake | place: USA: Lake Erie, Ohio...
AGAGGGTATGAATCTCTTGTTCTACCACTGAACTACACTGCCAAAGTGGACGCTGACCTGCTGGTTACTCTTTCTGAAGAGGGAGGCGTCAGTCTTTTATATCCTAGCAAGCACCTTGCTGGAGTCCTACGGAAGTGGTTGGATTCGAACCAACGGATGCACTTAAAGAACATCGGCGGATTAGCAATCCACTGCATTAAACCTCTCTGCCACACTTCCTTAATGTTGCTTCAAAGCAACAATGGAAACAACTGGACTCGAACCAGTGCTCTTTCGATTATCAGTCGAATGCTTTACCAACTAAGCTATGTTTCCTGGTCGGAATGACAGGATTCGAACCTGCGACCCTCTGTTCCCAAAACAGATGCGCTACCAAACTGCGCTACATTCCGTGGTAGTCCTAACGGGATTTGAACCCGTGTCTTCACTGTGAAAGAGTGATGTCCTCACCACTAGACGATAGGACCATGATGCTACAACCACCAAGGAGGAATACTCCACAGGCAGCGTAGCAACGACCCATACGGGATTTGAACCCGTGTTCTCCACCGTGACAGGGTGGCGTGATTGACCGCTACACTAATGGGTCAAGGTGGGCAGGGAGGGATTTGAACCCCCGTAGGCAGAGCCAGAGGTTTTACAGACCTCCTCCATTAACCACTCGGACACCTACCCGAACAGTTTATGTTTAATGACCGAACTGTAGCGGTCAATGGGTCTGGTGGGACTCGAACCCACGATATACTGGTTAAAAGCCAGGTGCATTAGCCGCTATGCAACAGACCCATTAAAGGTTTAGATTGTCAAGGTGCTGGTGGTCTCTCAACCACTCCTTAAGAATACCACAGAACCCGTTGGGAATCAAGTGGTTTGTGCCAGTTCCAGAAGTGGTCCTAGGCACTTGGGGTCTCGTTCCCCCACCGACTCAAGTAATATACCAGGGTTTGGACCCCAATGGCAAATGATACGACCAGTTGAACAAGTGGCACAAAGCATAAAAAAAGGGAGGAAACTTTTGGTTTCTCTCCCCTGTATTTTGCTTTATGGATTACATCTTACATATGTCTTTCCATATCCGCAAACAGGGGAGTACCCTCAATATGCCAATATTGGCAATCAAGAATACTAATCTGTTTAATGGGTAATGGAAAAGACATTGTTTTCGACCTAAGTGTTTTTATTTATAAGAGTTTGCTTATCAATTTTCAACCCTTTGCTTCTTTACGGGAATTTTTTTCCTCTGTAATTTCTGCCCTACGGGATTTAACTAATTTAGCAATTTCTTGAAGTGCTTTACGAGCACGAGTTCCTGCAGAATTGTTTCCTTTAGAAAATTTCTCATCTTCTACTTTCCACAGTTCAACAGCATTTAAGAGATCTTGTGATACAGACATAATAACCTTTAATAAAAATAAGGATGAGTTATTTATACATTTTAGATACAGTCTTCTTTCCAAGGAGCACAAAGTCTCATTTCTCCACCTAAAGACTTACATTCTTTAGTATAACACTTAGAAGTATCTAGATCTTTCTCTATCAACCTGGGCAAAGGTACTCTAGGTGGTTCTGAGTCTCTTGTCAAGCGTTCATATTCTCTAATTGCTTTATCTACATCTCTTTCAACTCTTCTCTTTACAACAGAAGGGTCTTGAAGAAGCACATCGTTGATTATGGTCTGAGGGAACAGAGACCTCTGAACCTCGTCTAGAAGGTCCCAGAGACGCTCTGAAGGAACTCCTGAGCATTGGGAGAGGGTTGCTACGATACCACTGAGTATGACGCTTATAAGGATTATCTGCTTCTTATCTGGTTTCTTTTTACCGAAGTTAAAATTAAACATAAAAAAAGAGGAGTAGCAACCGCTCTCCTCTATTTATTATTTAGTTTTCATCCAATCATACCCGCGAGTAGCAAATTGTAGCAACACCTTGACTTGGTGAAGCAATAGTAGAGAATGCACCATAAGACAGGTCAAGGTCTCTACCCGCGATATAAGGACCGCGATCATTTACACGCACAATTACCGATCTTCCATTAGATTGATTTGTAACTCTTAGTTTTGTTCCGAATGGAAGCCAACGATGTGCTACTGATTTTCCGTAAGCATTATACTGTTCGCCATTGGCAGTTGTCTGCCCGTGATATCCATCACCGATTCCATAATGTGATGCGAGGGAACATCCGCTCGCTGCTTTTGCTTGAAGGGGTGCCAATCCTACAGTAGCAATAGCAAGAATTGAAAGTGTTTTAAAAAGCATTAATTTTAATAGAACTCTACATCCGTATAGGTAAAGGAGAAGTTCCCCTTCTCAGGGGCAGCACCCACGGCTCTAAATCGCACTCAAAATCTCATAACAAAAAACCCTACTCATAATAGGGATTTTACATAATAAGTTAATATTTAGGATTTGTCAAGATTCAGGTTCCAGGGAAACAATCTCAAGTTCATCTCCTTCAGGTTCAATCCATTCATAAAACTCCGCAAGAATAGCACGAGCATCCTCTTTATTGATATTCATATCTGCTGCACGATCAAGAGACCAAGTTCTTACGTGCGCCACAATATCTTCAGTCGTTGTTTCCATAATAATCTTTTCTGAAATATCGGGACAATACATTCGAATTGTAGAATGCTGGTTCTCCATTGTCAAGTCCTTCTGTGAGGACATTATTGATGAAGAGTTGTCGCGTCTCTTCGTAGTTTGTTTTGCCCTTTGTTTTATGTAATGATAAGATAGTTCGACTAAAATTTTCTCTGCCCAATTTGTCAATGTCTTCTTTAAGTTCCGGACAAGACCCATAGTATTCCTTCCAATTTGATTCTGATTTTACTTTTCTTTTTTTGCCTTTTGGTGTTCTAAATTGCCAGAGGTACTTTCTTCCTATGTATTTTCTACCGTTTTGTTTATTTTCTATTAAATAAACAAAACCAAAGTAGTCTCCTATATCAGCACTAGTAAAAGGATTTCCATTATAACTCCATGGATTTTCATAGTCAATATCTGTACTCATCAATAATATCAAGGACTTCGTTCAGATATTTATGGGCAAGTCCTTTCATATCCATTTCTGGACGAATATGATCTTTATAAAGTTTGTCTTTTAATTTTAATACCCGAACTTTAAGTTCGTCTTTATTGAGTTGATTTTTAGGCATAAAAAAATGGGAGATTACTCTCCCATATCTATAATATTTTAATCAATTATATTAATCCACTCTTTATAATAATCATAATCTCCAAACAAATATTCATCACATTCCGCTGCTTCTTTGTATGCGTTCAGGATTTCCTGCTCGCACCATTCATCATAATTGGAATCCTGCGAAAGTATTTTTGGAGTCATAATAATGAATAAGTCAAAGTTTAAAACCAGAAAACTCATCCTTTTTCATATCTTGTTTAATACCACCAATCAGATACGAAGTAATTTCCGTCTCCTGGGGTGCGATTTGGACTGATTTAGAATTAATCCAGTGCTGGGTCCAAGGAAGAGGATTATTATTTGCTGCAATATCATATTGTGGTTTAAGACCGATTGCCTTAATCCTACGATTTGCAATCCATTCAACATATTGTTGGAGAAGTTTGTCATTTAGTCCAATCATGCTTCCATCTTTGAACAGATAATCTGCCCATTTCTTTTCTTCATTTACAGCACGATCAAACATAGCATATGTCCATTCTTCCTCTTCTTTCATAATCTGTTTCATTTCTGGATCATCACCATCTCTCCACTTATTCAGAATATTCTGAGTAATGGCTAGATGTTGGTTTTCGTCTCTTGCAATGAGACTAATGATTTTAGCGGATCCTTCCATAAGCTTAAGTTCGCCAAAGGCGAAACTACAAGCAAAACTAACGTAGAAGCGAATACCTTCAAGAATATTAACGTTTGCGATTGCTCTGTACAATTTTCGTTTAACATCATTGATAGTTTCCTTTGCGTATGATACTCCTTCAAGATTATGCATCCAAGTGTCGGATACAGCATACTGTTGTGATGATTGAATGAAGTCATCATATGATTCTGTAACGCTCTTAGCACGCTCCAGAATACGCTCATCGGTCACAATTTTATCAAACACCTCACTTGGATCAGAATACACATTTTTAATAATATATGTGTATGAACGTGAGTGGATCATCTCCATGAATCCCCATACTTCCATACATGCCTCTAGTTCTGGTAGAGAGCAGTATGGAATAAACGCCATACCAGGACCACGACCCTGAATGGAGTCGAGCATAATCTGATACTTTAAATTAGAAGTATAGATGTGCTTTTGCTCTGGACGAAGTGTTTGATAATCTCCACGATCCTTCTGGAGAGACACCTCTTCGGGTCTCCAGAAGTATCCTAGTTGCTGAGTGGTTAGTTTATCGAATATTGGATATTTGTATGAATCATATCTCTGAACTCCTAAAGGTTTACCAAAAAACATTGGTTGTTTTTTGGTATTCACTTGATCAGTATTAAAAACAGTCATACCTTTAATATTTGTTTGTGGTTCTTCTGTGGAAGAAATTTTAAACTGCACAGGATTCACACTTTCTCTCCTCTACTGAAATTAACTCACACATTCTATTTAACTCTCCAGAATATTTGAGTTTCATCATAATCTAGGTTTATGAATTTGTCAAATCTTACAACTTTCACAATCTTCTTCTTCGGCACCAGAAAGTTCTTGAAGGAGTGATTGAAGGTCTTGTTTTGGTTCTTCTACTACCTCATCAGTCTTAATATCATAAGTGTTTTGGTAATAAGAAGTTTTCCACCCGTACTTGTATGTAGTCAAAAAGTCATTTGCCATAACTGAAGTAGGAACCTCATTATTATCATAATTTTCTGGATTATAAGACCAGTTTCCGGAAATTGCCTGATCAAAAAACTTTTGCATCACAGCAACAATATTAATATAACCAGTATTACTAGGCATTTCCCAAAGAAGAGTATAGTTGTTCTTGAGAGTATGGTATTGAGGAACAATTTGCTTGAGCGGACCTTTTTTTGATTTCTTAACGGACAAGTAATCTCTAGGTGGTTCAATTCCATTAGTTGCGTTTGACACAACGGAACTGCTCTCCGATGGCATCTGTGCGGACAGTGTTGAGTGCCTGAGACCATATTCCAAGATAGATGCTCTAAGAGTTTCCCAATCATGTTCTAACGGAATAGAAGAAATTTCATCTACATCTTTTTTATAAGTATCAATTGGAAGAATTCCATCAGCATATTTAGTACGTCCGAAGTATTCACAATGACCCTTTTCTTTAGCAAGTTGGTTAGATGCTTTCAGTAGATAATATTGGAAAGATTCCGCAAGTCCATGAACAGCATCCCATGCTTCTTGATCACCATAATTAAACCCAAGTTTTGCCAAATAGTGTGCAAGACCAATAAACCCTATACCAAGAGAACGACGCGCCTTGGTGGCGATTTCTGCCGCCTTTACGGGGTATTTTTGATAGTCAACCAATTCGTCTAAACCACGAACTGAGAGGTCACAAAGTTCTTCCAGTTCCTCATCAGACTTAACTTTACCGACATTAATTGCGGAAAGAATACAAAGTGCAATTTCCCCATGTTCGTCGTCAATGTGCTGAATTGGATACGTTGGAAGAGTAATTTCTTGGCACAGATTGCTCATCTCAACTTTATCTTTAAAGGAAGAGTGAGAGTTGCAATGGTCAATATTCATAATGTAGATACGACCCGTTTCAGCCCTTTCCTTAAGAAGACTAAGAATAAGTTCTTGCGCCTTAACAGTTTTCTTTTGAATGGACGGATTGTTTTCGTATCCAATATAGAGAGAGTCAAACTCAATTGTTCCGAAAGAATCATAAAGTCCAGGTACATCATGCGGGGAGAAAAGCGTGATTTCACCGTCCTGAATGAACCTCTCATAAAAGAGTTTGCTGATTTGAATACTGTAATCAAGTTTGCGAACACGATTATCCTCCGTACCTTTGTTATTTTTAAGAACTAGGATGTCTTCGATTTCTTGGTGCCAGATGGGGAAGTGGACTGTCGCGGATCCACCTCGTATGCCATTTTGCGTGCAACATCTGACAGTCGCTTCAAACTTCTTGAGAAATGGTACAACACCTGTGTGTTGAACTTCTCCCCCTCTGATTTTACTGTTGATGCCACGGATGCGACCAGCGTTGATGCCGATTCCCGCCCTCTGTGCAACGTATCTGCCAATAGCCATATCGCTACTAAAGATACTATCGAGGGTGTCATCAACGTCAACAAGGACACAGCTAGCAAATTGTCTAAGCGGAGTTCGCACTCCCGCCATGATTGGTGTTGGGATGTTGATTTTGTGCTTTGAGATTGCGTCATAATATCTCTTTACATAGGAAAGACGTGTTTCTTTTGGATACTCTGCAAAAATAGTCAGAGCAATCATCATGTACATAAATTGTGGAGTCTCATATACACCACCACTACTTCTATCTTGTACAAGGTACTTATCAACTACTTGACGCAATCCTGCGTAAGTAAAGTTCATATCCCGTTCGTGAACAATATACGAATCTGCTTTTGCAATTTCTTCTTTAGAGTATTTGGTATAAATGTCTCCATCGTAAACTTCTGCATTTACGCAATTGTAAATATGTTGCTCAAGATTGGGAAGTTCCTTTATTTTTCCATAAAGTTGTTTGCGAACAGAAAAGAGAAGAAGACGGGCAGCAACATATTGATAATTTGGATGATCCAAATCAATTAAATCTGAGGCGGAACGAATTAAAATTTCTTGAATTTCTTCAGTAGAAATTCCATCATAAAATTGAATACCAGATTTCATCTCTACTTGACTAGCAGAAACTCCTGCAAGATTTTTACATGCTTCTTCGACCATCAAATGCATTTTATCTAAATCAAGAGATTCAACTCTTCCATCACGTTTTTGTACTTTTGTTCCGTTACTCATATTTTTTTCCAGGTAGTAAATTTAAGTTTTGCTTCTAATCCAGAGTAAGTATTTGATTCTATCACAGATTGAACATCAAGTCCAGACAAAATCATATCATTAATATCCTTTTCTTTTATTGATGTTGGCCAGATGACAACTTTTTGTCCATCACTAATGGCACGGGATATTCTTGAGTGGATTTCTGCATTACGTGGTTCGTTATCATAGATCCAAACACAATCGCTAATACCCCACTTACTAACATCACCATCAGCTCCACAAAGAGCAATTGAGTTGCGAATGAAAGTTGAGTCGAAGGGACCTTCTGTGATGTAGACAGTTTTACTTTTTTCAATCTCATCGAGACCGTAGATTTTTGGTGCGTCATCATTAAGCATTACTGTAATGTATTTAATCTTGCTTGGACCAAGTGCTCTACCTTGAAATCCAACAAGATTATTTTGATAGAACAAAGGAATAACAATCCTAGGTTCATCTTTACTAGTATCATCGAAGACCTTTTTTAAAGAATTTGTCCACGATTTAAATTTGTCTGCGTAATAAAATTTATAAGAGTTTAATTTCCTACTTTCTAGATAATTTTTAGAAATTTCATTTTCTGATGCTTTTGGTAAATCTAGTTTAGGTTTAAATTTTGGAGACTCAAATTCAAATTTAGGTTCTTCTGTAGTAAAGTTTTTTCCAGTGTGTCCTTCTTTAAATTTTTCAAGCTGATATTGTTTGTATGTAAATGGATCAAAATCTTTTAAAAAATTATTAAATGATACATTTGCCCCACAATTATGACATTTGAAATTTGTATTATTCTTTACTTGATAGAAATAACCTCTTGCTTTATTTTTGTTTTTCTTAGAATCTCCACAAATTGGGCAACGGCAATTATAAAGATTATTTTTTATTTTTTTAAACTTTAACAATTTAGCGGATATCAAATTGAGATATTTAATATCGACAAAATCCATGACAACACATTTAACGTCTATGTATCATACCAGAATATTTGGGTTTGTCAATGCGCGTATCCATATTATACAATGGGGGATGATTGTTATTACTTATTTTATCTTTTCTTTAACTATTCTATTGTGAGTTTCCATTCCAGCAGGAGTCCACCACCCAGAAGCAAGAGTAGATATTGAAGCAGCAACAACTGCAAGTACTACCCCACTTCCAACAGTAATCCACTTTATTTTATCAATTTCTGTTATCTTTTCTTCCATATGCTCTATTTTTTTATCAATATGCAAACGATGTTCTTTATTCTCTTCTTTTAGTTCCCCAATAAGACCACCTATCAAATCATCTGATTTAACACACTGTTCAATTTTTTCTTCATGAACAGCAAGCATTTTACTAATACTTTGACTTGTTTTACCCATAATCTGAATTGCTTCATCTATCTTCTTTAATAAAAGTTCGTAAGAAGATAAACGTTCCTCTAAAACAGCAATTTTAGTATCGGTAGTTGTGTTTTGGTTGAACATTTTTTTAAGGATTTATTTTTTTTATATACTACAAAAATAAAAAATAAATCCAGGGTAGTACTACAAATATTTATTTTTTTTATTTTTTTCTTCTATACATTTTTACAAGATTCTTAAAGAAAGGATTCCAGGTTCTCATTTTTCCTTTCCTCAAATCTACAGGAGGTTCATCACCGGATTCTTTTGTTCCTGCAATTTGCCCATGACTCAATGCCATAGTAGGTTCTTCATTTAAATGCGATCGAAATATTTCAAGTATTCTATTAATTTTTTTCTGATTCATTGTAGATTTTATACAACTTTGTTAAGCAATTTATATCAACCGTAATATCATGTATTGGTGTTTTTGGATAGTCCGGTAATCTACCAAGAAAAATAATAAATGATTTTAAAGAAGACCAAAGTTCTTTCTCTATTTTAAAAAATAACATTGGAGTTGTTGCTTCCCCAAAAATATTATAAAGAATAATAAAATGATTTAGTAGAAGGTGAGTTTTTAATTCACCTTCTCTTTTATATCTTTTCAGTAACCTTTTAATATATTTGAAATGATTTAAATCTTTTTCAAAATCTTCTTTTGTTACTGCTTGAGGATTTTCATAATTTTTAATAGCAAATAAAATAAAATTGTCCTCATTCAATTCAGTAAAAATCATAAATCATCAAGCAAAAGGATTGGAATCATAAAGTGGAGTATTTCCTGTTTCAATACCTGACATTGCGACTAGAACTTCTTTTTTAACTCTCAAGTTACCTTCAGCATCTTTATAAGTTTGAATACCAACCCATCCAGAATGAGTCAATTCGTAAGTAGTAGTTGCAGCATCAGCAACTCCAGCATCAGCAACACCATAAATTGATGCTTCGTACCCACCACTTATTCTATTGAATACAACAGAAGTACCAGAAGTAATTGCGGATGCAATCGTAGAAGCAAGAGAAACTGTTGTTGATGCGATTGAAGTAACTACTCTAGAAACACTTCCACTAACTAAAGTATCACCAACTAAAATACCAGTTGTACTTGCAATAGCAACAATGTTGGTACCAATACCAGCAGTAGCAGCTGCTGTAGTAGATACTTCAGTAGTTGTTTCAGTTGGATCAGTGAATATCTGCTGATATCTCTTATCCTTGATAGTATATTTTGGAAGTTCGCTAATATCAAATTGAACTCCGGAAATAGCAGCACCACTTAATCCACAGGTTCTTCCAATTGACAATTGAGTTGTACTTGCAATACCAACAATCACAGCATCTCCATGATAAGTTCCTGTTCTATTACCGAAGCGAATCACATCTCCAGTAGCAGCAGCACCTACCTGCCCAAAAGTTGTACCAGTTCCAGTTACAATTAAAGTACCATAGTCTAAAGATACTGTACCGCCAGATCCTTTAGCATCATTATTTCCCCAGAGTGCCATGTCTTTTCCCGTAAAAGTTATTTGCTAAAAATTATTTATAAAAAATGGAGACTGATAAATTAAAGTCTCCATTAGTATTATTAAGTTAAGTGTAAAAATCAGCAACCCTTAAGAAGAGCTGATCTTACAGATCCTGCGATTACATTATCAATATCATTATCAGTGGTATTTACATAACGCTCAAGTAGTTCAACTACAAGACGCTTGGTATGACAGGAATTCATCGCTGCGAAAAGAAGTGGTTTTACAACTTCGACTAATACTCCCATGATAACCTCCGGATAAATGGATTCAAAACTATTTATGAATTCTACCTATTTTTAACAATCAATTAATATCAGGAGAAACTCCAGAAGAAACTGCTCTTTTTGCTGCCATCAATTGCATCGTTTTACTCTGCACTAACTTAGAAAGAGCAGACTTTTGTTTAGGATTTAATTCGTTTGAAGTTGGTTGATTATCCTTTGAAGTATTTTGTTGCTGAGTATTTACATCAAGTGCTTCACTTCTCATACCACGTTTTGCAGTTCTTCTTCTACGTTGAGTTTCTTTAGTAGATGATGAAGGTGAGGTATTCTTTCTTATACCAATATTAGTATCACTTAAATCCTTTTCCTTACCAACTCTTACTGGAACAATATCTCCAGTCTTAACCTTACCTTTTGCCTTTGTCGCTGGTTTTGATTGATATGCTCTAACTTTTGCTTTAGGTGCAGTTTCAGATGCTGCAGCAGCCATATGCCTTACATTTTGAAGATGATCGTCTGTTGCAATTACTTTTTTAGCATCAGGTTTCACAATCTTTTTAACTACTTCTGCCTTTTTCTCAGGACCAGAACCTGTACGCATTCCACCAGTAAAATGAACATTCTTTCTCTCAAGATTTTTTACCCCAATTCTGGATTTTAAATCTTTAGCAAACTCTCCTGGTTTATCCATAGGAGTACTTGGTTTTTTACTTCCAAATTCAGATCCACCACGAGCGGTCACAACAGATTTTTGAGCAGGTCTTCTTGGACTGTCTCCCAACCTTACTACTGGTTTGTTTGGTTTGGTCGTTTCTTTAAACTTTTTAGTACTTCTAAATTGATCAAATCCATACTTATCCCCAGGATCATTTTCTTCCTTTACCGGTTCTCCTGGTTTTCTGAGTTTATGATGGGCAAACTGGCTAGGTGTTAATGATTGCACCTTCTCCCACTTACCCGATTTCTTCCTCATCACATCAATCTTAGCAGCATCAGGGTGTCTCTGATCTGCAAGATTATCATCTACATCGTGAATGACCTGGGTTTTACTTTCTAATTTTTTTTTACCTTTTTTCATTGAACTTGGAAGTTTTGCTTCATCTACGCAAATCTCACTTTGTTCTTCAATCTTATTAATCATTCTAGCAATAAGTTGTTGTCTTATTACTTCTTCTTTTGTTTCGACTTTGTGGGGAAGTCCTTCGTGCTTTGTTTTAGCAAACTTACGAATTTCCTTTTCGCCCATTCCATCAACAATTTTAAGAACTCTATCACTTACTTCAGATCTTGGGGTTTGACCTCTTTTCACTGAAAGAGCAAGACCAAAAATCTTTTGCTGCTGCTCACTTTCTGCTTTTTCAGTTAATTGATATTCTTCTTTATATGAATTAGCGGCAGAGATCCAATAATCTTCTTTTACGTTACGAATAACTCTTTGAAGATCTTCTGGAGATATGTTTATATTTCTACGTTGCGCTCTTACAGCTGCTGCCTTTTGTTTAGCACTCAATCCTGGTTCTGAAGTTTTTGCAGGAACTTTAGTTGTCTTTGCCTGAGGTTTTGGTG
>Ga0315904_10010921_pt1 | contig 11665 bp, 11 predicted proteins | sample LakEriMetagenome_6_FD_203529 | JGI IMG/M metagenome (GOLD analysis project Ga0315904, IMG submission 203529) | Freshwater fungal communities from buoy surface, Lake Erie, Ohio, United States - Buoy 12 MA120 | ecosystem: Environmental > Aquatic > Freshwater > Lake | place: USA: Lake Erie, Ohio...
GTGGAAGCCAACTACCTGCAACAATGGGTGTTTGATCTGAGCTACACCGGTTTCAACGGTGGTGGCGAGCTGAACCAGATCTATGACCGCGACTTCTACTCGTTCTCCGTGAAATATTCGTTCTAACACTCCTGGGAGGGATTCTGAATGACTGCAACACATAAAAACAAATTGGCGCTGGCCGTAATGATCGGCGCCGGTCTCGCCCTGGCTTCGGTGGCCCACGCCAAAGTCGGCGCCGATAAGGCGTCGCAGCTCGGTGGTTCGCTGACGCCGATGGGTGGCGAAACAGCCGGCAACGGCGGCGCGATTCCGGCATGGACCGGTGGCATCACCAGGCCGCCGTCGGGCTATAAAGCCGGGATGTTCCATCCGGATCCGTTCGCCGGCGACAAGGTCGAGTTCAGCATTACTCCGGCTAACTACAAGCAGTACGCCGGCAAACTGACTCCGGGCCAGGAAGCCATGTTCGCGAAGTACAAAACCTTCAAGATGAACGTGTATCCGACCCGTCGTTCGGCTTCCGCGCCCCAACGCACCTACGATTTCACCAATCGTAACGCCACGCAGTGTGAACTCGTCGCCGGCGGTGAAGGCGTCAAGAACTGCGCCGAGGGCATTCCGTTCCCGATTCCGCAGAACGGCTATGAAGTCATCTGGAATCACAAGCTGAAATACAAAGGCACCTCGTTCTCCCGTTTTGCCAATCAGGCGGCCCCTTCAGCTTCGGGTGCATTCACCCTGACCCGTCTGCGTGAAGACGGTCTGGGTCTGTATTACATGCCGGGCAACACCACCGAAAACATCAACAGCATCCTGCTGTACTTCAAACAGGAAGTACTGGGTCCCGCGCGTCTGGCAGGTCAGGTGCTGCTGGTGCATGAAAGCCTGAACTCGGTGGCTTCACCCCGCAAAGCCTGGGTCTACAACCCCGGTCAGCGCCGTGTCCGTTTGGCTCCGAACGTGGCTTACGACAATCCGGGTACCGCCACCGACGGTCTGCGCACCAACGACATGACCGACATGTTCAACGGCGCGATGGACCGCTTCAATTGGAAACTGGTCGGCAAGCAGGAAATGTACGTGCCGTACAACTCCTACAAGGCCCACAGCGGTAGCACCAAGGTCAAGGATCTGATCCGTCCGAACCATCTGAATCCGGATTACTTGCGCTATGAGCTGCACCGCGTCTGGGTGGTCGATGCCACGCTGAAAGCTGGCCAACGCCACATCAATTCGCGCCGTACCTTCTATGTGGACGAAGACAGCTGGCAGATCCTTCTGGTCGATCATTACGACGGTCAGGGCAAACTGTGGCGCTTCTCGCAGGCCGACAGCATCAACTACTACGAAGTGCCGGTGTTCTGGGCCACGGTCGAAACCCATCACGACCTGAAGTCCGGACGTTACATCGCCGGTCTGCTCGACAACGAAGACAAGCCGTTCAACTTCGGCTTTAAAAGTGGCCCGAGCGATTACACCCCACAGAACCTCCGCAACGAAGGCGTGCGTTGATTCAACCAAGCCGCGCCTTCGGGCGCGGCTTTCTTTGTGCCCAATCCCATTCGGGAGATCTCTATGGCTAATCGGCCGAAAACATCCTGGCGCCTTGTGGGCGCCATTGCATTATTGACGGTGCCGTTCATCGCCCTGTCCCTGGACATCGCCAAAGACGATCCGTCGGTCAGCGATTCCGAAATCCTTCCCAAAGCGTCCAGCAGCCTGCTGTTGGATATCGCGCGTACCGATACTGGCTTCGTCGCCGTCGGCGAGCGTGGCCATGTGCTGCTTTCTGCCGATGGCAAAAATTGGAAACAGGCCAGCGTGCCGACCCGTTCCACGCTCACCACCGTTTCCGCGCAAGGCGCGTCGGTGTGGGCTGCCGGCCATGACGGTGTCATTCTTTTCTCTTCCGACTCCGGCCGGACCTGGCAACGCCAGCGTGCCCAGCCGTGGTCGCCGGACAGCCAGGAACTGACCAACGGCTCGCCGGTGCTCGACACCCTGTTCACCAGCCCGACCGAGGGCTATGCCGTCGGTGCTTACAGTCTTTTGCTGAAAACCGAGGACGCCGGAACCACCTGGACCGCATTGTCGATCGGCGGCAATGCGCCCGCAACGGCCGTCGACATGACCGCCAGTGATACCGGCACCTTCGACGACAGCGCACTCGAACTCGGCGCTGAATCCGATCCGCATCTGAATGCAATCGTGCGCACCGATGGCGGCACCTTGCTGGTCATGGGCGAGCGCGGTGCCGGCTTCCGTTCCGCCGATGGCGGCGCCAGCTGGAGCAAAGTGCGCCTGCCTTATGCCGGTTCGATGTTCGGTCTGCTGAGTCTTGGCGGTGAGCGCGTATTGGCTTTTGGTCTGCGCGGCAACGTCTATCAAAGCGACAACGGCGGCGGCAGCTGGCGTAAGATCGAAAGCAGCACCGACATCAGCTTGATCGGCGGCACGGTCGGTGCCGATGGCACGGTTGTACTGGCCGGCAGCAATGGCACCCTGCTGGCCCGCCGCGCTGGCGAGGAGGCGTTCACTGCCAAACACATCCAGCTCGGCACCGGCCAGACCCCGGCGCTGTCCGCGGCAGTGGCCACCGATGCCGGTTATCTGCTGGCGTCCGATCTGGGCGCCGTCAACAGCAACGTTCAGTGAGGCCGCAGTCATGAGTAAATTCGATCAACTCGCCGAACGCATCATTTTCGGAAACCGCGCCCTTGTGCTGGCCGTATTCGCGCTGGTTACCGTGGCCATGGCCTTCTTCGCCAGCCAACTGAAGGTGGATGCCGGCTTCAACAAGCAGGTGCCGCTGCAGCATGAATACATGCGCACCTTCACCGACTACCAGGCCGATTTCGGCGGTGCCAACCGCGTTCTGATTGCGGTCATGGCCAAGGATGGCAATATGTTCTCGAAAGAGTACATGGCCACTCTGGAAAACATCACCAACGATGTCATCAACCTGGATGCCACCGACGATGCCAAGGCACGTTCGCTGTTTACCCCGAACGTGCGCTTCATCGAAGTCGTCGAAGACGGGCTGTCCGGCGGCAATGTCATTCCGCAGGACTTCACCCCGAATCTGGAAGGCTTCGACGCCACGCCCGAGCAGTTCGAGAAAATCAAGGGCAACATCGTCAAGGCCGGCATCATCGGCCGTCTGGTCGCCAAGGATTACTCTGGCGCCATGGTCTGGGCCGACCTGATTCCGGAAAGCGACGTCAATAAGCTCGATTACCAGAAAGTCGCCAAACAGCTGGAAGCGATCCGCAACAAGTACGAGAACGACAACACCAGTGTGCACATCATCGGCTTCGCCAAAATGGTGGGCGACATCTCCGATGGTGCGATGAGCGTCATCAAATTCTTCCTGATCACCATCGCGTTCACCTGGATTCTGCTGTTCCTGTATTCCAGCTCGGCCAAACTGGCCTCGCTGACCGTGCTGGCCGCGTTGGTTTCGGTGGTCTGGATGCTGGGCGCACTGAAGCTGATGGGCTTCGGCATCGATCCGATGAATATGCTGACGCCGTTCCTGATTTTCGCCATCGCGGTCAGTCACGGCGAACAGATGATCAACCGATTCCGCGGCGAGATTTTCTTTGGCGGTCTGGAAGAGGGCACCGTTGACGAGCTGCGCGCACGCGCGGCGCATGCTGTCGATCCGCTGACCGCGGCGCACCGCAGCTTCAAGGCACTGTTGGTTCCGGGCACCGTGGCGCTGTTGGCCGGCTGCATCGGTTTCGGTGCGATCATGGTGATTCCGATCCAGATGATCCGCGAATTGGCCATCACCGCCACCGTCGGCGTGGCGCTGACCATCCTGACCGATCTGGTGCTGCTGCCGATTCTGCTCAGTTATACCCGCCTGCGCAATCTCGACAAGAAACGGGAATTCCGCCTGCGCCAGCTGACCCAATTCGACAAGATCTGGGCCGCGCTGTCCAAGCTGTCACGCCCGAAAGCAGCTGCAACCGTGCTGGCCATCGGTGCCGTAGTCTGGGCTGCCGCGTGGTGGCAGGGCAACAAGGTGATGATCGGCGATGCCCAGCAGGGCGTGGCCGAGCTGCGGCCGGAAGCCCGCTACAACCAGGATGCGCGTCTGATCAGCTCCCGTTTTGCGCTCGGCGTGGATACCATGAACATCATCGTTGAAGCCGGTCCTTCTGCCTGTACCACCAGCTACAAGGCCATGGAAACCATCGACCGCTTCGCCTGGCACATGGCCAATGTCGAAGGTGTTGAACAGGTCATCACCCTGCCGATGGCGGCCAAACAGGTCAATGCCGGCTGGAATGACGGTTCGCCGCGCTGGAAAGTGCTGCCGCGCGATCCCGATACCCTGCGCCAATCAACGCAGAGCTTCGAAACCGATTCGGGTCTGCTCAACGCCGACTGTTCCGCGATTCCGGTAACGGTGTTCACCAAAGACCACAAATCGACCACCATCGACCGCGTGGTCGCCGAAACCAAGAAATTCCGTACCGAGAACAAAGCCTATGAGGAAGGTTTCGCCAAGAAGCGCGATGCCGCCATGGCCAAGGCTCAGGAAAGCGGCGAGGAGTACACCACCGATCAGGTCAATTTCCGTCTGGCCACCGGGCCGCTTGGCGTGCAGGCCGCGACCAACGACACCGTGCGCGAGAAAGAGCACCTGATTCTCTGGCTGCTTTACGGCGCGGTGTTCGTGATGTGCTGGGTCAGTTTCAAAAGCTGGCGTTCTGCCCTGTGCGTGACCTTGCCGCTTATGCTGGTGACCGAACTCGGTCACAGCCTGATGGTCGAGCTCGGCATCGGCATGAAGGTGAACACCTTGACCGTGGTCGCGCTCGGCGTCGGCATCGGCGTCGACTATGGCATCTACATCTTTGCGCGAATGCGCGAGGCCCTGAATCAGGGCAAGACGCTCTCGGAAAGTTACTTCATCGCGCTAAAGACTACCGGCATCGCGATTTTCTATACCGCATTGACGCTGGCGGTGGGCGTGGCCATGTGGATCTTCTCCGATCTGAAGTTCCAGGCTGATATGGGCGTGATGCTGACATTCATGTTCGTGGTCAACATGATCGCCGCAATCGTGTTCCTACCGGCGCTTTGCCGCTGGCTGCTGCGTCCCAAAGAGCAGGACAACTGGGTGGCGCATCTGTAATCGAAAGGGTCCGCAAGGGCCCTTTTCTTTAAGTGATTAAACCAAGTCCGCCGCCACCGGCGGTTCCGGTTTTGCTTTCTGCAGATTTCGGAGGGCCACGTCGAACACGCCCGACAGCACCATTGCGCCGCCGATCCAGACCCGGATGCCGACATGGTCACCCAGCAAGACGACACCGAGGATGGCTGCCAGCAGCGGTGCGGTCAGAAGATAGGGCGTAATCATCGCCACTGGATGACGCTTGATCAAAACAAAGAACAGACCATGCCCAACCAGTGACGCGATCAGCGCGGCGTAGAACACGCCGATCCAGGCCTGCATGCCGGCGTTTTGGATATGTGCCAACGGGTTGCCTTCCACCAGTACGCTTATCAGCCAGATCGGAATCAGGCCGATGGCGGCGGTCCAACCCTGCTGCTGGATCAGGTCCATCTGCAGGCCGCGCATGGCGATGGTGCCAAGCGCGATGAACAGGGCTGATACCAGCATCAGCCCCAGCGGCAGCGGATCGGCCAGCATGGCCGCATCGAAGCCGAGTACCAGAACACCCAGAAAGCTGACCGCGATGGCGCTGCCGGTGCGCCAGTGGAATTTTTCTCCGAGCAGCCACCAGGCGAGCAGAGCCACCATCGGCACATAGCTTTGCATCACGATCGCCGGTGAGGCGATGTTGTGCGAGAGCTTGAGCGACCAGAAGCTGAACGCGAAATGCAGCACGCCGTTGAACAGCGCCACCGCCAGCAGTCGCGGCCAGACCGTGCGTGGCGGCAGTTTCAGGAAGGCGCCGATCAGCAAAGTCAGCAACAGCAGGCGAAGCGCAGTGAACAGGAACGGCGGAAAATCCTGCAAGGCCAGTTTCGAAGTGATGAAGTTGCCGGCCCAGGCCAAACAGATCAGCGCGACCAGGCCGAGTTCACGGCCGCTGAGGCGGCCGCTTTCAGATGGCAATGCCGGTCTTCTTGTACAGCTTGCTCAGTGTCCACAGCGGACCGACCAGCAGGTAGACCAGGTCGGTGAAGAAGCTCGGGCGTTTGCCTTCCCATTTGTGGCCGATGAACTGACCGAACCAGGCCACGATGAATACGCCGATGGTGATTTTGAGCAGACCATCGATGCCGAAGCGGGCGGCCAGCGCATAATTGATGAAACCGAAAGCGACGAAACCGAGCAGGCTACCCAGGGCCAGCGATTTGGAAAGTTTCCAGTAGTACATCCAGGTGAAAAACAGTGCGAAGGCGAACCAGAAACCCGGCTTGAGCAGGCTCTCCGGAACCGGAATGCACCAGAGCATGGCGGTGACCGTCCACACGATCAACGGTACGCAGATCAGATGCATGCGCTGGTTGGCGGGGTTCTGGTGGTCGTTCGAATAATTCGTCAGCAGTTCGTCGATGCGGCGCATGGGCTTACTCCACGGTGATATCGGCAAGGCGAAGCAGGGCTTCGGCGTATTTGCCGCGGGTGGCGGCGATGATCTCGGCCGGCACGTGCGGGCCGGGCGCGGTCTTGTTCCAGTCCAGGGTTTCCAGGTAGTCGCGCACGTACTGTTTGTCGTAGCTGGGCGGGCTGACGCCCACTTGGTAGGTATCTGCCGGCCAGAAACGCGAGGAATCCGGGGTCAGCATTTCATCCATCACGTGCAGCACGCCGTTTTCATCCAGACCGAATTCCAGCTTGGTGTCGGCGATGATGATGCCGCGCTCGCGTGCGTAACGGGCCGCGAAGGCGTAAATTTCGAGGGTTTTGGCACGGATCTGCTCGGCCAGCTCGGCGCCGATTTTATCCACCACCACATCGAAGCCGACGTTCTCGTCGTGGTCGCCGACCGCCGCTTTGGTGCTGGGCGTGAAAATCGGCTCCGGCAGTTGTTCGGCCTGACGCAACCCGGTCGGAAGGCGGATGCCGCAGATGGCGCCATTGGCCTGATAGTCCTTCCAGCCCGATCCGATGATGTAGCCGCGGGCGATGGCTTCCACCGGCAGGGCTTTCAATTTCTTGGCGACCACCGAACGCTTGGTGTACAGCGCAGCTTGCACGCCCGCCGGCAACACCGAGGCCACCGGTTCGTGTGTCAGGTGGTTGGGGCACAGGTGCGCGGTTTTGCCGAACCAGAAGTTGGAAATCTGGCAGAGCATTTCACCTTTGCCGGGAATCGGGTCGGGCAGAACCACATCAAAAGCGGATAAACGGTCGGAGGCGACCATCAGCAGGCGGTTGCCGGGCAGGCCATAGACGTCACGGACCTTGCCGCGGTGCAGCAGGGGCAGGTCGAGATCGGAGGTGTGCAGGGTGGTGGCCACGGGGTACCTTGGAATGAACGCGGACTTTCATTATTGTACCGCTAAGCGGGCGTGCCGACTGCTAGAATACCGGCATGTCCCGCGTCCTTTTCCTACTCCTGCTCGCATTCAGCCCATGGGCGGCCGGCCAAAGCAAGGCCCCGCCGAAATCCGGCCAGTGCACCGCCTGTCATGGCGCCGACGGCCAAAGCCGGATTGCGGCCAATCCCATCCTGCGCTGCCAGCATGAAGCCTACCTGGTCACGGCACTGAACGCGTACCGCAGCGGCAGCCGCAAACACCCGGTAATGAACAGCATCGCCAATACCCTGCAGCCGAAAGACATTTCCAGTCTGGCCGCCTGGTATGCCAACCAACCCGGATGCCGCAAATGAATGCATGGTCAAAATGGAAAGGCAAGATCATCGGTGGCCTGATCGGCCTGTTGCTGCGCCGACCGGTGTTCATCATCATCGGAATCGTCATCGGTCACTTGTATGACAAGGGCGCATTTTCCGGCAAACGCACGTCTGATGTTCCGCCGTCCGGAAACGCCGAGAATCCGTACGCGGTGCTGGATGTCGATGAAAGCGCCGACATGGAGGCCATCGATGCCGCCTACCGGCGCCGGATGTCCGAATACCACCCCGATAAAGTCGCCAATGCCGCTCCTGAAATCAAGGAGCTGGCCGAACGCCGCGCACGCGACATCAATGCGGCTTATGAAGAAATCCGCAAACGCCGGCAACAACCCTGAGGCCCGCCATGAAACCGATCATCGCTCCGTCCATCCTGTCCGCCAATTTCGCCAAGCTCGGCGAGGAAGTCGATGCCGTGCTCGCCGCCGGTGCCGATTGGGTGCATTTCGACGTGATGGACAACCACTATGTGCCCAATCTCACCATCGGCCCGCTGGTCTGTGAAGCTCTGCGCAAACACGGCGTAACCGCGCCGATCGATGTGCATCTGATGGTCAAGCCGGTCGACCGCATCATCCCCGACTTCGCCAAGGCCGGCGCCAGCCTGATCAGTTTTCACCCGGAGGCTTCCGAGCATGTCGATCGCACCATCGGCCTGATCCACGACAGCGGTTGCCAGGCCGGTCTGGTGCTGAATCCGGCCACGCCGCTGAACGTCCTCGACCACGTGCTCGACAAGCTCGATCTGGTGCTGATCATGTCGGTCAATCCCGGCTTCGGCGGTCAGAGCTTCATTCCGCAGGCGCTCGATAAGATCCGCTTGGTGCGCGAACGCATCCGCGAAACCGGCCGTCTGATCCGCTTGGAAGTGGACGGCGGCATCAAGATCGACAACATCGGTGCCGTGGCTGAAGCCGGCGCCGATGCCTTTGTGGCTGGATCGGCCATTTTCGGGGCCACCGATTACGCCGAGACCATCCGGCGCATGCGCGACGAGATCGCCAAAGCCCTATGACCGATCAGGCCGAATTCGACCGGGCGGTATCCGCGGGCTACAACCGCATTCCGGTCGTGCGCGAGGTGCTGTCCGACCTCGATACCCCGCTGTCGGTCTATCTCAAATTGGCCGACGGCCCGAACACCTATCTGTTCGAATCGGTTGAGGGCGGTGAAACCTGGGGACGCTATTCCATCATCGGTCTGCCTGCGCGGCGCAGCTTCGTGTTCCGCGGCCACCAGTTCGAAGAACAGGATTGCGGCGTGACCGTCGCATCCGAAACCTTGGTCGATCCGCTGGCGAAGGTGGATGAATTGCGTGAACGGTATCGTGTTCCGAAACTGCCGCAGCTGCCGGATTTCAGTGGTGGTTTGGTCGGCTACTTCGGATTCGAAACCATTGCCTGGATCGAGCCCAAGCTGGCGGCCTCGCACAAGCCCGATGCGTTGCCGGTGCCGGACGCACTCTTGCTGCTCAGCGAGGAAGTGGCGGTGTTCGACAATCTGAAAGGCCGACTGTATCTGATCGTACATGCCGATCCGTCCGAGCCGCAGGCCTTCGCCAAAGCCCAGCGTCGGCTGGATGAGCTGGTGTACCGTCTTCGCCATTCCGGGCGCAGTTACCCGGATGTGCTGCATCCGTCATTGCTGGATGAATCCGATTTTGTCTCCGGATTCTCCGAACCGGAATTCACTGCTGCGGTGGCCAAGGCCAAGGATTATATCCGCGCCGGGGACGCTTTCCAGGTGGTGCTGAGCCAGCGCATGAGCATTCCGTTCAAAGCGCGGCCTGTCGATGTCTACCGCGCATTGCGGGCATTGAATCCCTCGCCTTACATGTACTTCCTGGATTTCGGCGGCTATCAGGTGGTCGGATCTTCGCCGGAAATCCTGGTGCGTGCCAAGAATGGCCGGGTCACCGTGCGCCCCATCGCCGGCACCCGTCCGCGCGGCGCCGATGCCGAGCACGATGCTGCGCTGGAAACCGAACTGCTGAACGATGCCAAGGAATGCGCCGAGCACCTGATGCTGATTGATCTGGGTCGTAATGACGTCGGCCGCGTGGCCGAACCGAATTCGGTGACCGTGCCGCAGCGTTTCGTGATCGAGCGCTATTCGCATGTGATGCACATCGTTTCGGAAGTGCAGGGCCGATTGAAAGACGGGCTCGGCTTTGCCGACATCTTCCGCGCCACCTTCCCGGCCGGCACGGTCAGCGGTGCGCCGAAAATCCGTGCGCTGGAAATCATCCAGGAACTGGAACCGCACAAGCGCCACATCTACTCCGGCGCAGTGGGTTACATCAACTGGTGGGGTGACACCGACACCGCCATCGCCATCCGAACCGCAGTAATTATGGACGGCATGCTGCATGTGCAGGCCGGTGCCGGCATCGTTTACGATTCGCAGCCGGCTATGGAGTGGCAGGAAACCATGAACAAAGGCCGCGCCCTGTTCCGCGCCGTACAGCAGGCGGCACAGGGGCTGTAATCAACCAGGAGTATCTATGAAAATCCGATTGGTCTGTGTGTTGTCCGCTCTGATGTTCGCCGGCACGCTTGCCGCGCAATCGCTTCCGGCATCGCCCTATGTAGTGGTGCGTGGTCATGCCGAACGCAGTCTGGCGCCGGACCGCTTCGAGGTCGGCATTACCGTGCAGAAGTCCAGTCTATCGACCTCGGAAGCCAGCGCGGTGGTCGAGCAGAAAACCGGTGAAATCGTCGGCAATCTGAAGGCCGCCGGCCTGAAGCCGGCGCAGATTACCGCCACCAACATCAGCATCAATCCCGAGTACCGCTATGACAACACCACGCAGCGCAACGTGTTTACCGGCAATCAGGTGACCCGCAACATCTCGGCGAAATTCAACGACAAGAAAAGCCTGCAGAAATTTCTGGCGCAGGTGCCGGCCGGCGAAGAAATCCGCGTCAGCGGCATTTCGCCGTCGCTCAGCAGCCAGAAAGCAGTGGAAGCCGAACTGCTGGATGCCGCCGTGGTGGATGTGAAGAAACAGGCGGAAACCCTGCTCGGCAAATTTGGCCTGAAAATCATCGGCATCCATTCCATCTCGCAGGACGCGCCGAGCATCGGTTTCGAGGCCAAGGCCATGTACCGCAGCATGGATGCGGCCGCCGCACCGCCGCCGCCTTTGGGTGACACGTTGGAAGAGGGCCAGATCATGGTCAGCAAAGACGTGTACGTGGTGTATCTGATCGCGGCCAAGTAAGCCATGACGATCGAATCTCGCATCAAGGCCGCCATCCGCGATGTGCCCGATTTCCCCAAGGAAGGCATCCTGTTCAAGGATGTGACCACCCTGCTGCTGCATCCGGCGCTGGCCAATCAGGTGCTGGATGCCCTGGTCGAGACTTATGCAGCTGCTGCGTTGGATGCCGTCGCCGGCATCGAAAGCCGCGGCTTCCTGTTCGGCAATGCCTTGGCGCTGCGTCTGGGCAAACCGTTCGTGATGATCCGCAAGGCCGGCAAGCTGCCGGCCGAGAAAATCAGTCACAGTTACGAACTGGAATATGGCCACGCCACCATCGAAATGCACCGCGATGCGGTGAGTCCGGGCCAGCGCGTGCTGATCCATGACGATCTGTTGGCCACCGGCGGTTCGGCAGAAGCGGCTGCCCAATTGATCCGCGACGCCGGCGCCGAAGTGGCTGGGTTCAGTTTTCTGGTCGAACTTGGCTTTCTGGGTGGGCGCAGCAGACTGCAAGCCTTGCATCCGGATGTCCGGAGTCTGGCGGTGTATTGAATACGGCAACATCACTCCGGCATGCGATAATACGAAGCCGGAATAGGAATGCCCCGCC
>Ga0315904_10010922_pt1 | contig 11665 bp, 6 predicted proteins | sample LakEriMetagenome_6_FD_203529 | JGI IMG/M metagenome (GOLD analysis project Ga0315904, IMG submission 203529) | Freshwater fungal communities from buoy surface, Lake Erie, Ohio, United States - Buoy 12 MA120 | ecosystem: Environmental > Aquatic > Freshwater > Lake | place: USA: Lake Erie, Ohio...
AAAATTAATCCGAGTGAGACCAGTAGAGCACCGCCCAGAAAAGCACCGGTTTCAGCTTGTTCCTGTTGTTCGCCTCCCATGCTTACCGTTACACCGGTGGGCAACACGTATTGCTTCAGTTCTTTATCTATTCGCTGCACAATTTCATTGGCATTGTAGCCGCTGAGTACGTTTGACGAAAGCGTAATAATGGGTTTTTCATCCAATCGTTTTATACCTCCGAAGGTATTTCCGTACCTGACATTAGCCACAGACGACAGCGGTATTTGACGAACCATACCGCCCATGTTCATATCGCGAAAAGTCAGCTTCAGGTTCATGAGTGCATCAATGCTGTTGCGCTGATCTTTGCGGTAACGAATCTGTATCGGATATTCATCGTTTGCATCCTTCAATTTGCTAGGCTGGTCCAGCCCGAAAATGGCTTTACGCAATTCCATACCAATCATGTACGTACTTACACCTTCTCGGTTGGCACGTTCGCGGTCTACCTCCACCACTATCTCGGGTTTGTTGCTTTGCACATCCGACTTCAATTCTTCCACACCGGCAATATTCAATGAATCAAGAAAGCGTTTCACTCCGGAACCCACTTTGGTGAGCTGTTCAATATCGTCTCCCTTTATTTCTACAGCAATGGGCTTACCTGTTGGCGGACCGTTTTTCTCTTGCTCCACCACGATTTCGGCACCGGGTATTCCTTTGGTCGCTTCACGAATCATGTCCAGGTACTTGCGCGTAGATTCTCCGTCACGTTTGGCAAATTCGACAAATGCCACACTCACTTTGCCGAGGTGTGGTGTAGGGCTGAAATTGTACTCGAACTGTGAAGGGTCATTGGCACCAACGGCAACATTGGATATAATGGACTCGACAATCGGGTTGTTTTCACCCACTACTTTGTAAACACGGTCTTCTACAATCTGTGTGATAGAATCGGTATAGCTTGCTGATGTACCGGTGGGTAGTGTGATGTATGTGTATACAAAATTGGGATCAGACTGCGGGAAAAATACCACGCTGGGTTTAACAATTCCTGTAAGTACTATGCTGAAAATAAGCAATGCGAATGTACCAACCAGCAACCAGATGGGTCGACTTTTTTCAATAGACCACGTAACAATTCCCTTGTAGAAATTTTGTGCGGCAGGCCAGCGCTTTTCCTGAAATGACTTTATCCATTTCCAGAAAACGAAACGGTTTAACGAATACAACCCGAACATAACAACCGTGAAATTTCCGGTTCCGAAATTGCCGGTGATGTATGCAATAAGTGCGATGACTGCGAAAATGATACCTGTTATTTTATAGCCACGGTGGTTCTTTCTTTCTTTGGCTTCTTCCTCCTGTGTTTTCATGAAATCAACAGCAAAAACAGGGTTGATGATATAGGCTACAAATAAGGATGCGAGCAGGGTAACAATAAGTGTAACGGGCAGAAAGAACATGAACTTACCAATCACACCTTGCCAGAATGCCAAAGGAATAAACGGAGCAAGCGTAGTCATCGTTCCTGAAAATACGGGCAGAAAAACTTCGCCAGCAGCCAGCTTGGCAGCCTGCTTAATAGGCATGCGCCCATTGCCGAATATGCGGTGTGTATTTTCAATTACCACAATGGCATCATCTACAACTATACCCAAGGCTAGCAGAAACGAAAACAATACGATAAAGTTGAGTTTGAAACCAATGGCAGGAAAAACGATAAATGCAACAGCACACGATAACGGTACCGACATGGCAACAAATATGGCATTGGTGGTGCCCATAAAAAACATGAGGATGACAGTAACCAGAATAAATCCGATGATGATGGTATTGATGAGGTCATGCAGCGTAGTGCGGGTTTCCTGCGACTGATCACCGGTGATGGTAACTTTTAAGCCGGGCGGAAAAATTTCTTTTTCGTAGCGCTCAGCCATTGCATTTATTTTATCGGCAGCTTCAATGAGGTTTTCGCCACTTTTCTTGATCACATTCATGCTGATTACATTTTTGTGCTCAAGGCGCGCATAACTTTCTTTTTCCTTGAAATCGTCTTTTACTTCGGCTATGTCTTTCAGGTATACTTCTGCACCTGTTTGTCCCTTCACCACTATATCGGCAATTTTCTCCGGATTTTTGTACTGACCTTTCACGCTGATAGAACGCTTCAGTCCGTCCATATCAATTAAGCCTCCTGATACGGTTAGGTTTTCGGTAGCTATGGCACGGTTTATATCATCCAGTGTGATATGTGCCACTTCGGCTTTATACATATCTACATTGATTTGAATTTCGCGTTCGAGCGCACCGGCCATATCGGCTCGTGTAATTTCTTTCAGTCCTTCAATTTCATCCTGCAGCATATCGGCATACTTCTTCATTTTATCGAGGGGCAAATCACCGCTGATGTGAACCTGCATAATGGGAAATTGTGAAGCATCAATATCGGTTACCTGAGGATCTTTGGGCAAATTATCGGGCAAGTCGTTTTTAGCCTTGGCAATTGCATCTTTTACACGCTGCAGCGATAAGTCAACATTTTGATCGGTGTTGAACTCTACATTGATTACGGAAAAATCCTGAACTGAATTGCTCTTTATTTTTTTTACACCCGTAAGTGTACTTAGCTGTTTTTCGAGGGGTTTGGTAACCAGCTGTTCCATATCGTTGGGCGATGTACCGGGGTACACAGTAGTGATAAGAATACTGGGAAACTTTACTTCGGGAAACTGTTCTTTGGGCAGGCTGTTGTAGCTGAATAATCCGGCCAGTGTGATGATGATGGTGACCACATAAATACTGGTGCGGTTATCAATGCTCCAGCTCGAGGGCCTGAATTCTTTGTTCGTATCTTGCATGGTGTTTATGTTTACGTAGTGATACGCCTAGTTAAATTGAATGGTTTGTCCGTCTACCAAATCCTGAAATCCGGTTGTAATCAAAAGGTCTGATTCGTTTAATCCTGCTTTTACTTCGGTAAGTCCATTGTAGGTTTGTCCGACCTGTATCACCGTTTTTTTAGCTTTCAGCTGTGTTCCTTGTTTTACGGCAACAAATACCACATGCTCACCATCCAGTTGCTGAATAGCATTTACGGGCACTACGATGGCATCCTGTTTTTCGTAATCAACAATTTTGAGTGAAGTAACCATGTTCGGATGTAAATCGGCATCATTGGGCAACTTGATTTCAATTTTGAATGTGCGCGACATGGGGTCGATGGTACGCGATACGTGACTTACCGTAGCCGATGTTGATTTATTTAAATCGTTAAAATAGAGTTGAACGCGATTGCCGGTTTTTAGTTTTGACAAGTTCGATTCGGATATATCGGCTTTTACTTTCAGTGCATCGGGATTAACAACAGCAATGCACGGCATACCCGGTGATACCATTTGCCCTACTTTTATATTCACCAAATCAACCTCCCCTGCAAAGTCGGCTTTGATGGTATACATATCCAACGATTCTTTCATGGCTGTTATTTGCTTCTCCAAACTTTCCTTGCTTGTTTTTGCCTGTAAAAATTCAATTTCACTTCCCACTTTTTGGTCCCAAAGTGCTTTGCGTTTTTCGTACACTGTGTTGACCAACTCATACTGCTTGTTCATGGATTCGAGTTGTGCGCGTTGAGCTTTGCTATCGAGTTCGGCCATTACCTGACCGGCCGATACCCGCTGACCGGCTTTAGCCAGAATGCGCATTACGGTACCCGGCACACGTGCGGTATACGTTATATTTTCATCGCCATCTACTTTTCCTTGTACATCAATGGCGTGAACAAACGGTTGTTTGCTAACTGCTGTGGCAGCTACCAGTTTTGCACGCGAATCGGGTTGCGCCTGCGTGGTGTCATTGCTTTTAGAAATTTCTTCCTGCAACGCATTGATTTTGGTTGTGAGTTCAGCTTGCTGGGTCAACAATTTTTCAAGTTCGGCTTTTTTGCTTTCGATGCTGTTGCTGCCGGAGCAGGCGGCTATAAGCACAACTAAAACGGCAAATGAATAGGTGGTTATATTTTTCATGATGTGGTCTGTTTTTATTACGTATAAGTGAGTGTTAATTGATGTTTCCAAGCGATTGCTGCAATTCAAGTTCAGCTATAAAAAAGTCGTACACGGTAGTGAGGTAATTGGCCCGTGCCGTTTCGAGGTCGGTTTGTGAGGTGGTGAGTTCCAAACTGCTGGCTAAGCCGTTTTTATACTTCAGTTCTACCTTATTGTAGATGTCCTGAGCCAGATCAAGGTTTTTCTTTTGAATTGTAATTTGCTGAGCTACGCGTTTAAAATTAGCCTGCGCAGCATTAACCTGAAGCGCAAAACTTGATTCCAAATTTTCGAGGTTGTTGCGCGCAATTTTAAGGCTTATATCTTCCTGTTGTATTTGTGCATGCTTGCGCAATCCGTCAAATACAGGAATATTCAGACTAAGGCCCCAGAAGGTACCCGGAAACCAGGTAGCACCTACATCGCTGAATACATTTCCGAATGTATTTTGCTGATGCGTAGCAAAAGCTGCCAATGATGGAGCATATCCATACTGATATCTTTTTTTGCTCAACTCGTATAACCGAATTTGCTGCTGCATTAACCGGTATTCGGGGCGCTTGGTTAAATCAGGTTTTGCATCTGCGTCAATAGATTGTTTTTTGGAGTACAGGCTTTCCAGTTCATCGGTGAGCTGCACATTGTCCTGAATATTTACACCCAACTGCAGCTTAAGCAGCATCAGTGCAATTTTTTCCTGATCGGTTAGTTTTTCGCGTTGCAGTTTCAGATTGGATAATTGCAACGAAACACGGTCGAATTCCAGTTTATCTATCAAACCGTTTTTGCTGGCCTGCTCCAAATCGAAGCTTACTTTTTCCAGTTGCTGAATATTAGCCGATAATAACTTGATGTTTGTTTGTATAACCAGCACCATATAATAGGCTTTGCTAACATCAACGGTGGTTTGAACAGCATTTCTTTCCAGATTTACTTTCGATAGGTTTACAAATTCCTTAGAGGCTTTAACACCCATCAAAAATCCACCGTCAAACAGCAACTGTGTAGCCGTAATTTTTGCAGATGTAGAATAGGTTACCCCGAATCGCGCATCAATAAATTCAGGACCACGTGGTGAACCCGGAGGCAAGGCCGCATTAATAAAATTAGGCAGGCGCTGAGTCGGAATTTCGATGTTGTGCAAAAATGTTCCTTCGGCATTTACATTGGGCAAGCCCGATGCCAGCACTTCTTTTACCTTTTGCTGTGCCTGCAGCACTTCGAGCTTGTTGTTTTTTAGGTTTACGTTATTGGACTTGGCCAACGAAACAGCATCCTGCAAGGAAAGCTTTTTGACCTCCTGAGCCTGCTGTGCAACTGCCGCTAAGGCCAGCCATACCAAAAGTGTTGTTGAAATAATGTGTTTCATATATGTTGTGATACTAATTAGGGAGTTTCAATCGCGAGAGTTTTTCTTCCAGCATTTCCTGCCCTTTGGCAGTGCATATGCTGCGCAGGTGGTATTTTATAATTTCTATTTGCATGGTGCGTATATCCATGCCATGGTGTTCGTAATTATCGGGGTCGGTAAGCAAGCCTGTAAGATGTATGTAAATGTTTGCCGTAATTTCAGTATCCAGGTCTTTGCGGTAAAGGCCTTTTTTTATTCCGTGTTCGAGATTTTCTTTTATCAGCTGTTTAATAAACCCTCTTCTATCGGCTTCCAGTTTATCCCAGGCGGGCTTGAAGTATTTTTTCAAATCGAACAAACTGCTCGGGTTAACCTGACGTATCATTTGCCTTACCTGCTCGGCTATGCGAAGCATTACCTCAATAGCATCTACATCTTTTACAACAGTTATCTGATTACACATGGAGTTTAAGTTGTGCAGATAATGATCGACACACTGATGCACCAACTCATTTTTATCGGTAAAAAACTGATACAGCGTTTTTTTGGATATACCTAGCTCACGAGAAATATCATCCATGGTAATACTCTTAAAGCCGTAGCGTAAAAAAAGCTGCTGCGATTCGCTGAGTATTTTATTCTTTACATCCTGCTCACTCATGATAAAATCATTTATTCGTTTAAAGCGGGGCAAAGGTAAAAACTTAATTCACATTGGAAACTTTTTTTATAATTTTAGTTTCTTGGGTGTTTTTTCGTGTCTGAAAGGTATATTCTTGACAGATTAAACGCTTTTGTGCTAATTGCGCAACTATGCAATACACAAAACCCTATCTGGTAGGTATTACAGGAGGCAGTGCCAGCGGAAAAACACGCTTTTTAAGCGCATTATCCGATTTATTTAAAGAAGACGATGTGTGTGTGCTGTCGCAGGACAATTATTACAAGCCGGCACTTGACCACGCCAAAGACTCCAACGGGCATATTAACTATGATTTGCCCCAGTGTATTGATATGGACCGGTTTTACAGCGATATACATGCGTTAAAAAACGGGCAGTCGGTAAATATACAGGAGTACCGTTTTCAGCATGAAGAGCAATTTGGTCAAACACTGACTATAAAGCCCGCCTCAATAATAATAACCGAAGGCCTCTTCATATTTTATGACGAACGCATACGCAACCTGTTCGATTTGAGCATTTTTATTGAGGCCGATGCTGAGGTGCAGTTTTCACGCAGGTTGAAGCGCGATATGGAAGAACGTAATATTCCGGCTGATTTTGTTAAATACCAGTGGGATAACCATGTCATGCCTGCCTATCACACCTACCTTTTGCCCTACCGCGCACAAGCAGATATGATCATAACCAACAACACCCATTTTAATACCAGCCTAAAGGTGGTAGCCGACCACTTTAAGGCTGTTCTTAAAAGCTAAATATCAGTAATTCAATGCCTAACATAAGATTGGTATTTGCCCCGTCATCGCTTATATTTGCCCGCTTTTAAAAAGCATACATCAACGAACAAAAGAAAATACGAACAGAATGAAAAGTAAAGGAGCCGTAAAGTTATTTGCCATTGCACTAGCCGTAGTAACGGTATTTCAGTTGTCCTTCACATGGGTTACCGCACGTGTGGAGCAAGAAGCCAAAGAATTTGCCAATGGCGATCCGGTATTGGAACGCGTATACCTAGATTCGGTAGCACGCGAAACCGTGTACAACCTGGGTGTGAAAAAGTACACCTACCTGGAGTGCAAAGAACGCGAACTGAATTTAGGTTTAGACTTGCAAGGAGGAATGAACGTAACCCTCGAAGTATCCATAGCCGATTTGATGCGCGCATTGTCGAACAATAACCCCGACCCTCAGTTTAATCAGGCACTTGCACTGGCCACCGAACGTCAGCGCACTACACAAAAAGATTATGTAACACTGCTGGGTGAAGCCTATGCAGAGGTGGCTCCCGGTGGAAAACTGGCCGCCATATTTGCCAATCAAACCAACAAAGACCAAATAAAAATCACTTCCAGCAACGATGATGTGATGAAGTACCTGCGCACCGAAGCGGATCAATCCATTGACCGTTCATTCCAGATTCTTCGCGCACGTATCGATAAATTTGGAGTTACACAACCCAACATTCAAAAGCTGGAAGGCAGTGGACGCATACTTGTGGAACTTCCCGGAGTAGATAATCCTACCCGTGTTCGTAGGCTTTTGCAAGGAACAGCCAAGCTTGAGTTTTGGGAAACTTTTGACAATATTGATGCATACAAGTACCTTACTTCTGCCAATGACATTCTGGCTAAAGTACTTAAAACTGAAAAAACAGGTAACGATACCGACACTGTAGCTGTAACTAACAGTGCACTTGCCGGACTTGGAAAATCAGCAACAACCTCTACCGATACCACAGCCAAAGACACTGCTCAAAAATCATTTGAAGAGTTTCAACAGGATAATCCGCTATTTGCCATTTTACGTCCGTATGCCGATGAGCAAAACATGCTGGTGCCTAAAGGCTCGAGCTGCGGTATAGCCATGGTAAAAGACACAGGTAAAGTAAATGCATTTTTAAACCGTGCCGAAGTACGCAACGTATTGCCTTCAAATATCAAGTTTCTGTGGGCGTTTAAAGGAATAGGCAACAGTGGTGAAGCGGTTATATTGCATGCTATCAAAACTACCAAAGACGGAAATGCAGCACTGGAAGGCGATAAAGTAACCGATGCACGCAGAGACGTATCGCAGGGTGGCGAAATAGAAGTAGCCATGAATATGAATGCAGAAGGTGCACGTGTGTGGAGAAACCTGACTAAAGCCAATATTGATAAATGTGTAGCCATCGTTCTGGACGATATAGTGTACTCATCACCGGTTGTAAAAAGTGAAATTCCCAACGGCAGATCATCTATTTCGGGAAACTTTACCAACGAAGAAGCAGCCGACTTGGCCAATATATTAAAGTCGGGTAAACTGCCTGCTCCTACCCGCATTGTAGAAGAAGCCGTAGTTGGACCAACCTTAGGTGCCGAAGCCATCAGTCAGGGATTGTGGTCAATGGTTATAGCCACCATTGTTATCCTGATATTTATGGTGGTGTATTACAACAACTCCGGTTACATCGCTGATATCGCAGTATTGATAAACGTGTTCTTTATAATAGGTGTACTTGCATCGCTGGGTGCCGCTCTCACATTGCCGGGTATTGCAGGTATCGTATTAACCATTGGTATGGCGGTAGATGCCAACGTACTGATTTATGAGCGTATAAAAGATGAATTGAAAAATGCCCGCAGCATGAAGAATGCCGTTGCCGATGGATACGCAAATGCAAATTCTTCCATCATTGATGCGAATCTTACCACTTTGCTGGCCGGCTTTGTACTGTATGTGTTCGGAACAGGACCTGTACAAGGATTTGCCATTACGCTGATTATTGGTATTCTGTCATCAATGTTTACTGCTGTGCTTTTATCACGCGTGATTACCGAATGGCGAATAGATAAAGGCCACGTAGTAAAATTCGCCCGCTCATTTTCTGAAAAAGCATTCCAAAATATTAACTACGACTGGGTAGGTAAACGTAAAGTGTTTTACCTGTTCTCATCCGCCATCATCATAGCAGGTTTAATTTCCATGTTTACCAAAGGATTTAGCCTGGGTGTTGATTTCAAAGGTGGCTGGACGTACGTAGTGCAATTTGAAAACCCGGTTGCGGGTTCAGAAGTGAGAGAGCAACTCACGCCTTTCCTGGGCGGAAGCGCTCCCGAGGTAAAAACATTTGGTGTTGGAAACAAATATAAAGTTACTACCACCTACATGATTAACGAAACTTCGGAAGGTGCCAGCGATATAGTTGAAGCCAAAGTGAAAGAAGGATTGGATAAAATGGGTGGTGCACAAATACTAAGTTCAGCCAAGGTAGGACCTACCATTGCCAACGATATAAAAGTAGCATCTATATGGGCAGCCATCATTGCTTTACTTGGAATAGGCCTTTATATACTTATGCGTTTCCGCAAATGGCAGTATGCATTGGGTGCTACCGTTGCCCTGGCGCATGACGTATTAATGATGATGAGCTTCTATTCATTGCTTGACGGTGTTCTGCCATTTACTATGGAGGTTGACCAAAACTTCATCGCAGCCGTGTTAACCATTATAGGTTTCTCCATCAACGATACCGTGGTTGTATTTGACCGTATTCGTGAATTTCTGGGAACACATCACCATGAAAACAACAAAAAGAAAGTTATCAATGATGCATTGAACAATACCTTAAACCGTACCATTATTACGTCATTGACCGTATTTATGGTGACTCTTGTTCTGTTCATTTTTGGTGGTGAGGTAATCAAAGGATTTACCTTTGCATTGCTCGTGGGTATCGTATTTGGTACATACTCATCAATAGCCATAGCAACACCGATAGTGGTGGATATGGACCCCAAAAATAAAAACAACGAATAGATAATTCGCACACTACTACCTGAAACAAAAAAGTCCCGCATGTGCGGGACTTTTTTGTTTGTTTATAATACTGAACACATGGGCATAAGTTAACTCCCCTGCTTCATGCGGTTAACGCATCATTTCATGAAATTTGTGCATTGAAGAGTACAATATTAACCACCATGAAAAAAATATTCAGTCTTGTTATTCTGGCATTGTTTGTTTCACCGCTGTGGGCACAGTTCGATCCGCGATCACCCATTGACGAACCCGATAACTTTAAGGATAAGTCGTATAATTTCTTTTTATCAAAGCGCCTGAAGCGTGCCATTCATCAGCGTGATTCGTTGAACGAACTGGTTATTGCATTTAACCGTGACACCACGCAACGCGGCATTGAGTACCGCTACCTCGATTCGCTTTACAGAGCGCTGATGGCACGCTACACTGAATGCGGAGAAAACAACAATACGCTGAAGCAGCAATTTGCCGAATTAAATGCCCGCTACAACGATTTGATGAAAAAGAGCCTGAGTGATGCCGAACGATTTAACAATGCCCTCAAGCTAAAAGCCGAAGAACTGGAAGCACGCGAAAAGCGTTTGGCCGAACTGCAGGGCATCATCAATGCGCAGGATTCGTTGCTGAATGCACTGAATGATGTGGTGAAAAAAGCGTTGCTTTCATTTAAATCGGATGAAATAAGTGTGGAGATGAAAAACGGCAAAGTGTATATATCCATGAGTGATAAATTACTCTTTAAATCAGGTAGTGCCGCTTTAGAAGACGCTGGCAAGGAGGCTATCAAAAAACTGGCTGATGTATTGAACAAGAACCCTGATATAGATGTATTGATTGAAGGCCACACAGATAATATTCCAATCAAAACGGCCCGTTACGAAGACAATTGGTCATTGAGTGCCGACAGGGCATTAAGCATAGTACGACTGCTCAGCGAAGCACACGATGTAAATCCGAAGCGACTTGTAGCTGCCGGTAGAGGTGAGTTTTACCCGAAAGCCGACAACGCCACAGCCGAAGGACGCGCCAAAAACAGAAGAACAGAAATCATACTTACGCCTAAATTGGATGAGCTATACAAACTCATTCAGAAAAACCGCAGGAACTAATTAAGGCAGTAGTTGGCGCTGCTTAACCACTATTAAGCCCAGGCAGCCAAACTCAAAATGGTAGCGCGCACTGCGTTTATTAAGCAGTTCGGTGTAATCACTAAAAAAACGTGCCCCGGCATACGGTTCCAATTCGCCATGGGTAAAAGAAACAACTGTAGTAGTACCCGAAAACGGATAGAATTGATACTGCTGAGAAAATTCACCGGTTGTAACGGTGTAATTAAGAACAATTAGTAAAGAAACTATACTGGGTAAAATAACGGGAAGCAGCGTACGGTACTTATATCGCAGGTATGGTATGACTGCAAAAGACAGCCCAATCGCTGACACATAGCTTAACAGCAGCATATGAACCGGAACAAGAGTTAACAAGCCGAACCTGAGCAGCACATATATATTCAGCAGCATCACAACCACAATGCGTGTATACGACTTACGCAGGATGTATGCAACTGAGCGGATATACAATGCCATATTCAGTTTGTTGTATTTTATGGCCAGAAAACCGGCTGCTGTTAACGCAATAGCTAATACACCTGCTGCAATCCATGCCCCTGTGTGCACACCCGACCGATACAACTCGACAGGCAGCCAACTAGCAAAAAGTACCACGCTTAGTACAATCAGTATATCTACAATAACCGAAACCGCACTCGCTGTTTTGTAATATTCCGACTTCAGAAAATCT
>Ga0315904_10010924_pt1 | contig 11663 bp, 10 predicted proteins | sample LakEriMetagenome_6_FD_203529 | JGI IMG/M metagenome (GOLD analysis project Ga0315904, IMG submission 203529) | Freshwater fungal communities from buoy surface, Lake Erie, Ohio, United States - Buoy 12 MA120 | ecosystem: Environmental > Aquatic > Freshwater > Lake | place: USA: Lake Erie, Ohio...
GTCCCGGCCGCGACGATCGTCGAGAAGCGCGCAGGGTCAAGGTCGCGATGGAGCGTCCCGCCCTCATCGCGATACCACGACCGCGGGGCGGTCGAAGGGGCCGCGACCGGTGGCGCCATCGGCTCCGTCGACGCGACGGGTGCGGACGGACTGCGCCGTCCGCGCCGGAGCCGCGGCGGCGTGGGGTGCGAGCGCTTACGAGCCATACCTCGAAGCTACTGGAGCGCGGTCAGGTGGGCGACCACCGCCTGCGCCACCCGATCCGGGGCATAGCCCCCCTCGAGCGCGCTCACCACCCGTCCCCCACACCAGCGCTCCGCCCGCACGACGACCTCACGGGTGAGCGCGGCGATATCGTCGATCTCGAGGGTGAACCCCCCGAGCGGGTCCCCGGCCAGACAATCGAACCCGGCGGAGAGGAGGACGAGATCGGGTCGCCACCCCTCGGTGGCGGCGTCGACCGCCCCGAGGAGCGCGTCGCGATAGCGCGCCGCCGCGAGCCCAGGAGCCATCGGCACGTTCCAGACCGAGCCCTGCGGCCCCCGATCCTCCGCCGCCCCCGACCCCGGATACCAGGGCCATTGGTGCATCGAGACGAATCGGATCGCGGGATCATGCTCCACCAACGCCTGCGTCCCATTCCCGTGATGCACGTCCCAGTCGATGATCAACACGCGATCGACCCCGGCCCGCCGCGCCGCATGCGCGGCGATCGCGACGTTCCCAAAGAGGCAGAATCCCATCCCCTGATCACGCAACGCATGATGCCCGGGGGGCCGCACCGCCGCGAAGGCGCGGTGGGACCGTCCGTCCAACACGCGCGCCATCCCCTCGAGGACCGACCCCGCCCCCGCCGTCCCGGCATCCCAACTCCCCGCGCTCACCACGGTATCGGCATCGAGCCGTCCCTCACCCTGCTCGGCGAGTGCGCGCACGCGCATCACATACGCCGGGTCATGTGCGAGCGCGAGCTCCTCGGAGGTCGCCGCGCGCCCCTCGAGGAGCTCGAGCGACATGAAGAGCTCGGGATGGTACTTGAGCGCGCTCGTGATCGCGCGGATCCGACCGACATGCTCGGGGTGATGCCACCCGGTGTCGTGCCGCCCCACATCGGCGTGGGAGATGAAGGCGAGGCTCACGCCCGGGCCTCGCGTGGCTCGCTCAGCGGACCGGCCGCTTATGCCGGAAGGTCAGGAGGAAGGTCGACCCATCGCGCGCGCCCACGGCGCGCACCGACCTCTCCTCATGGTGGACCTCATGCCCACGTAGCTTCATCACATACTCCACCGGTGCATACAGCTGCTGCCCGAACGCGTCGAGGGCGGCGCGTTTCAGCATCGTCACCGAGGTCTCGCTGGCGCAGCGCACCGCGATCGTGTCCCAGAGTTCGGGCATCTGCACGCGCACCGCGATCGTCTCGGCACCGCTCGCGCCCACGGACAGGACCTCCGGCCGCGCCCGGAGCGCCAGCACCGTCCCGCTCACGACACCACCCCGGTCACGGCATCGACCGCCGGCGGCAAGCCGGTGAGGAAGAGCGCCACCTGCGCATCGAACATGTACGACGAGGCGCTCACCGCGGTGCTGCCGTCCGGCTCTGCCGTCGCGGCGACGGCGATCTCCTCCCCCCCCTGCCCGCGCAGGCTCATCCAGGTCGGCCCCTCCTTCTCGAGGAAGGCGGCGTAGATCCCGGACTGGCGAGAGAAGAACTCCTTCGCCGCCGCCAGGACCTCGGCGGGGGGAAGGCTCGTGCGCTGCTGCTGCAGGGTGCGTCCGGTCTGTTGGTGTCGCATCGGGAGGAGTCGGTAGGGGGAAGACGGAAATCTAGAGCGCGTCCATGCCGGCGACAGCGGCCTCGGCCCGGCGCAGGCGCTCGGCGAGCGCCCCGCGCTCCACCATCGCCGCCATCAGGTCGGCACACGCCCGCACCAGCGCGCGCGTCCGCACCGGGACCGTCCCCGCGTCGGGGAAGTACACCGTCACCGCACCGTGGATCCCCTCATGCGTGAGGAGCGGGACGGCCATCACCGCATGGAATCCCAACTCGGTGGCCACCGCATGCCACTCGGCTAATGCCGGGTCGCCTAGGACATCGGCGATCTCGATCACCCGACGCTCGGCCACCGCCTCGCCACTCGGCCCGCGCCCCACCTCCACGCGGAGGGCCCCGAGCCACGGACGAGCGGACGCCGGCCAGCCATGCGCGGCGGCCAACTGCATCGCCTCCCCCACGGGATCGAGGAGGAAGACCGCCCCGACCGTCGCGAGGACCGCCGGGCAGAGCCGATCGAGCGCGAATTGCAGCGCGTCGCGCGGATGCTCGGCCTGCGCGAGTGCGTGGGTGAGGTCACGGAGGAGCGAGACGTCCGCTCCCTCAGGCCAGGGCACGACCTCCTCGACCGGTCGCTGCCACCGCTGCCGCCGCATCAGGCGTAGAGACGCTGGGTGAAGGCCTGCTGGAGCCGCATCGTCACCGGACCCGGGCGCCCGTCACCGACCGGACGGCCGTCGAGCGCGACGATCGGCTGCACATCGGTCGTCGTCCCCACGACCATCAGCTCATCGACCGAGGGGAGCGCCGTCAGCGCGGTCGTCTCCTCGCGCACCGGGATCCCGAGTGATGCGGCACACGACCGCACCACGGTACGCGTGATGCTCGGCAAGACGGCCGTCGAGAGCGGGGTCGTGCGCAACACGCCGCCGTGCACGACGAAGACCGTGGTGGCTGCCCCCTCGGTGACGAAGCCGTCCCGGTGCAGGATCGCCTCGTAGCTCCCCGCCTCCGCCGCCGCCTGCCGTGCAAGCACCGGGCCGAGGAGGTTCACCGTCTTGAGGTCGCAGCGTGCCCACCGGAGATCGGGATAGGTGATCGCCGTCGCCCCGTTGGCGCGCATCGCGCGGTCGGGCACGAAGCGCGAGGCCACGGCATAGACGGTCGGCACCGTACCGGGCGGGGGGAAGGCGTGCATCCGCTTCGCCGCCCCGCGGGTCACCTGGAGATAGATCGTCGCCTCCCCGGTGGTGAGCGCGTTCGCCGCGAGCAGGCGATCACACACCGCACGAAGCGTCACGCTCGAGGCGAGCGCCCCCGCCTCGATGCGCAGTCCGGCCAGCCCGTTCGCCAAACGCTCCGCGTGCCCCTCCCACGCGAAGAGCCGCCCCTCGATGGCGCGCACCACCTCGTAGATGCCATCGCCGAAGATGAAGCCGCGATCATTCGCGGGGATCAGCGCCTCCGCCTCAGGGACGTAGCGACCATTGAGATAGACCGTGCTCATCGCCTCACCCCACCATCCGCGTCACGCCGGCGATCACCGGCGCGAAGGAGAGCCCGCGGTTCGCCACGCGCCGCGACATCTCGTCTGCGAGCTCTCGCTGCCCAGGCCGGAAGAGCTCGCCGACCATCCAGGGCCCCGCCTTGGGATTACGCCACCAATCGGCATCGAAGCGCTCGCGCAGCCCCTCCTCCAACACCGCCTGCAGCTGCCAGGCGCGCAGATAACGCGCCGCATAGAAGCGCGGATCGACGTCGACGAACGCATCGGCCCGCTGATAGCGGAACCCCGTCGCCGTCGTGAGGATCTCCACGTAGCGGTCGGGCATCGCATCCCATACTACCCCCTCCGCGTGCAGCTCGGTCTCATAGATGAGTTTCGCCGCATAGCGCCGCACGAAGTGCAACTCCTCGAATCCCTGACTGTGCAGGAAGTTCGGGATCTCCATCGGCCCGAGCCCGGTGTAGCGACGGAGCCACCCGGCGTCCTTGAGGCGATGGTCGAAGAGCATCGCGAATCCCTCGGTCACCGAGTTGTCACCGAGCCAGCGGAACTCGAAGGGGAGCGCCCGGTCCATGTACCCGAAGTGCAGCGCATGCCCGAGCTCATGGAGCAACGTCATCCAATCGTTCTGCCCCCCGTGCGGCCGCAGCACGAGATGGACCAGGTCGGGGATCTGCACCGGCGCACAGAAGGCACGCGCCCGCTTCCCGGGACGGTCCACGGTGTCGAACCGCACCCGCCCATCGGCATCGGGACTGATCCCCATCTCCACCACATGACGACGCACCTCGCGCTCCATCCGATCCGGCGCGAAGAAGGCGTCGAACGCGGGGGCCCGCATCAGGGCGAGAAGATCGGCTCGGGTCACGTCGGACGGATGCATCCCCAATCCCCGCTTCACATAGAACGGGAGGAGCTCGTCCCAGAGCGCCTGCGTGTCCCGCAGGAAGGCCTCACATTCCGCGCGGAGCGCGGTGAGCGGGATCCCGCTCACCTTCTCCCACGTCGCGTGATAGGTCGGGGCGATGCCCAGCTCAGCCACTACCGCATGCTCGCGCTGGAGGCGCTCGCGCCGGAGTGGCGCCAGCTCGGCGGCCACGAGCGCCGCGCGCGCGTCATCCAGAGCATGACGCGCGGTCACGTCCCCCGTGTTCGCGATCGTGATCGCGGCCCGCTGATACGGCTCCTCGATCCCATCGGCCACCACGATCGTCGCCTGCGACTCCCAGGCGATCTCCTGTTCCTCGATCGGTGCCAGCACACGCCCCACCCGGGATTCCACGAGCCAATCCACCAGACAGCGCGCCGAGCGGAAATCGTCACGCCCCTGTACCGCCACCCGCCACAGGGCGACCGCCGTCCGGAGTGCCTCATCGTCGAAGGCCGCCGCATGGTGCGCATAGATCGGCTGGAGCGCCGCCTCCGAGGCATGCCCCGCATGCGCGGCGTGATACTCCGCGGAGACTTCCTGCAGGAAGGCCTCCCCGCGCCATCGGAGGAGATCGATGGCGCTCAGCTCCTCCCCGCCGTCCCGCTCGAGCGGCTCTCCTCCCGCGACGGTCACCCGCTCACCCCACCAGGCGAGAGTCGGCCCGCACGTGATCCGCCTCGAGGTACCGGCTCAACACCTCGGCCACCTGCGAGGTCGCGACGCGGATCTGCCCCATGTCGTCACGGAAACGGATCGTGACGTCGTCGTTCGCCGTCGAGTCGCCGTCGATCGTGATCCCGAACGGCGTCCCCGCCTCATCCTGTCGGCGATACCGACGTCCGATCGCTCCCGCCTCGTCGTAGAAGACCGGGAAGCGCTTGCGGAGCGCCGCCGCGAGCCGCTCCGCCATCTCCGGCTGCCCGTCCTTCTTGGTGAGCGGGAAGACCCCCGCCTTGATCGGGGCGAGCGCGGGATGGAAGCCCATGACGGTGCGCCCCTCCTGCTCCCCTGCCACCGCCTCCTCACGCAAGGCGTTCACAAGGATCGCGAGCGTCACACGGTCAGCGCCGACCGAGGTCTCGATCACATAGGGCAGATACCGCTTGTTGTTCGCCTGATCGACGTACTCGAGCTTCTTGGACGAGTGCTCCTGATGTTGCCGGAGGTCGAAGTCGGAGCGGTTGTGCACCCCTTCGATCTCCTGGAAGCCGAGGGTCCCACCGAAGTCGAAGTTGATGTCGAAGGCGGCGCGTGCGTAGTGCGCCAGCTCCTTTTCGGTGTGCTGATGGAACGCGAGGCGATCGCGATCGAGGCCGAGCCCGAGGTGCCAGTCGAGCCGCGCCGCCTTCCACCGCTCGAACCAGTCCATATCGGTGCCAGGCTCGACGAAGAACTGCATCTCCATCTGCTCGAACTCGCGGGTACGGAAGATGAAGTTCCCTGGGGTGATCTCGTTGCGGAACGCCTTCCCGATCTGCGCGATCCCGAAGGGCACCTTCTGCCGCGTGGCCTGCTGCACGTTCAGGAAGTTCACGAAGATCCCCTGCGCCGTCTCCGGCCGCAGGTAGACCACCGAGGCCGACTCCTCCACCGGCCCCATGAAGGTCTTGAACATCAGGTTGAACTGCCGCGGCTCGGTGAGCTGGCAGTCGGCGTGCTCCCCTGGCTGCTTCGAGGGCTTTCGCGGGCAGACCGCATCGCCGAGCTTGTCGGCGCGGAAGCGCGCCTTGCACGCCTTGCAGTCGACCAACGGATCGGAGAAGCCGCTCACATGCCCTGACGCCTCCCAGACCTTCGGGTGCATCAGGATCGCCGCGTCGAGTCCCTCCACGTCGTCGCGCTCGCGCACCATGGCGTTCCACCAGCGCGCCTTGACGTTGTTCTTGAGTTCCACCCCCAACGGCCCATAGTCCCACACCGACCCGGTACCACCGTAGATCTCGGAGGACTGGAAGATGAAGCCGCGCCGCTTGGCGAGGCTCACGAGGGCATCGAGGACGTCAGGACGGGTCATGGAGATGAGGAAGGGAGCCGTCCGGAATCTAATCCGGCGCGGCTCCCCTCACCCGGGCGCGGCCCCTGCCGGCGCCGCCCCATGCACCCGGCCGGTCAGGGCTGCTTCGGCGACTCCTGGTAGCGCTTCACCTGCGCATCGAGCTCGGCGTACGCCTGGGTCGCCCGCATCCGCGAGAGGAGCTGCTCGTTGGACCGGATCTTCTGCTGCAGGGCGACCGCCGCGGGCCCCGACGGCAACTCCATCAGGGCATAGACGCGGAACTGCGTCCCCTCATTGCGGATCTCCTGCTTCGTCATGCGGGACCCATTCACCGTCTGCATCACGATCCCCTTGTACGCCACGCTGAACTGCTCGAGGATCTGCGCATCGGCGCCGGAGCCCGTCTCCTCCTGGAAGCGCTTCGACATCCCCTCGAAGCGGGTCTCGAGCTGCTGCGCGAGCGCGAACCGCCCATTGGACTGCGCCTTGTCGATCGCGAGCTGCATATCGCGCGAGACGGCGCTCACCGGGGCGTAGATCACGTTGGAGTCCACGGGCGGCTTGACGAACCAGACGGGGACGCCGAGGGCGGCCGCATTGAGCTCCTCAGGGGAGGGCGCCGTCTTCGGCGCAGACGACCCACCGCAGGCCGACAGGGCGACGGCCAGAACCAACCAGGTGAGGGAACGATGACGCATGCAGACCTCGAAACGATCGGGAATGGGGTCGCGACAGGGGACCACCCCAGGGAAGACGCGTGAGGGAAAGCTACCTGAAACGCACCCGGGACAAGTATGACCCAGGTCACAAAGGCTCGACCGACCCTCACTCCGCTCGCGATCGCGTCACCGTGGAATCGACGCGGACACGGATCGCCGAGCCGGTCAGGCGCACCGGAACCTCGTAGACCGCCTCCATGGGAGGTGCCTCACGCCGGGGGTACCACGCGGAACCCACGCGCACCGAATGTCTCGCATGGAGGTACGGGATACTGTCCACATACCCCTGTTGTCGCAGGGTCTCGAACGCGTCGACCCCAAGGTCCGGCACATCGGACCCGTCGTTCCAGCGCGGACGACCGTAGGTCCAATTCGTGAGGGAGAAGAGAAAGTCCACCTCGTCCTCGGCCGCGAAGAGGAGCACGATGTGGTGGGTCCCCGGGGGAGGCGCCGGGACGGAGAACGACACCGTCCGCCACGCGTCGAACACCGGGCTCGGGAGTCCGGCGAGCCGAATGACCTCGCGTTCGCGACGCCCCCAGGTCGGGAGGGCTCCGACGACATAGTTCGCCGTCGGGCGGGTCGTGGTATACGCGAAGGTCAGGGTGAGCCGGATGGAGTCCCGTGGTGGGACCACCACGGCGAGGTCCGGGCCCAGGGCGACCCCGTCGACCTTCGTGGCGATGATCCGAAAAGTGCCGTCGGTCTGCAGGAGGCGGGACCCCCGGACCGACGCACGGCCCGACCGGACGAACCAGGGCCCCTTCGCGCGGAGCACCACGTCACGGTCGTGCACGGCATCGCCCGCGACGCGGATGGCGATGCGTTCGAACTGTGCGCGCCCATCGACCAGCGGACGCAGCGTGTCGCCCAGCGTCACGGCATCGGTCGCCGAGAGCTTGGCGAGCACAGACCATCGGTAGGGACGACCGAACCCATTCTCGAGGATCAGCCGCGGCTGGACGGCGAGGTCGACCGCCCCGCGCGTCGGTCCCTCCGCTAACGGCTCGACCTCGAAGCGGAGCCGCGGCTGGAGCATCAGGACGACCCACAGGAGGGATGCGACCGCCAGGGCGCCGGCCGCCCCCACGAGGGCGAGCCCGTGATCATTCTGCCGGGCCAGGAATCCCATCGCCCTGAGGCAGTCCCCTTCCCACTCCGGATGCCCCGCCGCCCGAGCGATGCGCTCCGCCAGCCGACGCCCCCGCAACTCGATCGCACGGAGGCGTGGCGCCCGCGCCGCCGCCCGGGCGAGCTGCCGGATGAGCAGACGCTCCGCGGTCGCGCCGACGAGGAGGGCTAGATGCTCCAGCCGTTCCATGTCGAGGCGGTCGGGATGGCTCCAGTGGCGAAGCAGGGACGCCAGGGCCTGGCGGGATTCCAGTGGGGTCGCCCGCTCGGCGAGCGCGTCGGAGACCGAGGCGTGGGCGACCGACCAGTAGGTATCGCGTGACGTCACGAGGCCAAGCGTCTCAAGACGTCGAAGTGCCGCGGCGACCTCCGCATCCGTCACCCGATCCTGCGTCGCACGCACCACCGCGACCAGATCCCGCTCGTCCAAGGGCAGCTGCCACCGCGCGAGGAGCGTCAGTAGTCGCAGGGGCCGTGGCGCGAGGGCATCCAGTCCCTCGTGGAACCACGATCCTCGGGCGAGCTCGGCCAACAGTCGGTCAGGATCCTCACAGCGCCAGCCAGCCTCGGACGGGACGAGGTACTTCCCTTCCACCGCCGCTCGAATCCGTTGCAGGGCCAACTGAGGGATCCCCCGCGACCGGGCCGTTAGCGCATCGAGGAACGCGGCGACCCATGGCGCTGCCGGCAACGGGGCGACGCCCTCCAGAAGCGACCGAATCTCCTCGAGCCCAAAGGGAGGGAGGACCAAGACCCGTTCCGCCGCGACGGCCTCCGGTCCCAGACCCGACCGCGCCGAGTACACCTCCAGGAGATGCACGCCGGCCCCGCGCGTCACGCCCGCCAGTACCTGCCGCGAGACATCATCAGCGCCGCCGAGGTCCTCGACGATCAGGACCACCAGACGCTCGTCGGCAACCGCCGCGAGCAACTCGGCCAGCGCCTCGCGGAGGTAGCGGCGCCGATCCTCTCCACGCATGCCACTCGGGCGCGCACTCGGGAAGCGGGTGGCGAGTTCGGGAAGGAGCGTCACGAGTTCACTGGCCGCCGACTCCGCGATCCCGAGCGAACCGGGGAGCTGCGCCAACGCGCGTGTGATATCGGCGAGCGCCGCATAGGGCACCTCACGCATCGCGGGCAGGAGGCGGATCCGCACCACGCGAGCGCCGCGGAGTCGCAGGCGCGCCTCCACCTCATCCAGGAGACGCGTCTTCCCGATCCCGACCGGCCCCGTGAGCAGGAGCCGGCGAGGTTCACCCAGACGGGCACGCTCCGACTCCCTCAGGAGCTGCTCCACCACCGGTTCACGACCCAGCAGGTGATGCCCGAGAGCATCCAGCGTCCCACGACGTGGGGGCGCCGCGGGATCCTGCCTCGCCAACCGCTGTGCCCGGAGCTGGAGGAGCTCAGGGATCGGTTCGCCCGACGCTCGGAGGACAGCGATCGCCGAGGTGACCCGCTCCCGGGCCTCATCAATCGCCCCGCCGGCGATCAGGGCATCGACCAGGATGACGAGGTTCGCGTCATCACCGGGCTCGAGGGCATGGAGCTGCCGAGCCAGCGCCAGAGCCGGTCCCGACGGCCCCGCCTGCACCATCGGCGGGAGCGTGCGCTGGCCCTGTTCCAACAGGAGCTGCCGCAGGCGCTGACGCTCCTCCTCCACCCACTCGAGGAATCGCCGCGCCGATCCGACGTCGAGTCGCGCACAGAAGGGACCGCCGTAGGCCGCCAGCATCGGCGCGAGGTCACCCCGGCGTGCCCCGGCAATGAACACGTCGCGGTCCACCGCGATCCTCCCGGGGACCAGGGTCACGCGCTGACGGTCGGCCGACAGGACCGATGCCCCGAGGAGACGACGGAGCGCGTAGAGTGCCTGCCGCAGCGACGCCTTGGCATTCTCTGGGGCCTCATCACCCCACAGGAGGTCGGCGAGCTCCTCGCGAGCCACCGTGCGCCCGTCCTGACAGGCAAGGTAGATGAGGAGCCCGATGACCTTTCCGCCGCGGAGTACATCCTGCGCTGATTCCCCGTCAATCTCCCGTAGCAGGCGCGTCTCGCCGAGGGTGATCAGGCGAAAGAGAATCGGGGCGGTGCCAGTCGACGGCGGCGTCACGGGAGGAGAATCTCCCGCGAGTCGTCAATGCCACGTCAACTGTATGTCAATAAACGATTTATCAACTTCAAAAAAACTGTCATTAACGGCAAGCAAGCCAAACATGTCGAGAGGGACCGCCAGTCGTCAAATCAGCCCGATGATCTGGTCCCGGCGGGTCCCGACGCTGACATACTGCGCCGAGCACTCCACCAGCTCCTGCACTCTGTCGAGATAAGCCCGAGCCGCCTTTGGCAGATCGGGCAGCGACCGTGCCCCGGCCGTCGACTCGCGCCACCCGTCGAACCACTCATACACCGGTTCGATCCCATCGAGGTCCGCGAGATCCCCTGGGAACTCGGTCATCACCTCACCGTCCATCCGATACCCGGTGCAGAGACCGATGCGCTCCACGGTGTCGAGCACATCCAACTTGGTGATGGCGAGCCCCGTCAGCCCATTCACCCGCACCGCGTAGCGCACCACCACGGCGTCGAACCACCCGCAGCGGCGCGGGCGCCCTGTCGTCGCCCCGAACTCGTTCCCGAGGGTCCGGACATGGTCGCCGAATGCCGCGTCGAACTCCGTGGGGAGGGGACCCGCTCCCACCCGCGTCGTGTAGGCCTTCACCACCCCCAAGGCCGCATCGATGCTCCGCGGCGAGATCCCCACCCCGATCGCCGCCCCACCCGCCGTGGTGTTCGATGAGGTCACGAAGGGATAGGTGCCATGATCCACGTCGAGGAGCGATCCCTGCGCCCCCTCGAGCAGCACCGCGGCCCCCTGCGCCTGCGCTCGGCTGATCGCGAGCCCCACGTCCTCCGCCACCGCGAGGAGCCGCGGCGCGATCCGTTCCAGCGCGGCCAACGTGAACGCCGCGTCGGCACGCTTGTTCGACCCGAAGCCCGCGAGGATCTGGTTCGCGTGCTCCGTCCCCTTCTCCACGAGCGCGCGAAGGCGCGTGGGGTGCCGCAGATCGAGCACACGGATCCCACGCCGCGCGACCTTATCCTCGTAGGCGGGACCGATCCCCCGACCCGTGGTCCCGATCGCCTTGCTCGCCGCGCTCTCCTTGTCCACGAGCTTGTGGTAGGGCATCACCAGGTGCGCGCGATCGGAGAGGTAGAGCCGCCCCGCGACATCGACCCCCGAGGCCACCAAGCCATCGACCTCCTCGAACATCCCCTCGGGATCGAGCACCACGCCATTCCCGATGGCACACCGCACCCCCGGGTGGAGGATCCCGCTCGGGACCTGATGGAGTACCGTCGACTCCTCACCGACATGGACGGTGTGCCCCGCATTGGCCCCCCCCTGATAGCGGACCACCCAATCCGCGCGCTCGGCGAGGACGTCGACCAATTTGCCCTTCCCCTCATCCCCCCACTGCGCGCCGACGATGACGATGGTACGGGTCGTGGTATCGAACATCTGGTGGGACTCCACAGGCAGAGAGATGGGCACAAAAAACGCCCCGAGCGTTCCGGGGCGCCGGAGGAACATAATCGCAACCTCC
>Ga0315904_10010929_pt1 | contig 11661 bp, 9 predicted proteins | sample LakEriMetagenome_6_FD_203529 | JGI IMG/M metagenome (GOLD analysis project Ga0315904, IMG submission 203529) | Freshwater fungal communities from buoy surface, Lake Erie, Ohio, United States - Buoy 12 MA120 | ecosystem: Environmental > Aquatic > Freshwater > Lake | place: USA: Lake Erie, Ohio...
TTACATTATGGAGCAAAAGATTCCTAAATTTGTAGCCAATATTATGGCTAGGAACGAAAACTGTTCGGAAAGTTGCTCTAAGTCGCGGCCCTTTTTTATAACCAAGGGCAAAGTTCCTAAAAGGGGAGGTTTTGGAAATACCTAAAAGGATGGAATGTGTGAATCCAATTCACACATTCCATACTATTTTTTAATTTATCGTATAATCAAGTAGATGAAATATTTATCACTTAGAAATTTCTTTTTAGCATCAATAATTTCCTTACTATTTATATTCAAGCTTTATCTAAATAACTTTCTAATGGCAGAAAATGGGGATACTTACGATTTTTTTAGAATTTCATATGAATTAAGTAATGGAAATTTTTTATACGAATCTAAAAGATTACCTCTTTATTCCTTATTACTTGCTCCTTTTAATTACGATGATTATGTATTTTATGGAAGAATTATCAACAATCTTATTTACTTTGTAAGCGTTTATTTCTTCTTTAAATTAATTTCTTTTAAATTTAAATTAAATACTTACGAAAAAATTCTTTTTACCTTACTCTTTGCGTTTAATTTTGTAATTTTCGATAATTCCTTTTTTATATTGTCTGATTCTTTACTTTTATTGTTTGCAGTGATGTTTTTATATGCCTATGAAAAGAATTTTTCAATCTACATTCTATCCTTAATAGGATCGTTGGCATTTTATACAAGATTTGAAGGCGTACTTTTAATTATCGGTCTACTGGTTTTAAAGTTTTTTCAAAAAAAGTACTTAGAAATATTTAAAATCTCAATATTTTTTACAATTCTTTCTATTCCTCTTTTATTTAGAATTTATTTTACTTCTTTAACTGAAGCTTCGTACCTTTCTGATCAAGCTGGTTTTATCTTAAGTTCCAAGAACATCTTAAAAGCATTGGGAAGTTTGTTTTTTGCAACCGGAGGGTTTTGGTTACTAAGCATATACCTTTCCGATAAAGCCAACCATGAGATATTAAAAAATCCTAAAAAGTTGTTAAATTACCTAACATCAAATCTATATGAAATTTTATTTATTTTATTTTCTTTAGTTTTAATTTTATGGGGTTTTTATATTAGGTTATACAGCGTTCCTATTATGCTTAGTATTTTATACTTTATAAGATTTTTAAAATCAGATTTTGAGTTTAGAAAAATATGGTTAGTTTTGTTGCCGATTTTGTTTTTTATTTACAATGTGCAATTTTTAGATCATTTCGATTTAGGTTTTTATAAATATTCAAAAATAGTATCAATATTACTAAGTTTATTTATATTTGGTATTTTGGTTTATAAAAAAATTGATAAAAAATTTAAAATTATAGTGGTTTCAATTTTAATAATTATTACTAATTTGTTTATCTTTTTTGAGAAATTTTTTGCTACAAATTATAAATATTACACAATAGTTCAAGCTTCTGAATATGTCCTTGAAAACAATCTAGATAATGTTGCCTATTTTGATGAATCTGGGGTACAAAAGTGGTATTTGAAGGATTTTACAGGTAAGTTTAATTACTATACAAAAGACGAGTCTCTTTCTAATTGGTTAAAACAGAATCAAATAAACTATCTTATGATTTCTGATGAGATGGGTTATAAGATGGGGCAAATTAACTCTGCTAAAAAAGATATCGATAAGTTAGAGATTGTTGCCGAATTTAATTCACATTATATTGGTGGAAGAACCGTTATATATAAGTTAGATAATCATAGAATTAAAAAGTAAAAATATTGGTGAGGGCGGTGGGATTCGAACCCACGACAAACGGCTTAAAAGGCCGCTACTCTACCACTGAGCTACACCCCCAACATTTTTGGTGACCCTACGGGGAATCGAACCCCGATTGACGGAATGAAAATCCGTTGTCCTGGCCGTTAGACGATAGGGCCAACAGGCAAATTTTACCAAATTTTTTAAAATTTACCAAGATTTTGTTAAAATATAGGTTAATGGATTTTTTGATTAATGTCTATATTTTTATTTCGTCACTTTTACTAACTGTCTTACCAGCTAGAGAAATTAGAGAAGGTGTTATTCTACAACCTATCAGCTTTTATCCCATGAAAGCTGAAAACCAGGTCGAAAAAACAATCTCCAAACTTCTATTTAGAGGTCTTTTTAAATATAACATTTATGGAGAATTAGAGAATGATTTGGCTGAAAGTTACAACATTTCAAGTGATGGTCTAGAGTATACCTTTAAGTTAAAAGACAATCAATTCTGGACATCTGGTCAAAAAATTACCTCCGATGATTTGCTGTATACTGCATTTAATTCACCATCTTTACAAGGAATATCAATTGATAGGGTAGATGAACTAACAGTAAAATTTAAATTACAAAATAAGTATGCCCCTTTTTTGGCTTTGATGACTCAAGGAATAGTCCAAAATAATTCTTTAGAAAAAAATGATGATTTAAATCCTATTTCATCGGGAGATTTTAGGGTTATAAATATTAGAAGATCCGGTCCTGTAGTAAAGGAAATTGTTTTGTATACCTCCAAGTATAAAATTGAAAAATTAATTTATCGTTTTTATAATGCCGATGAGGAGTTATTTATAGCTGCTAAATTAGGGGAGATAGATTTGTTTTTATCAAATTCAAACGAGGAATTAGATAATTTCAACATTTATAAAGTCCCGGTTTTTTCTAACTCTTACGGTATCTTCTTTAATTTAAGTAAATCTAGAGTTCCAGATTTAGATTTTAGGCAGAAAATTTCAAAAGTTATTGATTACAAAGAAGTATCTGATAGATTTGGAGCTTCTATTGAAGGTCCTATTTCAAGAGATCCTGTTTACACTACCAAAAAGATAAATTTCAATAAGTACGATAGAACTCTAAAAGATGATTTAAAAGGAAGAGAACTAAATATCAAAACAATAAAAAGCATTAGAAATAAAGAACTGATGGAACTTCTTTCTACTTATTTAGAGAAAAAATTAAATATCAATCTAAAAGTAGAGTATTTTGAACCCGGTGAATTTATAGAAAAAGTTTTGAATGAAAAAGATTTTGATGCAATATTTTTTGGTCTTGAAACTATTAGAGATCCTGATAGGTACGTAAATTGGCATTCTTCGGGTATTGCTCCTGGGTTTAATTTTACTTCTTTTCAAAATCCAACTTCCGATAAATCTCTGGAGGATGGTAGGCAGGAATTAGATCAAAATAAAAGAATTTCTCATTATAATAAGTTTCAGGAGATTTTTGATCAAAACATTCCAGCAATTTTCTTATTTCACCCAACTACAAATTATTACGTTTCTAATAGAATAACTGGAATCGGGGAGAAGGTAACTTTCGATTTATCCGATAGGTATCAGGATTTCTTTAATTGGGTAGTAAATTAGGGTATAATATAGAATCTTTGATGGTGGCCTTAGTTCAGCGGCAGAACGCCTCCCTGTGGAGGAGGATGTCATGGGTTCGATCCCCATAGGTCACCCCAATAAAAAATGAACAAAATTGCCCGAATTTCAATTATTATTTCCCTTATCATTTTAACAATATCTTTATCTTACATTGGTTATAAATGGTATTTAGATTATGTTACAAACAAAAATATTCCAAGCCCAGAGATAGATATTTATACTCAAGTAATTCCAGAAGAACCGGTTTGTTTAGAGGAAGAGGTTATAAATTTTGCCTTTTACGATGATAAACCTATTAATTTTCCAGTTAATAATAAATATGGTTTGTATATCTATGCTGAGAGGCAAGATTTTTTTGAAATTGCAGCTGATATGGTTAACTCAAATGGAGGGGCTTGGGGGTATGTTTTAATTCCTTACAACGTTAAAGATAGAGATGAAAAAAGATGGAAAAGAGTTTTTAGTGATTTAAACAGACTTAAACTAATTCCAATCATTCAATTATGGGACGTTGATTTAGATAAATACGAATCTCAGACTAGAGGAGCTGCTAAGTTTTTAAACAAGTTTGACTGGCCAATTAAATATCTTTACATAAGTGCCTACAACGAAATGAATGATAAAAAATTTTGGTACGGAAATGTTGATCCCAAAGGATATGCTAAGATTTTAGATTTTACTATCAGAGAATTTAAAAGTGTTAATCCAAATTACTTGCTTATGAACGGCGCATTCAATATTACAGCTCCAACTGATAGAAATCACATGGATGCTTTTTTATACATGTATTACATGAACGAAGAAGTTCCTGGAATATTTTCAAAACTTGATGCCTGGGCATCTCACTCCTACCCACAACCAAATTTTTCTGGAAATCCTTTAACAATTGGTAGGTGGGGTATAAGAGCTTACGATGAAGAGTTAAAATTTTTAAAAAATAATTTAGGTGTCAAAAAAGAATTGCCAGTATTTATTACAGAAACTGGCTGGGCGCATGCTGAAGGGGAAATTTATAATAATAGATTTTTACCTGAAGATACAGTAGCCGAGTATTTTAAATATTCTTTTCAAAATATCTGGCTTCAGGATAGTAGAGTTCGAGCTGTGATGCCTTTTACAATTAGGTACGAGGCACCGTTTGATCATTTTTCATGGATAAGAAAAGATAATACTCCTTATAAACAATATTTCACTCTGAAAAACTTACCTAAAGTAAAAGGCGAGCCTCCAGTTTTAATAAAAGGAAGTTACCGTCTTGAAAAATGTAACTAAATGAAATAAATTGTAATCATCTGCAATTTCAAAGGAGAGGAATATGCTGATTTATCTTTTAGATGAGGATGACAACTACATGAAGCTTCATGTCATTGAAGGGAATCCTTATGGAGTTTCTTGGACTTCAAAGGTCTATCGTCGTGACAAATCAGGTAAGTGGGTATTTATTACTCGCGCAACTTTCGAATGTAGTTTGAGGGCTGGTGTAACTCTTACCATAAAAGGTAAGGAACATAAGGTCTCTCGATTTTATATTCAGAAAGTTATTTGATTCCAAAACCCTCAAAGTATATAATTTAACTTTGAGGGTTTGACTTATGGGATTTACAAAAAAAGAAAAAAATTTTATTTTAAAAAATTATAATGATTTATCAATTTCCAAAATTGCAGAGATTTTAAATTGTTCTGAGAAACAAATTTCTAGTTTTTTGATTTCACAGGATATTTCAGTTTTAAAAAAAGAAAAAAAATCTTTTTCTAAGTTAAAGGAAAATATAATTGGAGAATTTGAGTATAAATCTATTAAGCAAGTATTTTTAGAAAACTTAACTTTTTGGATTTCAGTTTTTGTTTTAATTTTTTTATTATTTTTTAGGTCATTTGGTTCGATTTTACTTTCTGATGAATTGACTATGTACAACGATTTCCTCAAAGGAAATATTAATTGGTTAAACCTCATTTACGGATCCTCTTCAAATCATTACTGGGCTTATCTACTCTTTGGTTATGCTCCTTGGGGAAATAGATTCATTTCTTTATTGCTTCATTTGGTTAATCTTGTAGTATTTTTTACTCTTTTTAGGAATTTCTTTTCAGAAAAAATTCTAAAGATTGCTGTTTTACTAATCTCAGTACACTCCTTAATTGTTGAACCTATTACTTGGGTTGCTGCAAACCCTTATGTTTATCATGGATTTATTTATCTTCTAATAGCTTATTTTTCATTTCTTTACGAGAAAAAGAATAACTATCTTTATCTATTTATTTATTATGTCTTGATTTTAAATTTAACATTAACTGGAGGCCATACAAATTACGCTCCTTTTTTCGCAATAGCATTTAATTTATTTATTCTAAAAAGAAGTTTAAAAAAGGAAGCAATTCTCTCATTTTGGTTAATTTTGATAATTCCATACTACGCATTAACAAATAGATCCCTAGTTGAAAGCAGAGTGGCCTCTCTTACCACAGGTCCTTACCTAGAAAAATTTACTCAAACACTCCCTTTTACAACTGCTAAATCCTTGGAGATAGTTTTCTTTCCATATAATTTAGCTTTATTTCACGAAGAAACTCTTACGCCTATTTATTATGCGTTCGCGAGATTGTTTACAATATTTTTCTTCGGTTTCGTAGTATATTTATTTTTTAGAAAAGAAAAGATTTATTTTGGGTTAGTTGCAGTTGCTCTAGCTTCCTGTATTTATTTATTTTCTCCTATTCAAATTGCCTGGTTTGTAGCTGAAAGATACATGTATTTTTCAGTTTTTATAGCTTGTTTATTTTTAGCTTTATTTGTAAATTACTTGAACAATAAAATATCAAATCTTGGAAACTTATTTTTTGCTTCATATTTCCTATTATTTTTATTTGTGACTTTTTTTAGGTTTGATGCCTGGAGTGATATGGCAAAGTTGTGGGAAGAGAATATTAAAATTTCTCCTGATAGTTATAGGGTTAGAAACAATTTAGCTGAGTCATACACCAAAAGCCAGCAATTTGATAAGGCTGTTGAACAGTACCAAAATGCCATAAGAATTAATCCAAATTTTGTTGAGGCATATTTTAATCTTTCTAATGCTTATTTAATGCAATCAAAACTTTCTGATGCTGAGGCGTATTTAAAGATATCAATTGAAATGAATCCTTCTCTCTTGGAAGCCTACATTAGACTTGCTATTATAAAAGGTAGTCAGAATGATTTTTCTTCAGCTTATGGGTATGTTGAAAAAGCACGTGAAATTGATCCAAAATCTGATATGATTAACAAATTCGTGGAGGAATTAAAAAAATATGAAGCTCAACAAAAGAACTAAAATTATTGCAACAGTTGGACCGGCTTGTGAAAATCCGGAAGTAATGACCGAACTTATTAAATCAGGAGTAAACGTCTTTAGATTTAACATGAAGCACGGTGATGTTGAATGGCACAAGAAGTTTATAATACAAGCTAGAGAAATTTCCCAAAAAATAGGTATTAATATTGGAATTCTTATTGATTTACAAGGTCCTGAGATTAGAATTAAGACTTTTAACGCAAAAGTATTGGAAATTAAAAAAGGAGATTTGATTAAATTTACAAATAAAATTGAAAACTTAAACGATAATGAGAACGTAATATATTCTTCTCAAACAAACATTGTCAATTCTCTAGAAGTAGGGGACAGAATAGTTATTGACGACGGTGCTTTATTTTTTACAGTAAGGGAGAAGGAATCCGACTATATATCGATGGAATCTCACTCTGAGAACCCTCTAAAAAACAATAAATCTCTGAATGTAATTGATAAAGATGTTGACTTGCCTTCATTAACAGAAGAAGACAAAGTTAGATTAACTCTAGCCGAGCAAGTTAAAGTTGATTTTATTGCTCTTTCATTTGTTAGAGAAGTTAATGATCTTAAGTTTCTAAAAGATGAAATGAAGAAAAGAAACATCGAAGCAAAAATAATTTCTAAAATTGAAAACAAGAAAGGTATTCAAAATATTGATTCTATTATTGATGAGTCCTATGGAATTATGGTAGCAAGAGGGGACTTAGGTATAGAAACTCCAATTGAAGGAGTAACTTTTATTCAAAAAGAGTTAATCAAAAGATGTAGAGCTAAATCAAAACCAGTAATTGTTGCTACCCAAATGCTTGAATCAATGATTAATTCTAAATTTCCAACTAGAGCTGAGGCTGCCGATGTTGCAAACGCAGTATTTGATTATACCGATTGTGTCATGCTTTCCGGTGAAACTGCCTATGGTGCAAATCCTATAGATGTTGTTCAAATTATGTCTAAAATTTGTTCCTACAATGAAACCGTAATTCCTGAGTCTACATTCGAATATAAAGATTTTGATAATACAAAATATATCGCTCAAGCAGCATTTAATATTGCTAAGGCACATAACATAAATAAAATTGTTACCCTTACAGAAACTGGGTATACCTCAAGAGTTTTAGCAGCACTAAGACCAAGAGCCGACATAATTACCGTATCTGATTTTGAAGACCCTGTTGCTCTATTAAACATGTCCTACGGAGTTTATTCTTATAAAACAAAATATTCAATTTCCGATTTAAGTTCTTACGATAAAATCATGGAAGAACTTGTTGCACAAAATATTTTGGAAAAAGGGGAAACTGTTATTGCAATTCACGGTCAAAAATTTGGATTAGCTGGCGGAACCAATTCTTTAATGATTGTTCAAGTTTAGTTGTAATTTGCTATAAATAGGGTAAAATAAAATTTATGAATTCTAATAATAATTTAAAAGTTCTTCTTGTTACTTTTGCAATTATTTCAATTGTAGGTGCTTATTATATTGGTTATCTTACAGCAAGATTAGGTTTATCCGCTCCATTTATTCCAAATACAGGTATTGTTGGCAACAAGCAACAACCTACTGAACAACCAGAGATGAAATTAGTTGAAGAAGTTTCTCCTATAGAACTTACAGGTGATGAAGTTTTTGTTGGAAATCCAAATTCAAAAATGCTTCTTGTAACTTTTACTGATTTTGAATGTCCTTTTTGTGCTAGATTCCACCCAGGTTTGAAAGCTTTACAAGAGAGTACCGGCTCAAAATTAGTTTATAAACATTTTCCTTTAGGTTTTCATGCTAACGCAAAAAATTTCGCCAATTTATTTGAATGTATTGCTAAAAATAGTTCTATGAATAATGCAGACTCTTTTGCAGATCAATTATTTGCTGAAAATATGAAATCTCAAGGTCAAATCACTTTAGAAACTGCAAAGACTTTGGCGTATAAATTTATAAATGACCAAACCATTCAAAATTGTTCTGCTGATACAGCAATTAATGGAAAAGTAGACTCTCACTACAATGCTGGATTAGAGCTTGGTATTCAAGGTACCCCTGCTCTATACATTATTAATACTGAATCTAAAAAAGCTGTTAGAATCAACGGTGCTTTAGATAAAGCAGCTCTTCAAACTGAGTTTGATAAAATAAAGTAATGGCTGGTAAACTTTTTATAGTTGCTTCTCCAATTGGTAATCTAGATGATATTTCTTTTAGAGCAATTAATACTTTAAAAGAAGTTGATTTTATATTATCAGAAGACACTAGAGAAACTCAAAAAATATTAAATCATTTTAGTATCGTAAAACCTCAAATTTCTTATAGGGACCAAAACCATCAGATTGTTGTAAAAAGAATAATAGATATTCTAAATGATGGTCTGAATCTAGCTTTACTTTCTGATAGAGGAACTCCATTAATTTCTGATCCTGGTTATAAATTAGTTAGAGATTTAATTAACCATGGTTTTAAGGTTGAATCAATTCCCGGACCTTCTTCTGTTATATCTGCATTAGTTGTTTCTGGACTACCTACAGATAGATTTATTTTCCTAGGATTTCTTCCTAAATCAGATAATCAAAGATTTGAAATGCTTAAAAAGTATGGAAATTTAGAAAGTACCTTGATAATATTTGAATCTCCTTTTAGAATTGCTAAACTTTTAGATGAGATTAAAAAATCTCTAGGTGATAGGGATGTTGTTGTCGCTAAGGAGCTTACAAAGCTTCATGAAGAGGTCTATAGATTTAATTTAAAAGACCTTGAAATTCAAAAAATCGACACAAGAGGGGAGTTTGTGGTTTTAATTTCAAAATAAATATGGATGAAAATACATTAATTCAAGAAAATAAAAAAGCTTCAGAAGTTACAAAACTTGTAACTATTAAAGTTGATGCTTTAAATAACACAGTTTCTAATCTCCAAAACGAAACAATTAAAGAACTTACCTTAATAAGAGAGAACGCTTTAAGTTACATGGATATGGTTGATACAATGGAGAGTTTGCAACGTCAAATCGACGCACTAGATATCAGAAAAATTGTTGAAGATTTAAATCAATTAGATTATTTAAAGCAAAATCCTTTTTTTGCAAGAATTGATTTGAAAGATAAGATTGATGGTTCCGTTACTCCTTACTATATAGCTAAATTTGGTTTTATACACGATTCCTTACCGATTGTTATTGACTGGAGAGCAAAACTTGCAACATTGTATTACAAATATAGATATCCACAAGAAAATGTTTCGTATGAAGTTGATTCTCAAAAATATGTATTTGATATGAAACTTAAAAGAACTTTCGAGATTGATAATGGCCAGGTTGTTAAATATTTTAATAATGATATTCAACTTTCTGAGAGCGATATTATTATTGAAAAAATTAAAGATAGAACTGGTGGTGTCCTTGAGGATATTGTAGAAACAATACAGCAAGATCAGATGGAAATTATTGAATCAGATCCTAGGGAAGTGTGTGTGGTTCAAGGTTGTGTTGGTTCTGGTAAGTCAACTGTTGCGATTCATAAACTTTCTTACATTTTTTTTAATTTTCCTAATATTGTTCAGCCGGATAAATCAATCTTAGTTTCTAAAAATAGAGTGTTGGTTGACTATCTTTCTTCTTTATTTCCTAAACTTGGAATTTTTGATTTAAAATACATGACTACCAGGGATTTAATTTTCAGACACCTAACTCTCGAAGGAATCAAAAATAAATTTAATTTAGGGGTTAATACAGACATCTCTGAGTTTAATCAAAATTTCTTTAATAATTTTAGTGATAAAATTAATAAGTCAAAAGATGAGTGTTTCAAAGAGATTAATGAAATACTTCAAAAAGAAAAATACGCCGATTTAGTAAGCTTTAAATTTAATTATCAAAGACCAATAATTGAAAATTTAAATGAATTAGTTAAAGATATTTCTGAGACAATCTCAGACATAAGAGAAGAAATTAAAGAAGATCCTAATTCTATTTTTGTTTTAAAACTAAAAGACACAATATCAAGATTAAATAGTTTAAAAACCGAAGTTAATTCAAAAAAAACTCAGATCATAAACTTACATTTCTCAACTATAGTTAAGGAATATTCTTTAGATGGTTTTCTTGGATACAAGGAAGCCTTACTATACCTTGTTATATTCCATGAGTATTATGGTTTTAATAAAAATCCTGTCTATGAATATTGTGTAATTGATGAAGCTCAAGACATGTCGATTATGGAGCTTTTCTTTTTAAAAAAGATTGTTGTTAATAATAGGTTTTGCATAATTGGTGATTTGAATCAAAATATTCATAACAACCCTTTATCTGATTGGTCTGATTTTAATGTCTTGTTTGATCAAACAAAAGTTACAACTTTTAAACTTGAAACCAATTATAGATCAACAAAAAATATAGTTGATTTTGCTAATAAAATTTTAAAGCCTTTTACTAGTGCGTATTTACCAAAACCTATAGAAAAAGTTGGTAAAGAGGTAACAAGTTTTTCCCTAAATGGTAGTTCTGATTTATTAATAAATAAAATACTTGAAGATTATAAAGACCTAAATAAAAGTGTTGGAATTGTAATAAATAATCATCCATTAAAAGACGAAATCATCTCTAAATTAAAAGAAAATATTAATGACCCTGAGAAACTCATTATTTTAGAAGAAATAAAAAAGAGTTTTTATACTCCACGAGGGATTTATGTTTTAGATTTTGATAATTGTAAAGGATTAGAGTTTAATAAGGTATACCTTTTAGGTTTTGATCCCGAAAATATTAAAGATTTCGAAACAGCTAAAAAAGCATTTGTTGGAGTTACTAGGGCTATGAATGAGCTAATAATAATGAATTAGTTTATAAAAATATCGATATCAGATCTATCTTGTAATATTGGCTCTTCAAAAGTAAAGAAATTTTTATCAACTTTTACATCATTTACGAAAATTTCAAAATTTTTAGAATTATTT
>Ga0315904_10010932_pt1 | contig 11656 bp, 7 predicted proteins | sample LakEriMetagenome_6_FD_203529 | JGI IMG/M metagenome (GOLD analysis project Ga0315904, IMG submission 203529) | Freshwater fungal communities from buoy surface, Lake Erie, Ohio, United States - Buoy 12 MA120 | ecosystem: Environmental > Aquatic > Freshwater > Lake | place: USA: Lake Erie, Ohio...
TTTTCGGCAATCGCCGCGGCGGGGCCGATTGTTGGGCCGATCCTGGCTGGAGCGCTGTTTGGCTGGCTCCCGGCACTGGCTTGGATCCTGGTCGGATCGATCCTGATTGGCGGCGTGCATGACATGACCGCGCTGACGGCGTCCATTCGGCACAAGGCCCGGTCGATTGCCGAGGTGGTTCGCGACCATATGTCGGGCCGCTGCTATCTGCTGTTCCTCGCGTTCGTCTGGCTCGCGCTGATTTACATCATCGTGGCCTTCACCGATGTGACTGCCTCCACATTCCTGGGGCTCCAGACGCTCGAGAATGGAGAGGTCATCACTGGCGGGGGTATCGCCACCTCGTCGCTGCTGTACCTGCTGATTCCGCTGGCGATGGGGCTCTGCCTGCGGTACACGAAGCTGTCGCTGGGGTGGGCGACCGCCATCTTTCTGCCCCTGGTGGGGCTGGCGATTGCCGCGGGGCAGTCAATTCCGCTGGTCGTCGAAAACCTGTTTGGCCAGCGCGAATTCATGACCGCGCAGTTGGAGCCCCTGCGGGCGGAAGTCAACCGCGTGCTGACGCCCGAGCAACGGGCGACGTTTGATCGCCAGTCACCACACCTGTTGCAGACGCTGCGGCTGGCCGACCCAAAACTGGCGGCGAAGCTGGAATTGAGCGAGGCCCAGCAGGCCCAATTGCGTCCCGGGCTCGAAGAGGCGGGGCGGCAGGCGAATGCGATCCGGGCGAATTCGCAGCGATTCTGGAATGTGGCGCTGCTGCTGTACTGCCTGGTCGCCTCGGTCACCCCGCTGTGGCTGCTGCTGCAACCGCGCGGCCACCTGGGGGGTTACTTCCTGTACCTGGCCCTGGCGGCAGGGGCGGTGGGGGTGCTGCTGGCGGGAGCGACCATCGAATACCCGGCGTTCCGCGGCTGGCAGGTTCCCGGCGCGGGCGGTCAGCTACAGCCCCTGTTCCCGATGCTGTTCATTACCATCGCCTGCGGCGCCTGCTCGGGTTTCCACGCCATTATCGCCTCGGGTACCACGTCCAAGCAGCTGAAGAAAGAGACCGATGCCAGGCTGGTGGGCTACGGCTCGATGCTGCTCGAGGCGATGGTCGCGATTGTCTCCCTGTGCTGTGTGATGCGGCTGCGGAGCGACGATGCCCTGTTGGCCGGGGGGACCCCCAGCCCGAACCTGCTCTACTCTCATGGGCTGGCGAGTTTTTTGAAGGTGCTGGGCGTTCCCCAGGCGCTGGGGATCAGCTTCGGGCTGATGGCGTTCACCACGTTCGTCTACGACACGCTCGATGTCTGCACCCGCCTGGGACGGTACATCCTGCAGGAACTGACCGGGTGGAAGGGAGCCACCGGCAAGCTGGTGACCACGGGACTCACTGCGGGAATTCCGCTGATCTTCCTGATGTGGCAGCCGGTTGATGCCCAGGGGAAGCTGGTGGAGCGGTGGCGGATTTTCTGGGACCTGTTCGGGGCCAGCAACCAACTGCTGGCGGCCTTGACCCTGTTGGGGGTGACCGTCTGGCTGTGGCGGGTGTACCAGGCGCGGTGGGTGCTGTGGGTGACCGGGCTGCCGTGCATCTTTATGTATGTGATGAGCATGTGGGCTTTGGTGCGGGCCTTCTGGCCGTTGGTCGCCGCCTGGCAGGGGGGGAAGGGGGCTGAGCTGTTCAGCAATCCGGTCCCGTGGGTGGCGGCGGTGCTGGCGGGGCTGGGCCTGCTGATGGCGCTGGAGGCACTGTCGATTGTGCTGAGGCCGCGCCGGGGAAGGCCCGAACGCCCGGAACTGCAAACCGCTCCGCAAGCGGGCTAACCACCGGGCGGGCGCGGTCAATCTTCGCCGCCCGCCAGGGCGGCGCGTCAAGCCCCGCTCGGGGCGCTGGCTGAGCAGCCTGGCTGAGTCGATCGGACCAGCGGAACCTGGCGGGTGCGGGGGAATGTGACGGATTCGCACCGGGCGGCACAACCCGAACAATCGTCAAAGTCACTCTCAACGGCACCAGGAGGATGGCAGCGGGGCGCGTCACGGTCGGCACAACCGGCGTGCCTGTCGCGGCGGGAGCGAAACGCGTGGCATTTGGTCATTCGGATCTGGTGGCACCCTTGACGGTTGACGATCTTACTGGCACCACGCCGGGTCCCCCGACCGCGCGCCGTTGAATGCGGCCGCAGACGGTGTTCGGCGACAAGTTCTCCAGCGGGGCTGGTGGCAGCCACTGGTCATTGAAGACCGCGGCCCACGGAGTGTGGGTTGCCAGACGTGAAGGAGTTGGTCCGATGCTTGTTTTGTCCCGTCAGCGCGACGAGAGCATCATTATTGGCGAGAACATTGTCATCACCGTCGTCGACATTCGCGGTGACAAGGTTCGCCTGGGGATTCAGGCTCCGACCGAGATCCCGGTGCATCGTCAGGAAGTCTACGAAGCGATCCAGCGGGAACAGGCGAAAACGCAGGGAACCGACACCACCACCGTCGATGTGGCGCTGGCGAAGTTCCCCAACCGCCGCCCCGGAAAGCCCGCCCAGTAATCCGCATGGGCGATCGTCCCGCTCTCCCGATCTACCGACGGGAGTCGCGCTCGATCTCCCCGCGACCGCCTGGCATCTCCCTGCGGCTATTCCCCGGTCTCCTCCCAGCGTTCCGGGCCAGTCGTCCCCACGCTGCCTGGGCCGCGTGGCCCCGGCATGGCCGCTTCGGGCCGCGCCTGTCGCGGCCCCGCAACACCTTCGCACCGCACCCACCACGCGACGGCGGGGTTGCTTCCCTTTCCGCCCCGGGTGGCTTCGGCGTTCGCCACACGTTGCGCTGCTCGGGGAGGTCGTTCGGGCGTCGGCTACCGTGCTGTTCGCTTCTGCCTCAACAATCAGCGTCGCGCTGAGAACTGTTTGGGGGGCTGGCTGGTTTGCCGAGCGGCGGGTCAGGCGTTCGCTCGCGCACTGTCGAGGGTCTCTGGATCGAGTCGACACGCGGGGTGAACAGCGTCAAATTGGGGTTGGGGTCGGCTGGGAAGTCTGCGGTGGCGGGGGGTATGGGCCGCGTGCCAAGAAAGGCACCGGCCTTTGTCGTTTGTCTGACTGCTGTTCGTCTGCCAGTCGTTTTCAGGAGCCCGCGCTGCCGGGCCCGTTTGAATCCAGGGTCGGGGGCCCCCAGCCGATGCACTCCCAACAGGACCCTCCACTGCGATTCACCGTCGAGGCGGTCGATCGTGAAACAGCGGCCCGGGCAGGGCGGTTTGTCACCCCGCACGGTGAGGTCGAGACCCCGGCGTTCATGCCGGTGGGAACCCTCGCCACGGTCAAGGGGCTGACCATCGATCAACTCCAGTCGGCGCGGGTCCAGATGGTGTTGGCGAACACCTACCACCTGGCGCTGCGTCCGGGAGCCGAGGTCGTAGCTCAACTGGGGGGGTTGCATCGCTTCATGGCGTGGCCCAAGCCAATCCTGACCGACTCGGGAGGCTTCCAGGTTTTCAGCCTGGCGAAATTGACCAAGCTGAACGACACGGGAGTGGTGTTTCGCTCGCACCTCGATGGCAGTCCCCTGGAACTGACCCCTGAACGGGCGGTCGAAATCCAGGAACTGCTCGGGGCCGACTTGATCATGTGCCTCGACGAATGCCCCCCCCACGGGCTCGACCGCGACCGCATTCGGCAGGCGGTTGACCGGACGACCGCCTGGGCCGAGAGGTGCCGTCGGGCCCAGCGACGTGGCGACCAGGCGCTTCTCGGGATTGTTCAGGGGGGGACCGACCCCGAACTGCGGCAGCGGTCGGCCGAGGCACTGGTCGGGCTCGATTTTCCCGCCTATGCGGTGGGGGGGCTGAGCGTGGGGGAGTCGCCCACTGAAATGTACACGACCCTCGATGTGACGGTGCCGCATCTTCCCGCAGGCAAACTCCGCTACCTGATGGGGGTGGGCCGCCCCGAGGACCTGGTCGAGGCGGTCTGCCGGGGGATCGATCTCTTCGATTGCGTCATGCCGACCCGGAATGGGCGGAATGCGATGGCGTTCACCAGTGCGGGAACGCTGCGGTTAAGGAATCGGCAATACCAGCTGGATGAGCGGCCCCTGGATGAGCGGTGCGCGTGCGTGGTTTGCGAGCGGCATACGCGGGCCTATATCCGGCACCTGTTCCTCGTGAATGAAATGCTGGGGGCGATTTTGGTGTCATGGCATAACGTGGCCTACTATCAGCAGTTGCTGCGGGAGTTGCGGGAGGCGGTCCGGGCGGGGGAGGGGGGTGAGTTCCGGCGTCTTCAGCTTGCCCGGTGGGCGGGAAATTCCTAATCTATGGGGCTTGCGGCGCAGGTCAGGCCTCTTGGTCTAACCTGCTGCCGATTCTGATCTTGGGGAACCGGACCCGGTTCCGGCGTGTCACGTGGGTCGCAATGCGCCCCGCGCCCGGCTCGCTACGATTCGGCCCACTCTGTTCGTCCCGGTGGAGACGGTCTCCTCTTTCAGGGCGGGCTTCAGGGCCCAAATTGTTCAAGACGGGATCGTTCAAGACCGGATCGTTTCTGGCCAGTTCGTCGCAGGTCAGGGTTTGAACGCAGATCAGGGTGTGCACGAACGTGGACCGTCCCGGGTGCGGGCTGATGCTCAGCCGGGCTGGAAACCAGGCCCATGCAGGGCACATCTGAGAATGCCTGTGTGACAGGGTCACAGGAGCGGAGTGCTGAGGCGGAGGCGTGACCAGCCGGGCGACGATGTGGGCTCGGGCGAGCTGCCGGTTGCGGCGGATCACAGCGAAGGCTGAGACTGCGGGAACCAGACAGACAACAACGGGACTTGAGACAACATTCGACACGGGTTGACCCGTGAGTGGAGTGGCGGAGATGGCGATGCTGGCTTGGGGAATGTGGCAGGTGCTGGCGCAGGCTGGCGGAACAGCCGCCCCGGGGGGTGGTGCGGCGGCCCCGGGCGGAGCGGGGGCACCGGTCGGCCCGGGTGGCCTGGGTGACTTCATCACGCTGGTCCCGATGCTGGTGATTTTCGCAATTTTCTACCTGCTGATGTTGCGACCTCAGCAGCAGGAACAGCGGCGCCAGCAGATGGAAGTCGCGGCCCTGAAGAAAGATGACGAAGTGGTGACAGTCGGGGGAATCATTGGCACGGTCGCCAATTTCTCGGACGATGGTCGCGAAGTGACACTCAAGATTGCGGACAACACCCGTGTGCGGGTGCTAAGGGAGTCGATTCGTGGGCTGCTGAAGCGGTCCTGAGAGGAACCAGCCAGGGCTGACCCTGGCGGATCGCTGCAGCGGTGGCGGATCGCAGGAGCGGGGCCCCTCCCAGCCCGGGGGGCCACCAGAGAAACAAAAGGACAGACAGGACGGGAGTTCCATGACGTATCTGACCCAAAACTTCGAGGCGCTGCTGCAGTTTCTGCTGGTGGCGGTCTTTCCGTTCGTGGCGGCGTGGCTGATTTGCAAGTCGCTGCGGGTGCGGGAGCACGCATTTCGCCTGGGGTGGGTGTTGTTTTTCATCATGGCGGCCCTGCTGCCATTCCTGTCGCGGATGTTCCACCGCGATCGCTACGTCTACCAGAACCCGACCAACCTGAAGTGGGTGGCGGCGAACGAGGTGGCCGAAACGCGCGACCCGGCGACCGGTGAGACCGCCGGGACCGAAAAATCGACTGGTCAGCCCCTGACGCAGATCCCCATCTCGCTCAACGATCTGCAATACAGCGAGGGGGCCTGGAAGTATGTCGTCCCCTCGGCGACCCCCAGGAAGGGATCGAGCAAGTCCGACAAGAACGAAAAGCCCGAACTGATCGAGGCGGTCAATCGCTTCTCGTTCGAGCCATGGCGGGCGAAGCAGGCCCTCAACTTCGGTATCGACCTGGCAGGTGGAACAAACCTGATTTACGAGGTCGACAACACCGACGCCTCGGGCGAGCCCCTCGAGCTGGAGGGTGACCTGATGGACCGGATGGTGGGGGCTGTTCAGAAGCGTGTGAACCCCGATGGCACCAAGGAAATCGTGGTCCGGCGCGTGGGCGAAAAGCGGATTGAAATCATCCTGCCCGGTGCCGACCAGGGTGCTGTCGAGCAGATCAAGCAGCAGATCACCGAACTGGGCAGCCTCGAGTTTTCGATCCTGGCCAATCGCCGCGACCACGCCACGCTGATCAATCAGGCCGAGGGGAACCCGGCAAAGAAGATTCAGATTGGCGAAACGCAGGCCCAGTGGATGCCGGTCGCCGCAGCCCGTGACACCGCGGGGCGACCCATTCCCAACGCGGAATTTGATCGGATGGGCGACATTGCGGTCCGGCAGATCGCCGGTCGCCCGGCGGGGTTCAAGGAAGTGCTGGTCGTGTACGAAGCCCCTGAAAAGCGGGTGACCGGGCAGTACCTGCGTCGCGCGTACGTCACCCGGAGCGAGCAGGGACGTCCCTCGGTCGGCTTTCAGCTCAAGTCGGAAGGGGGTCGGCGGTTCCTCAACCTGACGACCCGCAACGCCCCCCGGCAGGATGGCTCGAAGCGGAACCTGGCGGTGCTGCTCAACGGAGAAATCCAGACCGCCCCGAACATCAATTCGCCCATCGAAACGCAGGGGGTCATCGAAAGTGACCGCTTCACCCTGCCGGAAGTGCAGAAGTACGTCGACGTGCTGAACGCCGGCGCCCTCCCCGTGCCGCTCAAGAAGGCCCCGATCAGCGAGTTCACCATCAGCCCCACCCTGGGGGCCGATGTGCAGTCGAAGGGCCGGCTGGCGCTGATTGTCTCGTCGCTGGCGGTCGTCGCCTTCATGTGGATTTACTACCGCTCGGCCGGCCTGATCGCCAACATCGCGCTGCTGCTGAACCTGCTGTTCATTGTGGGCTCGATGGTCTACCTGAAGGCGGCGTTCACGCTGCCTGGCCTGGCCGGGCTGGTGCTCAGTGCCGGTATGGCGGTCGACGCCAACGTGCTGATCTACGAACGCATGCGGGAAGAGTTGCAGCGCGGCGCCAGCCTGCGGATGGCGATTCACAACGGGTTCGACAAGGCGTTCGTCGCCATTTTTGACTCGAACATCACTACGCTGATCACCGCCCTGATCCTGTTCCTGATCGGGACCGAGCAGGTCAAGGGGTTCGCCGTCGCCCTGTTCATCGGGCTGGTCATGAACCTCTACACCGCCGTCTACGTCAGCCGGATGATCTTCAACATCTGTGAGCGGTCGGGACTGATGAAGCGGGTCAACTTCATGAACGCCATCGGGTTCACCAAGATCGACTTCGTGTCGAAGCAGAACCTGGCGATTGCCGCCTCGTCCCTGCTGATTGGGATCGGCTTGATCGCGTTCTTCGCTCGGGGGACCCGCAATTACGACATCGACTTCACCGGCGGTATGTCGGTGACAATGCAGTTCAGCGAACCCCAACAGACCGAGACGGTCCGCCAGAAGCTGGAACAGGCATTTGGCACCGGCAACATCACCGTCGAAGAACTCTCGCCCTCGGCCGACATCGCCCAGGGGACGTTCTTCCGCTTCCGGCTGGCCAACGAGGGCGAGACGCTCCCGCCGGCCTCCGAGATCGAGAGCAAGGTCAATGGAGCGTTCCCGAACCAACTGGTCCGGCGGTCGATGGAACTGGGTGAGCTGAAGGCGATTGCTCCCGCGGAGCCAACCAGTGCCGACACCGCCCCGGCCGACCCGTTCGCCGGGGGCACCAAGGTCTCGCTGAAGTTCACCGACGCGGGAGGCAAGCAGACCCGGACCTCCGAGATTGCTCCGTCGACACTGCTGGCCCTGTTGAACCGCAAGCTGGGAGCGATTCCCGCCGCGGGCGACGCCGGGGGCCTGAAGTACCCTCGGCCTGAAGGACTGCTGGAAGTGGAAGGGACCGCGGGGAGCGGGCTGCAGACCAGTGGATCGAAGTCGAAGACCTACTCGGCCCTCGACCTGAAGGCGGCAGCCGGGTTGAACCAGGCCGATCTCCAGCAGGTGCTGGGAGCCCTGTCTCAGGAAATGTCGGTCGCCCCCGTCTTCGACGAGGTGACCAGCTTCGAAAGTTCAGTCGCCCGCGAAGCGCGGTACTCGGCGTTGATCGCCATCCTGGCCAGCCTGCTGGCGATTGTGGCGTACGTCTGGTTCCGGTTTGAAAACCTGATCTTCGGGCTGGCCGCGGTCGTCGCCCTGGCGCACGACGTGCTGGTGACCCTGGCGATGATCGCGATTGCCAGCTACCTGTCGAAGACCCCCATTGGTGGGCTGTTCCTGTTCAACGACTTCAAGATCAACATGCCAATGATCGCGGCGTTCCTGACGATCGTGGGCTACTCGCTGAACGACACGATCGTGATTTTCGACCGCTTGCGGGAAGTGCGGGGGAAGAACCCGGACATCACCCGCGAGATGATCAACGACACGGTCAACCAGACCTTGAGCCGGACCATTCTGACCGCCCTGACGGTGTTCATCACCGTGCTCATTCTGTACGTGCTGGGTGGAGAGGGGATCCACGGATTCGCGTTCGCGATGCTGATTGGCACGATCGCAGGAACTTACAGCACCATTTACATCGCCAGCCCGCTGGTGCTGTGGTTCGCCGATCGGTTCGCTCCCAAGGCTGGTCAGCGGGCCAGCACCGGGGCGGCGCAGTCGCTCTCGCAGGCGAAGCCCGCCTAGAGGGGCCGAGTCGGGAGACAAGGGGAGGCCGATGGCCGGTTCATTGAAAGGACAACTGCTGCTGGCGGGACGCCAGTTGCGGGACCCGAACTTCTTTCGCAGCGTGGTGCTGATGGTTGAGCACGACGCTCAGGGAGCGATGGGTCTGGTCTTGAACCGGCCCGGCCAGGCCCGGGTCTCGGGAGCGCTGGGTGAAGAGCGGGATGATGTTCCCCCGATTCACGACCTGTTGTTCGAGGGGGGGCCCGTCGAGCCCCAGGCACTCTTCGTCGTGCACCAGATTGTCCGCCTCCGAAAGGGTTGCACGACGGTGCTGCCCAAGGTGTACCTGGGGGGCGGGCAAGATGCCTTCGAGGATTTTCTCTCGTGGCTCTCTTCGCACAAGAAGAGCAAGGGCCCCTACCGGGTCTTCAACGGCTGCTCGGGCTGGGGGCCCGGTCAACTCGACCGGGAACTCAAACGCGGCGACTGGATGCTGCTGCCCGCCACGAGTGAGCACGTCTTCGAGGCCGACCCGTATTCGCTCTGGGAGCAATGCGTGGAAGAGTTCATGACGCTGCACCCCGCCATCAAGGGTGGGGGGGGCAACTGGCGCTGGAACTGAGTTCGACGTTCGGACAGCCAGCTCTGGCTTTGCTTCGGCTGTCGGGCCACCAGGCGGTCGTTTACCCCGGTTGGCAGATGCCGCGCGGAGGCCTTGGCCGCCACACTGGAGTTACCAAGCTTCAGCTCTTTTGACACGGGTTCTTGGCAGCCACTGCGGCGCGACGAGTCGAGCGGCCGGCGATTAGCCCCCAGGGGAAGCACCAACGCCGCGGCGGGGCGCCCTGGTGCCTTCTCAAGCCCGGTAAATACTTTGCTCCCTGCGAGCATTGGCGCGAGCGAGTGCGTTGCCATCGTGCCGCCCGACTCCGGCGGCCCCAGCTGAGTTCGAGTGGCACGGGCCACTCAAGGACAGGCGATCGCTGCGATCAGGGCCTGGCGATCCGCAAGGCAGGCAACTTGTCGGCCACGACCCGAGCGGATGATGTAAGCCCCCAATGGCAGCCCCCGAAGTAGACCGTCGCCACCGCGGGGCTTCCCCTCCACGGGACAGGCCAACTCATTATCCGCTCCCGAGAGCATCTCGTGGGCTGTCGAAGCCACGACTGCCACGAGCTTCGCAAGCTTTGAGCAGTTTAGCTGCGCCCAGTACTCGGCCGCCCCAGGTGGGGCCCCCCGAGGTGCGAGCTTCCTGGCCCGGCAGGGCTGTCGGCCAAGCGTCTGACCAGCGCATACTGCCGCCGGGGAAGTTCGGGCTGGAACTCAAGCCCCGCCCGCATGCCCCCATGGTCATCCGGTTCAAGCCGGACAATCTGGGCTAACACGTCGAGCAGTTCATGCTGGTCGACCCGCACACTCAGCACCAGCATGTCACCCGGTCGGAAACGGTCGCTCTCAAGGCGGACCGTTCCCCCGCGGGGGGAGGCATCCTCCACAATCGCCGGGATGGCAGACTGGCCATCTCCGGTGGTCTGACGTCGCACGCTGGCGCTGAACGGGATTCGGTGTTTGCCGGCTTGGTCACGCACTCGCATCGATCTGGCAGTCGCTCGGGGAGTCGTTCAGGGAAGAGGGCAAATCTCTTTCCCCAATATCGGCACCCCGGCGTGCGAGACTTTGACCGGTTTGTCGAAAATGCCGGCTGGATCAGCCGTCCCACGATTCCCCGTTCCAGGCCACCATCCGGTCGATCAGGCGGACGACATCGGTGGTGAACGCCTGGAACAAGGCCTCACCCTTTTCCGCTGTCGCGATGGCGGGCTTGCCAATGTGTCCGACGGTCGTCCGATCGCGGGTGATCCACGCCCGATGCGCTGGCTCAAAGGCGGTGCCAAACGACATCTCCGCCACCTGCTGGTGGTTGTGGACCAGGTGAGGTGCGATCCGCAGCATCATCGAGGTCTCGAACTCGCAGGCGTGCCCCATCTGCCGCTGCTCCAGGGCCGGGCAGTTCTTCCAGGGCTCGGTCCCGAGGGTCCAGTAGGTTGTCGAGAGAATCAGCAGATCGGCCCGCTGACGGTGCTTCTGGCGGAATTCAAAGGTCGCCTGCTGGGCAGGCACAATGTTCCCCCCGTGGCCGTTCAGCAGCAGCAACCGTTGAAACCCGTGGGTCAGCATGTTCTCAAGCAGTCCCTCCAGCAGGTCGAGATAGACCCGGGGCTCGGCCGACATGGTGCCGGGAAAATCGAGATGGTGGTGCGAGTTACCCAGCCAGGTGAGCGGTGCAAACAGGGCGCGGTCGCGGGTCTGCTCGGCGGACCGGCGGACCACTTCGCCCAGCAGCATGCTGTCTGTGAAGAGCGGCATGTGGTGGCCGTGCTGCTCGAGCGCAGCGACCGGCAGGATGACGGGGGTCGAACGGGGAAGGGCGGCCACCTGGGGCCAGGTCATTTCCTGCAGCAGCATGAACTCACCTGAGAGTCAAAGGATCGGGGACGGATGGAGTCGGGAATTGTACGAGAAAGAGGGTAACCGGAGGACTTCGCTGGGGTGAACCTCCATTCGCCAGTTCGCTTCCACGAACACGGCTCGCGCGTCCTGAGAACGGAACCGAAATTGAAGGTGACACCCGGCCCGCCCTTGGCTCAAATGCCGTCGTGACTGGCCCAGTCCCTTGGGGAACTGCCGCACCACCCCACCTTGAGGCCGACATTGACCCAGTTCCCCGTCACACAGCACGCCGTGAGGGCGGTCCATGTTCGCCGCGCTGTGGGACCGGCCCTGAGGGCGAACAACGCCCGCAACCTCCGGCAACCCTGCTCATTCCCGGTTCCACTGCCCCCGACTCGGCCAAGGCAGGCAGTTATCGCCGCTACGGACCGACCTGGAAATACGCGCCGCCAACGGGGCGCAGAGGGTACGAAAATTCGCGGGGGATCGAGCCGGTACCACGGCCCCGAGGTTGATCGATTACTTGGCGGCGGGTTGGGCGGCGGCCGGTTTCGGCTTAGGCTTGGGCTCGGCGATGGTGATGAAGTCTTTGTCTTCGATC
>Ga0315904_10010934_pt1 | contig 11654 bp, 10 predicted proteins | sample LakEriMetagenome_6_FD_203529 | JGI IMG/M metagenome (GOLD analysis project Ga0315904, IMG submission 203529) | Freshwater fungal communities from buoy surface, Lake Erie, Ohio, United States - Buoy 12 MA120 | ecosystem: Environmental > Aquatic > Freshwater > Lake | place: USA: Lake Erie, Ohio...
CGCCGCGCAGCACCCTGCCCTCGACGACCAGCCCGCCGCCCACCCCGGTACCCAGGATGACGCCGAACACCGTGGGCAGGCCGGCCGCCGCGCCCCCGTGCTGCGCCTCGGCGACCGCGAAGCAGTTGGCGTCGTTCTCGATGCGGATCTCGCGGCCGAGCGCGGCTTCGAGGTCGGTCTTGAGGGGTTGGCCGATCAGGCACACGGAGTTGGCGTTGCGCACCAGCCCCGTGCGGGGCGACAGCGCTCCGGGGATGCCCAGCCCCAGCGAGCCGCGGCGCCCGAGCGCGTCATCGGCCTGCCTCACGAGATCGACGATGGCGCGCACCGTGCCTGCGTAGTCGCCCTGCGGCGTGGCCACCCGCCGGCGCAGCCGAACCTCGTCGTCGCCTTCGATGGCGACGATCTCGATCTTGGTGCCGCCGAGATCGACGCCCAGGCGCAGGCTCACGATGCCTTCTTCTGGCCGATGCGCGACTCGCGGCCGGCCATCAGGTTGGCGATGTTGCCGCGGTGCCGCCACACGAGCAGAGCCGCCATCGCGAGCACGGCACCCCAGGCGGTGTCGAATCCGAAGAGCAGGCCCTGCCAGAACGGCGCGAACACCGCGCTGACCAGCGCCGCCAGCGACGAGTACCGGAAGAAGAACGCGACGATCAGCCAGGTGAGCAGCACGCCGCCGCCGACCGCCGGATGCACGGCGAGCAGCACGCCAGCGGCCGTGGCCACGCCCTTGCCGCCCTGGAAGCGGTGAAAGACCGGGTAGAGGTGGCCGACGAACGCCGCCAGCCCGGCCAGAGCGACCAGGTCTTCGCCCATGCCCACATGCGGCGCGAGCGCGCGCGCCAGCAGCACCGCGACCGTGCCCTTGAGGGCATCGCCCAGCAGCGTGAGCACCGCCGCGGTCCGGTTGCCGGTGCGCAGCACGTTGGTGGCGCCCGGGTTGTGCGAACCGTAGGTGCGCGGATCGGCCAGGCCCATGGCGCGGCTGACCACGACCGCAAAGGAGATCGACCCTATCAGGTAGGCGCCGAGCAGCACGAGCGAGGCATGGACGGACATGGAGGCCTTCCGGGGGTCAGGGCGCGAGCGCGCAGTCGACGGGGCGCGCGCCCAGCGGACGCTCGAGCGCGGCCGGATCGATGGCGACCAGAAAGCCGCGCCGGCCGCCGTTGATGTAGATGCGCGGCAGCGCGAGCACGGTGCGCTCGACGTAGACCGGCAGGGGCTTGCGCAGGCCAAAGGGCGAGGTGCCGCCGACCTGATAGCCCGAGTGCCGCTGCGCGATCTCGGGAGCGCAGGGCGTGACGGTCTTGCAGCCGATCGCGCGGGCGAGGTTCTTGGTGGACACCGTGCGGTCGCCGTGCATCAGCACCACCAGCGGCCGGGCGGCCTCGTCCTGCATCACGAGGGTCTTGATCACGACGTGCTCGTCGACTCCGAGCTGGCGGGCCGATTCGGCCGTGCCGCCGTGCTCGACGTAGTCGTACGGGTGCCCCTCGAAGGCCACGCCCTGACGGCGCAGCCACTGCGTGGCGGGGGTCTCGGAGACGTGGCGGGAGGCGTGCGCGGGCATGGCGTGATCTTAGCGTGAAGCCCGGGCCCGGCTGCCCCTGGCGGCGGCGCGCGCTCAGCCGCGCGGATGGTGACGCGCGTGCAGCTGCCGCAGCCTCTCGCGCGCCACGTGGGTGTAGATCTGGGTGGTCGAGATGTCGGCATGACCGAGCAGCAGCTGCACCACCCGCAGGTCGGCCCCGTGGTTGAGCAGGTGCGTGGCGAACGCGTGGCGCAGCGTGTGCGGCGAGAGCGGCGCCACGATGCCGGCGCGCCGCGCATGGCGCCGGATCAGCTTCCAGAACATCTGCCTCGTCATGGGCCCGCCCAGACGGGTCACGAACAGGGCATCGCTGGCGCGCGCGCGCAGCAGCGCAGGCCTGGCCTCCTGGATGTAGCGCACGATCCAGTGCTGGGCCTCCTGGCCCAGCGGCACCAGCCGCTCCTTGTCGCCCTTGCCCACCACCCGCACCACGCCCTCGTTCAGCCCCACCTGCGATCCGGGCAGGCCGACCAGCTCGCTCACCCGCAGGCCGCTGGCATAGAGGGTCTCGAGCATTGCCCGATCGCGCAGCCCGGCCGGGGTGGCCACGTCGGGCGCGCCCAGCAGCGCCTCGACCTGGGCTTCCGACAGCGTCTTGGGAAAGCGCGGTGGCTGGCGCGCCGAACGCACCGGCAGGGTGGGGTCGTCGGGGCGCTCGCCACGGCGCACCAGATGCCGGAAGAAGCGCCGGAACACCGTCAGGCGGCGGTTGGCACTGCTCGCGCGCGAGCCGGGAAAGCGCTCGGCCACGTAGGCCTGCAGCAGGCCCGTGTCGACCTCGGCGAGCGCCACCGCCGGGTGTGCGCCCTCCAGCCACGACGACAGCCCGGCGAGGTCGCGCCGGTAGGCGGCCAGGGTGTTGGCCGACAGGCCGTCCTCGAGCAGCAGCGCCTCGCAGAACAGCTCGATCGCGCGGGCGTCGGCCGCGCGCAACTCGGGCGCGGTGTGGCGGCCATCGCGGGGCGCCGGTTTCACTTGCTTGACTTGCATCGCCTGCGGATTCTGCCCTGAGCGCGCGGCCTTCTACACTGGCGGGCTGCTCCCCGACTCCGGCGAGCCGCCGGCAGGCGGCTCGCCGACACGGATCGTCCGCGCGCGGACGGCCGCCCGCCCCGACCATGAACCCAGCCGCCCTGCTCTTTCCCGACCTCGCCCTGATTGCCCTGGGCTGGCTGCTCGCGCGTCATGTCCGGCTGCCGGCCGGCTTCTGGGACGGTGCCGAGTCGCTCGTCTACTTCGTGCTCTTTCCGGCCCTGCTCTTCGGCTCGATCGCGCGCGCCTCGCTGTCGGCCGGACAGGCGGCGCCGCTGGTGGCCACCGCCTACGGCGCGCTGGCCGTGGGCGTGGTGCTCGCCTACGCGGCCCGCCGCCTGCTGCGCCTCGATGGGCTGCGCTTTGCCTCGTGCGCGCAGTGCGGCTTTCGCTTCAACTCCTACATCACGCTGTCGCTGGCGGCGCGCATCGGCGAGGCCCCGGGGCTGGCGCTGGCCGCGCTGATCGTCGGTTTCATCGTGCCGCTGGCCAACACCGCGGCGGTGTGGCCGCTGGCCCGCCATGGCGGGGGCAGCGTCTGGCGGGCGCTGGTGCGCAACCCGCTGGTGCTCGCCACCGTCGGCGGGCTGCTGGCGCAGGCGGTGGGCCTGCGCATGCCCGAGCCCGTCGATGCCACCCTGCAGCGCCTGGGCCAGGCCGCCCTCGGGCTGGGGCTGCTGTGCGTGGGCGCGAGCCTGCGGCCTGCCGGCGCCGCGGGCGGCGATCCGACCCGCGCCCGCGACACCCGGCGGCTGGCAATCTGGATGACCGCGACCAAGCTGCTGGCCATGCCGCTCACGGCGCTGCTGCTGGCCCGCGCGCTTGGGCTCGACCCGCTGGCCAGCACCATCGTGGTGATGTTTGCGGCCGTGCCAACCTCGCCGGCCGCATCGGTGCTGGCCAGCCGCATGGGCGGCGACGGCCCGCTCGCGGCCTTCCTGATCACCGTATCCACGCTGGCCAGCGCGGCCACGCTGCCGCTGTGGCTCGCGCTGGTGCGCGGCAGCGGCTGAGCCGCGGGACGCCGCGCGCCTAGGCGGTCAGCATGCCGCCGTCGATGGTGAGCGACTGGCCGGTCATGCCGGAGCTGGCGGGCGAGGCGAGAAAGACCGCCAGCCCGGCGATCTCGTCGACCCGCAGCGCCCGGCCCAGCGGCACCTTCTGGGCCAGGAAGGCGCCGATCGCCGCCTCGGCATCGATGCCCATGCGGCCGTAGTCCTGCTTGATGCCCGAGAGCATGTCGGTGTCGACGAAGCCCGGGCAGATGGCGTTGACCGTGACGCCGCGGGCGGCCGTCTCGAGCGCGACGCAGCGCGTGAGGCCCAGCACCGCGTGCTTGCTGACGTTGTAGCCGGCCTGGTTGCGCGAGCCCCAGCGGCCCGCAGTGGAGGCGATGTTGACGATGCGCCCGTAGCCGCGTTCGAGCATCGCCGGCAGCACCGCCTGGGTCATGTGGATGACCCCGAACAGATTGACATCGAGCAGCCGCTGGAAGTCGGCCGGCTCGTGGTCGAGGAAGGAGCGGGCGATGTGGATGCCGGCATTGTTGACCAGCGCATCGATCCGCCCGAAGCGTTCGCGCGCCTGCGCCACCGCCGCCTGGCAGGCCGCGCGGTCGGTGACGTCGAGGGCGACGGTGAGCCGCTGCCCCGGCAGCCCGGCGAGCGCGCGCTCGGCGGCGGCCAGCCGCGATGCGTTGCTGGCCATCAGGCACAGATCGGCCCCCTCGGCGGCCAGCGCCTGGGCGATCGCCAGGCCGATGCCGCGGCTGGCGCCGGTGATCAGCACCGCATGCCCTCCCAGCCTGCCGGCAACCCCCGCCGGCGCGTCGTGCCCGGAGGGCGCGCCCATCTCAGTACCCCGCCTTCTTGTCGACGATGTTGCGCAGCGCCTCGCCGGCGACGAAACGCGCATGGTTGTCGAGGAACACCGACATCGCGTGCTCCAGCCAGCCCTCCACCCGATCGGCGCAGTGCGGCGAGAGCAGCACGTTGTCGAGGCCGTAGAGCGGATGCCCGGCGGGCAGCGGCTCGGTGGTGTAGACATCGAGCGCCGCGCCACGGATGCGACCGGCGCGCAGCGCCGCGACGAGTTCGGCCTCGTCGAGGGTCGGGCCGCGGCCCACGTTGACGAGCACCGCCGTGGGCTTCATCGCGGCAAACTCGGCCGCGCCGATGAGCCCGGATGCGCCCGGCGCGTCGGGAGCGGCCGCAACGACGTAGTCGGCCTGCGCGATGATCTCGCGCCGGTCGGCCTCGCCCACCACCCGCTCGACGTTGGGGTCGTCGCGCGAGAGCTCGGGCCGGCGGCGGCAGGCGAGCACCCGCATGCCGAAGGCATGCGCGAGCGCGGCACTGGCCTGACCGATCTCGCCGTAGCCCACGATGGCCATGGTGCGGCCGGCGAGCTCCTGCATGTAGTACGGATCCCAGACGCCACGGGCCTGGCTGGCTCGCAGCCGGGCGATGTCCTTGGCGAAGTAGAGGCAGCCGGCGATGACGAACTCGGCCAGCGCCCGCTTGTACATGCCGCGGCCGTTGGTGAGCACCGCCGGATGGGCAAGCATGGCCGGAAACAGCACGCTCTCGACACCCGCCGACAGGCAGTGCACCCAGCGCAGATTGGGCGGCGAGCCCGCCATCGCGGCCTCGAGCAGCCGCCCGCGGCCCATGTCGCACAGGATGGCGGTGGCGGTGGCCGCGGCCTGCGCGGCTTCGGCGGGATCGGCGGTGGCCGTCACGCGCGTGCCGGCAGGCAGGCGCGCGAGCAGGGCCAGGTGAGGTTCGCCCGGATTGCCCAGGGCGAGCAGATGGTGCTCGGACATGTCGGAGGTGGGTAGGGAGCGCGAGGGCGGGCGGCCATTGTCGCGCAAGCGCGGGCGGGCCGCACGGTCCGCGAACGAACCCGAGCGCGCCACGGGCACGCCGGCCGGCCCGGACGGTCGTGGGACAATCGGCGCCGTGAATCCGCCGAGCGCACCCGACCGTACCGATCTGGCCGCGAGCCTGCGCCGGATGGGGCTGCTCGACCCCGACGAAACGACCGATCTCGTCGAACTCACCGGCGGGGTGTCGTCGCTGATCGTGCTGGCGCGCACGCGGCGCGGCCCGGTCTGCGTCAAGACCGCGCTGCCGCGGCTGCGCGTGGCCGCCGAGTGGCTCGCGCCGGTCGAGCGCAATGCCGCCGAGGTCGCGTGGCTGAAGCTGGCCGGCGGCATCGTGCCGCGGGCCGTGCCCCGGGTGCTGGGCGAGGATGCCGCGGGCCACGCCTTCGCCATGGACTGGCTCGATCCCGCCACGCACCCGGTCTGGAAGGCCGAACTGCGCGACGGTCGCATCGATCTCGCGATCGCCCGCGACGTGGGCCGCGCCCTGCTGGCCATCCACCGTCACACCGCCCATCGCGCCGACATCGCCGCCGCCTTCGCGCACGACGCGAGCTTTCACGCCCTGCGCCTCGACCCCTATCTGGGCGCGGCGGCCCGGGCCCATCCCGACTGCGCGCCGGCCCTCGAAGGCCTGATCGCCACCACGGCCGGCCACCGGGTCGCGCTGGTTCACGGCGACGTCAGCCCCAAGAACATCCTGTGCGGCCCGAACGGCCCGGTCCTGCTCGATGCCGAGTGCGCGTGGTATGGCGACCCCGCCTTCGATCTCGCCTTCGTGCTCAACCACCTGCTCCTCAAGAGCGTGTGGCGCCCCACGCATGGGCACGCCTATGCGGCCGCGTTCCAGACCCTTGCCGCGAACTACCTCGGCGGTGTCGACTGGGAGCCGCGCGAGGCCCTCGAGGGGCGCGCCGCCCGGCTGCTCGCCGGCCTGCTGCTCGCGCGCATCGATGGCAAGTCGCCGGTCGAGTACCTCGACACCGAGGCGCTGCGGGCGCCGGTGCGCCAGATCGCGCGCCGGCTGCTGCTCGCGCCGCCGGCCGGCCTCGCGCAGTTGCGCGCAGCCTGGGATGCGGCCCTGACCGCCGGACCGCCCGCCGGCCCTGCCCCGGAGATCGCGCCATGACCCAGCCCTCCCACGCTCCCGACACCCGCATTCGCGCGCTGCGCGCCCGGCGCATCTGGGATTCGCGCGGGCGCCCCACCATCGAGGTCGATGTCGAACTCGCCTGCGGCAGCAGCGGTCGCGGCATCGCGCCCGCGGGCGCATCGCGCGGCTCGGGCGAGGCCATCGAACTGCGCGACGGCGGCGCCCGGCTGGGCGGCCTCGACGTCGGCCGCGCCATCGCGGCGGTGCACGGCGAGATCGCCACCTGCCTGGCCGGCCGCGACGCGCTCGATCAGGCGGGCATCGACGCCGCCCTCATCGCACTCGACGGCACCCCGGACAAGTCGCGCCTGGGCGGCAACACGCTGGTGGCCACCAGCCTGGCCGTGCTGCACGCGGCCGCCGCCGCGCGCGGACTGCCGCTGTGGGCCCACCTGGCGGGCGACCGGGCCGTGACCCTGCCCCTGCCCGAGATCCAGATCTTCGGCGGCGGCGCCCACGCCGGCCGGCGCGTCGACATCCAGGACTTCATGGTCATGCCGGTGGGCGCGCGCGATTTCGCCGAGGCGATGACCATGACCGCCGAGGTCTACGCCGCGGCCGGCGCGCTGATGCAGGCGGCGGGCCGCCGTCAGGGCGTGGCCGACGAGGGCGGCCACTGGCCGGTGTTCGCCGCCAACGAGGAGGCGCTGGGCATGCTGGTGCGCGCGATCGAGTCGGCGGGGCTGCGCCCCGGCCCGGACGTCGTGATCTCGCTCGACGTGGCCGCCTCCGAGCTGGGCCGCAACGGGCGCTACCGGCTGGGGCTCGAGGCGCGCGAGCTCGACACCGCGGGCATGATCGAGCTGCTCGGCGGCTGGCTCGCCGCCTATCCCATCGCCTCGATCGAGGACCCGCTCGCCGAGGACGACGACCTCGGCATGGTCGAGTTCACGAGGCGCCACGGCGCACGCGTGCAGATCATCGGCGACGACTATCTCGTGACGCGCGCCGCGCGCATCGACGCGGCCGCCGCGCGTGGCGCCTGCAACTGCGCACTCATCAAACCCAATCAGGCCGGCACCGTCTCCGAGACCCTGGCCGCGCTGCGGGCCGCGCAGCGCGCCGGCTGGAGCGCCGTGATCTCGGCGCGCTCGGGCGAAACCGAGGATGTCGCGATCGCCCACCTCGCGGTCGGCTGGGCGGCCGGCCAGCTGAAGGTGGGCTCGTTCGCCCGCGCCGAGCGCACGGCCAAATGGAACGAGTGCCTGCGCATCGAGGAAACCCTCGGCGCGCGGGCGCGCTACGCGGGGCGCGCCGCCCTCGCCGGGCAGGCCGCCCGCGAACCGGCGTCGCCGTCGCACGAACCCGTCACATCACGCTGAGGAGACCGACCCCATGCACGCCACGATGCAGGACGTTCCGCTTTCCCTGAACCACTTTCTCGAGCGCGCCGGCACGCTCTTTCCCACCCGCGAGATCGTCTCGCGACTGCCCGACAAGAGCTACGTGCGGCACACCTACGCCGACTTCTACCGGCGCTCGCGGGCGCTGGCCGCGGCGCTGCTCGCCGCCGGCCTGCGCAAGGGCGATCGCGTGGCCACGCTGTGCTGGAACCACCACGCTCACCTCGAGGCCTACTTCGGCATCCCGGCCGCCGGCGGCGTGATGCACACGCTCAACCTGCGCCTGTCGCCCGACGAGATCGGCTGGATCGCCCACCATGCCGACGACCGCATCCTCATCGTCGACGACATCCTGCTGCCGCTGTACCGCCAGTTCGCGCACCTGCACCGATTCGAGCGCGTGATCGTGTTCCCGTTCTCGGGCGCGCCGGTGGCCGTGCAGGCGGGCGATCCGCACGCCGGCGAGCCCGCGGTCGACGACTACGAGCGGCTGCTCGCGGCAGCGCCCGCCGGCTTCGACTACGTGCCCCACGCCGAGACCGACCCCATCTCGATGTGCTACACCTCGGGCACCACCGGCCGGCCCAAGGGCGTGGTGTACTCGCACCGCTCCACGGTGCTGCACTCCCTGGTGGCCTCGCTCAACGACTACGCGGCCATGACCGACGCCGACGTGGTCTTTCCGGTCACGCCGATGTTTCACGCCAATTCCTGGGGCGTGCCCTACATGGCCGTGATGGTCGGCGCCAGCCTGGTGTTCCCGGGCCCGCACCTGCATGCCGACGACCTGCTCGACCAGATGCAGCTTTATCCGCCCACGCTGTCGCTGGGCGTGCCCACGATCTGGCTCACCATCGTCCAGAACCTCGAAGCCCAGCCTGGCCGCTGGAAGATGCCGGCGGGCATGCGCAGCCTGGTCGGCGGGTCGGCGGTGCCCGAGTCGCTCATCCGCGCCTACGCCGCCCACGGCGTGCGCATCAAGCAGGCGTGGGGCATGACCGAGACCTCGCCGGTGGCCACCATGGCCTACCTGAAGGCCGAGCTCGCCGGCGCGAGCGACGACGAGTCGTTCCGCCGCAAGGCGCTGCAGGGCGTGCCGGTGCCGCTGGTGTCGCTGCGCATCGTCGGCGAGGACGGCAAGCCCGGCCCCTGGGACGGCAAGGCGGTGGGCGAGCTGCAGGTGAGCGGCCCGTACATCACGGGCAGCTACCACAACGTGCCGCGCGACCCCGAGAAGTTCACCGACGATGGCTGGCTGCGCACCGGCGACGTCGCCTCGGTCGACGAATACGGCTACGTGCGCCTGTCCGATCGCACCAAGGACCTGATCAAATCGGGCGGCGAGTGGATCAGTTCGGTCGATCTCGAAAACGCCATCATGGCCCACCCCGCGGTGGCCGAGGCCGCGGTGATCGCGGTGCCGCATCCGAAGTGGGACGAGCGCCCGCTCGCCTGCGTGGTGCTGCGCCCGGGCCAGGCGCTCGAGCCGGCGGCGCTGCGCGAGTTCCTCGCCGGGCGCTTCGCGCGCTGGCAGCTGCCCGACGCCATCGAGTTCATCGACGCGATCCCGCGCACCTCCACCGGCAAGTTCTTCAAGGCAAAGCTGCGCGAACGCTACGCGGGCTGGCAGTGGCCGGCCTGAGGGCCGGCGGCGCGTCTCGGAATCGTCCCCGGCGGCGGCGCCGCGCGCCGGCCGGAGCGCGCTCATTCCGGCAGCGCACGGAGCACACCGGGCGGGGCCCGGCGCGGCGGTATAGTCGCTGATCGCCGCGCTTGCGAGCCGGTCCCGCTGCAGGAGTCATGCCATGGCCTACGCGAACGGGCGTCTGATCCACGACGCCGACAGTCACCTGATGGAACTCGCCGACTGCCTCGACCCCTGGTTCGAGCAGCGGCTGCTGCCGCGCTTTCACGCGCTGCCCGCCTACCGCGAGCGCACGGGCAATCCGCGGCCCGGGCAGTCGGCCCGCGAGCACGCCGACCCGGCATTTCGCGCTGGCGTCGAGGCCAACCTGCTGCTGCGCAAGAACTACGAGGCGCACGGCGCCTTCCTGCCGGCCGACCGGCCGCACGCGCTCGATCTGCTGGGCTTTGCCAGCCAGCTGGTGTTCACCACCTTCTGCCTGGGCAACTTCGGCCTCGACCAGGGCGACGACCTCGAGCTGTGCTATGCGGCCGCGAGCGCCCACAACCGCATGATCACCGACTTCTGCGCCACCGACCGGCGGCTGCTCGCGGTGGCCTACGTGCCGATGGAGGACTTCGAGCGCACGCTGGCGTGCGCGCGCGAGGCGATCGCGCTCGGCGCCAAGGCCCTGATGATCCCCTCGCTGTGCCCGCGCCGGCACTCGCCCAGCCACATCGGTTTCGAGCCCCTGTGGGCGCTCGCCCAGGAGGCCGGCCTGCCGATCGTGCTGCACGTGGGCGGCGAAGAGAAGATGAACCCGGTCTACAAGGTCAACGGCCTGCCGCCGGTTCCCGATTTCCACGGTGGCGACGACAACTTCACCTCGGTCAGCTACATGCCGATCCCCAATGCGGCGATGCAGACGCTGGCCACGCTGATCTTCGACGGCGTGTTCGACCGCTACCCGAAGCTGAAGTGGGGCGCGATCGAACTCGGCGCCTCGTGGCTGCCCGGCTGGATGCGCGCGATCGACTCCGCGGCGCACGCCTTCGTCAAGAACGAGGAGCGGCTGCGCAAGCTCTCCGACAAGCCCTCGCAGATCGTGCGCCGCCAGCTGCGCGTGGCGCCCTACCCCCACGAGGACGCCGGCTGGATCATCGCCAACAGCAGCGAGGAGATGTGCATGTTCTCGTCCGACTATCCGCACATCGAGGGCGGCCGCGCGCCCCTCAAGCGCTTCGAGGAGTCGCTGGGCAGCGTCGGGGCGCTCGCGCGCCGGCGCTTCTACAGCGACAACTTCATCGACCTGATGGGCGCCGGGCTTGCGCCCGAGCTGCGCCACCCGGCCCATCTGCAGGCCGCCTGAAGACCGCTTCGAGCGCGCCATGTTCGACACCCCGATCACCCTCGCCGGACCGCTGCGCGAGCCCCGGCAGATGCTCGCGCATCAGGAGTACGGCGGGCACGCGTCCATCCACGACGACGCGATGGCCGAGAAGCTGGGCTTTCGCGCCGGCCCCATCGAGGGCCCGACCCACTTCAGCCTGTTCGATCCGCTGCTTGCCCGCCTCTGGGGTCAGGCCTGGTTCGAGCGCGGCTGCCTCTCGGCGCACTTCCTGAACATGGTCGTCGAGGGCGAGCAGGTGCGCGCGATCGTCGACATGCCGGCTGCCGGCGCGCGCGGCACCACGGTGCGCGCCCAAAAGGCCGACGGGACCCCGGTGCTCGAGGCCAGCGCCAGCATCGGCCCCGACCACGGCCCCACGCTGCTCGAGCAGCGCATGGCGGCGCTGCGCCCGCCCGGCCCGCTGGTCATCCTCGAGGGGGTGCGCGTGGGCATGCGTGGCGCGCGCGACGAGCGCGTGCGCATGGACGCCACGCAGCACATGGGTGCGCTCTATCCGTTTTCGCTCGCCGACAAGCTCGCGGCCATCACCGAGCGCACGCCCTGGTACGCCGACGCATCGGCCTCGCCCTGGGGCCGACCCATCATCCCCATCGAGATGATCAGCGTGCTG
>Ga0315904_10010939_pt1 | contig 11652 bp, 9 predicted proteins | sample LakEriMetagenome_6_FD_203529 | JGI IMG/M metagenome (GOLD analysis project Ga0315904, IMG submission 203529) | Freshwater fungal communities from buoy surface, Lake Erie, Ohio, United States - Buoy 12 MA120 | ecosystem: Environmental > Aquatic > Freshwater > Lake | place: USA: Lake Erie, Ohio...
ACCCGACGCCCAACCTGTTGATGGTCGAATCCTCGGCCCAGGCCAGCCAGGTGATTAGCGAGATTGATAAGCTCGCGGAGCATTGCGACGACCACGTCAAGGTGCTGGTCATCGGCGCGGTCAACGATATCTGGCTTTATCGTCAACTGGTGGCGCGCGGCGTCTCCGAATACCTTGTTCCGCCGTTCCATCCCCTGAGCATCATCCGCTCGATCTCGGCCCTGTTCACAGATCCGGACGCGCCGTTCCTCGGCAAACAGATCTCCGTGGTCGGCGCCAAGGGCGGAGTAGGGGCCTCGACGATCGCGCACAACCTCGCTTGGGCGCTTGCTGAAAACACCCACGTCAACACGACACTTGTTGATCTGGACCTGTCATTCGGCACAACCGCCCTCGATTTCAACCAGGACACGGCGCAGACCATCGCGGACGCGCTGCTGTCCCCGGAGCGCACTGACAACGCCGTCATCGAGCGCCTGCTTGCCCGCGCCACGGAACGCCTGTCGCTGTTCACGGCGCCGGCCAACATCAACCAGATCATCGACATTCCGGACGAGTCCTACGCGATGGTCATCGACAGAGTGCGCCGCAATGTGCCGTATATGGTGCTCGACCTGCCGCATGCCTGGAGCCACTGGGTCCGCAACACACTGATCGCGTCGGACGAGGTGATCATCGTGTGTCAGCCAGACCTCGCCTCGCTGCGCAACGGCAAGAACATGATCGACCAGCTCAAGGGTCACCGCGTCAACGACCATGCGCCGCGCCTTGTCCTTAACATGTGCGGCGTGCCGAAACGCCCGGAGATCCCGATTAAGGATTTTGCCGCAGCGATCGGTGTTGAGCCGGACATCATCGTGCCATTCGAACCTGAAGTTTTCGGCATGGCAGCCAACAACGGCCAGATGATTTCCGAAACGTCGCCGGCGGCAAAGTCCTCGATTGCAATCGACCAGCTTGCCTGCCTGCTGACCGGCCGGGCGATCCAGGTTGAAGAAAAATCTTTCATCAAGAAACTTCTGGGCAAGTAAGCCGGGTTCGACTGGACAGGTAGGAATATGGCTTTCGGAAAACGCTCTGGCGCAACAGATCCCACGCTTCCCGGCGCGGCGCCTGCTGCCGCGTCGGCGACTAAGCCTGCGGCGCCGAAACCCGCGCCGTCCCCCTCCGCTTCGGCGCAGCCCAAACCCGCAAGCGCCGTCCCCGGCGCGGCTCCCGCGCCCGCCGTCAAGCTGAAGACACCGGAGATCAAGCCGGAGCCGATCCGCAAGGTCAACCAGCACTCCGAACAGTATTATTCGACCAAGACCACGATCTTCAACGCGCTGATCGACACGATCGACCTCTCCCAGCTCGCGCAGCTGGATACGGAAAGCGCGCGCGAGGAAATTCGCGACATCGTCGTCGAGATCATCAGTATCAAGAACGTCGTGATGTCGATCTCGGAGCAGGAATACCTGCTAGATGACATCTGTAACGACGTGCTCGGATACGGTCCGCTCGAGCCGCTGCTGGCGCGTGACGACATTGCCGATATCATGGTCAACGGCGCCGACACGACCTATATCGAGGTCAACGGCAAGATCGAACGCACCAATATCCGCTTCCGCGACAACGCGCAGCTGATGAACATCTGCCAGCGCATCGTGTCCCAGGTTGGCCGCCGCGTCGATGAAAGCTCACCGATCTGCGACGCGCGCCTGCTGGACGGTTCTCGCGTCAACGTCATCGCTCCGCCGCTTGCTATCGACGGACCCACGCTGACCATTCGTAAGTTCAAGAAGGACAAGCTGAAGCTGCACGACCTCGTGAGGTTCGGCTCGATCAGCGAAGCCGGCGCCGAAGTGCTGCGCATCATCGGGCATAGCCGCTGCAACGTCCTGATCTCTGGTGGTACCGGTTCGGGCAAGACGACCCTTCTCAACTGTCTCACCGGTTTCATAGAGCCCGGTGAGCGTGTCATCACCTGCGAAGACTCTGCCGAACTTCAGCTTCAGCAGCCGCACGTCGTGCGTCTGGAAACCCGCCCGCCCAACATCGAAGGCTCCGGCGAGATCACGATGCGCGATCTCGTCAAGAACTGTCTGCGTATGCGCCCGGAACGCATCATCGTGGGCGAGGTTCGCGGACCGGAAGCGTTTGACCTTCTGCAGGCCATGAACACTGGCCACGATGGCTCGATGGGCACGCTGCACGCCAACTCAGCCCGCGAGGCGCTGAGCCGGGTAGAATCCATGATCACGATGGGCGGCTTTGCATTGCCGGCAAAAACCATCCGCGAAATGATCGTCGGCTCGATTGACGTGGTCGTGCAGGCCTCGCGCCTGCGTGATGGCTCGCGCCGTATCATGGGCATCACGGAAGTGCTCGGTCTCGAGGGCGATACCATCGTCTTGCAAGATATTCTCAAGTACGAGATCGAGGGTGAGGACGATGACGGCCGGATCATCGGACGCCACCGCGGCATGGGGATCGGCCGTCCGCGCTTCTGGGAGCGCGCCGCTTACTACAACATGGAGCGTGAACTGGCTGACGCGCTCGACTCGTTGAACAACGCCTGATGAGCAGCACACTGATCATCGCGCTCGTGGCCATTCTCGCCTTCGCGGCGATCGCCGGCATTGGCTTCACGTTCACCTCCGGCCAGGGTGACGCCGCAAAGAAGCGTGCGCGCGAGATCGGGGCAGGGCGCGCGCCGCAGATTTCCAAGGCGGCCAGCAAGGCGACCGACGACACGGTCAAGCGCCGCGCCAAGACCCAGGAGATGCTCGATAACCTGCGAAAGCAGGACAAGGCGCGCAAGAAATCGGCATCCCAGGATATCGGTTCAAAGCTGACCCAGGCAGGCCTCGAACTGCCGGTCACCGCGTTCTGGATCATCTCGGCCATCACAGGGGTCGTCTGCGCCGGCGCCGTCTGGATGTCCGGTGCTGACGGCCTCGTCATCAGCGGCATCAGCTTGAAAAGCCGGCCGGTGCTCTGCGGCGCGGCCTTCTTTGCGGGTACGTTGGGTCTGCCGAACTTTGTGCTGAACACGATGATCAAGGGCCGCCACAGGAAGATGATCAACCAGTTTGCAGACGCGCTGGATGTCATCGTGCGCGGCGTCAAAACCGGCCTGCCTCTCAACGAGTGTATTCGTATCATTGCGAAGGAAAGCCCGGAGCCGTTGCGCAAGGAATTCCTCACTTTCGCAGACAATCTCTCGATGGGTTCCGGACTCGAGCGCGCCCTTGCCCAACTTTACAAACGCATGCCGCTTCAGGAAGTGAACTTCTTCGCCATCGTGCTCATGATCCAGTCGAAAGCGGGCGGAAACCTCTCCGAGGCGCTCGGAAACCTCTCCACGGTCATCCGCTCACGGAAGATGATGCGTGAAAGGTCAGTGCCCTGTCTTCGGAGGCCAAAGCGTCCGGCATGATCATAGGCTCCCTGCCGTTTGCGGTGGGAACGATGGTGTTCGTGACGACGCCCGACTACATCATGGAACTCTTCCTGACAGAAACCGGACACGTCATCCTTGTCTTGGCCACGGTCATGATGGGCCTTGGCATCACCGTGATGCGCAACATGATCAACTTCGACATGTAGGGGCAGGCAGCAATGTACGAATTCATTCTGTCCTTCTCCAATCCCGAAACGCTGGCGGCCTACCTCGTTGCGGCCGCCGTGTTCGGCACACTGATGTCCGTTTTCCTGCCCTACCTGCAGGGCAACAAGCTTGAAACCCGCCTGAAGGCCGTCGCCAGCCAGCGCGAACGCCTGCGCAAGCAGAGCCGCGCCGCGCTGGAGAAGAAGGGGCTGCGTCGCAAGGACGATTCCGTTGTCGGCAACATTTCGTTGAAACTGAACCTCGCCAAGGCTCTGGAAGATCCGAACGTCGTCAAGCTGATGAACCAGGCGGGGATGCGCGGCCCCGGGCCGATCTCGGCGTTCTACTTCGCACGTATGGTGTTGCCGTTCGTTGGCGCGATCTGCGCGTTCATCTACATCTTCTACGTCAATGACCACGGCCTCAACACGGTCATGAAGTACGGCTCGCTGGCCTTCGGCGCCGCCATCGGCTTCTATGCGCCCAACATCTACATCTCCAACATCGCCCAGAAACGCCAGAAGTCGCTTATGCGGGCCTTTCCGGACTCGCTCGACATGCTGCTGATCTGCGTCGAGGCCGGCATGTCGATCGAGATGGGCTTCAACAAGGTCAGCCAGGAGATCGGCTCCGCGTCGCCGGAACTCGCCGAAGAGTTCGGCATCACGGTGTCGGAACTTTCCTATCTTCCGGACCGCCGGCAGGCCTACGAAAACCTCGCGATCCGTACCGGCCATGAAGGCGTGAAAGCCGTCTGCATGGCGCTCGGACAGGCCGAGCGTTACGGCACGCCGCTCGGCGACGCGCTGCGCCTGATGGCCCGGGAAAACCGTGAGATGCGGATGTCAGAAGCCGAGAAGAAGGCGGCGGCGCTGCCCGCCAAGCTGACGGTTCCGATGATCCTGTTCTTCCTGCCGGTTCTCTTCCTCGTCGTGCTCGGCCCGGCCTACATCAAGTACGAAAAGATGCAGCGCGAGAATGAAGTCGCGCCTGAGGTTGCCTCGGCGACCTGACACCCCACGCGCATTCGGCAAGCCGGCAGGGCTTTCCCCGCGCGGACGCTGCCGCTAGACCCGGCGCATGAATCTCATGCCCCTTGCTACGGTCACCCTTGCCCGCTTCGGTCTCCAGATCGGCGCAGAGGGCGCGCTCGTCTGCCGCACGCCGCTCACCGGCGATGTCCTCACCCGTTTGCCCGTCCACTCGCCGGAGGCTGTCGAAGCCGCGCTCGCTGCTGCCGCAACGGCCTTCACCCAATGGCGCGACGTGCCGGCGCCTAGACGCGGCGAACTTGTCCGGCTGCTCGGCGAGGAACTACGCAGCGCCAAGGATGATCTCGCAACCCTCGTGACGCTCGAGGCGGGCAAGATCCCGGCGGAAGCTATGGGCGAAGTGCAGGAGATGATCGATATCTGCGATTTCGCCGTCGGTCTCTCCCGCCAGCTGCACGGGCTGACGATTGCCTCCGAACGCCCGGGCCACCGGATGATGGAAACCTGGCACCCGGCCGGCGTCACGGCCATCATCACGGCCTTCAATTTTCCGGTCGCGGTCTGGGCGTGGAACGCGGCATTGGGGCTGATCTGCGGCAACCCGGTGATCTGGAAGCCGTCCGAGAAAACGCCGCTCACGGCGCTTGCGGTCATGGCAGTCTTCGTGCGCGCGCTGCGCCGGTTTGGCGATGCGCCGGAAGGCCTCGCGGCCTGCCTGATCGGCGGACCGGAGACCGGTGCGGCGCTTGCCGCCGATCCCCGCGTCGCCGTCCTCTCCGCCACCGGTTCGACACGGATGGGCCGCGCGGTGGCGCCCGTCATTGCGGCGCGCTTCGGCAAGACGATCCTGGAACTCGGTGGCAACAATGCCGCCATCGTCTGTCCGTCTGCGGATCTTGACCTGGCGGTGCGCGCCATTGCCTTTTCCGCACTCGGCACCGCCGGCCAGCGCTGCACCACGATGCGCCGCCTGTTCGTGCATGCCTCCATCGCGGAAGCGCTGATCCCGCGGCTGAAAGCCGCCTGGGCCTCGGCGAAGGTCTGCAACCCGATGTCACCCGGCGCGCTGGTCGGCCCGTTGATCGATGCCGCGGCCGGGGAGGCGATGACGGCCGCACTCGCCGAAGCGAAAGCGGCAGGCGGCGACGTCTTCGGCGGCGAGCCGGTTGATACCGGCGGCGGCACCTACCGGCGCCCCGCGCTTGTTGTCATGCCGGCGCAGACCGGCCCGGTCCTGCGCGAAACCTTCGCGCCGATCCTCTACGTGATGCGCTACATGGACCTCGGCGAGGCGATCGCCCTCAACAACGCCGTCTCCGCCGGCCTGTCCTCATCGATCTTCACGACAGACCTGCGCGAAGCCGAGCGTTTCCTCGCCGCGTCGGGATCGGATTGCGGAATTGCCAACGTCAACATCGGCACATCCGGCGCCGAGATCGGCGGTGCGTTCGGCGGCGAGAAGGAGACCGGCGGCGGGCGCGAGTCCGGCTCGGATGCCTGGAAGAGCTACATGCGCCGGGCCACCAACACGATCAATTATTCGAGCGCGCTGCCGCTCGCCCAGGGCATCCGCTTCGATACCTAATTGCGAAGGCGCAGCGTCCGCTTGGGGGCTTCAGTTCCGGCCGTGTCTTCTACGCTGGTCACCGGCGCAGCGATCGGCGTGTCAGCCGTGGTCGCTGCTTCGGCGACGCGCACCGGCGCAGGCTTCTCCGCCAGCGCGTCCCAGCTCCGCGCCGGCTGTATCAGCCCCTGCAGCAGCGCGATATTCTGGTCGACAACCTGTTCGGGTGCTGCGGCGCCGCTTACGGTTTTCATGTCCTCGAACCTGCCTTGCAGGCCAAGCACCAGCGCCAGGTTCTCGGTCACGCGGGCGCCGGCATCGGCGTTCGCTGCCGCCAGGCGCAGCTTCGCTTCAGCGCCCGGCAGGTCGCCGGTCAGCACCAGCGACAGGCCGTAATTGGTCAAGGTGGTTGTCCTGAGAGGCTCGATTTCCAGCGCTCTCTGATAGACCGTCTGCGCAAGCTTGTGCTGGCCTTCGCGGTCGAACGTGGTGCCGAGCGCGGCCCAGGTCTCGGCGCGTTCAGGCGCAACTTCGGCCGCGCGGCGGAACACCTGGCCGGCGGTCGCCACATCGCCAAGCGCCATCTGGATGCGGCCGAGCAGCATCAGCGCGTCTGCGCTTTCAGGGTGCACGATCAACGCGCGCGACAGCACGTCCAGGGCGCGTTCATGGCTGCCGATTTCGCGCAGCGCGCGGGCAAATTCCAGGCTGACCGTCAGGTTTTCGCCGTCCTTCAGGTTTTCCTTGGCCCAGAAATTGGCGCGCGTCAGCGGGTCGGCGCGGTTGGCCGCCGCGCGCTCCTCGGGGGAGGCCGGCTTCATGGCGTCCTGCATGGCCAGCGCCGCCTCGTCTTTCGGCGCCGAGGCGCACGAGGTGGTGGACGCAGCGAGCGCAAAGGCAAGCAAAGCCAGAGACGTTTTGGCACTGGACATCATCAGGCTCCGTGTATGTATCGGCAGCATAAACCCGGATATTGAACCGCCGGGGTCAAAGTTCGGTTAACGCCGCCGCGCGCGGCCTTAACCCTGAAACCCTTCAGGAACGCGCCATGCACAAGAGCTTCATCGCCAAGCCGAAACACGCGGCCCGAATTTACCTCTACACCGCCCAGAGCTTCACGGCGCTGACGGCCGATCCGTTCCCCGGCGCGCGCGCGATTGCCGCCGCGCAAGGCTTCAAGGGCGGAGCGGGGCAGGCCGTGCTGGTTCCCGGCGAAACCGGCGCGGTACAATTCGTGCTCTTTGGTCTGGGAAACGGCAAGGACGCGATCGCGGTGGCAGCCCTGTCCGGCCGGCTGCCGGAAGGCGACTACGAGATCGCGGAAGACAGCGGCCAGCCCTTTGCCCACATCGCTGCCGCCTGGGCGGACGGGGCGTACCGTTTCGAGCGCTACAAGTCCGAGAAGACCAATCCGCCCCGTCTCAATGTGCCCGGCGGCAAGGAAGGCGAGCGCCTGTCGCGAGAGGCTGAGGCCGCCGCCCATCTGCGAGACATGGTCAACACGCCGGCCGCGGACATGACACCTGCCGGCCTGGAAGCGGAGATGGCCGCGCTGGCGGAACGCTTCGGCGCCAGGCTCACCGCCATCGTTGGCGACGCGCTGCTCGCTGCGAACTATCCGATGGTTCACGCCGTGGGCCGCGCCGCCACCGAAGCGCCGCGCTTCCTCGAACTGGAATGGGGCAAACCCGGTGACCCGAAAGTTGCCCTTGTCGGCAAGGGCATCACGTTCGATTCCGGCGGCCTGAACATCAAGGGCGGCGATGGCATGCGCATCATGAAGAAGGACATGGGCGGCGCCGCGCACGCCATCGCGCTCGCCGAACTCGTCATGGGCGCCGGTCTGCCGGTGCACCTGAAGCTTTACGTCTCGGCCGCCGAGAACGCCATAGCCGGCAATTCTTTCCGGCCGGGTGATATCCTCTCCAGCCGTAAGGGCCTGACAGTCGAGATCGACAATACCGACGCCGAAGGCCGCCTCGTTCTCGGCGATGCGCTCGCGCGCGCCAGTGAAGACGACCCGGACCTGCTGCTCGATTTCGCAACTCTCACCGGCGCGGCCCGCGTCGCGCTCGGCGCCGACCTTGCGCCGCTCTACACTGACGACGACCAACTCGCCGCCGACATCCTCGCCGCGTCGGCCCGCACCGGCGATCCGGTCTGGCGCATGCCGCTCTGGGATCCCTACCTGGCGGAGCTAAAGAGCCCGGTCGCCGATCTCGTGAACTCGGGCGGCAGCTTCGCCGGCTCGATCACGGCGGCGGTGTTCCTCAAGCAATTCGTCAGTGCCAGGAGCTGGGCCCATTTCGATATCTGGGCCTGGCGCAAATCGAAATACGGGCGCCCGGACGGCGGCGCGCCTTGCAGCCTCCGGGCTGTCTGGTCGATGCTGGAAGCCCGGTACGGCGCCTGATGCAGGGCGTTACTGCGGGATGCCGTCCTGCTCGGCGACACGAATCGCCTCGCGCACGCGCCCGCGTACCAGCAGCGTGTCGATGTTCTTCGGATCGGCCGCCATCGCCGATTCCACGTCACGCATCGCAAGGTCATAGCTCTTCTTGTTGAGATAGACCTCCGCGCGCAGCTGGTGCGCCGGGCCAAAGCCGGGCGAATTGGCGAGCGCAAGGTCGAGATCCGACAGTGCCTTGTCCCATTCCTCGGTCAGGATGTAGGCGCTTGCCCGGTCGAGCAGTAAATCGATCGTTCCAGGCGCCATCGTCAGGGCGTCAGAAAAAGACACGACGGCGACTTCCGGCGCCCCGGCCATGATCCAGGCCTGACCGGCCTGCGACAGGTAGATCGCCCGTTGCTCCATCGAGCCGCCATCCGTGGAGGTCGCCAGCGACTCCAGCCGCTCGGCGCCCGTCTCGTAATCGCCAAGCGCAATCAGAGCCAGCGCCTTGCACTGGCGCGCGCCCGGCCGGTTGCCTTCATAGCTCCAGGCCAGACCGTCCTCGTAGGCGTTCTCGGGATCGGTCTCGATCTTGGCGACACAGGCCTCAAGCCGGGCCTCTTCGGCCTTGGCAAGCTCTGCCCCCGCCGACTGCATCATCAGAACGGTTCCGGCGACGAAGGCTATCAGGGACATGGGCAGGTGGCTCCGAACCGTTTATTCAGCGCGGTTTAGGCAACGGCGCTATGGTATTGGCAAATGACTTCCCCGCAATCTCTGCTTTTTGTTTTCGGGCTTGGCTATAGCGCCCTGCAGCTTTCCGCGCAGCTGCGGCCGGCGGGCTGGCAGGTCGCCGGAACCGTCAGAACAGCTGCAAAGGCGGCGGATCTGAGGGCCCGGGGTATCGAGGCGGCGGTCTGGACCGGGGAGGGGCCCGTCGATGTGCCGGCGGGCGCGCACTGGCTGATCACACTGCCGCCCGGCCGGCAAGGTTGCCCCGCTGCACTGGCGGCCGGCCACCAGGCCGACGGTGCCCGGTCCATAACCTATCTGTCAACGACGGGGGTCTATGGAGACCTGCAGGGTGGCTGGGCGTTCGAGTGGAGCCCGGTCGCGCCCTCTTCGCCGCGCGCGGCCGCCCGGGTGCTGGCGGAAACCCAGTGGCAGGCAGCCAGCGACGGCCGCGCCCGGCTTGTCCGCCTGCCGGGCATCTACGGTCCGGGCCGCTCGCCCTTCGACCGGCTTCGCGACGGCACCGCCCAGCGTATCATCAAGCCGGGTCAGGTCTTCTCCCGCGTGCATGTAGATGACATCGCCAGCGGACTTGCCGCGCTGGTCCAGCGACCGGGTGCATCCGGCGTCTTCCATCTGTGCGACGATCTTTCGGCGCCGCCGCAGGACGTGACCGCCTTTGCCGCAGAGCTTCTGGGCATGGCGCCACCACCGGACGTTCCCTACGAAGACGCACAGCTCAGTGAGATGGCGGCGAGCTTCTACGCCGAATGCAAGCGCGTCGCGAACGCCCGCGCCAAAGCCGCGCTCGGCTGGCGGCCCGCCTATCCGGCTTACCGCGAAGGCCTGCGCGCAATTCTCGCCGCGGAGAGCGCTGCTACTTCCTGAATATTCTTGCTTGCGCCAGATTCGCGCCCCTATGGCGCCGCCCTGATCGGGTGTATGAGTCTGCAGACACCCGGGAGGAGTTTCATCGATGTCAGTCAAGGTCCGGGGCCGTTGGACGGTCCTAGGTGCGCTCGCCTCTGCAGCAATGCTTGTTCTGGCCGCCTGCGGCGGCTCGCAGACGGCGCAAGGACCCGGCGAGGACAGCGATGCCCAGGTGCTGGTCGAACGCTCACCGGCCGACGAAGCCGCCGCACGTAAACGCGACGAAGCGCGCCAGCGCGCCCGCGAAGCAGCCGAGACCGAGTTCTCCTATTTCCGCTACCGCATCGACACTTCCACCGAACAACCGCTCGCCTGCCTTGTCTTCTCTGCCGCGCTTGATCCGAAAACGGACTATTCTCCCTACGTCGAGTTCCGTCCGGCCTTCCGGGCCGCGCTGACCGTCGAAGGCCGCGAGCTGTGCGTCGGCGGCCTCAGCTTCGGCACCACCCGCACCGCGACGATCCTCGCCGGTCTTCCCGCCGCCGACGGCCGCACGCTGAAACGCGCCGAAACCGTTCCAATCGACTTTGCCGACCGCCCGCCTTTCGTCGGTTTCAAGGGTACCGGCGTGATCCTGCCGCGCGAGAATGCCGACGGGCTGCCGATCGAGACCGTCAACGTCGATCAGGTCCGTGTCACCGTCAGGCGCATCAATGACCGCGCGCTCGTCTTCAAGAACATCAACGCAGGTACCACGACCGGGCAGGGCCAGTGGTCCTGGCTCTGGGGTCCGGATTCGCCGGATGATGTCGGCGAAGAACTTTTCACCGGCACCATGGACATCGCCAACTCGGCCAACGCGCCGGTGGTCACCGTATTCCCGCTTCAGGATGTCGTCGGGCCGATGAAGCCCGGCGCCTATTTCGTCAGCGTCACCGACGCCGCCGAACTGAACGACGCCGAAGGCCCTGCCGCCTCGTCCGGCCGCTGGATTCTCCTCACCGATCTCGCTCTCACCGCCTACCGCGGTGAGAGCGGCCTCGATATCACGCTGCGCTCGCTGAAGGATGGCAAGACCGTCCGCAACGCGACCGTCCAGCTGCTTGCTTCCAACAATGCCGTCCTCGCCGAAGCCAAACCGAATGAACAGGGCCGCGTTACGTTTGATGCTCCGCTGATGAACGGCCAGGGCAACATGGCGCCCCGCCTCGTGCTGGCGACCGCCGCGAACGGCGAACTTGCTGCGCTGGACCTTGCCCGCGCGCCGGTTGATCTCTCCGAACAGGAAGTCGGCGGACGGCGCACGCCCGGCCCCGTGGATGCCTTTGTTTATACTGATCGCGGCATCTACCGCCCCGGCGAAAGCGTAGAGTTGACCGCCATGCTGCGCGACCGTGCCGGCCGTCAGGTCACCGGCCGCAATGGCCACCTCGTGATCTACCGGCCGAACGGCCTGATCGCCTCGAAAGTCCGGTTCACGGATCCGAAACCCGGCGCCGTACTGTCGACC
>Ga0315904_10010941_pt1 | contig 11650 bp, 10 predicted proteins | sample LakEriMetagenome_6_FD_203529 | JGI IMG/M metagenome (GOLD analysis project Ga0315904, IMG submission 203529) | Freshwater fungal communities from buoy surface, Lake Erie, Ohio, United States - Buoy 12 MA120 | ecosystem: Environmental > Aquatic > Freshwater > Lake | place: USA: Lake Erie, Ohio...
CCTCGATGGTAAATTGGGCGTAGTAAACGGTTCTAACACCGACAACAACACCACCACCTCTGGAAACAGCGATGGTTGTGCAGTTCTCGCTGCGTTGAACGTGACCGCCCCTGGTGGCAACGCAAACTGGAGCAATAATTTCCAGTACAGCAGCAATTCTGAAAACAACACTTCACAAAGCGTAAATGCAAACACCACTCCCGTCCCGGTTTTGGGTGGCACGGGCAATGGCCAAGGCAGTGCTTATACATTAATTTATAATTCTTGGGGCAATTGGGCTCCTAAGTTTGCCGATGATAAGCTGTTGCTTGCCTTTAACACGTTGCTTCTAACTTCGGGTGGAAGTGGAACGTCTACAGTCACTGACCCTACCTTAGGTTCGGTAACAGTTAACTCAAATTACACCTCGTATGGGGCAGGTGCCTATGCCAAGTATCAGTTTAACGACTGGTTCTCTCTTGCAAGTCGTGGCGAATTCTTAGGACTCGCTGCACAAGGTCAGACAACGAATCTGTGGGAATATACCCTCACGGCAGGATTCAATGTAATTGATAACTTGCTCATTCGTGCTGAGTATCGGCTCGATTGGGGTAATGATTCAGTTAACAATGTTCAGACTCAAGGCAGCACAACACGGGCAGCTGCGAATTTGAATACAAGCTCTGGTCCTGCTCACTATGCCGGCGCGGAAGTGGTCTACAGCTTCTAAAGAATATTTAGAGCACAGTTAGTTTAATAAAACCCCTCGGAGCCAGTGATTGGGCTCCGGGGGGTTTTTGTTTTGATGTAGGGCGACCTTTCCTGCTCGCCGGGGACAAGGCGGGGCAGGATGCCCGCTCTACATCAAATTGCGCTAGTAGCTGACGTCTGTTCTCGAGTTGGGCGGCTAAAGAAAATCAAACAAGTGGCTAAAAATTACCAAAAAATGGTACTTTTGGTTACTAATCGGATTGTTTGATGATGCAAAAGACTGCCTTTCAATTAGATGCAGAATATTGGACAATTCAAAATAGTTGGCATAGATAGTGCTATATAAGTAATGGCCCAGTTCACGATCCAGTATTGGACTAGGCCGAAAGCGATAAAGAATCTTGAGGATTTTTTGAGTTTTCTATAAACATACTGGGACAAATTGGGGCTAGGTTTTGGCAAAAACCACGGCTTAGTCTCAGTTAGAACACAAACACAAACAGGAGATACAAAATAAAATGATCAAGAATATAACAGCGATTCTTGGCGTGCTTGCAGCCGTAGCCAGCTTGTCCCTCGCGGACAGTGCTCCGGAAGCTTCCGCTCAAGATACCAAAAAGATGGTTCAAAATAACTTCGTTGAGACCGCCCAGAAGGGCATCAAGCTCAGCGGATACGTCGACACCGGTTATAGCTACAATTTTACCGGTCAAGGCGGCAACTCACAGGTTAACAGCCGTGTTCAAAGCGATTCCGCTCAGCAGGGTGATTTCAACTTGTATGCGGTGAAAATCGCTCTCGAAAAGGCGATGACCTCCGAGAACAAAGCTCAAGCCGGATTCCGCGTTGATGTGATGATCGGTGAAGACGCCAAGTACTTGGCGAATCCCGCTCAGACCTACAGCAGCACATCCCTGAATAACACCCAACAAGATTCGAACTACCTGTTCCTCGAGCAGGCCTATGTTCAACTCCGCGCCCCTGTGGGTAACGGTTGGGACTTCAAAGTGGGTAAATTCGCTTCGATTCTTGGATATGAAGTAATGGAACGGCCCGCAAACATGAACATCACCTATGGGTTGCTCTATAACCAGTTTCCCTTCTGGTACACAGGTGTTCTCTCGTCCTACAAGTTCGACGAGTACCTCGATGGCAAGCTAGGTGTGGCCAACGGTGCGAACAGCGATAACAATACGACCACTTCGGGTGGAAGCGACGGCGTGGCTCTCTTGGCCGCCCTCAACGTGACCAACCCTAGTGGCAACGCGAACTGGAGCAATAACTTCGAGTACAGCACAGCTAGCGAAAACAGCACTGGCGCATCTCCAACAGCTGCAGGAACGGCGACAACCCAAAACGCATTGCCTTCCAATGTGGCCTCCACAAGCACAGGCGGTGGCGCTTGGACAATCATCTACAACTCTTGGGGCAACTGGGCTCCGAAGTTTGCTAATGACAAGCTTCTCCTGGCATTTGACAGCGTTTTAGGAAACACAGCGGGTGCAAATCAGGCTGGAGGTCCTCAAAATACAACTTGGTGGGGTGCCTCAGCTTATGCGAAATATCAGTTCAATGACTGGTTCTCGCTCTGCAGCCGTGGTGAGTACTTCGGTGGTGACAATCTCAACAAGATCAATAACACCTTGGGCAACGCAAACCAAGATGCTGGTCTTAGCTGGTGGGAATACACGATCACGGCTGGTTTTAACGTGATCGACAACGTTCTGATCCGTGCGGAGTACCGTTTGGATTGGGGCGACAATATTTCCGGCACCAATACCGGCGCAAACGCTGGTCAGCTGAACAGCAGTGGCCCGGCTCACTATGCTGGTGCTGAAGTTGTCTACAGCTTCTAAAGAATATTTAGAGCGCAGTTAGTTTAGAAACCCCTCGGAGCCAGTAATTTGGCTCCGGGGGGTTTCTGTTTCTTAGGTAGGGCGATAGGTCCCCTCGTCGCCTCGTTGGATTTTGAGTATTCAATCATCCGCGAGGCGGGGTAGGGACACCCCGCCCTACCAATGATTGAAACCAAAGCACCTGTCGCTAGGTAGGGCCCGATCTACGCATCGGGCCGCCGTTGAGGGTTCACGACTCTTAGCTCATAACTGCAGCCGGGTGATAGACCCGGCCCTACCTAGCGTCTGGCCTTACGCCTGACGCCCTATGCCATTAAGCTATCCTTATCGGACCGCGCTCCTTATAGAGCCATACAGCGGCTAAATATTTTAGCATTCCCTAGACGTGAAACTTTGTCTCATCTAAAAATATTTGATGACCACACTGTCGCTCTTCAAGCCCTCGAACCTTGCAAAAGATATTCCTGCTGGACTGGTTGTCTTTCTTGTCGCGCTTCCTCTCTGTCTTGGCATCTCTTTAGCTTCCAACGCCCCGTTAGCTGCAGGAATCATTGCCGGGATTGTAGGTGGTCTGGTGGTGGGTGTGTTGAGTGGTTCCAGTACCAGCGTTACGGGTCCTGCGGCCGGGTTAACGGCTGTGGTGGCGAGCCAAATTGCAGAACTTGGCTCCTTTCAGGCATTTCTTGTGGCGGTCGTAGTGGCCGGCGCGTTGCAGATCGTGTTTGGACTCCTCAAAGGAGGATTCCTTGCCTCCTTTTTCCCATCCAGTGTTGTAAAAGGGCTGCTAGCAGCAATTGGGATCATTATCATCTTAAAGCAGCTCCCGCATTTGGTGGGATATGATGCAAATCCGGTGGGAGATACCGATTTCTGTCAGACGGATGATAAAAACACTTTCACTGAGCTGCCTGCTGCATTGAAAATGTTTCTACCAGGGGCGGCAATGATCGGCATTCTTTCCTTAGGCCTGCTTGTAGTGTGGGGAAAAGTTTCGTGGTTACAGAAATCCCCCGTTCCTGGGCCTTTGGTGGCTGTTTTATTTGGTACTGCAGCCAATCTTCTCTTGATTCAAATGGAGCATCCTTGGGCGATTGCTCCCAGTCATTTAGTTCAGGTACCTGTTGCCGAGGGGGCCTCGGGTTTCCTGCAGTTGTTTTGCTTTCCCGATTTTTCCGCATTGGCCAAACCCGCATTGTACGGAGCTGCAGTCACCTTGGCCGTAATTGCTAGTTTGGAGACCCTTTTGACGATCGAGGCGGTCGACAAAATCGATCCTCAACAACGAAAGAGTCCGGCAAATCGGGAGCTGCTGGCTCAGGGAGCGGGGAACATGGTGAGTGGTTTTCTGGGTGGGTTGCCGATGACTAGCGTGATTGTCCGCTCGGGCGCAAATTTGAATGCAGGAGCGCAGACAAAAGTATCTGCCATCTTTCACGGCGTCTTGCTTCTCGGTTGTGTGGCGTTGTTGCCCCGATGGCTGAATCAGATCCCACTCTGCGTTCTAGCGGCTGTTCTGATTGTGACTGGATATAAGTTGGCCAGCCCGAAGGTGATCGAGCAGATGTGGATTGCGGGTAAGTACCAGTTCTTACCGTTTGCGATCACTGTTGTGGCAATTGTGCTTACGAACCTTCTGACGGGGATCCTCATTGGGCTAGGAATCAGCCTGCTCTTTATCTTACGCAGCAACTATCGACGATCGATTCATCAAGTGATGGAGAAGCATGTCCATGGGGATGTGCTGCGTGTGGAGTTGGCTCCGCAGGTTAGTTTCTTCAATCGCGCGGCCTTACAGAAAATCCTGATGGATGCACCTCGTGGTACAAAGGTACAGATCGATGCACGGAACTGTGATTTCATCGATCCCGATATTCTGGATCTGCTGGCTGATTTCAAGGAAGTCACCTCCAAGGCGCACGGGGTGGAGGTGAACTTGCTCGGATTTAAAAAGAAGTATGAAAAGCTGCAGGAGGACCTGACCTTTGTGGACTACTCTAGCCGGGAGGTTCAGCAGTCCTTAAAGCCGGCTGATGTTCTTCAAATTCTTAAAGATGGACACGAAAGATTTTTGGTAGGTAAGCCACTCGTTCGGGATTTGCGCAGGCAGGCTGGAGCGACAGCAACAGGGCAATTTCCGATCGCAGCCGTTTTGGGGTGTATCGATAGTCGGGCCCCAGTCGAGCACATCTTCGATTTGGGAGTAGGGGACGCCTTTGTGGCCCGAATTGCAGGCAACGTGGCGAGGGATAAAATGATTGGAAGTCTGGAGTTCGCGTGTGGTGTGGCCGGAGCCAAGCTTCTTCTTGTTTTGGGGCACACTTCGTGTGGCGCAGTAAAAGCTTCTGTGGATCTCAAAGTGGCTGGCAAAACAGCGTCGGAAGCAACTGGATGTGATCATTTGGACGAGTTGGTTGGTATTATCCAGGGATCCATTGATTCTAGCCAGTTGAAGGATTTTTCGAATTGGGCTGATGATAAAAAGAAGGGGTTTGTGGACGAAGTAGCCCGAAAAAACGTGCTCAACACGATGAATTATATTCGGGAAAAGAGCAGGATTTTGGATCGATTGGTTCGCGAAAATAAAATTATGATCGTTGGTGCTGTCTACGACGTGAATACGGGCAAAGTAGAATTCTTGTAGCACCTGCTCTGCGTCGGACGGGTAGGGATAGTTTCGATAAGCTCACTTGCTTCGTCACCCCAGATCGCTTGAAATCATCTATGCGCAATTGCTGGACTCGATTCGGATGGGCACTCCTTGGGGTGGTTTTTGCGGGAATGTCGTTGTATCTGGTTTATAACCCTGATCGGACGGGGGTTGTTCCAAACTACAGGTTTGCCTCAAGTCACTGGTGGTTGGGTGAATCGATGTATCCTGGGGGGACTCATGGATTTTTGTACGCTCCCACATTTGCCGTTTTTTTTACCCCATTTCATCTGATACAACCCGCTGTCCTTGGGGAGATCGTGTGGCGCTTGTTCGGGTTCGGACTTTTTGGATGGGGATTATGGAGGCTCGCTGGAAGCTTGAATCAGAAGAGCAGTGTGCGGCGGGAGTTCGATTCAGCGTTTGCGCTGCTAGTTCTGCTGGCCGTACCCGCTTCATTAGCTGCGATTAACAATGGGCAAACGAATTTAGCGCTCTCTGCATCGCTAGTACTCCTTTGTATCAGCATACGTGATGAGAAGTGGAAAATTGCTGCCGCATGTTTGACCTTAGCGCTGGTCCTTAAACCGATCTCGGTCGCCCCCTGGCTGTTGGCTTTTGCAGTATTTGCTCCGATTCGGATCCCGCTTCTCGGCGGACTTGTGGCCGTGGCAATTATTGGAGTCATTCACCCAGATCCAGCTTACGCATCGGGACAGTGGATTGAATTCTGGGCAAAGCTGACTCACTCCTACACACCGGAAAATCTTCGGGTAAGCGACCTATTTGGAATGCTGGAGAAAGCAGGATTCCCAAATCCTTTGCCATTTAATTCTTTGAGCCGCGTGGTCGCATCGGGCGCGGCTCTGGGGTTTGTGATTTGGAAATATCGGCGTGGGGGTTTCATCAACGGCTCTTGGGGATTATGGGTCGCTACTGCCTTGATTTGGACGATTTTCAATCCTCGGGCTGAGACAAACAGTTATGTGATCATCTCACCCCTACTCGCATTTGCTGCTGTTAGCTATTGGACTGATGTGGAAGGTGAAAAGTGGAAGGGGACGATCCTAGCGATCGCCTGTATTGGTTTAATGTGCGACGGAATGGGGAAGCCGATCTATTTGGCGACCGACGTCTGGTTTAAACCACTGATTGTTTTATTGGTAAGCCCGCTGCTTCTCCGAATGCCTAAAAGCTGGAAAATATAAGGCTCGAAGATTGGTACGGACGACCCTCCGGGTCGTCCTAGGATGAGCGAGACGCTCATCCGTACCTTCTTTAGATGAGCGTATCAAGGATGATGCGCCCGACCTGCCTCCGTCCTGCGCTTGTGTTTTGCCCTACTGAACTGCTTGTTGGAGCAACTTCAAATACTTGGCTCGGGAAACTTCAACTGCTCCAAATTTTGCCGTATGGGACGTCACCATCTGCAAATCAAACAGGGAGCACCGCTCCGCGATTAGATATCGCACCGCCAAAACAAGGGCGACCGAGGATGCATCCCGCTCGAGATGAAACATCGACTCTCCTGCGAAAAAACCTCCAATCTTTATCCCATATAGACCTCCTGCCAGCTTGCCCTTTTTCCAAACTTCAAAAGATAGGGCATGTCCCATCCGATGGAGTTCGCTGTATGCCTTGAGGAATGCAGGCCCGATCCAGCTTTCCTCCCGCCCTTTCGCGGGTTGTGCACAACCTCGTATCACCTCATCGAACGAGCGGTTGATTGTGAAGGAAAAAGTGCCGGATCGGATCGTTTGCTTCAAGCGTGAGGCCACGTGGAATCGATCCAAGGGTAAAATCCCCCGGGGATCTGGAGACCACCACGTGACCGGATTTTCAGTCCATGGAAAGATTCCCATGGGATAAGCTTCAAGAAGACGTTTTGGAGTTAGCTCTCGGGTGATGGCTACCAATCCGTCTCGGCTCGACTTGGACGGATCTGGTAGAGGCTGGTTCGCCGTTAATAGTGGGGCAGGAAGCTTCACTATTCTAATTTCGATTGTGTGAGTCGGGTGATGCCTTGGCGTTGCTCTAGGTTGAGCAGTCGGCTAGGCGGACTTGAAGCAGTCGTCCTGCTTAGACCACATCCTTTGGTAAGAGGGCCATGAGTCTCTTTACCTCTTGAACCCGACTTTTAGGGCAGACGAGGAGGGCATCGGGCGTATCGACGACCACGAGGTTCTCCGCCCCGAGTAGGGCGATAGGACGACCTCCATGGGCAAGAGCGAGGGTGTTTCGGCTTTCCAAGGAAAGCACCTGACCACGGAAGGTGTTGCCTTGCTTATCGGTGGGCAGGTGAGCGGGGAGGGCGCTCCATGAGCCTACGTCATCCCAAGGAAAAGCGGCTTGGATGGCTAGAACAGATTTCGCGCCTTCCATGATGGCATAGTCGACAGAGATTTTCGGTAGCTTGGGAAATTCCCGCTTTAGGTAGGAAGCATAAGAACCGCGTTTGGGAAATTTTTCGATAAAACGGGCGAGGGCGGGTTGTTGTCGGCGTGCCTCTGCGAGGAAGGTGGAAGCTTTCCAAACAAAGATGCCCGCATTCCACGCATACTGACGGGACTTCAGGAAGGTCTTTGCTTTCGCCAGGGACGGCTTTTCTACAAAGCGGCGAACACACAGGAAGATACCGCCCTTGATTTGAGGCAGGGTCTTTCGACCTAGGTGAAGATATCCGAAGCCCGTGGCGGGGTAGGAAGGTTTGATGCCTAAGGCGACAAAAGATGGGGAGCTGTGTGCAGCGCGAGCAGCGGCGGCTAACTGTGCCCGAAAAATCGGGGGCTTTCCGATCACGGCATCAGCTGGGAGGAGGGCCAAAAGGGCGTCGGGATGGGAGCGAAGAGCAAGGGCTGTTGCCAGGGCTGCGGCAGGGGCGGTATCGCGCTTGGCAGGTTCGGGAATCAGCGAGCTTTTGGGGAAGCGGGGCAGGGCCTTGCGAATGCCGGGGATCTGCTCGTGATTGGTTAGGATCAGGAGATTGGAAGGTCGGGGTGCTAGGGGTTTGATCCGGAGGACAGTTTCCTCAAGAAGAGTTTTTGAGGAGACAAGTTTGAGCAGGTGTTTGGGCTTGGCCTTTCGGCTGAGGGGCCAGAAACGCTCACCAGAACCTCCAGCCATGATGAAGAGGAGAAGAGGGGGCATGGGTGAAGTTTAAGATGAAGATACAGACAAAGGGAGTTGGAAATTTGTGGGGTTTGGTAGGGCGACCAGTCCCATGGTCGTCTCCATGGAATTATGTAAATCGATGATTCGCGAGGCGGGCTTTTGCCAAACCGACCCTACCAAAGTTGTGAAAAATGAGATAGAGTTCAATGGATGGAAGTTCTTACCGCGCTGATTGCAGATTCGGCGAGTGATTATCAGGGGAAGCTTTGTGTTTTGGGATCCTTTGACACCATCTGTGCGAGGCAGTACCCCGCGGTGCATCCGCACTGCTCGATCGCGCTTAGGCTTCTTTTTCGCACGGGTGACGAGGGGAAGCACACCATTCAGATTTCCTTCATCGATTCGGATGGAAAGGCAATCCTGCCTGAAGGTGGGCCTAGAATTGAATTCAACATGGGAGAACCCCCTGCTCAGGCGTTTTTTTGGAGCCAAAACTTCATCTTTAACATTGCGGGGCTGCGCTTGCCAAGTCCTGGACAGTATTCGTTGGATGTTTTGTATGATGGAAAGATTGTTTCGCGGATTCCATTGCAGGGGGTCCAGATTCAGCAGCCAGCGCAGCAAGGATGACTGATAGGCCAAGTGGCTCTACAAGATTGTTCCTCTACCCCTTCATCAACTTTGCCGGATTGATGATTCCGCAGCCGTAGAGAGGGTCGAACCTGGCCAAGCCGGCATCGGCGGAGGTGCGGCACAAGTGTTCGATGAGGTCCTGCTGGGTGCGGAGAGGCGTCTTTCCTCCTATTTTCCGGTGTTTGGCCAGAGCGAGGGCAACTACGCCCGAGACGAAGGGCGTAGCCATCGAGGTTCCGCTGAGGGTGGCGTAACTGCGAGGAGGATAGCAGGAAGTGATTTCATCGCCTGGAGCCACCACATCCACCTGTCGGCCACGAGATGAGAATTGAGAAAGGCGTTTTCGGCGGTCGATCGAACCGACCGCCACCATTTCAGGAAAGCCAGCGGGATAACCCACGGTGTCCAAGTCAGGGCCTTCGTTGCCTGCTGCGGTAATTACGAAGATGCCTTTGGAGATGGCGATGAGAAGAGCTTGGTGAATTTTTTCGTCGGGTTCTGGGCTGCCCAGGCTCATCGAAAGGATGTCGGCTCCAGATTCGATGGCCCATTGGATACCTGCGACGATATTCTGCGAAGTGCCGGTGCCTTCGTCGTTAAGAACTTTGGCCGCGATGATTTTGGATTGGGGAGCGACTCCGACGATTCCTTTGGCGTTGCGTCTGGCGGCAATGATGCCCGAGACATGGGTTCCGTGGCCTTGGGCGTCGTAGGCTGCTGAAGGACTGCGGGTGAAGTCGCGGGCTTCTAGAATCGCGGGTTGCAGGTCGGGATGTTCGAGGGCGATGCCTGTATCGAGGACGGCCACCTTGATGCCTTCGCCTTGGGTATCTTTCCAGAGGGGTGGGATGCCGAGGAGTTTGAGGCCCCAGTCGATCGTCTCGGCTGTGGCCAGCATAACCTTGTCCACGTTAAAGGGAGGGAGCCGGTAGATGGGGTAGGGCATAGGCGATTTCATATGCGGTCAGGGTCAGAGCTCAAACTTTAACTTCATTGCAGGTACCCCAAATTTCGGCCAGATCCTCAGGTAGCCCAATTTCCTGATAAATAGCGTCTGTGCCGAAAACAAATGACAATTTCGATGAATGTAGGCTATGCCGGGCCATTTTTGGTTCATTTCTAGTTTCTGTATCGATATAGTCTATGAATACTTCGTCTTTTTGTCCATAAATCTTGTCATTTAGGACTGGAAACCCGATAAATTCGAGATGGGCACGGATTTGGTGGAGCCTTCCTGTCTTTGGGGAGGCATCGACAAGGCTAAGCGCCCCAAATTCAGGATGGGTACGTGTTTCGAGGGTTTTGTAATCGGTCTGTGCGGGATAGGTGCCTGGGACGACGGCTTGTCGCATGTAGATTCTGCTGGGTTGATGTTTGCCGAGTCGGTCGAGGGGCTGGTCGATTAGGCCAGATTCTGGGGGCCGCCCATGAACAAGGGCGAGGTACGACTTCTGAATTTCTCTGCGCTGCTGCATTTTACCAAAGAGGGAGGCGTTCTCTTTGCCCCTTGCCACCAGGAGAAGGCCACTCGTTTCGCGGTCGAGTCGGCTGACTAGAGATAGGAACTCGTCAGGATACTGGTCGCGAAGCCAGTCGATAAGCGTGAAAGTTCCATCGGGTCGGGTGGGGTGGACGAGCCAGCCAGCAGGTTTATCGACGATTAGGAAAGAGGAGTGTTCCAAGACAATCGCGGGATTCATAAAGGGAGACTAGTCGAGAGGGAGGTTTCGGTTGAAGTGTAAGATTCGCGATGCGTTGGATCGAATGGCGAGGTATGAAGGAGGGATGAATGCGAAGGAGTTAGCCAAGTGGTGTGACATGATTTTGGAGTCGAAAAAGTTCCGAGACTATCCTGGGGCAAAGAATGGATTGCAGGTGACCCACAACAAACTGGTCAAAAAGCTGGGATGGGCAGTGGATGCGGATATCGAATCGATCCGCAAGGCGGGTAAAGAGAAGGTGGATTTTCTGATCGTGCATCACGGAATCTTTTGGGGAAGTTCGGCGTTGGATCGGAAGTTGCGGGCAGAACGAATTCGTCTGGCCAAAAGATTGGGTGTGGCAATTTACTCGTCCCATCTTCCTCTAGATGGGCATGCAGAGTTGGGAAATTCGATCGGGCTGCTCAAGGCTTTGGGGTTGGAGAAGGGGAGAAGAAAAAGATTTGGAAAGGCGATGGGAAGAGAGATTGGTTTTATGGTAGAGGGTAGGAGGGCGAGTTTAAGCCAGTTGGCCAGCAAGGTGAGTCGAGTGACTGGTAGAAAGGCGGTGCTGTTGGGTCGGGGGCCCAAGATCTGCCGGAAGATTGGAATCGTGACGGGGGGGTTTGGGGATCTGGATCAGGTGGTGAAGGCCGGTTTGGACACACTGATCACAGGCGAGGTGGATTACCCGACGGAGGTGAAGGCGAAGGAGCTAGGCATCAACCTGATTTTAGGTGGGCATCGTGAGACGGAGGTATTTGGGGTGAGAGATCTGGCAGCGAGAATTTGAGATAAAATGCAGTAATTTCTGAAAGTCATGGAAAAAGCAGCGGCTTACTTAAAGTGTAACACGTGTTACATTTTAATAGTGGAATGTTTAGAGTGTGGGTTGGGAGAGAAGGATGCGAAGTGGGCTTTAGAGTGGGTTGTCGAAAGTAACGTAGCACTCCACAACACCGTCGGTTCTACTGTAAAAAACTAGGAGATAGTTGCCGCCATCTGGTGGGTCG
>Ga0315904_10010943_pt1 | contig 11647 bp, 13 predicted proteins | sample LakEriMetagenome_6_FD_203529 | JGI IMG/M metagenome (GOLD analysis project Ga0315904, IMG submission 203529) | Freshwater fungal communities from buoy surface, Lake Erie, Ohio, United States - Buoy 12 MA120 | ecosystem: Environmental > Aquatic > Freshwater > Lake | place: USA: Lake Erie, Ohio...
GTCTGGTGTGGGCTCAGGTGTAGGTTCTGGTGTTGGTTCTGGAGTAGGTTCTGGTTCTGGTGTTGGTTCTGGGGTAGGTTCTGGTTCTGGTGTTGGTTCTGGAGTAGGTTCTGGTTCTGGTGTTGGTTCTGGGGTAGGTTCTGGTTCTGGTGTTGGTTCTGGGGTAGGTTCTGGTTCTGGTGTTGGTTCAGGAGTTGGAGTTGGTGCTACTTCATCAACAGATGGTGCATCTGGATTGTTTGGAGCAACAGGTGTAAATGCTTGACCATTCTGTGTTGTAGTTCCAGGCTGACTATCAACTAAGAGAACTGGTGATAATGCAGTGTCTCCAAGATTGAATACTGCAAATCCTAAGAGATAATCACCATCAGATCCTACTTGATATGTCGAATACTGCCATCCAGTAGAACCATAAGTTCCAGTTGAATAATCACCAGTTCCTGGATTAGTAAATCCAAGCAGTGCGTAGTTTTGAAGTTGGTTATTAACTGTTACTGTTGGAGATGAACCTGTTCCTTGATAGACAAGTGATGTGATAGAACCATCATTGAAAGGAACATAATCAGTTCCAATGTAGTTCCAAGACATTGTATAAACTGTTCCAGTTTGCAAAGTCACTGACTTTGTAATCCAAGCAGCATCAGTAGGAGTTGGATTTCCTAATCCAGATGCCTGCTGTTGTTGTATAAGAAGATCTTTGATTGCTTGGTTTTCTGCCGCAGTTAATCCAAGTGCTTCTGTTGCTTGGTTAAATGTTGCTTGACCATTTGGTTGTAATGCAGCTCCAGCATCTCCATAAGGAGCAAACTCCCAAGTAGATGGAGTTACTGCTGGTTGATAATAAGGATTAGGAGAATTATCAGGAAGAGTTGGACTTCCTACTGCTCCATGAGAAGGTGCATTGAAGATTACTGGATTATCGACAACACTAACACCAGTTCCCTGCCCAGTAATTGTACTGTCTAGTGTTCCTGTTTGAGTTCCAGTATTCCATCCTGAGGTATTTCCAGACTCAAAATCTGTACCAGAAATAGTATCTGCAAATGCAGTTGGTGCTCCCATTAAAAGAGCAGACGCTAAAACAAGCGCCTTCTTAGCGTAAGACATAAAAAGTCCTCTATGACTCAGTGTGTACTAAACGAAACAAACTAAAGTTGTTTAAAAGTAAAGTATTCACCAAGTCACAGAGGACTCGGGGTATGTAGATTCAGACCATTTAAGATCAAGAATCAGTATTGATTTTAACTATTTATCCTTTTTTCCATGCTTCACCTTCTGCCTTTCTTCTACGAGCAAGACCTGCTTCTACATTTGAACCAGGATTGCGATAGAGATAAAGAGCATCGGGAACTAAGTCCCATTCTTTATTCTTTAGGCGTTTAGTAATAGTATTAAAGTTATCACCACCGTAGAAACCAGCGCCGAGATTATAAGCAAAGCTGAGCAGAGCGCCTCTTTTTCCATCTGACATTTCATTCCAATGTGGGATTTTACGTAATGAAGGAAGAAACTGATTCTTACACTGACTAATCAGTAGTTCATCTGCTTCTGCCTGAGTAATGGTATCGCCCATATGGAATGGTGAACCATCCTTTTTACGAGTTGAACCCCAACCAATTGTAATTGGAAGTCCACCAGTCAGAGGATCTGGATATGCTTTAAGGTGGCATCCTTCAAACTCTTTAATGAGTTTTAGACCCATCATAGGCATATCGTCACCACCAGATACAGAAGCGGCAGCAGATGGTGCTGATGCTGGTGCCGCATTACCCTTTTTTCCGCGATAAATGTCCGCCCAATCTACATCATCCTCAAGAAACTTAACAGGTAGATTATCTTCTAACCACTGAACTGCTTTTACGTGATTAGGATTCTTCTCGTCATAAAACTTGAAGAAGTTGTGTAGGTCAATTCTTGCCATTTGATCCTCCGAAATACTTTTGATACAATTGATTTGCTTCTACATGCTTACCATGATTTGTAAGATCCTTAATAACTTTAAGCATCTTTCTCTTGAAATTAGTCGAAGATTCTTCCCCACCCATCGTTTCCTCCTGGACACCAACGGTGCTTAAGAACTGCTTTGGTGTAAATGGTCTTCTTACCATTCGTTACAGGACCAGTATAGTTATCGTTTAGAGAACCATATGGATCGTTGATATAATATCCCTTACCATCTGGTGTCTTACCGATTACAACACACATGTGCCCACCAGTAGGTGCAGATAAAGAACCTCTATGAAGAATACCGATAACAACAGGTTTTCCTCTATCAAGGCTCTTATCAATATCCGAAAAAGAAAGATTGTAACTAAAATGAGATTTGATACCGTATCCTGCAAGAACCTTTGTCTGTACAGCATGGTCGGTAGTATCACCAATTGCAAATACTTTCTTGACATATTCGTCATCACCTTTAATGCTTCCTGGTTTGAGGAAAGCAAGACACATAGCACACGATGAACTATTACAAGTTCTATGTGCATCTCTGTAGTTGTCTACTTGATTAAAGTATGGAACTGCAAGAACTTCCGGAGTTGGTGGTTTAGTTCTATACATTCCAATCCAATCAGTCTCTGAATCATCCAGAAATTGAGCAGGTAGGTTATCCTCTAACCATTGAACTGCTGCTACGTGATTTGAATTGTTTTCGTCGTAAAACTTGAAAAAGTTGTGAAGGTCAAGTGTCATCTTCCTCTCCTATGAACTCTAATGAGAAAATATCATGGTTTAAAATATCTGGATTCAACCATTCACTAAATTCAGATTGAATCGCATGGGCATTCTCGAGATTTTCTTCACAGAGAGTATGAATGCGGTCAACTGCCCAATCATGAGTTGTCTGAAGAGTCTTTTCCAAAGTTACCATAATCTTTTCGCATGTAGCGTCCTAGAATATTGCTATTGTAGTACGCTGGGGTTCCATCGTCAAGAGACTCGATCAACACATTATTTAGGAAGAGCTGTTTTGTCTCTTCGTAGTTGCATTGTCCTTTTGTTCTATGGAGGCTAAGTATTGTTCTGTTGCAGGATGCTTTGCCCCAAAGTTTAACATCGGCTTTGAGTTCGGGACATGATCCATAATAATTTTTCCAATCTGACTCTGATTTAACCTTTCTAGATTTTCCTTTTGGTGTGCGGAAACTCCAGAAATATTTTCTACCAATATAACTACGACCAGTTTTATTGCAGTGAATATGATAAACGAAACCAAAATTATCTTGAATATCAGAAGACTCAAAAATTTCCCCATTGAATCTCCAAGGGTTTTCATAACTCATACTATAGAATCTTTATGAGCTATTATTTATCTTCAACGGGAACAAAGGGATTCTACTTATGTTTTGAGTGTTTGTCAAGGGCTTGATAAATATTCAATAAAGTCTTATACTAGAAATGTCAGTATATGTAAGAAATCTTGTAATAGATACCAATGACGATTTTAGTGAAATATTTGAACTCGAACAGTCAGGAGGACTGCCAGTAAATCTCACTGGTTTTGGTGCAAGTTGTTATATGAGAAAAAGTCCCGAAACCAGTTCTTTTAAAGCGTTTACTGTTGGGATTACAAGTGCTGCGGAAGGTAGAGTTCAAATATCAATGGCAAGTACAATTACTACAACTATAAAACCTGGAAGATATGTTTATGATCTTTTGTTAGTCCGTCCGAATGGAAGTAAAACAATTGGTGTAGAGGGAAATGTTTTAGTTAGAGCAGGAATTTCGACTGGGTGTTTCTAAAAATAAATAATTAAAAAGAAAAATGACAGTATATACTAGTAATATTGTAATACATACCGGAACAGATTTTGAGCAAACTTTTCTTTTAGAAGATAGTCAAACTAATAGTGCTTTAAATTTAACTGGATATCAAGGATGTGCTCAACTTAAGAAGTATGAGTCTTCTACAAAAAGTGCTGATTTTGCAATAGATTTTGGAAATGACAGAGAAAGCGGAAGAGTCAAAATTTCTCTAAGTTCTGCAACAAGTTCTTCTATAAAACCTGGAAAATATTTTTATGATGTACTTTTAAAAAAATCAGATGGAACTACAACAAGAGTTGTAGAAGGTACTGCATTAGTTAAAAAGGCAATTACTAGGTAATAAAAAAGAGGGTCGAAACCCTCTTTGAATTATTTGTTTCTTTCTTCTGCTGCTTTTCGCATTGTTTGAAGATCTTTCACCTGAGTAGCAAGACTTTCTCTCTTTTTAGGTGCCTCTGGTTTGAGGTCGGGAGTTGGTGACGTTGCAGCAACTTTATTTGATTTAGCAACATCAACCGCCGCCTTTACACCTGCCTCACCACCACCTGCTGCCTTAGCGGCGGCAAGTTCTGCTGAGGTTGGAGTTCTTCTTTCATAAGAAGTTCCAGTAGCAGTTACATTCTTAGACTGAATGGTTGGTGGTTGAGGTTTTGGTTTTGGTGTAGTAGCAACTGGTTTTGCAGCAGGTCTTGTGCTAGGTCTTGGGGTAGCAGGTGTAGAAGCACCAGGTTGTACAAAGGTTCTTGTATTTTTGCGAGCACCTGCAAATTCATCACCAGCTGGTTGATTTACACCATACTTTCTATCAAATGCAGCATCGGCAGCAGCATCTCTTCTTGCTTTATCTTTCATTGCACGATTTGCAAGATCATCAATTTGCAGCTGCTCACGACCACGAACAGTTATATATCTGTCAATGTTCTGTCTTCTAAAAGCATCAGAACCTGGTGCATATCTCTGCCAAGTTTCTGGTTTGCCTGGTTCCATAGTTCCAACAATACCACCTCTTGGTGCAATCACACCAGTTGCTCTTGTTTGATCTTTTGCTGTTGGATTATAAGTTCTACCAGTGTTAGGGTTATATGATCCACCAGCACCAGTTGCAGTTGATTTTGCTTTTTCTACTGCTTTTTCATTCTTAGTCATAAAAAGACCGGCAGGATCCCACCAAGCACGCTCTTGAATAACAATATTCCGAATGTGTTCAGCATCCATTTGCATCATTACATAATGTGCTTCTGAAAGAGTATCAGCGTGACCCTCAGAAAGAAGATAATCTAGAACAATATCATATGCTTCTTTTTGAGTTTTCTTTGGAAGTGGATTTTTCGAAAGAGTTTCGGCAGTCTTATTCATTGTAGCATCTTTACTTGCAGTAACTGGTGGAACTTGTGGTTTTGGAGTTGCAGCAATTGCTGCATTAGGATTTTGAGAAAGTGATTGTTGCCCAGATCCAAGATTCTTAACCGCTGGTGCCTGAACACTAGGAGTGAGTGAAAGACCACCTCTCATATCTTTCATAAGAGGATTATCAGTCTGAGCAGTTCCACGAATTCTTGCTCTCTCATCAGCGGCAGCAGCAAGTTTTGGATTTGATTTTCTCCAAATATCCATACCCATATCCCTTACCTTCGCCATCTCAGCAGGGTCTCCGCTCTTTCTAGCAGCGGCAGCAGCCTTCATATACGCCGCTACTGGTGAGGGTTTAGGTGCCGCAGGAGCGGGTGCAGGGGTTGTTCCGGAGGGTCCAGAGGGTCTAGCAGGGGCAGGTGCAGGTGCTGCTGGTGTGGTTGCAGCGGGTCTGGTGGGTCTAGCAGGGGCAGGTGCTGCTGGTGTAGTAGCAGGTTTTTGTGCTTTCGCTTTTGCTTCAGACTCTGCTTTTCTTTTTGCTTCCTGCTCTTTTGCTACTCTTTGAGATGTTTGAAGGTCTTTTTGCAACTGACCTTTACCAAATTTACGCTCTCTTTCGGCAGCATAGCGACTTAAATCAGATTCTAATTTTTTTCTATCTGCGGTTGACAAAGCACCAACATTGACTGGGACAAATTTTCCATTAACAATTTTACCTGGTCTTTGATTCTGTAAAACAAAGGATCCTTCTGCCGCTGCCTCATGTAAAGAAAATTTATTTTTCATTTTATTTCCATCCTACGATTTGACCGTTTTTAATAACAGGAGTTGAACCTTGACTACCAGAAGAAGAAGGTGGTGGTGTTGTTGTTTTTCCTTGATCTCTCATCTCTCTACCAACTTGTCTAAATGCTTGACCTGTACCTCTTGCACCTGTTCCCAAAGAAGTTCCTCTAACACCAGGAATATTACCTAAACCTTGTAAAACTGTTCCAGTAGCACCTGGTCCAACAGATCCTAACTTAGAAACTAAACTTGGTTTGGAAGGATCTGCAATTTTTCCGCCAATATCAAGGGCGGACAATCCACCTGCTGTTGCACCTCTGGTTATTTGCCCAGCACGAGTTGTTCCAAAAAATCTTTCACGTGCTGGTTTTCCTAAAACTTGACTTACTGGTCCTTTACCTTTACCAACAAATTCTTTGCCCGCTTTAAAAAGATCTTTTACAGTTTGTAATGGATCAATTTTTGGTCCTTTTGGTGGAGTTGGACCACTTGGTGGGGTTGGGGAAGCACCACTTGGATTTGCACTACCTGATGGTTGTCCTGATGGTTGTGCAGGTGGTTTTTGTGATGTTTGTTGTGCCTGCTGTTTTTGTCTCAGTCTTTCTGCTGCCTGCTGTCTTCTTTGTTGGGCAGTATCTCTTTGCTGCTTAGGTGTTTCTTTTTTAGAAGCATAAGAACCAGTTTCTAACCATCTTTGAGATGCTGGATCTGTTTTTTGTCTCTGCATACCCTGCAACAATTTTGCAGCGCCACCAATGAGAGCTGTACCACCAGCAGCAATTGCAGGCCAAACAAGTGGAGCTGCTAGTGCAGGAGCAACCTCATTTAAACAAGCAGTTAAATGTGAATTATAGTCTTCATATAAGTCATCCCAAGTATATGAACTCAGATCATATCCTTCTTCTACAAGAGAATTTACACAATCAATAAAGTTCTCTTTAATGACGATAGATTCGATAATATTATCCAACCAAGAATCACTAATGTGTGGAATGATATCAAGTGCTTGATTTTCTGTTTTGGTATACCCCTCAGCAATTAAATGCTCGACAATTACATCAACAAGAAAATCTAAATCAATTTCTACATTTTCAGAATAAATCTCTTGATCTACTTGCTCTTCGATTACTTGTTCTGGTTGTTGATAAATTGAAGCATACGCCTCCATCAAACCTTTATGGTCTTTTGATGTAAAATCGGACATTTTAATTACTTTTTTCCTATAAATTTATTTATAAAACACCCTTACTTATTGGATTGTTGTGATCTCTGCCAATCACCGTAAGTTTTTCCAGCAGATTTTACGAAATCAGTAAATCCCTTTCTTACATTTGCAGGTACTTGTGCTCTGATTTCTTGTGGAACTGCCTTTCTAATATTAGTGAGAACACCCTGAGTCGTTACCTTTTTCTTAGGATCACCAGTAATTACATCATATGCTCTTGATCCAAGTTGTGATCCTATGGTTATTCCAGCAGTTGCACCAACAGCAGAACCAATTGGTCCAGCAACAGATCCAAGTGTTCCTCCAACTACACCACCAAGACCACTTCCAATCGCTCTTGCGGCACCAGCACCTATTGATCTTCTTTCACTACTACCCATTGCCTTAGCAATATCATAACCTTTCTTCGCTTCTATTCCAGTCTGAACAGCACCAAGAACTTTTCCAGCAGTGCCAAGACCTTTCATCATCTTTGCTCTTTCTGATGCTCTTTCTGCTGCGATATCAGATCTAATTTGCTTAGATGCTTTAATTACGGTATCAGCAAGTCTTTGCGACTGTGTAGTTTTTGTGGCGGAAAGTGGTTTAATTTTTGGTGCAGCAGGACTTGGAATTTTTAATGCTGTTGATTTCTGTACCTTTACTGGTGCTGGTTTTAAATTAGTCTTTGCCTGCACAACAGGTTTAGGTGGTGCTGGTATAGAAAGAGGTTTTGTTTTTACAACACCTTGACCAGTAATCTTTGGAGTCTTAGGAGTAACGTCGGCAACTTTTACTGGTTCAATCTTAGCACCAACCATTTGACCTGCTTTTGGTTTTCCAAGAACACCAGTTCTTCCAGGTCCTTTTTGTGGTCGAATTGTTTTAGACTCGCCTGGACGATTAGATACTAATGGACCAGCAGGTTCTGTGCCAAGTTTTAAACCTGGTAATGTTTTTGCTTTTGGTTCTGCAACTTTTGTTCCAGGAACTTCTGTTGCCTTAACATCTAAAACAGAAGTCCTTGGTGATACCGAAGTCTTTGATCTAGTTGGAGTTGAGAATGATACTGCTTTTTTAGTTCCACCAAGTTCAGTCTTAGGTGGTGATGGAGGTTTCTGAGAAGCTCTATATGATGCCTGCTTCTTAGAAACGTCTGCCTGACTTACTGGTTTTGGTTTTGGTGGTGTTGTTGCAGTTTCAGATGGTTTCCAAGGATCTGGTGTTGCAGCAACTGGACTTGCAAAAGGTGTTGCTGATTTTCCCTTCATCATATTTGCGATGATCTCATCAGTAGAAGTTCCAAATTCTTTTGATGATTGATTAATAAAATCTCTAAGTGCTCTTTCTCTATGGCCTTTTGAAGGTCCAGTTGGTGGGACAAGTTTTCTCATTCCACGATCAAAAGTTTTTTGACCAGCACCAGCACCACCTGGCATATCCCAAGGATTTGGTCCAAGTAATTTACTTGCTCTTTCTTGTCTTCTTTGAGTTACAAAAGATGGAACATTTCTGGTTTCTAATCCACCAGATCTTGCGCCAGCAAATCTTTTTGCCGCTTCAATCTCACCCTTTACTTGTGTAACTGTTTTAGGTGATTTTTGAACCTGTGCTCTACGACCTGGTTCTTTTGGTCCAGGTCTTTTTGTGTACATTGGTTCACCTTGTGCGTCAAAACGACTTGGTGTACCAAATGCCTTACGAGGTTCCTCTACAATATTATATGCAAAATTCTGAAACGACTTCATCGCCTACCGACTACCTTTTTAGATATTTATAAAAAAAGGGGGATCCGAAGATCCTCCCTATAAATTTAATAGACATCGTTACTTTTAGAATCTTTCCAAACATAAGAGTAATCGTAATCACCAAATAAAAAAAGATCTGCTTCAGCAGCATCTTTATAGGCACTAATAATTTCTTGTTCTACCCATTCATCATAATTGGAATCCTGAGAAAGTATCTTTGGTAACATCTTGCTTGATTCCCCCGACAATATAAGATTCGACTTCTGTTTCTTGTGGTGCAACTTGAAGACCCTTAGAACTAATCCAATGCTCAGTCCAAGGAAGTGGATTATTCTTTGCAGAAATATCATAAAGTGGTTTAAGTCCAATTGCCTTCATTCTACGGTTCGCAATCCATTCAACATACTGCTGTAACAGTTTGTCATTGAGCCCAATCATCGATCCATCCTTGAACAGATACTCTGCCCAAAGTTTTTCTTGATTGACAGCGTTTTCAAAGGTCTTATAAACCCACTGCTCTTCTTCTTTACAAATACGTGCCATATCAGGATCATCACCCTCTTTCCACTTATTCAGAATATTCTGAGTGATGACTAGATGCTGATTTTCATCCCTAGCAATTAATGAGATGATCTTTGCACTTCCTTCCATAAGTTTGAGTTCGCCAAACGCAAAACTGCAAGCGAAACTGACGTAAAAGCGAATACCTTCAAGAATATTAACGTTTGCAACTGCTCTGAAAAGTTTTCTTTTGAGTTCATACCTTGCCTCTTGTGCGTATGGTACTTGTTCTAATGCATGAATCCATTCATTAGTTGAACCATAATGCTGAGCACTATTGATGAAATCATTATATGCCTCAGTGACACTAACGGCACGTTCTACAATACGATCATCACTAAGAATAGTATCAAAAACCTCAGAAGGATCTGAATAAACATTCTTGATGATGTAAGTATATGATCGGGAGTGGATCATCTCCATAAACTCCCAAACTTTCATACATGCTTCCAGTTCAGGGAGAGAGCAGTAAGGCGCGAACGCCATACCAGGTCCACGTCCCTGAACAGAATCCAACATTACCTGATACTTCAGGTTACTGGTAAAAATGTGCTTCTGCTCAGAGCGAAGCATATGATAATCACCCCTATCTTTTTGAAGAGAAACTTCTTCAGGTCTCCAGAAATAACCCAGTTGTTGTGTTGTTAGTTTATCGAAGATTGGGTATTTGTAAGAATCATATCTTTGAATTCCTAGTGGTTGACCAAAAAACATAGGTTGCTTTTTAGTATCTACTTCCTGAGGATTGAAAACGGTCATTGATTCGACCATTAGTTTTTCCTCCAAACCTGTTTTAAATCTTACAAGACTCACAATCTTCCTCCTCTGTTTAAATTAACTTTTGGAAAAATTCTACACATTCTATTTACCTCCAAAAAATATTTGGGTTTCATAATACATTTCTTCTTCATAAGCAACATAATCACTTTGAAGATAGTTAAAGAACTCTCCGTCTTCACTTCTCATAGTATAGCACCATTCATCAAAGATTTCTCCAATCCACCACCAACCAACTTGGAGTTTCTCAAAGAAGTTCATAGGTCTATTATATTTTAACATAACTCCACCTATATCCTTTACAGTGATTGAATTTTCCTTCACAGGTATATTTAATGTTAGAAGGATTTGTTTCTACAAATTTAGCAGCATCACTAATAGATTGAAACTCTCTTAAAAAGTTTCCTTCAATATCATACTGGAATACTTTGGTTCTTTTTATGTTTGGATTGTTTTTTAGTGTTTGAGAAGTTTTAGATTTACTTTCTTCTTTATGTGATTTTCCAGCAAATCCACAAGGAGATGGTTGTCCCTTTCTCATTTTACTCCACTTTTCTTTTTGTTCTTCGGTATGTGTTTGATTGTAGAATGAATTTTTATGTCCCACAAACTTTCCTTTTCTTTTTAAAGATAAAAGTTTTCTTGTATCTTTCGTATGAGAATATCCAAGAATTCCTCCATCACCACCAAGAGTTTGATTATATTTTGGTTTTAATTTAGAAATCCAAAACATTTCTCTAAAACCTAAATTATCTTCACATTTTTCAATTTCTTCAATAATAAAATTGTCTTTTCCATACTTTCTAATTGCCCGATGAAGATATGTTGTTGAACTTCTTTTAGTGGCATCATAGCAGTGACTATAAAATCTTTTTTTCAAAGAGTTCATTGTCTTTCCAACATAAGTTTTATTATTGATTTTATTGGTTATTAGATAAATGCGTCCAGACATAGATATTATTAAAACCTATTACTATTTATAATAATAGGTTTTTATAGTTTTGTCAAATGGTGCAACTATCGCACGAAGATTCATCACTCTCCAAAATATCATTAAGAAGTGATTGAAGGTCTTGTTTTGGTTCTTCAATTACCTCATCAGTTTTGTGGTCATAAGTATTTTGATAGTATGCTGTTTTCCATCCCATCTTCCAGCACATAAGAAGGTCCTGCGCCATTACTGAAGTAGGAACTTCATTATCGGGATAATTTTCTGGATTATATGACCAGTTTCCAGAAATCGCTTGATCGAAGAATTTTTGCATAACAGCAACAATATGAATGTAACCACGATTGCTAGGCATATCCCAAAGAAGCGTATAATTGTTCTTAAGAGTTTGATACTGTGGAACAATTTGCTTAAGTGGTCCTTTCTTCGATTTCTTAACGGACAAGTATCCCCTAGGAGGTTCGATGCCATTGGTGGCATTTGACACAACGGAACTGCTCTCCGATG
>Ga0315904_10010952_pt1 | contig 11643 bp, 10 predicted proteins | sample LakEriMetagenome_6_FD_203529 | JGI IMG/M metagenome (GOLD analysis project Ga0315904, IMG submission 203529) | Freshwater fungal communities from buoy surface, Lake Erie, Ohio, United States - Buoy 12 MA120 | ecosystem: Environmental > Aquatic > Freshwater > Lake | place: USA: Lake Erie, Ohio...
CATACGTGCACTCCAATTCGAATTCGTCGACTTGCTGGTTTGCCACGATCGAATCCCGGGCGGACTTCAGCAGAATCGATTGGAACACCCCAAACTCTTCCAACCTCTGGACGACTTCGGCGACCGTAGGACTGGTCCCTGTGTATCCGCGAGCCACGATTTGGGTCGTGAACGCGCCTGACGGCTTCTTCTCGGCAACCGGTTTTCCAGCCGGGGCGGATCCGCTCGGTTTGGATTCGCTCGGTTTGGATTCGCTCTGGATCAATACCTGCAAGTCCTGCAGGGCGATCGGCGAATCGTCCGATTGAAAGGTCTTTCCGAAAATCCCGAGTAAGGAAGGGATTCGATTGGGAGGCAAAACGGCTCGAATGCGCTGGCTACGTTTTTGCACATCTGCGGTGATGAAACGGATCTGCTGCGTCTTGCTCTCTTTCAATCGCAAGGGGGCGACATCTTTGTTCAGCCGTTCCAGATCCTGCTGCAGTTTGAACGACTGGATGCTTAAGGGAGCACAGAGCGATACCAAGGTGATCGCCCAGATCGCAATCGCAAGTCCCCAATTCTTGGTGGCCCGGATCAACCGACTTTGCGAGACCAATTCCGGCGGTAGCAGATTGACGTGCATCAGGATCTCTCCCACGCGATAGCCGACAAACCGGCGGCGACCGCATAGAGACTGGCTGGCAAACCGGGGCTGCTTTCATGGCTCGAAGGAATAGTCCATCGTTGCGTGGGCAACTCGACCAACTGTTCCAACTGCTCGCAGACCTTGGGCATCACGGAACCACTTCCACATACGAGGATTTCCGTTGGATCATCTCCATACTGTTCCGCTCGAAGGTATTCGAGGGTACGGTAGATCTCGGCTGCGAGCGAGTGCACGAATCGGACTTGATACTCGGAAACGATTTCCAGCAATTCGCTGGACGAATGTTGGATGTCCTGGGATGCCTGGGATGCTTTGAGAATGAGCAGGTATACTTCGGTCGGACTCAATGCGAATTCCCGTCCCAAAGGCAGCAGTACATTTTCGAAACCGTGATGGCTGAGAACCCGCGTTACGACGGGTAATCCCTGCTGGGCCTGGGTCAGGGTCGTGCACGCGTCTCCCAGATGGACCATCAAACAAGATTGCTCGGGTACCGCGACAACCATTTCCGCCGATCTCGCGAGCGCACAGGGGATCGCATCGAGCACCTCAGGCGTGTAGCCAGCGCGCGTCACCATCTCGCCGAGCCAAATCGTGAATGCATAATCCGCCGAAACAACAGCCGCGCTTCGCCTGTTTTCTGTCGTACGCCGAGTCACGGGCAATTCCCACGCCTTGACGAGGTTGGCCTCGAAATCGAAACTCGAATCCTTTTCCAGTTCGGACTCAACAGCTTGATCGAGACCTTCCGAGTCCTTGGCCTTGACGTCGAACTCGCGGTAGTCGATCGCTTCGTCCCCGATGGTAAAGGCTGTTGCTGAGAGGCTGAACAACGATCTCGCTTTCTCGGCCTGCTCGATCATGCTCTGCATGGCTCTTTGCGGACCCGGCTCCGCGGGCGAATCGCCGTTGTCGATCGCGGCGTGGGAAGCAGCGCTCGGGAACGCAGTCCACCGGGCATCCAACGTGTACTGGTTGCCGAGCTTTTCCACCTGGGCCATGTGGATTGCATTTCGGCTGATATCCAGCCCCACCCAGCCCATTCGCGGGTTCTTGAAGAGATTCGTAATTTTTTGGAACGGTGCGGCAAACATACTGGGAAAGCGTAGTTCTCGATACGCAATCACAGAGATTCAAACGAAGCCAAACCGTTTCTCTGCATCAAGAAGCGGTCGTTATATCCAGCATAGGCAGCACGATCGACATCACCACCGTTCCGACTACGCCCCCTAGGGTGATGATCATCGTAGGTTCGAGCAGCTTCACGAACCATCGCAGTTTTTGCTCACCCTCGGTTTCGTAGTAATCGCCGATCGTCTGGAGGACGAACGCGAGCTTCGCGGAGCGTTCGCCGGTCTCCAGCATGTGGCCAGCGCCCGATGGAAAGAAGGAAAACGCACTGACGGCCGGCCCGATCCCTTTCCCCTCGAGAATGTCACGTTCCATGGATCGAAGCATATCGCGATAGTAAACATTTTGCGTTGCCCTTTGGGTCAGCCGGACCGTTTCCAAGAGCGGCACACCGTTTTCGATCATGGTTCCCATCAATCGAAAGATACGACCTGCCATCAGAGGGCGGCTTGCCTGACGGAAACCAACCATGTTGAGCACGATGTAGTCGACAACATAGCGCCACTGAGGCAATCGTCGCGCATAGAGCAATCCGGCTGCCAAGGCGCCGGCGAAGCAAACGATCAGAATCCAATGGGTCTGCAGTGTCGTCCCAATGGCGAGCAAAAAGGAAGTGATCGGCGGAACCGGCCTTTCCATGTCCTGGAAAACCTTGGCGAATTGCGGGAGCACGAAGAAGAACATCGAGGAGATGACGGAGCTGGTGATAAACAACAGTACGGCGGGATAGGTCAGCATCGACAACACATTGCTCTTGAGTTGCTGGTCTCGCTGCATCAACGTTGTCATGCGCTCGAGAACTTGGACCAATTTGCCGGAGTTTTCTCCGGCATCGATCACGGCCACCATGGAGACATCGAACACCTTGGGGTGTTTCGCCATCGCCGCCGACAAGCTTGTTCCCTCTTGCACATCGCGGTAAATCGCGAGGAGAACCTCGCGAAGCCCGGAATGTTTGCATTGATGGGCTACCATCTGGAGTGCGCTGGCCAGATCGTCCCCGGACTGGATCATGATCGACAACTGGGACCAAGCGACCACCAGATCGCTCTTTTTGACCCGCTTTTTTGTCGCTAACGAAAACGAGCCCCAGGAAGCAGTTGGCGAAGCAGCGCTCGCGTTCCCTTTCCTGCGAGCGAGCTGGATCGCGGGTCTGGTTTGGAGCCCCGAGATCCGCTCGGGATTCGACGGCGGCAGTCCTGCGATACGCATAGAGCCTCGCGACGACGACATCTGGGATGTACGTTCTCTGGCCCCTTGGACCATGACGCCTGATTTGTTTTTGCTTTGCGGTAGAGTCATCTTTGAGTCCGTGCAAACGTGTTACTCATCGCAGTAAGCGACTTCCAAAACCTCATCGATCGTCGTTCTTCCAGCCTCTGCCAGACAAATCCCTTCGTCCATCAACAAACCCCGCCCCATTTTGCGATGGTAAGCCCTCAACGCGTCCGAGGTGCAATTGTTGGTGATCATTTCCCTCGCGGCCCGATCGAGACTGAATATTTCGTAGATCCCGGTACGGCCACGATATCCGGTATCAAAACACTCCCGACACCCTTGCCCCCGATGAAACTGCTTGCGACGGTCTCCCGAGTAACGAATCGCATCGAGTTGCTGGGCGTCGGGATAGTAGGCGATATCGCACGCCGGACAAATCGTTCGCACCAAGCGCTGCGCGATGACGCCGAGCAGTGAGGCAGAAATCTTGAACGGTTCAATCCCCATGTCTCGCAACCGAGTGACTGCTCCGAAACTGTCGTTGGTGTGCAAGGTACTGAGTACCAGGTGCCCCGTGAGCGCAGCCTGAATCGCAATCGACGCGGTCTCGCCATCGCGGATTTCACCCACCATGATCACGTCCGGGTCCTGACGCAGAATCGAGCGGAGCGCATCGTTGAACTGCATCGCTTTGTTGCTGCTGACCTGAACCTGGTTAATCATGTCCAACTGGTATTCGACGGGATCCTCGACCGTGACGATGTTGCGCTGCACGGATTTGATCAACTCGACAGCCGAATACAGTGTCGTCGTTTTGCCGCTCCCGGTCGGACCGGTGGTCAACAGGAGTCCATACGGACGTTTCAACAGATCTTTGATCGTCGTCAGCACCTCCTCTCGCATTCCGAGTTTGTCGAGATAGAAGGTGACATTCTTTTTGTCGAGCACTCGCATCACGACTTTTTCACCGAGAATCGTCGGAAGAGTTGAAATCCGAAGATCGATCTCCCGGCCATCGACGCGAAGGTGAATTCGTCCGTCTTGCGGAACTCGGCGCTCAGAAATATCGAGTTTGGCGAGCACCTTCATGCGGGAGACCATGGCTGCATGGTACTCGCGCTTGGGATGCAGGATCTCCCGCAGGTAGCCATCGACCCGGTATCGGACCACCGAAGCGTTTTGGGAGGGTTCGAAATGGATATCGCTCGCTTTTTGGCGTATTGCCTGGACGATGATGTAGTTGACGAGATTGATCACCGGACTTCCGTCGGTCAACGAAACGACATCTGACAAGGAGACGTCGATCGCTTCGGAATCGATGGACAGCGAATCCTGATCCAAATCCGCAGTCACTTCGTCGACTGAAAAATTATCTTCGTAGCAATGCTTGAGCGTTCGCTCGATCGAACCTCGCATCGCCAGCACGGGCCGAATCTTCAACCCCGTTATACGAGTTAGTTCGTCGATATGACGAAGATTCTTGGGGTCACGCATCGCCACGGTGAGCGTGTCCCGGACCAAAAACAAACCGAGAACGCACATGTTCTCCGCTTTGGATCTCGGAATCCGTTGAACCGCGATCGGATCCACCAACCCGTTCCGCAGTCGAACAGCGGGCACACCGATCTGCTGGCCCAGGAACAGCAACAGGGAGTCCTCATCGACGATCCCCATCTCAAGCAGAGTCTCTCCGAGTTGATTGCGGTTTTTCGCGTGCGAGCGCAGCGCCGACTCCAGATCGTCAACGCTGATGATCCCTGCGCCGACGAGGGATTCCCCGAGTTTGTTCGTTGTGCCCGCCTGAGGCTTGACCGGCCGAATAGGACGAAGCGGGCTGCGGAGCCCTAGCCCCCCGCCAAGAGCAGAAGGGAGTGATTCGAGAGGGGGGGGAGGATCGAAAGTCATTTCGAGAAGCTCCCGAGGGCTTGAACATAGTCGAGGTAGACTTGAAATTCGCGGTGCAGTCCATTGATCCGAAGAATGTCCTGACAAAGGGGGTTGGGCCGCGCGAGCACCACCATGCCTCCGACCGCATCGCTTTGATCCTTGAGATCGAGCAGCGACTCGAGTCCCATGCTATCCAAGAGCGGGATACTTCTCATGTCGAGCACAATACGGGGTTGACGCGTTGTGAGGAGTTGCTGCCAGCATGTGCGAAATGCGGAAACGGTCTCTTTAGTGAGCGGTACGTCGCACTCCAAGGTGTCGATCGCCCCTGTCCGCTTCGATGCGATCATTTTCCATCTCCAATCCTGCTATCCGGTGGGCAACTCGAGCGTGAAACAGGATCCAACATTGATCTCGGACCGGACGACCAATCGTCCGCCGTGTAGTCGAGCCACCTCCTGTGCGAAGGCCAGGCCTAGCCCGTTCCCGCTCAGATTCTGCACGCGCTCGTCGCTGCTGCGATAAAACTTGTTCCCAAGTTTCGCAAGATCCTCCTTGGAAATTCCAAAACCGGTGTCCTCGACATGGATGTAGATCTGTGACGGATCGTATTCCACCCGAACTTTGACGATTCCCGCATTGGGCGTGTATTTGATCGCGTTGCCAATCAAGTTGCTGATCGCGCCCGCCAACTTGTCTTTGTCGCCCCGGATCTTGGGGATCTTCGGCGGGATCAACAGTTCCAAGGTTTGCTCCTTGTCCGCCGATAACGGACGCTGTTGCTCCACGAGTTCCGATATCAGTCGATCGAGATAGACCTCGTGCGTTTGAACGGTGATCGCACCCGCTTCCATCTGACTGACATTGAGCAATTCATCGACAAACCTCGCCAATCGAGTCGCCTCGTTGTTGATAATATTGAAGAAGTCGAGCTGCTGCTCCACCTGGATGTCGGTCGCAGTGCTGAGTGTTTCCGCGTACGCTCGGATATTGGCTAGCGGTGTTCTCAACTCATGCGTCGCTGTGGCGACGAACTGTTCGCGAGCTCGTTCCGCAAGGCGAGCCTGCGTGATATCTCGCAATGTCCAGACGGTAGCTCCCTGCCCCAGCGCTGTGAGATTGGTCCGCTTCATCGTGACGCGCCATACCCCGTCTTCGGTGCGATCGCTTAACCGAAGCTCGCTGACCTGGTTGTTTGGACCAACCAGCATCTGTTCGATCGCTTCCATCGATCGAGCGTCCTGAACGATCGTCTTTAACGAATCGGTTAGCGATTGCCCCGTCAGTCGGTTTTCATCGCTCACACACACCATGTTCAGGAACGCGTTGTTGCAATCAACAATGAAACCGTGGTCATCGCACAGCACGATGCCGTCCGGCAACTGCTGGAATATCGCTTCCAAACGCTTGACCTGCTGCGCGTTGGTCGTCTCCGACAATCGTCGTTCCACGCCGTTCCAGACTTCCTGCTGCTGCACCTTTGCCACCAACTGATTCCAGCAGTCTGCCAAGTGGGATGACCCAGGAATCGGACTCAAATTCTCGATTCGCAACTCATCGTGGCCGAAGGAAAGGAGTTGGTCCTGGAGTTGCCCCAGCCAATAAACCGAACGCTTGATAAAAATGGAACCAATGAGAAAAATCGCACATGGGATCATGAGGGACGCCGACACCCAGTCCATCCGCGGTAAGGGCTGGCAAATCACCAAGACAAATCCGAAGAAGGTCAGCAAGCCCACCATCGAAAAGAGCAGGTACTGATTGCACAGTCGGTGTGCCAAAGATCGAGGAGCTTGTGCTTGGGACATCGACGATCTTTCAATTACCTAGGGATTTTTCCGCTGCTTGTTTCTGCGAATCGACCCCTGGCGTCAGCAAACGGTGGGCTGTCGCGACCAAGTCCCGAACGCTGAATGGCTTGAACACAATCTCCGAGACCCTATACATCGCACGGATCTCGAGCTCATCGATTTCCAATCCCCGAGCGGAACAAATCACAATCGGCATTCCGGTGTTGCCGAGTTCCTCGCGGATGAAACGACACAATTCCAACCCGTTCATCCCCGGCATCTCGATGTCCGTGAACATCAGATCGTAGGAGTCGTGGGAGATCAGCTTCGCCGCTGCATCACCGCTCCGAGCGAGCGTGACACCGAATCCCGCTCGTTCCAAATTGAATCGGAGGACGTCGCCGAGAACTTTGTTGTCCTCGGCGACTAAAACCTTAGGACTTACGTTACCCATTGTTTGTGCGACCCTGCTGCCGGGAAAGGCAACTCAGAAGAGACCGTCTCTCGCGATCACCAATTGCTGAAATTCGTAACGTCATTCACCCAAAAGCTACCCGTGGTTGAGTCATAGACCCACGCCTCCGTTCCACCTTGCGCGTTACCGTACTTGACCGTGTCGGTGTTGGTGTAAGGCGATTTCGGAAAAGGCCCTTTGATGTACGGCGCCAAATTCGTAGCTAAATTAGACGCGGGGGGATAGTTTGATGCAGCGTCCTCGGACTTGTAGAGTTCGATCGCATTGCGGACGACGCTGAGGGATGCACGGGTGGCGGATTCCTTCGCCTTGGCACTGGTATTGAACATTTTCGGTGCAGCCACCGCAGCCAAGATGCCCACGATCAACACAACAACTACCAACTCCACAAGGCTGAAACCCAATCGAAGTTTTTTGTGACTCGATTTGACGTTCGGCATAATCACATCTCTCAAAAAAAGGTTTTCCGCGTTCGCCGGACTCCGATTCCGATACTTCCAATCCCTTAAGGCGGTGCTCAACGCTAGGTCTCAAACGGATGTTGAGCAAATTGGATCGGGAAAAATTCTCCGTCGCCCGCGAGGCGTTCTCGTGCTAGAGATGATGACGGCTTCGTTCCGCGAAATTTTTCTAACGAATGCAAGCCGAGGGAGTCCGTTTCATGGGTCTATTGACCGAAAACCCAATCCATTTCGCTGAGAAATTGGCGACGAAACTCGCCACCGCGCTGGAATCCCCCATTGCGATTGCACAGGCTCCATCGATGGCGGATTCCTCACGTATCGAGGTCCTTCGTGTCGTGGATAACTCCGCAAACGCCGCCAAATCCTTACAAACGGAACTTGCTCGGGCGGAATTCCGATGGAATGATCTCGCCGACAAAGTCTTCGCGGTCGTCGAGAGCTCACATCCTGCAATCCTTGCAATCGATGCATCCGAATCCTTCGATCGCTCCCTCGGACTGTTTGCCTTCATGCCCAATGCCCCGCGAGCGATGCTCGAAGCACTCCTCGTGGCGATTCGAAAGCTAGTAGAGGCGGAATGCGTACAGGGAGCGAATGCCGCGCACCTTGTGGATGCGCAGGAAGAAGTCGATGCGCAGGAAGAATCGGTCACGGAATCGTTCATCGAGCAAATCACCCAAGATTTCGAGGAGCTGACTTGGCTTCGCCAGTCACATCATTTCGCCGACCTCTATTCCGTCAATGCATCATCCATCGAAGTCGCACGGACATGCATCGCTTCCCTCGCCGAAGTGATCCAAGCCGAGAGCCTTCTGTTTCTCGAGGCGCCCCATATCCCCTCCGAAACCGACCGGGAGCGGCTTCATGTGCTAGCTGGTCCATCTCTCGGAATTTCCGTATCGCAGTTGGATCGCTGGATCGCACAACTGACCGAACAAGGACGGACCAGCCCTATTCTCGTCGATCAACGTCGCGATGAGCTGCATCAGCATCCTTTTCCATCGTTCCGAAATTGCATGCTCACCATCGTCGCGAAAGGGGACCGCGTCTACGGCTGGCTGATCGCGGCCAACAAGCTTCCATCCACAGCGTCTCTGTCATCATCGGAGTCTCTGTCGTCATCAAACGACGGCGAATACGACCTCGACGAAGCTCGGTTTGGGACCTTTGAAGCCGGTCTCATGACGACTGCGGCAAACATTCTTGCTTCCCAAGCCAGCAACTCGGAACTCTTTGCGGCGCAGGAAGAACTCACCAAAGGCCTCGTTTCGGCGATCATCAATGCGATCGATGCCAAAGACTGTTACACCGCTGGTCACAGTGAACGTGTCGCTTCGTTTGCCCACTGCGTCGCTACCCGGATGGGGCTCCCCAAACGGGACTGCGATCGAATTCATATGGCCGGGCTTCTGCACGATGTCGGAAAGATTGGGATTCCGGACTCGGTCCTGAAGAAGCCGGGAAAACTCACCGACGAGGAATTCGCGATTATCAAGACGCACCCGACCATTGGGCACTCCATCCTCAAGCACTTGGCGAACATCGAATACGTTCTGCCAGGGGTGTTGCTCCACCACGAAGCATTCGATGGATCCGGTTATCCGGAGGGACGCAGGGGGGACGAGATTCCGCCGATGGCACGCATACTCGCTGTATGCGATGCGTTCGATGCAATGACCAGTACCCGCCCCTATCGTACAGCTATGCCACTCGAAAAGGCGATGAGCATTCTGCAAGCCGAGTCCCGAAAGACTTGGGACGCGGAAATCGTCGATTTTTTCCTTGAATGCATTGCGGACGGGGAAATCACACCGGGTCAGGTCGCCTCGATCGCAGCGATGAACCGCGATTGCATCCGTCCCAACTCGTCGAGCAACGTCGCGCTAATTTCATCATCCCCCTCCACTTCGCTTACTGGTGCGAGTATCTGATCATGGCAAACAGAACTTGCGAAAGAACGATTGGGAAAACGGGGCGATGCGGCTTCTCACTCCTGGAATTGACCATCACCACCATGATTTTGGGGGTTGTGGCTGCGATCACGATCCCCAAGTACACATCGAGTCTGCATCGATACCGCATGCAAGTGGCCATCCAGCGCCTCGCTCAGGACATCGAATTGTGCCGAAGGACCGCGAGATCCACTTCGCAGGAAGTGACGTTCAAAATCTATTACTTCAGAAACTGCTACGGGATTCCGCAACTCGAATCCCCGTTGCGGCCAGGGGTCCGTTATGAGGTCGCACTGGGAACGGGCGGGAGCACTCCCCGAATTCATCCCATCAATCTGACGCTGGTCGCCAATCAAATAACTGTATCCGGTGGTAAGATTTTATCCGGCGGCGAAATTGTCGCCGAAATCATCTCAGAAAGCAAAATTCTCTCCGTCGGCGAATTGAAAGCAGAGACCGTCAAAGCAGTCTTGGTCGAAGACAGTCTCGTGGACGTCGAGGAAACGGCAATTTCGGGCGATCTGGTCATCGTTTTCGATCGCTACGGTGTCCCCAATCAAGCTGCGGATATTGGCATTTCTTGTGGGAGCTACTCGGGGGTCGTCCGAGTGTCAGCGGAGGGAATAGTGACCAAATCATGAAATCAAGATCTGGCATTCGCGATCGATTCCATCGTCGTAGAGGCATGACCTCGGTGGAACTTATGGTGTCCATTCCGAGTGCTGCGATGCTCGTCGCTGGCTTGGGGGCCTGCATCACGCTGATGCTCCGATCGAATTCGAAGGATGGGATTTTCTACCAAAGCATCCAGCATGTCGCTGATACGTCGACCCAAATGGCGATGGAGATCGAGATGGCGACTGCGATTGCCAGCGTCTCGTCCACCGCCATCGAATTCAGTGTCCCGGATCGAACGGGAGATTATCTGCCGGAACAGATTCGCTACGAGTGGGGTTTGGATGCGAAGTCACAGGGATGCCTCTATCGCCGAATGAACCAGGGCAAGGAGATTCCCATCCTCAGCAACGTCAGCGCTTTCAATCTGGTCTGCAACTACTCGCTCGAACCCAGTATTCCGAATCGGTTTCAATCCGAAAGCGTTCTGCTCAACAAGGTCGACTCGATTCCATCGGTGGAATACAGCGAAGAGCCGATCGATGCCGACAACCATCTAGGCGTTTGCTTTCGTCCGGAAAACAAGTCAGGTGCTGACTGGGATCTCGGGGCGCTCCAATTCACGATTCGTACCAAAGACCCCGAGGAGAACGGATCGCTACGACTCCGTGTGACTGAGGTTGACGGAAAAGGCATGCCAGACCTGTCAAAGGTATTTGCCGATATCGAGATCTGCAATCGAGACCTCAGCACAAAATTTTGCTACTTCGATTTACCACTGGCACCGATCTGCCGACGGCCCTCCAACCAATCGTTGGCAGCAATTTTATCGACCAGCCCGGAGAATCCACCGATTCGAGTGCTGTGCCTGGCGCACCCGGAGAATGTGCCTGAGCAAGTGAGCCTGGTGAAAAGCATCGATCAAGGATTGAATTGGACGAGTTCGGCCGACAGATCGCCTCGTTTTCTCGCATTCGGATACTTGGCAGGAAGTTCCTCGGACAAAAGTCAACGACGGAATCTGGTATCGGTGGATATCTTCATGTCCGAAACGTCCGTTAAGGAACCAACCATGATGGTCAGCGCGAAACTACTCGCACAACCGGAGGTTCCCTAATGCGTCGCGATCATTACCGTCCATGGCGACGAATCCGGGCCGTTGGCGGATTTTCTCAAATGGAGATCGTCGCATCGACCGCCCTGGTGGGGATCGTCATGGTCGCAACCATGAGTTCGATCGCCGCGTCGCGCAAACGAGTGGCTTTCGAGTTGATTCGTCTGCAGGGGCAATCGCTTGCAAACGAACTGCTGACGGAAATACTCGCGCTTCCGGCTTGCGATCCAGAGGACGGCGCATCGACAACGCTCGGCCTGGAGTCCGGTGATTCGGGAGGGACCGGGCGCACGCGATGGGATGATGTCGACGACTACCATCGTTTGACTGAATCGCCGCCACAGACAA
>Ga0315904_10010955_pt1 | contig 11642 bp, 8 predicted proteins | sample LakEriMetagenome_6_FD_203529 | JGI IMG/M metagenome (GOLD analysis project Ga0315904, IMG submission 203529) | Freshwater fungal communities from buoy surface, Lake Erie, Ohio, United States - Buoy 12 MA120 | ecosystem: Environmental > Aquatic > Freshwater > Lake | place: USA: Lake Erie, Ohio...
AAAGGGAATTTCACTCAGCAATTATTAACTTTATTCCAAACTCAAGCTGAAATTAATTTATTGGGGATTTTATTATTTCCCTATTTAATTATTACTTTAGTTATTGCTGCGATTTATCGCGATCGCCAAAAATATCATTTAGCAAGTACGGGTGAATTACTTGCTTTAGGATTTGGGGTTTTTCTTACTATTATTAGTGTTGGCTATCCATCCACCATATTCGTGAATTTATCACTCTCGGCGGTGACACTATTCATTATCCAAGCAAGGCGATTGTCTACTAGCAAGGACTTACATAGTCTCGTTTATTTCGCACATATCGTTACTCTTAGTGCGATTTTTTCAGGCATATATTTCTTCACCCGTTCCACAGCCATCTTTGCATGGGTTGGGTTTCTCTTAGTCACGATGTTAGTTGAATGGAGTGGAGTTTTGGTGATTGGGAAGCTGAGCCCTCACCCCCAGCCCCTCTCCCAAGGGGCGAGGGGAGAAACACCTCAAATTCAGGTTCTCTCGCAGCGAGAATCTCCAGAAAACATCTTACCCCCCTCTCCCTCTGGGAGAGGGGCTGGGGGTGAGGGAAACCTTCATCTGCAAGCATGGCGCGATAGTGCATGGCATATCGGCGCAAGTTTAGCTGCGCTTAGCTATATCTTGTTGTGGAGTTCTTCCGTGGCAGGACGAAATCTTGTTGGCAGCAATCTAGTCAACAACAGCGAATTGTTAGTTGCCTCAGGCTATTGGGGTATAGCTTGGCTATGCGTGCCACTTTCTCTCACCTTTTTAGGGACTTGGCGCGAATTTGCCGATCGCGATTTGGCGATTAAACTTAGTATTGCGGGACTAGCGATCACCCAGTTTTTAACATGGAATGGTGATGGTTCGCGGATGATTGGATTGGGTGTTGCTTATGCCCTGATGCTGGTTAATACTCGCCGCAGTAAATCGCTCCTGACCACTTTTAATACGGTTGGTTATGGTTTAGTGTTTATCGCTTCACTACTCTGGCAATTCAAATTTGGTGATGGATATGTTGCTCAGTTAACCTTTGGCATTAATGGAGCAGTTGTCAGCGTCTTACTGTTATATGTTCTCAATCATTGGCTCAAATACCGCCGCGATCGCCATGTTGCTAATCTCAATTTGCCTTTAAATCAATCCTATTCCCAAGCATTCGATATCTGGGCGGCGATCCTCTCTACGGCTTTACTGCTTTTGCAAACATCTCAAGCTGCACTTGTTTTTGGCTTTAATCAAGATGCTCAATTATTTGTTAATCTTTTGCCCAGTACAGTTTTAGTCACTCTGGGACTGGTTTATCGGATTTGGCAAGATACTGGCAAATCACCTTTTTGGACGGAATGGGGAATCGCATGGAGTGTTGAACTTCTCACATCAGGCGCAGTTGTGGTCAGCAATGGCTCAGCAATTGAGCTAGCGATGGCTAATATTGCGCTAGGTTTTGTAACGCAGCTATGCGGCGATTGGTGGATGAAACGCTCAGGTAAAGATGAATATCCCCGCAGTTGGGATATCATTCCATTAATTTATGGGGCGATGGGTTCGTTATTAAGGATCGGCAACTTTAGCAGTCTCACAGGTTTATTTTCGCTGAGTACATCGCTGATCGGCATCGGCATCGGACGCAGATCTTCTCAATCTAATCCAGTTTTTAAAGCACTCACCTATCTTTCGATGGTCGTAGCCACATTCTCTGCTTACGAACTGCTTTTCTATCAAATGCTGTCTAGTCCTCAAGGTGGTAGCCTTGGCGATGGATTAGTTGTTCTCGCGGTATTAGGTTGCGCGATCGCCTATGCCTACAAGATCTTTGCTAACTGGATCGCCCCATATTTACGACTCTCATTTAAGGAGATTGGCATTTCCGCGCATTTACATTGGACTGCAAGCGCGATCTTTCTATTAGTAGGAAGTTTCTTGACTCCTGCCACAACTAGCGGTGTGCTCGGCGGCGGTGTTGCGATCGCCTTGGCTGCCTATGCGATTACGCAGGGTAAGAGATCAGATTCAATCCCCCTTGACAAGAGTGATTTAGGGGGTTCAGAACTATGGATTTATACAGGGCTAACTACATCTATTGGCGCGATCGCCTATTTCATTTTCTTTGCTTTCCCAAATCCTTGGCTGATTAGCAACATTATCCTGCCTTACGCTGCTGCGATCGCCTGTATCTTTGCGGCGATACTCTATCAGCCACCTTGGGAAGAATGGGGCTGGGAAGAACGACCTTGGCATAATTCTGCTTTCACATTGCCATTGATTTTTACGTTTATGACTCAAAGTGCGATCGCTATACCATGTCTAATCATCGTCGGAATTTTCTATGCTATCTATGCCAAAGTCCAAGACCAAATCCGCGCCACTTACATCACCATTTTTCTATGGGATTGGGCAATTTTTCAGAATGTATCACAAAGTCTTGATGCGTTTTCCAGCCTCAAATTTTTGATCAATATTTGTGTGATTGGCTTCTCTGGACTATATTTTGCTCAAGTAGAACCAAATCTGCGATCGCCTCGGACTAAAGCTCTCCGCCATGCTTTTAGAAGCCTTTTAAGTGGCGGAATGGGGCTAATTGCCTTTATCTATTCCTTTACCAACCCTAGTATTGCGCTTTCAACTTGGGGCTTAAGTGCAGCCTTTATCATTGCAGGGCTAGCATTTCGCGTCCGCGCCTATCTCTTTATGGGAACGCTTACTTTTATTTTGCTAGTAATCTCCCAAGCCGTAACTTTAGTTACCCAATACTCTTTCTTGATGTGGGCACTCGGAATCTTTGCGGGGATTGGGTTTATTCTGGTGGCTGCTAATTTTGAAGTACGGCGAGATCGCATTCTGGCGCTATTTCGTAATGTTGCGATCGAGTTGGAAGCATGGGAATAGAATCATAAACGACTCAGCCAAACGATCGCCTCTCATCACAAAAAGTACTAATTTAATGGGTTTGGAGGAGAAGGGCGCTGGTCAGTTAATGAGGGATGGGTACTGAAATGTACATTTCATGGCAACAAAAAAGACGCAAATACGTCGATCACGTTTTAGCTGACCAGTGCCTTTTCGGTCGAAACTGCTTCTGCATTCAGTCTGTGGACAAATAAAAGGAAGGTTGCGGCTGAAAAAATCCCAAAGATTAAAAATAATTTCATTGTTGCAAACCATTACTAATTAAGATGAATGCTGACCAATAGAAGGGATGCGAGAAATTTTTAGAGCGAATTGTCGCGATTTGGGCTTGACGTAAAGACTCAGCCCTAGAACGATCGCCTTGCTTGACATCATTATAAAAGGCTTGCATTAACGCTTGCGTCCCCTCATCACTTACTTGCCAGAGAGATGCGATCGCAGCTTTTGCGCCTGCCCTTTGTACTTGATAACCAAAGCCCAAAATTTCGATGCCATTGCCTAATTTCCCAACCCCAGTTTGGCAAGCACTGAGAACGATCAAGTCAACATTGGACATTGGTAAATCCTTCATTTCACTGAGCAAAATCTTATCGCCATTACCAAAAATCAAGAATGAATCTTCGGGCTTACCAGAGTTAAACTCAGCATGAGTCGCCAAATGGACAATATTTTTATTTTGCATTTGGGTTTCAGTAGCTTTGCGACTGAAATCGTTTGCCACTAGTTTTGTCGTATCAGGCAAAGCATCAGAAATAGATTGAACTTCGGTAACTGTAGCGGGTAGAGCAGCTTGCCCGAACTTAGTGGTATTTTGAGCACCGCCAAATGCTCCCGCTAAGATACGAATTTGCCTTTGTGGCTTTTGGGTAAAGTCACTGAGACTATAAGCAATTAAGTTGTTAACGCGGTACTTCTCAACCAGCCATTGTTTGCCATCATAGAGTGCGGCAATTGGGATATAGCGCAGGAGTCCATCAGGGGCATAGAGAATGGTATTCGTATTTGCAAGGTCGGCTTCGATAGGCTTGATTAGCAAATTATAGAGTTTAGTTGCAGGTTCAATCACATCCAACGAGTCAGTGTCGCGTAGCCCTGCTTTAAAATCTATAACTAGTTGATTAATGTCTGCTTCTTTAATCGCTACAGATCGATGAATTGGTGGTTTGTTAGGTATAAATAGGATTAATTCCAAACTTTCGCTTAAAAGCAATGGATAGAGCAAAGCATGACCTTGAGGTAGCTTTTGCAAATAGTCAGGGACTCGATTGAGTTCTGCTGGTGGGATTTGAAGCAGTTGTTGGACGATCTTTTGATTCCCCTCAACTAATGGTGTAACGGAATTTATTGGCTGAGCTATAATTGCTTGAACTTGTGAACTTTCTTCAGAAAACAGATATATGCCTTGGGCAGTTCGCTCATTCCCCTTGACGTTTTGCAAATAGTCTTGGAGTTCCTGTACTTTCAGCAAATCTAAAACCTGTAATGCTTCCATTACTCGTCCTTTTTTCAATAAAAGAGCGGCTAAGACACGATAGTTAGCGGCAACAGTCTGTTGATAGGAATTTTGCTGCTCTAAGGACAGTGCACGCAGTTCTTTGCGGATGGATTCAGTCAAATTAACTGATTGTTTGTAGAAGGCGATCGCTAGTTCAGGATATTGTCGTCTGATCAACAAGCCCAAATTTCCGACTAACTTACTTTCTCGGTTGCGATCGCCAACTTCACGAGCATAAGGAATTGAGGCTTGAAAAGTCTGAAAAGCCTTATCATTCTGTTCTGACAAGGTATAAGTTAAACCAAGGCTATAAAGAGCAGAACCAATACCAGCCTGATCGCCGATGGCGCGATATATACCTAAAGCCTGTTGATGGGAGGCGATCGCTTGAGCTGCTTGATTTAGCTCCGAATATATAGAGCCTAACTGTGAAAGCATTGAGGCTTCATAAGCGCGATTGCCTGATTGTTTAAAAAACTCCAATAAACTCAAAATGGATTTCAATTGGGTTTGGGGATCTTTTGCTGATGAATTGGTGCTTAATGCTGCAATTATGGATTGCTGCATTTTTTGGATTTGGGGTATGCTTGTAATTGATTTAGGTAATTTTTTTAAAAGTTCTAATACTTTCTCAGGCTCCCCCAATTGCGAATAAACCGCTCCTGTAAACATTAATGCTACTCCTTCACCAGTGACATCACCTAGCGATTGATAGATTGATCTGGCTTCTTGAAGTGTATTAAGGGCTTTTGGATATTGACTAAGTGAAGTGTAGAGGCTCCCTAGACCAACGAGAATGCTCGCGAGAGTATTGCGATCGCTAGGTTTAGCATTAGCAGTATTAGTCAGATTTCGATAAATAGTACTCGCCTGTTCAAAGAGAACCAAGGCTTCGCGAGTCTGTCCTTGAGCAAGACGGACTTCAGCAATATTTTTTAAATTGCGTCCTTCCCCTGCGCGATCGCCTAGTTGTTGATAGATCTTTTCAGCTTGGAGGTAGATTTCGATGGCTTTAGGAAATTCTGTGAGATTACGATAAGATTGGGCAACAGCATTGAGCTGCTCAGCTTTGCGAGGGCGATCGCCTACCTTGCGCACTAATGCCAAAGCTTTGAGATTTAGCTGCAAGACCTTGGCATATTGCAACGATATGTTTAAAATATTTGCTTCCAGATTCAGCGCACTTGCCTCTCCTAAAAAATTGCCAAGCTGCTGATATGCGATCGCGCTCTGCCGAGTCATCGCCAAAGATTTATCCTTTTGACCGAGTAACCCATAGGCTGAAGCTAAATAGAAGAGATTTTGTGCTTCTGCGGCGCGATTTCCCGCAGCACGACTAAGTTCTAATGCAGGTTCAAAATACTGGAGCGCTTTTTGGAAATCAAATTTCTTTACATAAATAATCCCGATCGTGGCAAGGGTTTTTCCCTCACGATAGCTATCTTTTACTCTTTTACGAATTGCTAATGACTCCTCCAGCAATGGCAGAGCTTTAGCATATTGTTCTAGACCTATATAAGCCTTGCCCAATTGATATCTAGTTTCACCTTCCGCCTTCAGAAAAAGCATCTTATCCGCAGATGTTGAACTTGCCTGCTGTGACTGTTGAATCGCAAGTGCTTGCTGCAAATTTTCTAGAGATTGGGCTTCTTGCCATAGTCCAATCTGCGCCGAGCCAATCCCAGTTAAGGCAATTGACTCACCAAGGCGATCGCCTCGGCTACGATGATTAATTAAAGCTTGTTGGTAATGCTTTAAAGATTCTTGAAAATTACCCTGATCAAAAAGTTTTTCGGCTTTTTGTAAAAGCACATCCGCTGATGTAGAAGTTGGTTCGGAAGATATATTTGTAGGTCGATCAATAGATTCAATCGTGATTTTTTCAGTGGGGATATCCTTCAAAGCATTGGAATAGGAAGGATTGATACCAACTTCTGATATAGCCAGCATCATCCCTAAAACAAGTGAGCACGATAGGCGATCACTGATGAATTCTTTTTGCATAGATTTTTCCTGTAATGTAAATTTCAGCTTCACATTTTCGCTAAGTACCTACTTAAGAATTTTTTGGGATCTCCTACTAGAAAGGGGATTTGGGGAATCCCTTAAAGCTTTATCACGCCAGATTTTATTTCTTAAATAGTTTCTAAAAATAGATCTCCCATCACGTTGTCATATAATCTAACATCTGAAATAAGATATAAGGTGAATTGCACTTCATATCCTAACTGTCCTAATTTAGCAAATATTTTTATAGAAAGACACAGCCAAAAGTTATGGAAATATCTGATATCTCTGAGATTATTGAGGAAAACAACGAAGATGAACCTAAAGAATTAGGAGAGCAAAACGGTTCTCAAAAGCCAAACGATCCCAAAAAAGAGCAAAAAACCAAAAATAAGAATCAGCTTAATAATTACGTGGCGATCACAGTAGTTTTGTTTGTTACCTTTATGGGCGTATGCAAAGTTAAAAGTGACAATGTAGTCCAAGCCATGCAAAAAGCTCAAGCCGATCGCATTGATACATGGGCATTTTATCAAGCGCGAAATGTTCGTGCAGAAATTGCCAAATCGACTGTTGCTCAATTAAAGTTACAAGCTCTGGCGACACAGCAGCCCAAAGCTATTGCTGAATATGGCAAAGAAATTGTTAAGTTTGAAGCGATCGCTGCTAAACAAGATAAAGAAAAAGACAAACTACAGCAGCAAGCCTTAGATACTGAAAAACTCTACGAGCAGTTGAATGTCCATGATGACCAGTTTGACTTGTCAGAAGCCGCGTTTGCCCTTGCGATCGCATTGCTAGCAATGACATCTCTCACCCAAAAAGGTTGGCTTTATGGTGCAGCTATGGTTCCTGCCGCTTTTGGTTTGTTTATGGGACTAGCTGGTCTATTAAACTGGGATTATCATCCTGAAGCTTTGACAAAATATTTGTCAGAAAATACTACTTACAAAACCGAACACAAAATCTCGACTTTGCCTTACCCACAGCTAAAAAGCTCAAATTCATAGACATAAAAGGTTCTGAGCAAATTTTTTACTAATGTATTAAACTAACTAAACAATGAAAAACTTTATCCAAAACCTGCTGCGATACCCAAAATTCCTCGCCCTAATCACTGGTGGCGTTCTGTCTGTAGTGATCGCGCCAATTATTCCTCTATTTAAAAAGCCTCTGACTGCGATCGCGATGATTTCGGCAATCATTAGTGGGTTTATTGGCGTATCACTAGTATTAAGAGCTATGCTAGGGCTAGACATCACTTAGTAAATCTTGACGCAGATTTGATTGAGCTTCAACTTCGCCACATGTTGAACTATCACCATGTTAAGCATTATGTTAGACATCATCATTATCTTATTAGTAGGTGTAGCGCCACCAATCCTATCCCTTTGGGTGCTTCACCGTACCCAAGCTCATTATCGGCAAATAAATTCGGCGGCGATCTCCACGCCTATATGCTTAAAGCTCAAAGCACCAGTACCAGTCGAGATGACCTGCATTGATGGATTTGGTTATGTGATTGGCAAAGTTAGCTGCAAATATAATGCGCGATCGCCTTACATTCGCTGTGCGGTCAACCCCTGTGGCCCCTGTCAGGATTGTCGGCATTACGAAAGCCTATGATATAAAGTCCATCCGAGATGGACTCTATATCATAAAGTTCAAAAATTAAAGTTTATTATGATAAGTACAAATCTATGGCTACTACAAGACGAGTTGCTCGTGTTGCTGAATTAATTAAGAGAGAAATCAGTAACATGTTGCTAAAAGATATTAAAGACGATCGTGTAGGGATGGGTATGGTAAGTGTTACCGATGCCGAGCTATCAGGCGATCTCCAACATGTGAAAATCTTTGTCAGTATTTACGGTACTGAAGAAGCGAGAGCCCAAACTATGGAGGCTCTCGCTTCAGCTACGGGCTTTATCAAGCGCGAAGTTGGGCAACGTTTATCATTACGTCGCGTTCCCGAAGTTGTCTTCCATGAAGATCGCTCCTTTGAACGTGGTGTCAAAGTGCTGTCGCTAATTAATCAACTAAGTCGAGAACGCGAAGAACGAGAGTCAACCGCAGAAGAAAAGGAGTCCAATTCAAGTGATTGAGTTGTTCAAGGCGGGTGGGCTAGTCATGTACCCACTCACGGCACTATCAGTATTTGCGTTGGCTGGGATCATGGAGCGGCTAATTTTTTGGTTTGCCATCATCAAGCAAGAACGAAAAACTGCCGAAAAAATTTTGGTGATCGCTCGTCAAGACCTGAAACTAGCAGCAGTGGCAGCGGAGCAATCCTTAAAGGTTCCTGTGGCAAGGTTTCTCTATGCTCCCTTAGCATTAGAAGAGCCAGACCCTGAACTATTTCGGCTGGCGCTTGAAAGTACTGCCGACGAAGAATTAACAGAAATGCTCAAGGGTGAAAAGCTGCTCGAAGCAGTGATTACAATCGCGCCTTTGTTGGGGCTACTAGGAACTGTAATAGGGTTAATCAGTTCCTTTTATTCTCTCAAAATTGGTGATGTTGCGGCTAATACGAAGTCGGGATCACTAACCGAAGGTATTGCAGAGGCACTAATTACAACTGCGACAGGTTTAATTATTGCCATTTTTGCTTCGGCATTTCATCGCCTATTCCTTGCACTGCAAGATCAGCAAACCAAGCTATTCATGAAGGTTGGCAATCAATTAGAGCTTATCTACCGCAAGCAATGTCAACACAGGTTGCCTAAGTAAAAAGTAAAAATGAGAATGGTAATTGCGCAGGTTTAGTTCTAATGAATATCCATTAATTATCTAAATTTTGGCGCAGTTATCGTCTCCATATAGCCAGCATTTGAGTGCGGGGCTACTGCTCATCAGCTTCTTCGTCAAGATCAACAATCTGTCCATTAAACAAATTTGCCAAATTTTTAATCACCCGATCATCTTCTGATATGCCAACATAACCTTTTGTTTGGGGCTGAGGCTGATTTACAGGGTTAGGCGGCGCAATGTTTACTTGTGAATCTGTCGATGGTGGTTTAGCTGTAGTATTGGGAACTAAAGGTGGGGTTGGATTTTGATAAGTGACAGGCGGAGGTGCAATCGCAGGACTAACAGGAAGTGGAGCCGTAACTTTGACTGGTTCAGCTTGAGTCGGTGTAGACACAAATGAAAACATCACCTTAATAGGGCGCTGCAAATGTTTGGCAAAAACTTCTTCTAGTTCTGGACGCTTCTGAACCACGATATTTTTTGTAGTTTCATCACGCTTCCCAGCTAAGCCGATTTTGACACTACTACTATCGATAGTAAGAATATGAGCCTGTATCTGGATAAAAACCCATTTTGTCGGTGTTGGCAACATTGACAAAATGCTTTGCCACATCTGATCTAGATCATATCCAACTGAAGCAAAGTTCTCAATATCATAACTTCCAGATGATATCGGCGTTTCAATAGCTGGTAGGAGGGATATTGAAGGCGTAGATGTTTCAGCCACTTTCGATATTTTAGGGATTGGCGGTGATTCTTGTGTTGGAATTGATAGAGCTTGAGGTGGAGCTTGTACAGCAGGATTTGTTTTCGGTGGTTGGGTGGAAACTTGTGGAGTTGCAGGTGTCCGCAATGGAATAAATGGTTGTGCTGAAGCAGTGTTCTGCGATTGTGGCTGAGCGATCGCCCCCTGTGCTGATGGCAGTAAACCCATAAGTGTAACTTCTAGCCATAGGCGAGGCTGCGTGGTGTTACGGATTTGCAATTCTGCCGATCGCAAATGCTGTTGACCTAGCAAAATATTTGGGATTGGTAAACTTTGAGCTAGTTGGCTCAATCTTTCCCAACCAGAACTAGTCATGGCAACAAGGTCACTGCGATCTCTGGCTGTTTTCGCAATTAATAGATCACGATATACATTTGCCAAGTTCTGCAACACGATTAAAGGTTCGCGACCACGATCCATAATTCGTCGCACATAATCTATTAATTGAATGGATTGATCCGATGCGATCGCTTCAATTAGTGACAACAAATCTTGTTCAGGAACAGAACCCACCAAATCCCATACTGCCTCAACTGTAATCTCTCCATCCAATAGACTCAATTGATCGAGCAGAGATTCTGCATCACGTAATCCACCCTGAGCAATCTGAGCAACTAAAGTTAGTGCTTCAATATGAATATTAATATTCTCATTTGCAGCAATCTTCCCTAAGTGCTTCACCATCGCATCAAGTGGAATCCGCCGAAAGTCAAATCTCTGACAGCGCGAAATAATTGTTGGCAATACGCGCTGTGGATCGGTAGTTGCAAGAATAAAAGTAACGCGATCAGGAGGTTCTTCTAGGGTTTTTAGCAGTGCGTTAAATGCTGCTGTGCTGAGCATATGACATTCGTCAATTATATAAACCTTAAACCTTGCCTTAACTGGCGCAAACTGGGCGCGTTCGATTAATTCTCGAATATTATCTACACCCGTATTGCTTGCTGCATCAATTTCGGTAATATCCAGTGCATTGCCATTAGCGATGCTATGGCAAAGTTCACACTTGCCGCAGGGATTGGGTGTAGGTTGGTCAGAGCTTAGACAATTGAGCGACTTTGCCATGATCCGCGCACTGGAAGTTTTGCCTGTACCTCTTGCGCCTGTAAATAGGTATGCTGGTGCGATACGCTTAGTGTTTAAGGCATTGCTAAGGGTATGCGCGATCGCCTCTTGCCCAACGAGGTCGGCAAAGATTTGCGGTCGATATTTGTGGTGTAGTGGCTCATAGCCCATAGGAACACGATGATGCTCAAGCACTGCTGGTCAAATATATCATTCACCAGTATAGCGATTACTCTTAGTTTTATATAGATGACGCTTCGCGTCATCCCAGATTCAATTTATGGCTCTGTCGATGTTTGATGGATTAGCGAAGTATACGATGACTTTAAAGGCAAAGGATCGTCCTATTAATTCGGTTCTGGTAGAGTCGCAGGGGAAAATCATTGAATCCAATGTCACTGACAGAGATGCAGCCAATATCAGTAAGGCTGTCACCATGTTGAATGCACAGCAAACCAAACCTCTTGAAAATCAGAAATAAGTCCGTTTGGCGATAAAGTTTACATAGGTACAAAAATATGAAAAAGCTGTTACTCGTTGAATCTCCATCCAAGTGCAAAACTATTCAAGCCATCCTTGGCAGTGAATGGCAAGTGGAAGCTTCCTTTGGTCACTTTACAGAACTTGCCAAAG
>Ga0315904_10010956_pt1 | contig 11642 bp, 9 predicted proteins | sample LakEriMetagenome_6_FD_203529 | JGI IMG/M metagenome (GOLD analysis project Ga0315904, IMG submission 203529) | Freshwater fungal communities from buoy surface, Lake Erie, Ohio, United States - Buoy 12 MA120 | ecosystem: Environmental > Aquatic > Freshwater > Lake | place: USA: Lake Erie, Ohio...
ACGCGGCATGGGTACGGCCGGGCTGGTTTCGGGCCTGATGTGGGCGGTGATGTTCACCTGCTTCATGATCGCGCTCACCCTCACGAGCGTGGCCAACGCGGCGCTCGTGAGCAGCCTGTCGCCCCTGATGACCGCGCTGCTCGCATGGCTGGTGCTGGGCGAGCGCGTGCCGGCCATCACCTGGATCTCGATCGTGCTGGCGCTCGGCGGCATCGCCTGGATGGTGAGCGACGGCGTCTCGGCGCAGGGCGTCGCCGGCATGGTGGTGGCGCTGGGCGTACCCGTGGCCGCGGCGATCAACCTCGTGGTGCTCAAGCGCATGCACGCCACCATCGACCTCGCGCCGGCGGTCCTCACCGGCGCCCTGATCTGCTGCGCGGTCACGCTGCCCATTGCCTGGCCGCTGGCCGCAACCCCCAACGACCTCGCCATCCTGGCCCTGCTGGGCTTCGTGCAGCTGGGCATTCCGTGCATGCTGATGATTGGTGCGGTGCGCCATCTCGCGCCGCACGAGATCGCCCTGATCTGTCTGCTCGAGGTGGTGCTCGGTCCGATCTGGGCCTGGATAGGCGCCGGCGAGGCGATGGGCCGCGCCACGATCGAAGGCGGCATCGCGGTGCTGGGCGCGCTGGCGCTGAACGCCTGGCTCGACCGCTCGCCACGGCCCGGCGCGGCGTGAACCCGCCCCGGCCCGCGCCGCTCGCCGACATGCCGGCGCTGCCGCTTGCCGGTCTGCTCACCGACATCGACGACACCCTGACCACCGACGGCAGGCTGCAGGCCTCGGCGCTGCGCGCCCTCGAGCGCCTGCACGACGCCGGGCTGCGCGTGGTGCCGGTCACCGGCCGCTCGGCCGGGTGGGCGCACATGATCCTCAAGACCTGGCCGGTCGATGCGGTGGTCGCCGAGAGCGGCGGCCTGTATCTGGCGCGCGGCGCTGACGGCCGGTTGCGCGAGGTTCTGCATTCGGCGCGCGACGACGTGGCACGCGGACGGGCCGCCGTGCTGGCGCTGGCGGGTGAACTGCTCGCCCGCCACCCGGAACTGGCCGAGGCGAGCGACAACGCCTACCGCCGCGTCGATGTCGCGATCGACTGGTGCGAGGAGGTCGCCGAGGCCCCGCCCGAGGTGGTGGCCGCAGCCTTGGCGCAGCTCCGCGCGGCCGGCTTCAGCGCCCGTGCGAGCAGCGTTCACATCAACGCCTGGCACGGCGACTTCGACAAGGCGCCGATGGCGTTGCGCTGCCTGCGCGAGCTCTGGGGGGCCGACGAGGCCGCGGCGCGCGCGCAGTGGCTGTTCGTCGGCGATGCGCCCAACGATGCCTCGATGTTCGAGACCTTCCCGCTGAGCGTGGGCGTGGCCAACATCGCGCCGGCCCTGCCCCGCCTGCCAGTGGCGCCCACCTGGATCACCGAAGCCGCGTGCGGCGCCGGCTTCGAGGAACTGGCCGCGCGCCTGCTGGTGGCACCCGGCGCCTGAGCCGCCGGTTCCGACATCCGGTGGCTGAGCCGCCGGTTCACACACCCTGCGGCTGATCGGTCTCAGGCGCGCAGCGCGCGCGCCTTCTCGGCAACTCGCCGGCCGTAGCCCAGCGCCGAGTCGATATCCCCCTGCGGCGGGCTCATCTCGGGCGGCACGTTGTCGGCCTGCGCCATCACCCCCAGAAAACCGCCCAGCCGGTTGACCGCCAGCGGATCGCCAGGCGTGGCCGCGCCGTGCGTGCCGGTGCCGACCCACACCATGCCGTGCTGCATCGCCAGCGTGACGAAGTAGCTGAGCGTGGAGAACTTGTCGCCCGACATGCCCAGCGAGCAGGTGAAGCCGCCCGCCACCTTGTCTTTCCAGGCCTGCGTGAACCACGCCTTGGCGCTGGCGTCGGCGAAGGCCTTGAACGGCGCCGACGGACCGCCCATGTAGGTGGGCGCGCCGAAGACGATGGCGTCGGCGCCCGCGAGCGCGGCCCAGCCGGCATCGTCGACGGTGGCCACATCGAGCAGGCGCGCATCGACGCCGCCGAGGCCGGCCGCGCCCTCGCGCACCGCCTCGGCGAGACGGCGGGTGTGGCCGTAGCCCGAGTGGAAGGCAACGATGATCAGGGTCATGAGTATCTCCGCAGGAAAGGAAGGAAAGCGCGAGACGGCGGTCAGCCGGTCTCAGGGCAGATCGAACACCAGAACCTCGGCCTGCAGGCCGCGGCTGAACTCGAGGCGCGGCTCGTCGGAGCACTCGAGCGCGTCGCCGGCACGCAGGCGCCGGCCGGCGACCTCGAGTTCGCCCCGGGCCACGTGCACGTAGGCGCGCCGGCCCGCGCCGAACACGAGCGAGCACTGCTCGGCGCCGTCGAACAGCCCCGCGTGCAGGCGCGCGTCCTGCAAGATGGGCAGCGCATCGTCGGCGCCGTCCGGCGAGGCCACCAGCGCGAACCGCCCGCGGCGCGCCGCGGGCGCGATGTGGCGCTGCGCGTAGCCGGGCTCGGCGCCGCGCACCGAGGGCTCGATCCAGATCTGCAGGAAGTGCACCCGGGCAGCGGGGTCGTGGTTGTACTCGGAGTGCACGACGCCGCGCCCCGCGCTCATGCGCTGCGCGTCGCCGGGCCGGATCACCGAGCCGTTGCCCATGCTGTCGCGGTGCTCGAGCGCGCCCTCGAGCACCCAGGTGATGATCTCCATGTCGCGGTGGCCGTGGGGCGCAAATCCGCCGCCAGGCTCGACCCGATCCTCGTTGATCACGCGCAACGGCCCGAAGCCCATGCGGGAGGGGTCGTGCCAGCCGCCGAACGAGAAGCTGTGGAAGCTGTCGAGCCAGCCGTGGTTGGCATGGCCGCGCTCGGCGCCGGGTCGCAGGACGATCATCGGGTTCACCTCATGGGCTGCGTCTGGGCCGGGGCGCCGGCCGCGCCGTCGCTCGTGCCTGACCTCGAGGCTTCGCAGTCTAGCGACGGGCGGGCCGAGCGGCGGTGGTAGGATCCGAACGGATTCATCAAATTTTTTGAACATGGCTCTGACGCTCGATGCCCTCACCGTGCTCGATGCGATCGCGCGCCGCGGCAGCTTCGCGGCCGCCGCCGCCGAGCTCGGCAAGGTGCCCTCGGCGCTCACCTACACGGTGCGCCGCCTCGAGGAAGACCTCGACGTGCTGCTGTTCGACCGGCGCGGGCGCGGCGCGCGGCTCACCGCGCCGGGCCTTGCGCTGCTCGAGCAGGGCCGTGAGCTGCTGCGCGCCGCCGACGACCTCGCCTGCCGGGTGCGCGAGCTGGCCAGCGGCTGGGAGGTGGAGCTGCGGATCTCGCTCGACGCCGTGATCGCCTTCGACCGCATCCGCCCGCTGATCGCCGACTTCTATCGCCTGGGCGCACCCACCCGGCTGCGCTTTGCCACCGAGATCCTCGATGGCGGCTGGGACGCGCTGCTGGGTGGCCGCGCCGATCTCGCGATCGGCGTGCGCGGCGATGCGCCGCCGCAGGCCGCGGCCAGCGCGCGCCTGAGCACCCGGCCGCTGGGCCCGGTGCGTTTCGTCTGGTGCGTGGCCCCCGGTCATCCGCTGGCCGACGCGCCCGAGCCGCTCGACGCCGCCACGCTGGCCGGCCACCGCGCGGTCGCGCTGGCCGACACCTCACGCAACCTGCCATCGCGCAGCGCCGGGCTGCTTGCGGGCCAGGAAACGCTCACGGTCTCGAGCCTGGAGCACAAGATCGCCATGCAGCTCGCCGGGCTGGGCGCCGGCTGGCTGCCCGAGCCCTTCGTGCGCGAGCACCTGGCCGCGGGCCGGCTGGTGGCGCGGCGAGCGGCCCGCCCCGCGCCGGTGGAAACCACGCGCTACGCCTGGCGGCGCGAGGCCCGCGGCAAGGCGCTGGCCTGGTGGCTGCAGCGCCTGGAGGTGGCGCGGGTGCGCCAGCGCCTGCTCGCCGGACCCGAGCCTGCCGCCGGAACACCCACCCGTGCCCGTGCCCGCGCCTGATCGGCCGATGCGCCAGCCGGGCGCGCCCTACGTCGGCCGCTTCGCACCCTCGCCGACCGGTCCGCTGCACGCCGGCTCGCTGGCAACCGCGCTCGGCAGCCGCCTCGACGCCCTGGCCCACGGCGGGCGCTGGCTGCTGCGCATCGAAGACCTCGACCCGCCGCGCGAGCAGCCCGGCGCGGCGCGCCACATCATCGACACGCTGCAGGCCCTGGGGCTGCGCAGCGACGGCGAGATCGTGTTCCAGAGCCGCCGCCACGCGCTCTACCAGGCGGCCTTCGACAGGCTGCTGGCCGCCGGGCTGATCTATCCGTGCGCATGCACCCGGCGCGAGATCGCCGACACCCTCACGCGGCGCGGCCAGGCGCGCGAGCGCCATGGCGAGCTCGTCTACCCAGGCACCTGCCGCCAGGGCATGCCCGCGGGCCGGACGGCGCGCTCGTGGCGGGTGCGGGTCGATGACCGGATCGTGGCCTGGGCCGATCGAGGCGAGGACGGCATGCGCCACGACGATCTCGCGAGCACCGTCGGCGACTTCGTCCTGCGTCGCGCAGACGGGCTGTGGGCCTACCAGCTCGCGGTGGTGGTCGATGACCATGCGCAGGCCGTGACCGACGTGGTTCGCGGCGACGACCTCCTGGAATCGACGCCGCGCCAGATCTTTCTGCAGACGCTGCTGGGCCTGCCGCATCCGCGCTGGCTGCATCTGCCGGTGGTTACGGATGCGCGCGGCGAGAAGCTGTCGAAGCAGACCGGCGCGCCGGCGATCGATGCAACCGACGGCCTGCGGGTGCTCGAGCAGGCGCTGCGCCACCTGGGCCTGCCGCCCACGGGCGCCACCTCCATCGAGGCCTACTGGCCGCTGGCCACAACGCTATGGGCGCGAGCCCGGCTCAGGACTTCCTGACGCCACCCAGCAGCGCGGCCACCGGCCGGCCGGCGCGCCGGCGCACCGCGACCGACAGCCCGCCCGCCGGCGCGGGCGCGGCAGCGCCCGGCTGGGCAGCCGCATCGGCGGGTTCGGGCGACGGCTCGTAGGGCTTGTAGAAGAAGGGATCGTCGGAGTGTCCGGGCAGCGCGGTGCGCGGCCGCGGCTCGCGGGCGCGCGGCGGCGGCGGCTGCTCGTCGGCGGCGGCCGGCTCGGGGCGCGGCCGCGCCTCGGCGGAGCGCCCGGCCGACTCGCCGAAGCGCGGCTTGCGCACGCCGCGCATCTCGTGGGGCGCGCGGAAGTCGCGCGGGTTGCGCACGCGCTCGCCGGGCGTGACGTCGGCCCGGGTGCGGGCCAGCAGGGCGGCGTCGATCTCGAGCGGCAGCTCGGGCATGTCGCGCTTGATCAGCTTGCGGATCGCGTCGAGCTGGCGCTCGTCGCTGCCGGTCATGAGCGACAGCGCAACGCCGCTTGCCCCCGCGCGTCCGGTGCGGCCGATGCGGTGCACGTAGTCTTCGGGGGTGTGGGGCAGGTCGAAGTTGATGACCGCGGGCAGCTCGGCGATGTCGAGGCCGCGCGCCGCGACGTCGGTGGCCACGAGCACGGCCACCTCGCCCTTCTTGAAGCTCTCGAGGGTAGCCAGGCGCTCCTGCTGGGTCTTGTCGCCGTGGATGGCCGCGGCATTGAGGCCATCGCGCTCGAGCTGGCGGGCAAGCCTGCCCGCGCCGATCTTGGTGTTGGTGAAGACGATCACCTGCGACAGCTGGCGCTCGCGCACCAGATGCGCGACGGCCGCGCGCTTGCTGTCGACGTCGGGCAACCGGTAGACCACCTGTTCGACGTTTTCGGCGGCGGCGTTGCGGCGCGCGACCTCGACCGACACCGGGTCGTTGAGGAAGCTTTCGGCCAGCTTGCGGATCTCGCCCGAGAAGGTGGCCGAGAACATGAGGTTCTGGCGCGCCTTGGGCAGCAGATTGATGATGCGCTGGATGTCGGGCAGAAAGCCCATGTCGAGCATGCGGTCGGCTTCGTCCATCACGAAGACCTCGGCCTGCCCGAGCGAGACGGTGCGCTGGCCGACGTGATCGAGCAGCCGACCCGGCGTGGCGATGAGTATCTCGGCGCCCTGCCGCAGGGCGGCGATCTGGGGCGCGATGTCGACCCCGCCGAACACCACCGCCGAGCGCAGGTGGGTGTGGCGGGCGTAGTCGCGCACGTTGGCGTAGATCTGGTCGGCGAGCTCGCGGGTGGGCGCGAGGATGAGCGCCCGCACCGGGTGGCGCGCCGGCGAGGCGCTGCCGTTGGCCAGCGGCAGCAGGCGCTGCAGGATGGGCAGCGCGAAGCCGGCGGTCTTGCCGGTGCCCGTCTGGGCGGCGCCCATGACGTCGCGGCCCTGGATGACCAGCGGGATGGCCTGGGCCTGGATGGGCGTGGGCTCGCGGTAACCGAGTTCGGTGACCGCGCGCAGGATGGGCTCGGCCAGGCCGAAATCGGTGAAGGAGCTGACGGTGCTTGGCGTGGTGTTCAAGTGTGCGTGGGGCCCGGGAGAAGGCCGCGGGCCCGCGTAGGATGAATCGGGCGCAGGCGGGCGCGCTCGCCCGCTTGCGGGCCGACCGGACGCGACAGGCGCCGCATCCAGACGAACCGCTCATTGTCGCGCATTCGGGCCCTGGCGCAAACCCGGCCGGCTCAACGGTCGCAGGCGAGCAGTTCCGCGACCACCCGATCGACCGCCATCGCCCCGTCGATGCCCACCGCCACGCGGACCGCCGGCCCGGACAGCCCGGGCAGGCCGCGGCCCTGCGCGGACAGTCCGCGCAGGTCGCAGGCGGTCATGCCGCGCAGCGCCGGGCTGGCCAGCTCCACGTGCACCGGCGTGTCGTGCCAGTGCAGCAGGTCGGGCTCGGTGAGCGCGAGCAGCGCGCAGGGATCGTGCATGGCGGCGGTGTCGCGGCCGTACACCGCGCGGGTGCGCTCCAGGTAGAAACCGAGCAGGCCCGCGAAGGCGCGGCCCACCGGCCCCCCCGAGGCTGCCAGGCGCTCGACGTGCGCCGGCCCGATGCCCGCCTGGCGGGTGACGTTCAGACCGACCATGCGCACCGGCGCGCCGCTGGCGAACACCGCCGCCGCGGCTTCCGGGTCGCAGTGGATGTTGAACTCGGCCTGCGGCGTGATGTTGCCGACATCGGTGGAGCCGCCCATCAGCACGATCTCGCGCAGCCAGCCGGCCAGCCGCGGCTCGGTGCGCAGGGCCACCGCCACGTTGGTGAGCGGGCCGACCGCCACCAGCGTGAGTTCGCCCGGCGCGGCGCGTGCCTGCTCGATCAGGAAAGCCACCGCGTGCTGGCCGTGCGGCGCGCGGCGCGGCTCGGGCAGCACCGCGCCGTCCAGCCCGGTGCGGCCGTGGATGTGCGCGGCCGAGGCCGGCGTGCCCAGCAACGGCCCCGCCATGCCGGCAGCCACCGGCACCGTGAGCCCGATCAGTTCGCACACCGCCAGCGCATTGCGGGTGGTGTGGGCCAGGGGCGTGTTGCCGAAGACGGTGGTGATGCCGACCAGGTCGAGGCGCCGCGCGGCGTAGACGATGGCCATCGCATCGTCGTGGCCGGGATCGCAGTCGAGCAGGATGCGGGCCGGGGGACGCGCGAGGGATGCCGTCATGACAGCGCCTCGGCGCCTGGCAGGCGGGCCGCGATGTCGGCGGCCGCCGCCAGCGACGGCACCGCGCCGCGCCGGGTGCAGGCCAGCGCGCCGGCGGTGACCCCGTGGCGCAGCGCCAGCGCCGGAGGGTCGCCGGCCGCCCAGCAGCAGGCGAAGGCGCCCACGAAAGCGTCGCCCGCGCCGGTGGAATCGACCACCGCGACGGCGGGCGGCGGGCAGCTCAGTGGCGAGCGCCCCGGTTGCAGCAGCCGCGCGCCGCGCGCACCGAGAGTGACCACCGCCGCGAGGCGCACCTGACGCAGCAGCGCGGCCTCGTCGCCGGCGAGCAGCGCCGCCTCGCCCTCGTTGGCCACCACGATGTCGGTCAGGGCCCACAGCGAGGCCGGCAGCCCGGCGCGCGCCGGCGCGGTGTTGAGCAGCGTGACGGTGCCATGCTCGCGGGCGATGGCGAACACCGCCTCGGTGAGTTCGAGCGGGGTCTCGAGCGTGGCCAGCACCAGATCGGCCTCGGCGATCAGTGCGCGGACCCGCCCGGCATCGCCGGCCCGCAGCCCCTGGTTGGCCCCGGGCGCGATGACGATCCGGTTCTCGCCGCCCGCCTCGACCAGGATCATGGCCTGACCGGTGGGCGCGTCGGCCAGCACCCGGACGGCGCTGGCGTCGATGCCCTGCGCAGCCCAGAGCGCGCGGGCGGATGCGCCCGCGGCGTCTTCGCCCACCCCGGCGAGCAGGGCCACCCGCGCGCCGCAGCGGGCCGCCTGGATCGCCTGATTGCTGCCCTTGCCGCCGGGCGCCTCGAGCGCGTCGCGCCCGACCAGGGTCTCGCCGGCGGCAGGGCAGCGATCGACCACCACGCTGAGGTCGCGCATGTAGCTGGCGATCGCGAACACACGGGGCGCAGCGCGCATGCCGTTCTCCGGGCGAAACCGGCCGGGGCGAAATGCCCGGTCCGCGCGCGACTATGCCGAGCCCATCGCCAGGCTCGTCAAACGAGCCTGGCGATGGGCACAGTGCTGGCCTGCCATGCCTCTTGCCCCCTGCTACGCCCTGGTCGATGTCGAGACCACCGGCCTGTCGCCCCGGCACCACCGCGTGATCGAGATCGCGGTGATCCGCGTACAGCGCGACGGCGACGCCTGGCTGGCGAGCGAGTGGCGATCGCTGGTCGACCCGGGTGTGCCCATCCCGGCGGTCATCAGCCGCCTCACCGGCATCACCGCCGCGCAGTGCGCCGGCGCGCCCCCCTTCGCGGCCCTGGCCGCCGAGGTGCGCGCCCGGCTCGACGGCGCACTGTTCGTGGCGCATCAGGCCCGGTTCGACTACGGCTTCGTGCGCGCCGAACTCGCGCGCGCCGGACACGCGCTCTCGGCGCGCACGCTGTGCACCGTGCGGCTGTCGCGGCTGCTCGAGCCGCAGGCCGCCGACCACACCCTCGACGGCCTGCTCGCGCGCCACGGCCTGACCGCGCCCGAGCGCCATCGCGCGCTGGGCGATGCCCGTGCGCTGTGGGCACTGGTGCAGGCCCTGGCCGCGCGCCACGGCGAGCGCACGCTGCGCCTGGCCGCCTCACGGCTGCTGCGCCATCCCGGCCTGCCCTCGCATCTGCCGGCGCAGGCGCTCGACGACGCGCCCGAGGGCCCTGGCGTCTACGCCATGCTCGGCGCGAGCGGCCAGCCGCTCTACGTGGGTCGCAGCAGCCACCTGCGCCGGCGTCTGGCCAGCCACTTCAGCGCCGACCCCACCGGCGAGCGCGCCACCCGGCTTGCGGCCGAAACCCATCGGCTCGAGTGGCAACGCACCGGCGGCGAACTCGGCGCGCGCCTGCTCGAGGCGCAATGGATCCGCGAGCGCCAGCCCAGCCACAACATCGCCCAGCGCCGGGTCTGGCCCTGGTTCGCGAGGCTGCCGGGCGATGCCGGGCGCTTCGAGCTGCTGCGCGGCGATCGGCTCGCGCCCGGCGAGGAAAGCGGCCTGTACGGACCGTTCGGCTCACGCGCGGCCGCCCGCGCGGCACTCACCGAGGCCGCGAGCCGGGCCTGCCTGTGCCTGGCGACGCTGGGCCTGGAGCGGCGCGGGCCCGGCGAGCCCTGCTTCCGGCACCAGCTGGGGCGCTGCGCCGGCGCCTGCGTGGGCCGGGTGTCGGCGGCCAGCCAGTGGCAGGGCCTGGCCGAAGCGCTGGCCGACAGGCGGGTGCCGCCCTGGCCGGCAGCCGGTCCGATCACGCTCCACGAAGACGATCCGGCGGGCGCTGCGCAGTGGCACGTGCTGTCGCACTGGCGTCATCTGGGCTCGGCCGACGATCCGCAGTCGGCCCTGCAGCTGGCCGGTCGGACGCCGCAAGGAGCGCTCGATCCCGGCGTCTACCGTCTGCTTCGGCGCCTGCTGGCGGCCGATCCGCGATAATCGCGCTGCGTTCACTTTCGCGCCGGCCGGCGAGTTCCGTCCGCGAGGCCCGCGCGAGCGCCCGTCCAACGCCCCCACACCCCGGAGCCTGCCATGTCCGCCAGCATCCCGACCGCATCGCCGTCCGCCGCCGACTCCCGCGTGCCGCGGGATGGCCTCAGTCTGGTGCGCGGCGACACCACCGCGCCCCTGCTCGAGCTCACCATCCCGGCCTTTCTCGCCCGCGCGGTGGCGGCAGGCGGCGATCGCGAGGCCGTGGTCTTTCGCGAGCAGGACGTGCGCTGGAGCTGGCGCGAGTTCGCCAGCCGCGTCGACGAGCTCGCCGCCGCGCTGCTCGCCATCGACGTTGGCCGCGGCGACCGCGTCGGCATCTGGTCGCCCAACCGCTACGAGTGGGTGGTCACGCAGTTCGCCACCGCGCGCATCGGCGCGGTGCTGGTCAACATCAATCCCGCCTACCGCCTGGCCGAGCTTGAGTACGCGCTCAACAAGGTCGAGACCAAGGCGCTGATCACCGCCGATCGGTTCAAGACCAGCGCCTACCTCGAGATGCTGCAGACGCTGGCGCCGGAGCTCACGCACTGCGCGCCGGGCGCATTGCGCAGTGCGCGGCTGCCGCACCTGCGCAGCGTGGTGCGCATGGGCGACGAGCCCACGCCGGGCATGTACAACTACCGGGCGCTGCTGGCGATGGCCGGGCCGGCGCAGCACGCCCGCCTCGACGCGATCACGGCCGCGCTCTCGCCGCACGACCCGATCAACATCCAGTTCACCAGCGGCACCACCGGCAGCCCCAAGGGCGCCACGCTCACCCATCACAACGTGGTCAACAACGCACGCTTCATCGCGCAGGCCATGCGCCTGGGTCCGGCCGACAAGCTGTGCATCCCGGTGCCGCTGTACCACTGCTTCGGCATGGTGCTGGGCGTGCTCGCCTGCGTCACCGAAGCCTCGGCAATGGTCTTTCCGGGCGAGGGCTTCGACGCCGTGACCACCATGCGCGCGGTGTCCGAGGAGCGCTGCACGGCGCTGCACGGCGTGCCCACCATGTTCATCGCCCAGCTCGACCACCCCGAGTTCGCGAGCTTCGACTTCCGGTCGCTGCGCACCGGCATCATGGCCGGCGCCCCCTGCCCGATCGAAACCATGAAGCGGGTGGTGAGCCAGATGCACATGACCGAGGTCACGATCGCCTACGGCATGACCGAGACCAGCCCGGTCTCGTTCCAGAGCGCCACCGACGATCCGCTCGAGAAGCGCGTGAGCACCGTCGGGCGCATCCAGCCCCACCTCGAGGTCAAGGTGGTCGATGCCGACGGCAAGCTGTGTCCGGTGGGCGTCAAGGGCGAGCTGTGCACGCGCGGCTACTCGGTGATGCAGGGCTACTGGAACGACGAGGCCCGCACGCGCGACACCGTGCGCGACGGCTGGATGCACACCGGCGACCTCGCCACCATCGACGCCGAGGGCTACTGCAACATCGTCGGCCGGGTGAAGGACATGCTGATCCGCGGCGGCGAGAACGTCTATCCGCGCGAGATCGAGGAATTCCTGTTCCGCCATCCCAAGGTGCAGGACGTGCAGGTGTTTGGAGTGCCCGACCCGAGGTTCGGCGAGGAGGTCGCCTGCTGGATCGTGCTCAAGGCCGGGCAGCAGGCCACCGAGGACGAGATCCGCGACTTCTGTCGCGGCC
>Ga0315904_10010957_pt1 | contig 11641 bp, 23 predicted proteins | sample LakEriMetagenome_6_FD_203529 | JGI IMG/M metagenome (GOLD analysis project Ga0315904, IMG submission 203529) | Freshwater fungal communities from buoy surface, Lake Erie, Ohio, United States - Buoy 12 MA120 | ecosystem: Environmental > Aquatic > Freshwater > Lake | place: USA: Lake Erie, Ohio...
TCCCTACAAAATACTCATCTAATTCTGTTGTTTCAGGATTAAATAACTTCCAATGTAAAGGTAGATAATATTTTTCTTCATTTCCCATGTTTAGGTATGTTTTTATTGTTTTGTAATCAAAATCTTCATCAATCATACTACTGGTATCTAAATGGATTATCTTCTAATATTTCAACTACAGCAGCTATAAAACCATACATACCCATAATTACTAATGCAAGTAATAAAGTTATGTAACTTAAAGGATTATAAGGATTAAGACGATATCTTTCAAACCCTCTTTCATCTTTTATTTTTTGTGTTATACCTAATATTACTAATACTTTTCTTAATTTTTTCATAATTTTTAAGAGTTAGTTTGTTTAATATAAAATGAGTTATCTAGTTTATCTTCTAATTCTTGAACTCGAGATTTAAGTAATAGAATAATATCTTCCAACTCATCAATTTTATCTTCCAACTTTTCATGAGCTTCTTCTAGTTCATTAATTTCTGTAATTAAATCTTCAATTAAAGACCTAACTTCATCTTTAACATTATTAGCTCGTCTTTCTAAAAGTGTGTTATACATTGTTTTTGTTTTTAAAGGTTTAAAATTTCATCTTTTACATCTAACCAATAATGGGATAAACTAAAATCTTTATCAACTGAATTTATATTTAGTATCTCATCCACCGCAATTAATGCACATAATTTAGATTGTTTCCAAGATATACGGTTATCCATAAACTTATAAACTAATTCCTCCGCCTTTTCTTTGGGTGTTTGTGTCATAGTTTTTCTATTTCCTGTTTAACATCTATCCAATATTTATAATTATCATCGTAATACGTTTCGTAAATACGCACTACATTTAATATTTCCTCAACTACAATTAAAGCGCATTGTTTTGCTTGTTCTTTAGATAAGTCAGGATTTATTTTATCCATTAACCAATAATTATCTAATAATTGATTAGCTTTTTCTTTGGGTGATTGTGTCATTGTTCTTTTTTAAAAGTTTCGTTGTAATATTGTTCTGCCATATCATTATAATGAATTAGTCTTGTTGATTCAACATGACAACCAACACCAAAAGCATCAATAATCTGCTCCTTTTCCATTTCTTTAGCGATAACAAAAAATCCATTTAAACATTTTAATTCATCTGATAAAGAAAGAAATAATCTTTCTTGCAACCATTCAACTGCGGTCATAGTTTTGTTTTATATTTAACTCTGTCATCAAATTCAGGATGTGTATAATGAAATTCAGTTAACATAGCTGCATTACACATTAAATGTGCTGCATGAAGTAATCCAGTTTCAGGGTCTATATCTTCACCAAGACGAATAGCTTCTAAGTGTCTCATCGCTGAAGCTATAACTTCTGTATAAGGCATACCTTTCTCCCAGTTTCTAGGTTCATATTTAATAGCACCTACAGTCCATACTTTAGCATATTCTTCATTAGCTTTAGCTGGAATTAAATCATATCGCAATTTAGTTGCATTATCACGCAATGCTCTTGCTGTTGTAGTCATATAATATTGTTTAATCTCGTTCATGATTTAAAGTATTAAGATATAATTCAATAGCTTTGTCTTTATAGATATAACTATTCCAAAATGTAGTCATGTCTGTTATAATTCTACCACTATGTAACTTATGAACTACTTTAAGTTTTACATTCATAGTATCTGGAAGTATAACTAACTGGTCATCTTGATAATCAATAACTTCTCTAGCATCTATTAGTAAATCTAGTATCTTATTCATACTAACTTCTATATGAATATCTTCGTCTTTATCGTCTTTGTAGTTAATCCACAGTACACAAGGTTTCCCTTTCATGTGGAATATTGAATAGTCTATTAATCTCATTGGAATATTACCATTTTGCCCTCATGTAAATAAGGTTTTAGTGAAAAATGAATGTTGTCTTTTGTAAATATTCGCATAGCAATTTCTGTAATTGATTGCGAGTTCTGAATTATGTCTTGATAGTGTTCTATAGTAAATGGAGTGAGTAATGTAGCATCAAAATCTTCATCTATTGGATTTACCCAACCTATAGTTTCATGTGTAGCTAATATCTTAAAATTTACTCCATCTTCTGTTTCCATAAATGAAGATTCATCTATAAGAAATGGTACATAGGGAATAGCATCAGTAAAATAGTTCTCTTCTATTCTCACTTTTTCCATATTGCACCACAAGCTTGTGTCTGGATAGTTCTCCTCTTGAGTTAAGAATATTAGTTTGCATAGCTTTCTGAATATCATCGTCTGTAGCTTTTATATAATGTTTACAATCTTTATTATCATAATGATAATAGGCTTGCCAATGTTTATCTATATCAGAAATCATTCTGTAACAAGTATTAGCTAAGTTGCAGTCATAATTAACACATTTAATAGTATTAATTAATCCTTCACCATTACAATATCTACAATCAATGATAATAGTATTCTTAATAGTATGTCCATCACCATTACATCTTATACATATTTCTGCTGATTTCTCTATTGTCATAGTAAATCTTTATCTTATTGTTTTTTAATACTGTTCTAATCTCTTTAACAAAATTAGTAACACGTTCTTCAGGAATATCGATAATAATCTCATACGCTGTAGCATATACTGAATATGGAAATTGTTTATCATTAATGAAATAAAGATACGTATTATGTTTTTCTTTTTGTGTAGTAAATCTAAAAATTACTGGTTTATTCATAGTATTATTTTAATAGAGAGAGATGTACTATACACCTCTCTCCATATTAACTATTGTAAACTAACCCACACATCATACATCTTCCATGTATTAACACGGAATCTCAATGTTCGTCTTTTCATAACGCTTACGGATATTTAGTTTTGAAATTAGGTTTAACATAATGATTAGGCTTTTGTATTTTACCAGTTTCACGATGTTTTAGCACAAAGAATCCATTAGAAGGACTATCAACTATACATTTCTTTTCAACAGCTTCTTTAGTTACTGCATCAAGACTTGTAAATCCTTTAGTCATGTTCGCTTCAAACTTTAGTTTCAATGCTTCATCAGCATCAACTCCCATTGTTTGTAGTAATCTTAAAGTAACCCATATTAAATCTACAGCTTCTTCAACAATATCAGGATTGTTATCTTCAGCAATAGCAATAGTAAGTTCTTTGTATTCTTCGTCAATCAATCTTGCAGCATACAGTTTTTCTTCCCATGATACGTTAGCATCATAATTCTCTCTAACTTTTAGTCCAAATCTATTGGACCATTCTCTAACTAGTTTTTCCATCATAGCGATAAAATTTCATTTTTTAAGTTAATCATTGAATCTAATTCACCATCAATTTCACAGTCATAGAAATTAGATAACTCTTCTTTCAATGCTTGTGCCTTACTCAATACTTTAGCACCATAATGTTGATAGTCATTATTTGGTGCATAGAGAAAGAAGTTAAATAATTCATCTGGTTGATACATTTCAGAGTATCTACTTTGCATAAACATATCATAAGCATGTTTATGGTTTTCATGAATATCAAACTCCAATACTACTAAGTCATTGTTAATGAATGGATAATAACTTTTTAAGATATTACGTTCATACAACATTTTAGTAGTTTGCTCTAGCATTGATACATCGCTGAATCTTTTGTCGATTAGCATAAATATTTTGTATGGAGATACTTCTTCAATACCTAAACAAAAATTCATGTTTAATCCTTTCAACATGAAACCCAGCTTTGGGTCGTAAGCTTTTAGTGAATGTGCTAGATATAGTCTAGTTCTGTTAAACACCAACACAGGTTCTTTTGGATTATTAAATAAATCAATCGACAGTGTTGGAATTGTAAATGGTGTCATACGCATTGGTAATTAATCTTCCGTTAGTAATAAAGATACCCCTATCAACATCAACATCAGGATTAGATAAATGCCAATTATAGTTGTTAATAATCTGTTTAATACCAGGAACTTTCATGTCTTCAATATACTCATTAGTAATTGAATTTTTAGGAATACCTTCATACGCAACTGTTAAGTCTTTAAGAGATAAAGTATATAGTAGAGGTGGTTCATTAGTAACATGACTAACTACTAAGAATTGTAGAGGAAAGTCCTGATGATAACTATACCATGCAGCTTGTATATCGTATCTAAACTTTCTTAAACTAAAATTAAAATCTTTAACACTACCATTAGTGTACTTAATATCATACAATCCAGTTTCTGATACAGCATCATATAATCTTTTAGCTTCTATACCATTGTAACTAAAATAGTTAGGCACTTGGAAACCAGTCCATGACTTAACAATATGAGATGTAAATGGATGTGAAGAAACCATACTAACTTGGTGTAGTATTCTTTCATAATCAACTCTACTAATAATAGTTTTTCCTCTAGCTTTCCATAAATCTTCATAAAATACTTCTAATTTTAATAAGTTGTTCCATACTGTATCTTCTTTCCAACTACCACCATAACCTTCTTGACTTGCAGCTGCTAGTAATGGTTCTTTGAGTGAATCTAATGGTAGATAGGCTTCTAGTGTATCAAAGATTAACTTAACAACAGATTTAGCTGAACCTCTAGTGTAGTTATCTTCATTACTAATGTAGAACATAGTATCAAAGTGTTCAGGATAAGTTAGTAAACACTCGAAAGCATTACCATGATTCATAGCAAACTGGTCAACCCAATACTTTTTGTTTACATAAGTACCATAACCTTTAGATAATGCTGCTAATTTGCTATAGTGCAACGCATCATGTTGTCTATAGTCTTTGATGAGATTTAACATATTCATTTAGAAATAATTTAAAATCTTCCATGCGCATAATTACTAATTCATCTAATACTTGTTCTTTTACAGTAACTTTCTTAGTCATTCTAGTAAATAATAATGGTATTTCTCCAGGTTTAATACGCATAGTTAGTAATGAAGAAATATCTATAGAGATACTATTCTTCCCTTTAATCATTGTCTTTTTACATTGTACTTTAAGACGTTGAATATAGTTTGGAACAGTATCTCTATAGAATATATCAATCCCTTCTCCATCTAATGGAGTGTTCTTTGTAGTAGAGATTTCATAAGTCTTATGATTCTTATTATTAAATGCTTCTAACTTAAATATATCAGCTAGAAATCTAATAACATCATAATTCCATTTATCTCCTTGTCTCTTATTCTTTATCATACTGCTAGTTTTAGTACACCATCGTTTACCAATGTTTGCACAATATAACCAGCTATATCTGAATTATGTAATTTTGATAAAGAAAATCTTTGTTGTTCTACATATTCTTTAGATAATACTGTATATGTAAAACTACTAATTTCTACTGTAGCTTCTAATATAGCTTGAAATAGTAACCATATATCATCAGGACAATCGAATAAGAATATCTTACCATACTGTAGTAGTATAACAATATCATTAGTGTGTTTATTAATAACAAGAATATCATAACTATAAGTATATCTTCTAGTTTGAGTAGTTATTAACTCATAATCCTCACTTAATGTTATATGTTTTTTAGATTCTAAAGTACCTTGAACAGCTTGTTTGATAAAATTATCTGAAATACGACAATGACTAACACCTTCATAAGTATTAGAAAGAACATCTTGTCTCTTTGAATTAAACATCGTATTAGATGTTGGCATCATACCTTGTATATAGTGGAATGTCATATACTGTAATATTAGTTTTTACGTTAACAATATGTTTGTTGATTAATTCTACTACTTTACCATGACACATATTAGCTACATATCTGGTTTGTGTAAATGTACAATTTACTGGTGCTGGTTCTTCATCAGATAAACCTTTAGCTCTATACTCTTTCTCTAGTTCATGACGTTTGTCGCTAGTAATGAAATAAATCTCAAAGTATTCTGCTAACATTCTAATGTCTATGAAGAAATTATCATTAATCTGCTCTCTATGAAACCATTCATTAAACATATCAACTCTAACATTCATTTTATCAGGACAAGCAATTACATTACTATTTAAATCACAATGGTCTTCCCAATATATACCATTATAAATTACATTACTAGGATAGAAATCTAACTCTTGCTTTAAAGCTAAAGTTTTCTTCATTCCTATTTGTGTAGGATAGTAACCTTGTGGTATGCAGTTGTGTAATTCTACTGTATCTCCATCATAGACTTCTAAACTATGTCCATTTAATGCAAGATTTACAGCAATACCTTTACCTACACCACCGAGACCTACTATAGTAATAGGCAAACTATAGTCAGCCCATATAGCTGATTTATATCTTTTATCAAAGCTCATTGTAACTTAATTTAAAAATGTCAATATAAGATTTCAGGTCTTTATAAAACTGTGTATGTGAGAATCTATTCAACTCTCTAAGTACTTCATTAGCATTAAATGGGTCAATAGATTCAATAAAAGCATCTACACTAAATCCTTTCTTACTGTATTCATTAAGAATTTTAATTCTTTCAGCATAAGTAATTTTATCAAATCCAAAATAGTTATTTAACTCATCTAAATAACTAACATTACCATCATCCCATGACCTATTATTCCAACTCTTAGTATTCCATGATTTATTATTCCATAGTGAAGTTTGAGAACTAGCTTTTAACTTAAATGCTCTAGCTTTACTTACTACTTCCAATGCTTCAGTAATATCAGGATATTCAATATTAGTGAATTGAGTCTTAATAGCATAGATATTAATATTCTTTTCAGCTTCTATTTCTCTAGTAACTATTTCACCAAACCATTTGTAGTTGTTAACTTTCTTTGGTTGTTCTTCTTCTACACTTAATAATGATGTAAATTCTAATCTATGATTACAGATAACACTTAGATAAGTACCATTGTAGTTAGAGTTATTAGCCATTAGTTCTGATAAATCTGTTCCTGATGGACTAGTAGCCATATCAATATGACTATGAATTAATCCTTGATAACAATCTATAAGTTTTTCAGCATTATTCATAACATAGTTGGATAGTACACTAGATAATTCAGGAAATTCAGTATAGTCAATATTAGCAACCATACTATTTTCTGGACCTTTACCCATGTAGCATATATCTACAGTTTCTAGTGTTTTGTTATCAATCTTCTTGTAGAATAATATACCAATCCATTCTGCTTTCTTACCAGTAGCTTCATTAGCTGCTATTATTTTCTTAATAGTATCATCATTAACAATTAAAGTAATACCGTTCAAGGTTTGGTAAGAAAGTGCTTGTGTTTGTGATGGCTGTTGCCATTTGTTTAAGTTGTTGTGCAACGTTTTCATTTATGTTTGATTTAGTATTAGTTTTAATACGTTCAGCATTAAAACCTTCTACAGTAATGTAATAATCTTTGTCTTTAAAATTTACAGTAGCGTTTTGATAAGTATCAAGAATGTTTCTTAAGTTTTGTGCGCAGTTTATTCTCTTTTCCAGTACAGTATCTTTTAACATACCTATAATAGCTTCATCAGTATTCCATTCAATATTAACCAAATCACCGAATATAGTACTCTTAATAGTTTTATCTACAACCATATACTCTTCTAATTCACTTCTTAGATTTTCATTGAATGAAAGACTTGCTAATGAATCTTCACCTTCATTATGAAATAGTGAAGCAATAGGTGTATAACAATCTGATGAGTTTTCATTATGTAACCAAAAGTCAACAACATTGATAACTGCAATAACACTTTCAATGTTACTAAAACTATATTGTATGTTAAGTTTACCATAACAATAGCTTTGTGACTTAAATGGTATTGTACCTCTGGATTGATGTGGATGTGTAAAAGTATTATGTGTTTGATTCATATAATCTGTTACTGTATAATGCAATTTAGTAAAAGCAAAAATGTTAGTATTATATCCATAATGAATAAAAATATTGTACATATTATACGTCTGACCAACAAGATTCTTGATAGTTACTTCAGGATAATAGATAAGTAATTCATTTTCTTTAAATTCATATCTATTAGGATACATAGATTCTAAGTATTCCTCTAACATCTCAAAATCTTTATGAAATATTACTTCATCTTTAGTAATCATGATTAATAGTTTAAAAGGGAGTAGCTTTTTACACTACTCCCCATCCTTAAATAATTACTTCACCAAATGTGGATAATCTTTCTTCAATCTGTTTAAGAATCTCAACTTATTCACATCAGTTAGTAACTGTAAACTGTATTCTATCTCAAACACTCTTTCTTCTAACTTATCAATGACTTCACTCAATTTAGATACTTGGTCATCAGATACTAACGATGTAGCAGTAGCAGGATTTAAGTATTCAAAAGCATTAGTAAGCATTACAATCAAATCATTCTTAGGAATACTCATGTATTTGCTATGAACAATATCCAGTAGTGTTTCATCATCATTCTCTACAGCAGTAACTCTGTATTCTTTAGCTACACTCTTCAAATCATTGTATGACATATTTGAAAAGTCAATCTTAGCAGCACTAGATTTAGCTGGAGTAACAGTAACAACCTTCAAGTTATCAGGTATGTCATTGTTAGGATTACTCAAATCAGTGTTACCATTGATAGCCATACCTTCTTCAAATAAGTTGTTTTCTATCAAATACTCACGCAAGTCAGAAATCTTTTTTCCGTTAAATTCGTGAATGGTTACATTGTTAGACAATGTGGAAGTGATTAAGATTTTCATCTTTAAATTGTTTTAAAAGTAAATAAAAAAGGATTTGTTGTTGTGGATAATATGTAGATATAGTAATAGTCTTTATTACCTTGACCTTTAGTATTATCATACATAAGTTTGCATACTAGATTAGAGTATGCGCCTAATATCATTTTACTATTGTATCTTAAGTGACCAGTAGTAAACGATTCTTTAAAAGTTACCATTTTATCTTCTCATTATTTTGATATAAACAATGAGCATCAACAGCTTTCCATATTGAAGTATTAATTTCTAAATCAGGATTATACTTCTTAGCAACTGGATGAATAGTACATAAACCATTGTGTACTAATGGATGAAAGCTTTGTGCATCATTACCAAAGAATACAAATAGTGGTCTTACTGTATCATCTAAGTATTTTACTAATGCTTTAGTAAATGGTGTCCATAACTTGACATGTGATGTTGGAGAACCATTCTTTGGAACTGTTAATGCTGTATTCAGTAGTAATATACCTTGTGATTCCCAATGTAGTAAATCTTTCTGTAGATTAAATGAGTAATCATCGAGGTATTCTTGTAAACTCTGTTCTATTACTGAAAGAGTTGGTGTCATAATCATACTTGAAGTAGCTAACCCATTAGCATAATTATTCTGATAAGGAGATAGAAATACAAAAACCACTCTAACATCATAGATGGAGTGGTTTAATGCTCTAAATATATTCTTTGTTTCAGGATAATATGATACTCTACTAAGACTATCTTTTATAGATGTTAAATCTATATTGTCAAATAGTGGATAGTAAGAATTGTGAACTACTTTTGGGTATGAGCTGACGTATGAGGTGTCTTGTTTCTGTGTGACCATACGTTTTGTAGAAATCAGATATATCTTTTGGAAATCCTTCAGGAATAGATATACCTATAAAATGATTGTTAGAAGATAATCTTTTACAAGCATTAAGTCCTGTAGTATCATTATCCATCAACACATAAACTCTATTGTATTCCATAAATCGAGTCAAATCAGGATTAGATGTCTCTGAATGAATAAATCTACTACTATAACCTAAGTTATCGAGTACCATATAGTCTTTAGCTGATTTAGTAATGATAACAGTATCTGTAATCTTGTTTGTACCACCGATAGTATTCTCGGTAAAGTTACTTAGAAACTTAAAATGAGTATTTGGTTTGTATATCTTAATCTTACTATCTACAACAATAGCTGTAGTTTCATCATAAACTTTTACTTTCTGTAAGAAATCAGGACATGAATGTGTATTAAACGAATAAGAACTTACAGCGTAACAGTTTTCTAACTCTAATTGTGATTTAGATATGCCATACTCAGACCAATAGTCTTTGTGACGTTGATTCCATGAACCTTTGTTAAACGATAATTGGAAATTAAATTCTTTAGTTGACTTATTTGATAATGCTAACTTTTGGTTTGTATAACTAAAATCTTGTTTGATTATTTCTAATGCTCTAGTATAATCGCAATGATATTTAATCATTACAGCAGTTACACATGTTATACCATGAAATCTAGTATCAGCAAAGTCAGCTAGTAATATAACATTATCATGTTCATATAACCAACAACCAGGTTTAGTATCATGTCTTAGTGTATTAACCATTCTTGTATTAAGTGTAACAGTTGTACCTAGTAGTGACTGCCATACTTTCATTTGGTCTATTTTGCTGTAAACATCGTAACTTTCAGATGCTACAATACCATTGAGTTTCATAATTGGAATTTATAAAAGAAAGCGTCACACAATGTAACGCTTTCTAGTGAATAAGTTTACCAATCAGGTGTGTCAGTTGTTTCTGTTGATTGCAACGGAGTGTATTCTTGGTATTTAATACTAAAGAAACTGTTAGTAATCTTGTTACCAGCTTTCTCAGCATTCTCTACTTGACGTTGGAATGCAGTAATAGCTTTCTGTGGAACAATAAGATTACCATTGTTTACTTCCGAGCGATAGATATATCTGAATAGTGAACTCTGTGCTAGAGTACCATCAGCTTTTTCTCTAACTACTAGAGGTAATACAATGTGACAATTACTAGCATTAACATGGTCAATCAATGATGCGAAATCAGATTTACCTTTTAATACTGAATCAAAGTCTAGCTTATTAGCTTTCATATCTTTCAAGAATGTTTCTTGATTAGACTGATAAGATAATAACTGACGTAAGAATTCATACCAATCAATCTCACCAATTCTAGCTTTAACTGGTTCATTCTCTTTAGTAAAGAATGACCAATCTCTGCCATTAGAGTTCTTAATTTCAAACATGGTAGATTCATCCTTGATATAGAATGAACGCCAATCTCCTTTTGTTGACATATAAAGATGACTACCAGTACTTGATACTACTACTTCATCTTTAACTGTTACACCAACAAGGAAATCACCACCTTCAAACTTAAATGGAATCCATAAAGACTCTCCATTATCAGAGAGTTTTACAGAGGTAGGTTTGCATAAAGCTAAACCTGTAAATAGGGACTTCTCTTCCACTCCCGTGTTACCTTCAAAATTCATCATAAACTTCGTTATTAGCTGGTTCAAAAATAGGTTCTTCTGTAATCAAATCATCACTTGGAATACTTGTTAGAGTTTCTAATTCTGTTTCTACTCTTTCTATTGCTGGAGTATAATCAAAATCTACTACTGTTTCTTCTTTTATAGCTTCCATTCTAAAGATACCTTCTGCTTCATTCTCTATTACTAACTCATACTCATTATCTTTTAATGCTGCATGAATAGCTTTAGAAGATACTTTACCATTCATTCCTAAACGATAAACCATCTTTCTAGTTTCAAATGCTTGAGCTAGTTCAGGATTTACTTCCTTAACTTTGTCAAATGCAGCAATAAGAAATGTACCACTATTGTTAATGATAACTACTTGCGTAGGTATTTCAACACCAAGTATTTCTTGTGCTTTAGTATTAAAATGAATAG
>Ga0315904_10010958_pt1 | contig 11640 bp, 16 predicted proteins | sample LakEriMetagenome_6_FD_203529 | JGI IMG/M metagenome (GOLD analysis project Ga0315904, IMG submission 203529) | Freshwater fungal communities from buoy surface, Lake Erie, Ohio, United States - Buoy 12 MA120 | ecosystem: Environmental > Aquatic > Freshwater > Lake | place: USA: Lake Erie, Ohio...
CGAGCCAGCGCCGATTATCGTCCATCAGCGAGGTCGCGCTGTCGTCCCTCATGCTGACGATCGCGTGCATCGCCGCATACGGCGTCGTGTAGGCGAGCCAGTGAAGCACCATCTTCGCCCCGGTCGTCGCTGCGACCTGACGGGCTTTGAGGATGATGATGCGTTTGTGCCCAGCTTTTACAGCGTCAAAGATCTTGATCTGCATCGGCAGAGGGTCGAAGGGCACCAGTCTTTTCGTGTCTTTGTCTTGCACCTTATGAAGCTGCGCGAAAAGGCCCGGCTCCGAGAGTAGGGCTGCGAGCTTGGCGCGCATGGCGACGGGGACACGCCCTGGGATGAAAGGCACTACTTCACCAGCCGCAGCACTTTGGCGAGTTCGCGCTCAGCCTCATCATGCGACACGGGCTGTTCGACCTGCACGGGCTTGACTGTCTCTTTGATGATCCACTGCGAGAGGCCCACCGCTGTCTTGTCGCCATAGCCATTCTCGATCGTTTTTTCGAGCATGGACAGCGCCTTTGGCGCAAGCAGGCGCAGACGGCGAGAGATCTCATCATCTGTCAGAGGCGGGGGCGGCAGCGACCGGCGGTACTCCTTACACCATTCGGCCACGGCCTTGCTTCCGCCCCACTTGAAGAAGCCCGCGTGAGAGACCAGCCCTTCCCTGACTGCGATGGTCGGTTCATCGTCGTGATCGTTTTCGACCAGCCACTTGACGACTTGCGCTTGCTTTTTTGTCAGGCTCTCCATGCATCACCCGCGATTTTCTGAAGGTCAATGAGAGGAAGCTCCACGGTTACGAATGTACCGTGTTCCTCGCACTTACGTCGGCGGATCAGCAGGTCGGGCCACTGTACCGAAAATTCGGCAATAAACCGATGCCGGACCTTTTGCGGCTGCCGCGTCTCTTTGACGATGGTTTCTTTCAGGCAAGTCGGGCACTTCATGGCGGCGGCTCCGCTACTGAACATAGCACTACCAGCCATAGTGTCAAGCGACTTTACAATGTAAAGGTCAGAGCGACTTAGTGGCCACATTTCCCGTTTTGGTTTTACATTGTAAAGCCACCGACTTAGTGGCGACAAATCCCGTTTTGGTTTTACAATGTAAAGATGGGGACGACTTAGTGGTAGGAAATCTGGTTTTGGTTTTACATTGTAAAAGCAAACTGAGAATTTTGCCAAAGATATGAGGGGTAGGCATACTGAACATCTGTGATCCTTCATGGCCGAAACGCCCGCTCCTACCTCCACTATCGGGGAGTGTTTGAGGGGTATGAGGGGTCTGCGCGCAAAAGTAGTGACCCCCCTTCATGGCCCGTCCAGAGTGCGAAGCGCGGTGTTTAAATAGTACCTCTTTTTCCCTTCCTCAACACCCCATACCACTTTACACCATATACCCCTCATACCCCTCAAAGTATGTTAGCTTGTGTTTGAAACTGCTCTAAAGTGTAGTCAGGAGCGTCACTATGATCATCGACCTCTTTTGAGGGGTATTGATCATACCCCTCACAGACCCCTCAAAGTCTCCGGCCTCGATTTCGGCGGAGACTGGGCGAAGGAGCGGTGCTTTTCCTATAATCAGGTTTTGAGGGGTCTAGAACACGGATTTGGACCCCTCAAAGTGTGCAAGTAGTCGCGGTGTCCGGGCGACGATGCGCGCTGCTGTTGAGGGGCCGACTTCGGCAACAGATTTCGGCAACATACTCAGCCCGAAGCCTGCTGACTAAGACGCGCAATCATTCAGTCGTGATGTCTTAATTACACTAAAACTACCTCTTAATAAATACATGTTGCGGTGTTTGACAGTGGCGAGCCGTCTGGTTACTATGTCTAGGTCAGGCCCAGCCACACACCACGGGCTGACGAGAGAGGTCCAGATGCTGATGATCGTTGACATGATGTTCGAGGTGCATGTTGAGCGTGAGGAGTACCACTACTGCCGGGACGCACAGCGGTCGTTCACGGTGATGGCCCAGGGCTTTGACTACATCCGCCGCCGTCGCGAGAAGGAGCCGCATCTCAGCGCGATGGTGCGCTTCGTGAACACAGACAGCCTGACGACGATGACGCGGTTCTACCATCTAGCGGAGAACTCCAACACGCCGAACTGCGAAGCATGGAGCCAGACCATCGCGATCCAGTTCAACCCGTGCAGAGACGCAAGGACAAGAGACACGACGGGCAACGGGTGGCACAGCTATGTTGGCTTTGCCGGCGATTTTGAGCTGGATGAAGATCTCTGCCGCTTCATGGCGCAGATGGAGAACACATGAAGCCCGAACACATCGTCGTGGACGAAGAACTCCACATGCTCTTCAAGACCGCTGCCTACCTTGACGGTCGCTCCATCCAGGCTTTTTGCTCGGAGTTTCTAAAGCCGGCGCTGCGCGAGTATGTCCGGCTACTGGCAGCGCAGATGGCCCTGCCGGAAAATGCTACATGGAGCCGCAGCCCGACTAAGACCCGCCAGCTACTGACCCTACTTCGCAATTTCTGAAAGAGAAGGGCCGGTAGGAGCAACCACTCCCCTACCGGCCCAAGTCCCACACACTGACGAGGATCACTGCCATGACCCAGTTCCACTCTATCATCGCCGCTATTTGGCCGCAACCTCCCGCCGGACTGGAATACGTCGAACAGGCGCTGTCCGGGGGCGACTACATCAGCACCGGGCTGTTCGAGGTAGGGAGCGTGTCCCCCTCTGGCACAGGCCGGACGAAGGGTAACTGCAAGCAAGTCACCAGCCTGTTCTTCGACGCCGACCTGATCGGGCTCCATACCGCCGTGCGCGTCTCCGAGGGAGAGGAAGTCGAGATCAGCGCGGACGCCCGTAAGGCCGTCCTCTACACGGTCCCTGATGACGAGATCGAGGGCATGAAGGAATACGCCCTGGAAGTCGTGACAGAGGCGCTGTCGGCCGTGATGAACATGGACCCTACCGCGATCATTGACAGCGGCTGGGGCTATCACTTCCACTATGCAGTGGACGGCTTCACCCCTGCCGACCATGAACGGCTCAGCACGCTGCACAAAGCCATCGTCGCAGAGGTCAATCGCCGGGTCGCAGATGCGGCGTCGAAGGAGGGCCTGGACTGGCGCGCTGCGCTGGACAACACGAACGATGTAGGGGCGAGACTGGCGCGGTTCCCCGGCAGCATGAACGTCAAGTGCCCGTCCATCCCGAAGGCCGTGGAAGTCCTCTGTGGGGACGCTGGCTGCGTCCTGCGGCCCGCAGACCTGTCGGGCATCGCCGCTCGCTGTGCGACGGCGCCACGCGCCTCCCAGGGCAGCGCCGCAGCCCGTCCCGCGACTGCCGCTGCGCGCATGGAACATCGGAGCGTGGACTTCTCGCAGAAATTCCTCAACGACGGCCGCTCATGGCAGGAAGCGATCACCGGGCTGTCGGCCGGAAGCCGGCTGAACACGATCTGCCCGGAGAGTGGAAGCAGCGTCGGTTCCGCGTTCTTTGTCGTTGAGGGCGACGGGTCCAGCAAGCTGATCTCGAACGCCGCGAACATCGTCTGGCATAACACCTACACAGTCAAAGTCCCTGGACGGGCCACGCTGTCCATGAAGCGCGGCAAGGACGGGAGCCTGACGACGGTGCCCGAACCGACTTTGACGAACCTGATGAACGTGCTGCGGCATGATGCGCGCTGGAACCTCTGGTATGACGACTTCCGGCAGGTCGCGATGAACGGGACCGCCCCGCTATCGGAGCACGCGCATATCGAACTCTCCCTGATGTTAGAGGCCGACTATCAGTGGACGATGAACCGTCCGGGCAAAGAGACTGTGTTCGATGCCATCCTCAGCGTCTGCGCGGAGAGGAAGCGGAACCCGGTCAAGGAGTACCTGCGCGGGCTCGCCTGGGATGGGGAACCTCGCCTGGACGAATGGCTGTGGAACACGGTATTCGCCCCTGCCGAAGCCATACAGTGCCCGTTTACGGTGGACCGTGATCTACTGTCCATCTATTCTCGCAAGTGGGCGATCTCTTTGGTCGCCCGTGCGCTCGAACCGGGCTGTAAGTGCGACACGGTACTGGTACTTGCCGGCCGTCAGTCGTTCCGCAAGTCCACCCTGTTCCGCACCTGGGCATCAGATGAGTGCTTTGTGGATCAGCAGATCGACACGCGGAACAAAGACAGCCTGATGGTCCTCAATCGTGCGTGGATCTATGAGGACGCGGAACTGGCATCGACAAAGATGAGCGAGGGAAACTCTCTAAAGAACTTCCTCACTCGCCAAACCGATACTTTCCGCGCTCCATACGAACGGTTCGTCAAGGATCAGCCGCGCCACTTCATCATCGCGGGGACGACGAATGAGGACAGCTTCCTCAAAGACCGGACGGGCGACCGCCGCTTTTGGGTAGTGGAAGTCCCCTCATTCCCCGACCTTGACCCTGACGACGCCGCGCATCCGAAGGCGGATCTCGACTGGCTCCGGGCGAACCGTGATCAGCTACTGGCAGAGGCCGTCGCGCTCTATGACGCGGGTAAGCGCGCCAACACAGACGGCCTCTGGTGGCTGATGGACAAAGAGGAAAGTAAGCGCGGTAAGTCCAATCAAAAGTTCCGCCACCTGTCCACCTGGGATGAAGCCGCGATTAGCGCCTTCGAGGCAAACCGGGGCGGTCCCGATAATGGCTTTGCCGCAGGCGAGTTCGCGCAGGCGATTGACGAGAACCTGTCGCCCTCGCAGATCGCGAAGATCGGGCTGACCCTCAGTAGCGCGCTGACGGCTGCGGGCTTCCGCAAGCTCCCGAAGTCGTCTGGTAAGACCCTCTGGTTCAAGCCGATCCCTCCTGGCACGGTCGCGATGAAGGGAAACGGACTGCCCTCTGCTACCCATAGGGGGGCAGAGAGAGAAAAGTTCAGCCGGTGAGAGAAAGTCTGTTGACGCTATCATCAGTACCTGCTATAAACACTATACCCCTGCAACAGAGGGGTATCCCACTCCGCAACCACGGACAGACGCCATGAAAGCCAGACCCCTTCCTCCCTTTCGTCAAGTCGCTCGCATGATCCACTACTGCCCCGAGACAGGGGAGTTCCGCTGGATGCGCGATCATCGCGGTCGCCCTCGCGGGTCGATCAGCGGCGGCTTGCGGAATAATCGCTGGTTCGTCAGGATCAATAATCACGCCTTCATCGGCGCCCGCATCGCCTACCTGCTGATGACGGGTCAAGACCCTGGCGAGCTACAAATCGACCATATCAACGGCGACACGCTGGATAATCGGTGGGCGAACCTGCGCGCTGTCACCCTCAGCCAAAACCTGATGAACCGTCGCCCCTATGGCCATGCGACCTCGAAGTACCCGCCCACCGGGTTCAAGGGTGTTTACCAGCGCGGTCAACGCTTCATCGCGGTCCCTTCCATCAAGCGGAAGCTCAGCTACCTGGGCACGTTCGATACGCCCGAAGAGGCCGCCGTGCGGGTCGCAGAGTTCTATGCGGATCACGGGCTGCTTCACTTCCAGCCCGCGTCCATGCGAAACCTGCTGATGTCTGACAGCGCCACGCCCGCAGCGGAGGTGGCACTATGAAAAGCCTACTCGTCTACTCAGGCATCTTTTGGTCGATCGTCGCAGTCACAGCGAGCCTGATGACCGTCACGGGCACTCCGCTCGCAGCGTCCATCGCGATCGTCACGACATACATGAGCATCGGCGCGGTCGTTGGCTTCATCGCTGCGCTAAGTGTAGCGGCCTGGGCATTGACGCCGGGACATAATCGAGTAGAGTAAGAGCACATTACAAAAGAGCCGCGCAGATAGCGTGTGCCACTCTTAGGCCCCCACCCGTCGCGGTGGGGGCCTTCTTCTTTACACTGTAAAACGAGTGAAGCCGGAAGGACCATCCTCCCGGCTTCGGCGGCTCCCCAGTCGCGCTGCTCGGCCCCTGCTTCCCTTTTCTCCTCGCCAAACTCCTTAGTAATGAACACATCAGGGGCCTTGGCAGTCTATCCCTTCTTCTTGCTCTTGCCTGCCTTCTCGTATGCGATGGCGACGGCCTGCTTCGGAGGGTACTTCTCGTCGATCAGCTTCCTGATGTTCTTCTCGATGGTCTTGCGGGACTGGCCCTTTTCGAGAGGCATTAGAAGGCTCCTGACTTGATGTTGGTTTCGACCTGTTCTACACGTTCCTGCGATGCCTCAATGTCCCGCTGAACGCGCTCCATCAGTCGCGCCATGCGGGACTTCGGGCGGTTCCAGGCAGGCTTAGACCGCTCTTTGCGCCACTTCAATAGCGGGCTCATTTTGCGATCTCCGAGACAGGCTTCTTAGACCACATTTTACATGACCAGTAGCGCGGCTTATTCGGAGGTCCGGGTTCATCGCAGTTATGGCGAGAACGGAAGTTCTTGCGCGCCTCCGGGCTGTCGCGCCGTATCTCCATGTTCGCATCGCCAAAACGGACGGTGTATTCCTTGCCCTCATAGGTGCCTGTTGCGACAAACTTTTTCTTCCCGTAACCGGGCTCGCCTTCTTTGATGCGACGAACAGGCATGGTGGACCTCTTAGGTGAGGCGGTCAGGAGACAGCGCGCCGTGGTTTACCCCGATGCGCTCAGAGAGATCTTCGAGCTTCGCCAGTCGGCGGTCGATGCTGGCCAGCGTCTTTGTGATCGCTGCACTCTCAGCCCGCTGCACTCCGATCAGCGCGTCGATCTGGTCGAGATGCCTCTTGCCCAGCGCGGCAACGAGAGGGATGCCATGCTTGACGACGATGATGTAAAGGCCGAAAAGGACGGCCAAGAGCACCAGCACGGCGGCGCCGGGACCGGCGAACAGGGGAGCCAGGGCAGACACGGTTTCGGCGTCAGGCATCGTTGACCTCCTTCACGCGGTCAAGGATAGCGCGGAGCACGGGCCGGCAGTAGGTAACTCCGGGTGAAGTCGCGCTTGCCGCGTCATAGTTGGCCAGAAGATCGTCCATCTCTACCTGCGAGAACCGAAGAACGACGATCGTCGGCGTGCTGCTGTCATCATCCAGAACTTTGTAACAATCAGTGATGAGCATCAGACCACCTCCATAACGGAAATACGAAGCCGTCTAACAGTCATGGACGAGTTGCCGGCAGACGTACCGAACAGGTCAAAGGACAGCTTAGGGTCGGTTCCCAGCCGCAGCGAGCCACCTTTGACGAAGGTGGGGAAGTCCTGCGACCGGCGACGGCCCACGAACGTCTGAAGGTCCGGGTTCGCCGGCAACGTCGTCAGGCCGTGGCAGATCTCGATGCCCTCCGGGCAGCGCATAACCGAGGCAGACCATGCAGCCGGGGGCGATGCCGCCGTCGTGTCGGCGGTGTCGTTGACTGCGCCGCTGTGGTAGGTCCGGGCGTTTATGCTGTAGACAGTCCCGTTGAAGGTGCAGCGGCTTGAAATGTTGCTGTTAGTCGAAGAACTGGAACCAGCGGAGGCCATCATAATGTAGCCGGCTGCGCCGTTGGAGAGATTGCCGATGGCCACTTGCGCTTCGACGGCGAAGATGCGGCGGAACACATCGCTCACCCCCAGCGCGGTCCAGTCAGGGTCGAACAGGATGGACCTTTGGCCAGTCGAGTTGACCGAGAACACCAGCCCTTGACCGTTGGTGGGCGTCAATGAGCCTGTTCCAATGCCATCGATGCCAGTCAGGGAGATGAACGGGGCGCCGCCGACTGTGAGGTTGATGGACCCGGTCGTTCCCGTCGTTGCAGCGGCAGTATCGACCGTCGTAAGGTCATAGTCCGCGACAACTTTCCAGCCAATCGTGCCGCCACCGCCAGAGTTGGTGGGGCCGCCAGATGCCCCGGTTGCGGGGTCGAAGAAAGGGATGATGGGCATATCAGGCTCCTTGCCCCTTAGAGGCGGCGTAAGCGTCCAAGAGTACCCTCGCATACTTCCGGGCGATGGTTACTGATGGCGAAGTCGCAGATGTAGGGTCGTATTGAGCGAGGTCCGCTTCGAGGGTGGAGAGATCCACTGCGAGGTCAAAGACCTGACACTCCACTTCGGCCCCGCCTTGCGAGAGGTCCGCGACGGTCAGAGGGGTCTGTGTAAGTACCGTGATCATGCCTGCGAGCCCCCTGCGAGCGCCTTCCAGTAATACTTTACAGTGTAAATGTTCAGTTGAGCGCCACCGCTTCCAGTCCCTCCCTGCGCCACCGCGAAATGAACTCCCCAGTTCCGCGTAAAGCTGTCCTGCACGTTGCCCTGCGCCTGTACCGGGTAACCGCCGGCTGCATAAGGCATGTTTGTCTGGACGAACTGCGCGTTCACAGGGACCGGGACGGGGCCAAGGCACCCGTCCACGGGCAGGGTGAAGCCGTGATCGGAGTAGTCGGGGAAGTCAGTCCAGGCAGGGTTCCACGGATAGACGGCGACGTATCCCACGGTTCCGAGAGTGATGAGGTCCACGCCGATGTCCACGCCGTCGAACAGGGAGCGCGTCACCCACCCAAGGCTTTGAATGGCGCCGCTTCTATTGATCGAAACGAGTAATGCGGGATTTCCTGCGATGGTAAACGAGACAGCCTGCCTGCCGCGAAGCCGGATGCCGAAGTTGGTGGAGCCAGATCCGGGGTAATCCTGCCCGAACTTGACCTCTGCGTATGAGTAGTCTCCCGTCAACGTGGCCCTGCACTTGACGCGGACCATGCTCGCGATGCTCGAATACATCGAGCCTTCGCGCTGCGAGTTTGTGGACTGCACAGCGGGACGAAGCGAGAGGTCGATCAGCCGGGTTGAGCCCACAGTGTTTTGCGTCGAAAGAACCGCCGCCCCACCGCTGACGCTCGCACTCTCCGAAGTCGGGGCCGTGCCCGCTGTCACCGCGTAAGCGAGGCGGTCCAGCGCATACGACTTTCCATTGACCGTATTGGTCTCAACGACGGTGGCGAAGGTGGAAGCCGTGCCAAGCGGGATCGTCGGGGAGAAGGCAGACAGGTCTGGCCATGCGATGAAGTCGGGCGCTTCGATCCAGTTTTGCCCGATGTTGGTCAGATCCAGTTTTCTGCGAAGAATAAGCAGTACCAGTTGGTAATCCGCGCCAATCTGCCGCAGATAGTTACCGACGATGAAAGAGCCGGGAGGGCAAGAGGCCCACCGCGCTCCTTCCGCATCCCCGGCTGTGACGGGACGCGGGTACATGAAGCCATCGCCGGTCGGGCGATAGGCGGTAGAGCTTCCCACGGGTGTCCTTGCGGCGAAGCTGTACCCCTCAACATCTTCATCCCAATCAAGTACCTTTTCTTCCGCGACTATGTAGGAGTAGTTAGCCCCTAAGTCGGTCCAGACAAAAAGCACGCCGACGCCGACGTTGCCGACTGCATCGCGCACGATCACGCGGTAGGCAGTCGAGCTTCCCTCAGAGACAGAGGTCGAAGGAACCGCCGCGCCATTGAGTTGCAGCACGTTCCCGCTGACTGTCAGGGTCGCATTGGTCGTTCGGCCATGAGGAACGACGCGGTAAACGAACGGGGCAGTCCCGTTCGTCGGCGTGTTGAGCGTGATGGAGCCGGTGGAAGCTGATGCCTGCTGAACGACTTGGGTAGGAACGTCAAGCCATACAGGCGTTGACGCTCCCCCACCGCCGCCACCGCCACCGCTCGCACCCGTCAACGGGTCGAAGAAGGGGACGATCGGCATAGGTCACTCCCGCCAAGTGATCGTCGTCTCTTTGAGATTGCACGTTCCTGCGTCGGTTTTTACCCACACATAGACGATGGTATCAGTCTGTACGGGGTTGAGGTTGCTCATGCCGACGCCCGCAGAGAAGGCCACGCTCCCCGTCGCTGCCGCGCCGATGCCCGTGGCGATCGTCGCCTCAGTGTCGGGCAGGATGCTCTCGTTTCCTGCCGCGTCGGCCGTCACGCGGACGGTCAACTTGGTCGCGCCTGCGGCAATCGCATGAACGTGGACGTTGAGGGTTTCTAGGATGCCTACCCAGGACGGCGCCTTCGCGAAGTCCGGCAGGAACTCGCTCAGGTTATGGACACGGGCCGTGCCATAGGCGTTCGTCAGGGCCGTGGTTCCAGTGGTCTGCGAAACGTGCAGGAAGTTGGTGATACGAGTGGGCATGTTTTCCTCCTCTTTCTCGGACGGCTGAACACTACTCTACCCTGATCTGCTCTTGAATGGCGCGGACACTCTCTGCCTGCTGTCTCCGCGCTTCTTCCGGCGTCATGGACACCTTCGGTAGCACGGTTTCGAGGGCTGCGCCCATACGCGTTTCTGGAAGGACCGGCTGCGGATAGATGGCGAAGGGCGCCTTTGTCGGATCGACTTCGCCGTATGAGAAGGCGATCGGGAAGATCTTTTGCGCGGTTTCGCTAAGTGGAATGTTCCGCATCACGCTGATGTTTTTGAGGCCCCGCTTCGAGGGCTCGAACACCATATACTGCGGCTTTCCATCATACATTCCCATGTATACATGCGGAACGCCCTCAGCCGGCTGCCGCGTCCAATAGCCTGTTTCTTTGTCCTTATACTCATCAGGAGGCTGGATAGCGACGGGGTCGAAATACGCCGTGAAAGTATCCCACTCCCCGCCCGGCAGGCGGTCAGGGTCGAGTAGGTGCGCCCGCAGCATCAGCGCCCAAAAGACCTTCTCATCGCTCATCGGCGCGGCATCGGGGACGCCGGTCGTGATGTATTCCTCGCCTTCGGAAAAGCGGTCGTATGCCTCAACGACGGCCGGGGCCAAAAGCTCGCCTGCCACCCGTAAGCCCGCGCCACCGGCCGATGCGCCAAGCGTATAGACAGAGGCGAGCCCGCCCTCAGCGTCATAGGTCTTTATGACATCTTCGATGATTTTGTCTGCCTGTCGGGCTGCGCCCAGCACAGTCTCCACGGGCATCAGCACAGGAGTTTGCGGGAGATAATACGTCCCGCTGTCGGTAGTGATGATGCCGAGAGATTTCAGCGCCTTATCGCCATGAACATTGAAGGGGTCTTGCGCCTCTGCCTTTACACGCAAAAGGTTCAGCGCGGACGCTGCCAGACCCGGATTATCCGCAACGCGCAGGATGCTCTCCACGGTCAGTTGGTAGAGCATGGCCGATGAACCGATATACTGCCCGATTTGCTGCTGAATAACGTCAGGAGTGCTGGCATAGTCGAACTGACTGCGCCGTGCGAGTTCAGCGGCCTCTGCCGGCGCATCGCCACGGGCAAGGGCCATCTCGAACACGCTCTTGCGGAAGTTCAGTTCCAGGGCCTCTGCAACTCGCATGAAAAACCCTTTGTTCAGAGGGTTCAGCATGGAGATCGCATCCGCGATGTAGCTGGTGTCTGCCGACTGTTTCGCGATCTTTTTGGCATCGCGCATGAGTTCAGTGGCGAGAGTACCCACCCGCTCCGCTTCGAGGGCTGTCACTCCGAGCCCGTAATCATTGGCCAGATTTTCCAGCATCTTCGGGGAATAGTAGACGCCGTTTACGTCTGTAATACCGCCCCCGAAGTTACGGCGCCTCATCACTGCGTCGAAGGCGCGCTTACTGAAACGCTGTGTCGCTGCCAGCGTGTTCGCGGCCCCGATGGTGGACAGCGGGGTAAGCGCCATCTGGATCAGTCGGCCGCCCCATACAGGCAGGTTCGGGATGATGTAGCCATACATCGTCCTTTGCTGCCAGTTCCTGCGGCCCGTTC
>Ga0315904_10010959_pt1 | contig 11640 bp, 5 predicted proteins | sample LakEriMetagenome_6_FD_203529 | JGI IMG/M metagenome (GOLD analysis project Ga0315904, IMG submission 203529) | Freshwater fungal communities from buoy surface, Lake Erie, Ohio, United States - Buoy 12 MA120 | ecosystem: Environmental > Aquatic > Freshwater > Lake | place: USA: Lake Erie, Ohio...
GTGCGCTGCAAAAGTTTAGAGCAAAGGAAATAACAAATCACGGAATAAAGATAAAACTATACGATGGAGAAGAAAAAGATATTGAATTTTGAACTGTACAAAAGATATATGTATGGTGAAGATAAGTATATTAAACTTCTAGAAGATTATAACATAACATGGTATGATCTGAAGATATTTACAGACAAAATGATTAAGTCAGACTCATTCACAAAATCTAGCATTACATTTGGAGTAAAAGATAGTCCATACTATAGTAATGAAGATGAGATGTTGGTTCCTGAGTATAGATACGATGATCTAAGCCAGGATGAGAAAAGTTTTTATGAAAATTATAAATGCGATGAATAAAGAAGATAAACATTACGACAACACAAATGGTAGCATCTACAAATTTTGTGAGCAGCAGAAGTTAAATGCTTATGAGTTCGACATCATTAAGCGAGTTGTAAGATGCCGGAAGAAAGGTAACTTCATAGAAGACCTAGAGAAAACAAAGAGAGTAATTGACTTATATATCAAGGAACAACGTGATCCAAGCAATTGTTCATGTAATTCTAAAACCTATTTTGTAGGATACGATGGCAAAACATATTGCATACGATGCAATAAACTAAAAAACAAATGAAGCAACCAAGCATAGAACAAAAGTATTTAGCACTAGCTACACTCCTCCCAGTACTTGCTGACTTTATGGAGGACCTAAAAGACAGCAATGTTTTCAAGCAAAGAGTAAAACATAGAGCTAACCATCTGATAGATGAGATTAGAGAATGTGACGCTAAGTTCTACCAAAGAAATAAGTTTCCACACCTAGATGACATCCAATATAAAGAAAAGATAATGGATATGGCTGAACAACAGTTGAAGCACGGAATGTCATTTAGAAGTTGGATAAGCAGCGAGTTTCCTGAATTACTTAAAAAAGATGTACCTTTGTAGGTAAATAATTTGTTTTGCATAAAGAGTTTTTGACCTATATTAATTCTGCGATGAATGAATTCTATGATTTAGGATCAAAACTTTACGAAGGCATGGTTGACAAAGACGAAAAAGAAGTTTTTGATGCAATCAAGCAACTTAAAAAAATGCTAACAGACATACAAAGGTCTTATGGATCGGAAGATAATTGATAGAATAGAAGAATTAGCACATACAAATAAAACAAAAACAAGTATTGCTAAAATGATATCAAAGGAATTTGATATACCATATACCGATAATATAAGGAAAAAAGTAAGCTATCATTTGAATAAAAATGTAGATCCAGGAATAGCTGAAGTTGTTAAAGAAGTTAATGTAGATGCAGCGTCTGTACCGCATCTTTGGATCAAGACTCCAAACGCATCTATATTTGTAAAAAATGCAGCATACAATAATAGCGGTATAGACTTCGATGAGATAATATCTAAACTTGTAAGCAAGAAACCAGAGAAAGAAAAGATATCTATTCCAAATGTATCTTTCATAGATAGGCTTATATGGACAGATGTTCACGTAGGTATGGATACAAGCCGTAATAAACTTGCGCTGTATGATGTTCAGTACGATAGAGATGTTCTGATGTCTAGGATAAAGGAGATGGCTGATTTTGTTATTAATAACAAGCAGTCTGATAGACTCATCATTGATGATCTTGGTGACTATATGGATGGATGGAATGGAGAGACAGTTAGGGGTGGACACAAGCTCGCTCAGAACATGACCAATGAGGAAGCATTTGATGCCGGACTCAACGCAAAGATTCTTCTTACAGACATATTATCACAGCACTATAAGTACATTACTTGCAATAACATATATGAAGACAACCACTCTGGATCTTTCGGATATGTTGTTAACTCAGCATTCAAGTATATTGTTGATCACAAGTATAAAAATGTAGAAGTAATAAACCATGAAAAGTTTATCAATCATTACATAATTGGTCAACATGGTTTTATAATCACACATGGTAAGGATAGCAGATACCTGAGATTTGGATTCAAGCCTCAACTAGATCCTAGAGGTATAGATAAAATAACACAATATATTAGGCATAACAAAGATTTATCTAACTGCAAGTATATTGAATTCAGCAAAGGTGACTCGCACCAATGCCTATTCGATATGTGTTCTTCCGATGAGTTTGACTATTTCAACTATCCATCATTTGCTCCATCATCAGAATATATCCAGGTTAATTTCAAGAAAGGAAGGTCAGGCTTTGTATTACAAAACATTGACCTTAACTCAGATAGAAAAAATATCAGAACTTATTTCTTCTGATACTTTTCTTGGTATATCGACCAAGCCTTCTTAGATATCTTCTTACCTGATGCACTTTCTATGTTGCTGATGTATTCAGATTCAGAATCTCCAATCACAGGGCCAAACTCAATGTACATTTTAAATGCCTGAGACTCTGGTACTCTTTCATAAATAACATCTAGCATTCCCTTTGGAAGATTCCTATTTTTTATGAATGTTGTGTATTTTTCGACATACTTCTCTAAATCTCTTTCTGGGAATTTATCTTGAACCATTTCTACTAGTTCAGCTGTAGATAACTCTTTACCTTCTTCATATATTTTTTCAATCTTGCTATACACACTTTGTTCTTTCAACCAAATTTCAGACTCAATGTTTGTCTCCATTTCCTTATACCTGTCTTCTCTTTGGAATTGTAGTATGTCAGGATTTGTGAATTTTACTAGCTTTTTAGTAGCTGATTCTACCATCATTTCACCACAGGTTTTAATGTCTTCTACAAAACTTGTTGCACCAAATGCACCATTCATAGCTGCATATAAAACGTGAACCATAGGATTAGTATTTGGAGAGGTTATTATCTTCTCTAAAGCAGCCTTAGATCTTTTAGGTGACATTCCGAAAAATGGAGCTACTACCTTAAAGAACTCCTCAACCCTGTCATCATTTATACCCTCATATTCTGCTTTGATTTTTTTGTCTTTTGGCTCTCTAAAAACAGGTTGGTTAGTAAATGTATCTTTATTGTTTTTATATGTTAGATATGCAGAAATCAATGGATTCCTACTCTCTAGTTCAGTAGGCCATAATGGCATTGATTTTTTAATAACATCCCACATTAATTTAGTATCTACATTATATTCTCCACCATTCATTTCAAAGAAAGCTTTATAAGAATACTGCTCAATAATAGTTGTTAATACACCCACTACAGGAAGTTTTTTAATCTTTATATATTCTAGATTTCCACTCTCATCAACTCTTCCTGTAAATATAATATGATACATTGCCTTTTCATGTGGAGATATTGAATCCAATGCATCTTTTACTTTTCTATTCTTTTCATCATCATCATCATTACTATATAATGAATATGCATTTGCTAGAGAATATGCCGCAAAAGATCCAGCCATTAAAGATGCTTGCACCATACTATTTGCAAATCCTAATGGATTTTCTTTTGAGTATTTCAATGTTTTCCTAACACCCTGTGTGGCAGGATTAAGATATGGAACTATTGTATCTGCTGTCTTAATAAACGAACCACCTTGACTAAAGTCAACCAATTCTCTACCCTCTCTAGCAGCAGACCACATAATTGCATCTAACTCCTCCTTATTAGGCTCTCTTTTATTTTCCTTTTTAAACTTATTTATCAGATTTTGTTTTTGTTTTGCATAAACAGCTACACGCATAGCAAACTCTGACTTAGAACCTAAATATGACATTGTAGCTCCAATAGTATTTAGCGTTTTTGCAGTTCCTCTTCTTAAAGCATTTTCTGATAATAATCCTTCTCTTAACGTTTTTAATCCATCTCTAGCAAAAATATCTATAGCACCTCCATGCTCAACATATTCTCTATACTCTTTATTTTCATATTCATTATCGAATATAGTTCTGATATCATCATATATTGAACGAATAATCTTTCTAGAGAATCCAGCTGATGCTTGTAATAAAGCTAATGGTTTAAACCAACTATAAACATCTGTTAAAAATACAGCATTAGCAATATCTATTGGAACGTTACCAATTATAAATAATGGGTTTCCTACTGTTGCCATATACCTAAGTATATTAACTCCTGTGAAAAAACCAACCTTTCTTAATACTCTATCTAGTTTAGTGTTTTTTATATCTAATAATTGTTCAGCCAATTTATTTTCTACTATCAATATCTTTTCAACACCATTATCGAAAAATGTAACCGGAGTATATCCAATAAGTTCTGACTTTTTATTAGGTCCTATAAAATCTGATTTAGTATATTTTTGTTTTGGTTTTCCATTTGAATCAACACCTACTACAGGGTTTTCAATTATTGATTTTGATAATGCAGCTTTTTCTTCTTGAGTGGCTTCTTTTATAGCTTTATCAAATGCATTAAGCATTTTATTTTCAGCAGAGCGAGATGTGTTTGCATGCATGGTCAACATTAATAACCATCTAGAATCCATTATTATTGCATTCTTATTTGAATTACTTAGTTTATTTATATCATGCCTTGAAATACCCATTTTAGATGCTTCAAGATCTACCTCATTAGGATTTGTAGTTGGGCCAATTAAATACTTTATTGTTTTTATAGGAGAATATTCATTATCCTTGAATTTAAGATATGTTGCCTCATTTATTCTTCCTGCTTCATACAAGTCTTTTAATTGAGATCTATAGGCTGAAAAATATACTTCAGCTCTAGAGTTTAAATCTTCGTATTTCTTTTCTCCAACTTTATTTTTAATGTCTAATAAATCTAATCTAGCATTTGCCTCATTATAATCATCTATTCCAGTATATATTTCTTTTCCTTCGGCTCTTCTATTAGCATTTATATCTATAATTCTTCTTGCATAAATTAATTTGTCTAAGTATTTTAATTCTTTTGAATCTAAACCCTTATATATTACACGTTCTAACCTTTTAAACCTATATGAAGCCCATCCAGATGCACCTGGTTTATTCACAAGCAAATCATATGCTCTTTTAGATGTTGGATTCTTTATATTCTTAATAAGCCTTTTAATACCTTCTTGCCTGTCAAACATTATTTTATTGAAGTATTTATACGTTCTTATAAATAAGTTTTCATCATACCTCTTTTTAAGAGCCTCCTCACTTCTTTTATAAATCTCATCTATATTGATGTTTGGTGCAGGCTGCTGTCCTGTTATGGCCTCAACAATATCCTTATCAGCGAATCCTTGCTTCTGTAGATATTGTTCGATGGCAGCGTCAGAGATGTTGTTTTGACGAGCTAAAGCTACTATTTGATTTATGTTGTTTTGCTTAGAGAATAATACCTGAACTGATTTTAATTGTTTGGATGTTATTTCTTCACCACTAAGCATTGAGGCTAATGATCCATCTACAAATTGATTCAATGAAAGTTTTTCAAATTGTTCAGGTGTTAACTTATCAAATGCTACAAATTTTGATTTAACATATGTGAACATAGCATTTAACCAGTTCTTAAATCTAGATTTAATACCAGCCTCAACTATAGTTTCTCCTCTATTAGCTATTAATTCAGCCATTGCCTCTTCTCTAGCTAACTCATTATCTCCAAGCTCTTTTATCTTTTGTTTTAATATCGATGTTCCTTCTAGTAGACTAAATCCTTTTTCTAATAACTTAGGATTATTCTCTCTCAAGAAAGACATCCATATATGTGAGAATTCGTGTATTGCTGTATTTGAATTAGCTTTTTCAGGATTCAAAAATATCTTTCCATCAGTAGTAAATCCATATACTACTTCTCCATCCTTTACAAACTTACTTACATTAGGATCTTTTAATGCCTCATCAAATTCTTGTTGAGTATCTACAATTGTTACAGATGGGAACGCAAGTTTAAGTTTACCAATAAGTTTTTTTAAGTCATCTATTTTAGTAGATAGTTTAGCTCCTCTAAATGCTTGAGTACTTGCTATTGGTCCACCAGCTGCTACTGCTTGATCTACTATATTAGTAATAGATGGCATCTTTCCTGCTTTATCAGGCTTTTGCAAATACATTGATTTACTATACATTTCAGGAAATACATCTATGGCATTAATTGGATTTTCTAAAATACCAATTAGTTGACCTTTCATTCCGTATGGATAGTTTTTATGATTTAGAGTATTATTATCAACTGAAGTTACTTCAGGATTTAATACATCAACACCTACAATAGCTATAATATGATTCTTAGGAATCTTACTAGTAGCTTCTTCTTGTATTATATTATTTAATGTTTGTTGATGAATATATTTTCTATATGACGCATCTTTATTACCTACAAGTGCTAATGCTGATTTTTTAGTAGGAGTACCTGGTTTAGTAACTGTATCTAAACTAATGTCTCCTGTAAATAAAAATTTACTTACCGTAAGTCTTTCACCAATTGGAGTCAACTTACTCATATTATCTAGAAGTTCATCAATAGTTTTAAAATTATTCTCTTTTATAAATTGAACAACCTTATTATCATTAATTGCATCGGAATATATTTTTGATGCTTCCTTACTAGTTAATGCAGGTTTACCATTCTTTTTTCTTTTATTATTTTCTGCATTTACTGCAAAATCACCAATATCCTCTATTAATCCTTTAAGAGAATTAGTTCGTTCTTTTTTATTAAAGTGCTTCTTTATATTGTCAGATGCTAACCTAAATAATGCTTCATTTGTTTTAATAGAATCTGTACCCATTTTCACAACAGCCATAGGTATATGGCCATTAGGAAGTTTACCTTCACTCCATAATCTATCAAACAATGATTTATTCTTGTTATATACTTCTATTGCTCTTGTTAATGTTTTTTCAGCCTCACCTTTAGATGTATTTGCCCAAGCATTATTTTCATTTCCTTCAGTTAAATTAAAACCTAATCCACCATTTACATCTATAGTAGATCCTGTAAATGGATTTTTTATAGGACCAGAAGATAGTTGATCTGAAATTGTGAATATAAAAGGAATACCATTAAATGTTGATATATCTTTTATTATCCCACCATTCCATACTGATTTTAATTTATTACTAAATCTCTTGATTAATGAACTTATGTTGGTTTTATTTTTAGTGGTCATGTTTGATGGAATATCGAACTCTGCCTTTTCATCTGGCAGTTCATTCATTTCCTTTGATATTTTATCTACATCATCAACACTAACATCTAATTCTTCTTCTCCTTCCTTCTTAAACTTTGGAGGAGTTTTACCCAACAACTGCTCAAGCAAAGCAACCTCTTCATCTATTTTCTTCTGCTCTTCTTCAGTTTTAACCTTTTTAGGTTTTGTTGCTTTAGGTTCAGCAGGCTTCTCTTCTGTCTCTTTCTTAGGAGCTGCTTTCTTAGGAGCTGCCTTTTCTTTTGCTTTACCACCAAGTCTACTTACAACATCAGTAACAGTATCGTCAGTAATTCCTTGATACATATCTGTCTGCACAAGGTTCTGCCTCTGCTGTTCAGAGAATGCACCTGGTATATCATCTAATGCTACAAAAGCAGAGTTTGGTGCAAACTCAGCTATCCATGACTCAATCTCACCACCCCTATTAAGTGGATCATTTGCCGGACTAGTTTCACCAACTATCTTCTCAGGATACTTGAAACCACGCTTAACAAATACATCTCGCATAGCATTTACATCACCCCTTCTCCATGAAGAACTGATAACAATGTCAGCACCTGTTTCTTCAACTATTCTATTAAGCCTATCAACAGCAGCACGATCAAAGTCAGCATACCCATCATCAAGTGTGTTGTCTTGCGCCTCACTACCCATAGGACTAAGCACTCCATCAACATCTACAAATACAACCTTATCTGATACAGGTGATGCCAGTATACCATTATCTGTACTTGCTATTGGGGCTGCTGCTGCTGTTGGTTCAACTGCTGCTGTTGGTTCAACTGCTGCTGTTGGTTGAGGTTGTACTGTTCGCTCTTTAATATAAGGCTCTTTAACAGTCATCTCTTCCATTACAATATCAAAGACAGGAGGTGGTATTTCACCTATTTTATTCTGTCTATCTTTTATTGCTAAATCTAATGCTATATCACCATCAAATGTGAACTCACTACCAAACCTATCAACCATAGTTACAGTAGATAAGTTTCCATCATCTCCTATAACTATACCATCTTCTTTTACTTGCATAGATGGAGTATCAAATACAATGGTATTTCCATTTGGAAGTTTAGCTTCTACTACACCCTTAGTAGTGTCAAATTCTACTTCTTCTCCATTGTGGATGGCTTTTGCTCCTGAGAAGAACTCTTCGACTTTAACTTTTTGTACATTTTCTCTAGTGCTATCAGCTGCTCTCTTTTGGGCAACTGTGACAGTCTTATCCTTTGTTCTAAATTCATAGTTATCTAATTTTTCAGCCAAGTTCAATAGGCTATCCTTGACATTATTTTTTACATTGTCTGAATACTCTGAGTTATCTATATCATCAAGTTCTTTGAATATAACCTCTAATGCGTTATCTATATCCGCATCATCAATGTACTCAGCATTATTCATTTTATTAAGCAGAGGATCTATTACAGGCTCTAGTTTTAGATTCCTAAACCTATCTACAATATATGACTCTACTTCTTCTTGAGCTTGTTTAGCTGTCTCTTGTATAGGTCTTACTTCTTCTTGGACTGCTTGTTCACCTTCTTGGGTAGTGACTTGAGGTTCTGTTTGGGGTACTCCTTGCGCCACTTCTCCGCTAACTTGGGATTCTGGCTGAATAGGTACTTCACTTGTTGTTTGCTTTTGAACGGCATTTTCTGCTAATTTAGATAGTTCAACATTAATCTCACTTATCCTATTCCTTTGTGGAGTAGTTAGGCTTTGATCCTTATTTTCTATTTGTTTCTCTAACATAGACCTTTCAATCATTAGGTCTAGTGCTACAGATTTCTGATCAGTTGTAAAGTTTTCAGGCATTGATCTAACATGATTCTGTATCTCTTGAAAAGAACCATATATTTGTTTTGCTCCTTCTTTTGTATATTTTCCTGTTAGAATAGATGACTTCAAATTAGTTAATATAGCTTGATCCATATTCTCTAATGAAGCAGAGTTAATTAATACTTCTAACTGCTCCTTATTTGCCATACTTCTAACGCCAGTTGATATAACTTGTGGTGCAGATGCTACACTACTCATTATACCTCCACCTAACGCTCCTAAATACGCTTCATGTGCTAAGTCAGTAAATATCTCCCAAGCACTTTTATTATTGAAATACTCTGAACCAGACATCCCATCATATACCTCTTGTATACCTAACTTAGATAGTGCTTGCAATCCTTCAGTTGTTCCCTCTACAGCAGCAGATGACAACACCTGTAATGGTACTGTTTTTAGTAAAGCTTTCGTGCTGCTTGTCATAGCAGCTTGAATATATTCTTTGGAAGCATTTTTAGGTACATTCTTAAATGTAGTGGCCATTATGTTGTTAATAACCGTTTTACCTACACCAGTTCTCTGTAGAGCATAGTCCATCCCAAATTTCTCTAACACAGATGATAATAAACCATATGCGCCAGACATCATTACTTTATTAAATTCAGAGATATTTGCTCCGTTTTGTGTCAATGTATCTAGCTCATCTCTCATCTCCAAATATGATGGAGCAAAGAATGCTGCTGTTTGAATAGTGTTAGCTGCTTTAGCTCCTGCTCCAGCTGCTGTTCCCAAACCTGCACCAAAGGCTAATGTACCTAACGATTCAGCCAATGATAAAACAACTGATCCTAAGTCACCTCTATTTTTAGAGGTCATATATTCTTCAGTAGTATAATCACCAACAATAAATCTTATTAATTCTTCTTGTTCTTTCTTACCGAAGTCTGGAGCCAATAGCCTAGGTAGAGCTGTGACACCTTTCAAGAATTTATATGTTAATGCTTCACCAAAGCTACCTTGCGCTTCTTTTCGTAAGTACTCATTAGCAATAGCCTCTTCTACTGTTTTACTTACTCCTTGAATATATGGTGTTTGATCTTTTAGTTCTGAACCAATACTTAATAATTCATCATTTAATTGTCTTATTTGTGGCTCATATTTTTCTTTATATTCTTGCTCAGATAATTCACCTCTTTTTATTTGAGACTGAACATCCATAGCATATGCATTTAATAGCTTACTTTTTCTATCATAATCCTTGTACATTTTATTGATATCATCAGTAAACTTTGCACTTTGACTTATCAGTTCTTTATCATGTGGTATTGCTGCAACTTGAGCTTGTATTTCTTTATCATCGTATGTTGATCCTGTCTTAGCAGCCTGTTTTTGTTTATCATAAATATCTCTATAAATCAAATGAGACTGCTTTGCATATTCCTTTCTAGCTAACTGCTCTTTCTGATTAGCGAGATCTTTTTCTTCTTTGGTTACTGTTTTAAACCTAAAAACAAGAGGTTGTTGGTCAGTAGGTTTATTTATATCATATTCTGGATCTCCAGGTTGAGCCTTTCTATTATAAACATTTACACCTTCTTGAATTTCATTGGCCTCTTTAGCAGATCTTAGTGACTCTATTGAATTAACAAGTTCTTCGTTTGAATGTGTTTTAATAAATCCTCTAAGGCTTCTAGCTTGCTCATTGTTTGTATCATCAGTCCAGTTGTCAAGGTCGATGTATATGCTATCTTTTTTATTTGGAGAAAACACCTCAATGGCATCACCTTCAAAAATGCTTCTAGCACTTCTTCTAAATGTGAAGTTTGGAAACTTTGCCTTTAATGTTTTAATTACTTCATCTTCTTCTTTAGCTATTAAATCAGAGTTAATGGAAGATATATTTTTATCAAGTGTTTTTTTCTTCAATAGTTCTACATCCTCTGCTACTCCAGAGAATTTATCTAAGCCTGCTGAATATTTTATATTTTGTCCAAATTGTTTATTCAATGCATTGATAGAACCCTCATTGTATACTCTATAGAATTCTTTATTGCCAGCAGGTCTTTTTTCCCAAAACCCATCTCTAACTCTATATTCAGCATCTTTACCTGGGAAGCCTGTAAATACATTTTCAACAGGAGATGTAGATGCATTTTGTTTGAAATGAGCATTTAACTTAGCTACAAGTTTTGGATCATTTACATCTTGATAACCAGCTATAAATTCTTTATCTGTTTTACCTTTTATAGCAGCAGCTGGATCGTATTGTTTAATACCTAAATCACTTAAAGCAGTATCTGCATCATATGATTTAACTCCTACTTTCCAAACAGGATATGCACCGCTTGTGTCTAATTTAAACTGAACTGATTCTTTTCCGGGAAGTCCTACAAATGTTTTAAGTGATGCGTATTTATCACTCTTTTTAGTTTCCTTCGGCTCTGCTCCTATTGTTCTTTTAGCAAACTCTGTTGCCATTTCAGTAGCCTGCCTAGTTATTTCCTTACTTACATATGTTTCACCCTTTTTAGGTGTAGCACTAGGTGCTGCTGATTTAGCTGATTGTACAGCTACTTGACCTAAAGACGATGGTTTTTGTTTAGTTGAAACAGCACTTTTCTCAAGAGTATTAATCCTAGATTGTTCTTTTATTTGATAGTAGTTACCCTTTCCATCTGGATCAATGTACCAAGAACCTCTTGTTTTTTTATACTTAGCTTCAGCCCTTCCTGGATATGTATATGTTCCATCAGGTCTAACAGCTGATGACTTAACT
>Ga0315904_10010963_pt1 | contig 11638 bp, 11 predicted proteins | sample LakEriMetagenome_6_FD_203529 | JGI IMG/M metagenome (GOLD analysis project Ga0315904, IMG submission 203529) | Freshwater fungal communities from buoy surface, Lake Erie, Ohio, United States - Buoy 12 MA120 | ecosystem: Environmental > Aquatic > Freshwater > Lake | place: USA: Lake Erie, Ohio...
CTATAATCTATAGATTGAGGATTCATTATATAATCTTTAAATGAATTTATACTTTGAGTAGTAGCCCAATATCTAATTTCTTGAGCATAGCCTATGAATGGGTCAGAAACAGGATAATAAGTACTTATAGGAGTATCAAAAAATGTAATTTTACTTCCACTATATCCCCAAGTTGGGGTATTATTTGCAGTTGATGATGAATATAAATTCATTATTTGGTTTCCATCATATCCATCATAATATCCAGTACTACCAGCAAATAATGTAAAAGTATGAGCTCCTGAGTTTGGGTCATTACCAAATGATCCTGATCTGTTAACCATTATAGACCACCAATTACCATCAAAAAATGGGGCATATATACTGCAGGTGTATTGTGATGCTAAATTACCTTTAATATCTAAATATAAAGTACCATATTGGTAATAAGGATTTACATCTGATCCACTATATGAGCTTGTTGTAAGACCTGAGCTAGTATAATATAATGTTAAATTAGTAGTATAATCACCTGTACTACCTGAGATTTCAAATAAACTTTGAGTAGATGATACATCAAAATTAGATGATATGTATGGTTTAATCCTGAGTTGGATAGATTCAGGTCTGTTACCTCCTGCTCCCCAGTTTGGGTTAAGGAGAAGAGAACTAGTAACTACAGCTGAGGATGCTTCAGTAGTATCTAAAATATAACTAAATTGTTGATCAAAATAATCATAGGTAGAAGTATCTTTATCTCTACCTCCAAATTCACTAATTCTTAAAACAGTATCAGGTACACCAAAACAATTTATTAAAGCACGTAAACCAGGTATAGTACCTTTAGTTTTAGCTAAATAAGGTAAGTTATGGTAAATACGTTTGTATACTTCTTTATTATAATTGTCTATAGGAGTAACAGATGCTTCATATGAAGCTGTTACATAACTTGTAATTAAATCTGATCCTGTAGGTGATAAATTTATACCTGTGCTCCCAGAATTAAATCCTGTAAAGGCATTAAATAGGTCTTCGGATGTGAAGTTATTTTGATATAATTTTACTCCAAATGATCTTAATGCCTCTGCTACTAAATCTTTAGAAATACCATAATCTAATCTATTATCAGCATTATAGCGATTAGTTACATCTTTATAATATGTCCATAGATAATCATAATGTTGTCCTACTAATTGTACAAAAGAATAATATGGTGAGTTTCTTTCATCATCACGTATATATTCAGGTATAGTGTAGTATAAATAATCTTGATTATTTCTATCATATATAGAAGCACTTAATAATCTTCCTCCATAATAAGCAGATATAGGATCAGAACTACCTAACCAAGTTAGAACTTCATTACTACCAGTTGAATATAAAATGTAAGGTATTGTACTGTTAGATTTAGGCCATGTATATGAACCTGATTCGTAGTACATATAATACTCATATCCATCAAAATTTTGGATTATATCTGTTATTTTATTTTGAATAATAACAGAACTTGTTAATGATGATGTGACACTAGATAATAAATTTAATTCATTACTATATGTTTCTATTTGTTTTACTTTATAGTAAAAATTATTTAATCTAGTTTCAACTGAAGAGAAATGTATAAAATTAGAAAAATCAGTATAATCAAGACTAATATCAATTGCTTTTTCTTCTAATATACTTTTAATTTGATTTACAGATGAAGTAAGAGTATTAGATAATAATAAATTATAATTAGTATAATCTGTTGAATTATTTATTCTATCCTGTATATTTAAATTAAAATTTGGACCTTTTATACCAAATGTTACTATTGGTGGGGTTATAGGATCTGGGGTATAACTTATATTAAATGCTAAAGAGTCAGCTATTTTAGTTACAACCCAAAAATCTGAGTTAGTACTAATATTAGAAGGAAGAGGATTATATAAATTAATTAATATATCATTTGTAGTAGGATTAACTTGTATATTGTTAGCTACTGCTAATGTATTATTACCAAAATTTAAATAAAAATCATTAAAATAAAAAGAAGTATTATTAGTAAAATTATTAACTATGAGAACAGGATCTATTGATGGTGAAGTATATTTAACAACTAATTCAGTTCTATCAGCTGATATACTTTTTATAAAAAGGCCTTTATTTATAGGATTAGTTAATAATTCATTCCTATAAAAGTTATAATATGTATTATAATCTCCAGATGTTATTCCTCTATTACTTAAATCAACTTCAGGATTTATTTCTATAGAACTAATATCATTTGATACAACTGTCCCATCTATTGGAAATGAAAAAGCATTATAGTTGTAATCTACAGTTTGAAATGAATTATTCTTTGTAGAAATTACATACTCAATATAATCAGTAGATGGATTAAATGTAGCCTCAATTTGAGTTGGATTAATTAATCTTTCATCCTGTGAAGAATAAGGGGAAGAAGAAAATATTTGAGATATGGATACAGCCATTATGTTATATTTAAACTAGATGAAAATTGAAGATTTAAAACTTGTTGATTAACTGCTAACAACTGTTGTCTTAATGATGATATTTCATCTAATAAAAGTTGAGTTTCATCATTTGGAATAGCAACATTTATATAATCTCCACTTGTTTTAACTAAATACTCATGTGAATTTATATTTCCTTCAGCTGGGATATCATAAAATATTTTATTATAATACCCAAAAAATTGTTCCACAGTTATAGTATCTTCAATTGGTGGTGGTGGAAGTTGTAACTGTGTAAAAGAAGTATCAATAATATTAGTATATTCTCTTCTATTATAAACTGTTTTATTTAGAGGATAATTAGCCATTTATTACTTTAAAATTGTAATTATTATCAAATATTAAAACATTACCATTAATAACAGTTTTAATTAAAATACTATAATATCTTTCAGGTTCTAAACCATTCATATATAATGTAAAATAACTTCCACTAGCATCCACGCTTAATTGAGTAAATTGATTATCAAAATCAATTACATATTCATTAGTGTATGTATCCTTGACAGCATAATATGACGCTGTTGGTAAATAATAGTTTTGGGTGTAATAAGAAGCTGTTTGAAATGTTCTAGCTGGGTATTCAGGTCTACTATTTACTCTAAATTTATTTATACTATTAGGATTAAATACACCAGGATTTTCATCTATAGATATTGTAGCTGGGAGTGTGTTTAATTCAGTTAATGATCCAGTACTAAATGAATAATCTCTCCATTTTATTTCTAACTGTGGAGGGTATATAGTATGAGTATCTCTTGAAAAGTAATCTAAATTAATATTATATAAAAGACTATCTACAAATTCAACTGCTTGTTTAATAATAAATCCATTATTAGCTATAGATCCTGAAAACCAATCATCTACAATTGGAGTAACATCTATGTTAATATCTTTGTCATCATAGTATGAAAATGACTGCGTATAAGATGAAGTATACCAATTACCTCCACCACTCACGGAACCATATGATCCTGTTACTCCAGCGGGGAATCCCGCTGTAATCCATGCTCCACTACCTGAAGTTAGTCTATCATACCAACTTACTCCATTAGTATACTCAGGAGAGTAAGAAAATTTTCCTGTACCCATGTTCCAAGAACCAGTTACAGCATATATCTCTAAAGTAGTGTCTGAGTTTAGACCATTTGCTTCTGCTATAAATCCTCTTAAAGAAGCACTCCAAATAGATCCACTTACTTTATTAGTAATAACATCTGATATTTCATCTGATGAGAATTGAATTAAAGTCCTAGCAGCTTGGGTATTACCACTATCTTGGGCGTCTTCAATACTTACAGATAATATTTCATTTAATCCTGTGTTTTTATTAGGATATCTAGAATATATTGTAGCGTCTTGTGAGGGAAATAATTTGTATATAGCCATTTGTTATAAATATAAAATATTAAAAAGATACAACTTTACCTTTAATATCATTATTAGGATATTTTACTTCAAATATCATTGGGTCTAAAGATGGGTAAATAACATTATTTTGAGTAGCACCCACTATATCATAAGCGTACTCTGAGTATCCTAATATAGCTCCAGTCTTATTAATTATATCTACATCTTTAACTGTTTGAACTCCTTCTACTTTATCTAAAAGTAAATAAATATCTTTTAATATAATAGGTTCATTTATTTGCCAATTATTTAAATTAAAAAATTGTTTTAGTTGAGTAATACAATTAAATATAACTTCATTACTATTATACTGAGGATAGACAGTAATATTAAAATCTACACCTATGTTAATAATAAACGCGTCTTTAATTTTAATAGAGTCATTTATTACTCTATTTTGTGAGATATATGTAGAAAGATTTTGTTTTAATGCTGGGGATGCTTGAGTTAAATTTCCATTAACATCATAAGATAAAACATATAAATCTAAAATAGATGGAGTTTCTCCTGGAAGGAGAGATGATATTTTTTGAGTTTCGATATATGCTTTTGATATTGAACCATAATCTGGAGGTAAACTCATAGCTCTAACTAAGTAATCATCTAATGTGACACTTCTTTGTTGAGTAGTAAAACTAGCTAAAGAATTTAATCTTATTTGTTCAATTGTGTCCCCAGGTGAACCCCCATTAGCAGCTGATGGATTGTTTGTGGCTACAGAATTAAAAACATATTATGCTAAAGTAGCATCTAACCCATTATTTAACTTAATATTATTTTTATTAGTTATAACATTTAATATACCAGAAGCTACATTAGATGTAATTCCACCACCAATTAAATATCTTACTGTTAAAGTAGTATTATTAGGAGCAATACCATAAGTATCAGTATATAAAAAGTTAGATGGAGAAAATGCTGTTGTTAATAATGATCTTTTATATGGTAAACCTAAACCTATATTATCTGGGTTAGGGGTGATTTCTTCATCAATATTTGATGTGTTTGTTCCAGCACCAAATTGTAATTGTAAAGTAGTTGGGGTTGTAAAACGAGTAACAAATCTACGAGGAATTTTTTTAAGCTGAAGAAGAAATGGAACATCACTTTGATTAACTGAAAAGTTAGGGTTATTTACATTAGTATTTTTAATAGTATCATATACCATTTCTTGAGCTAAGTATGGTACCTCATACCAAGTATTTCCATCACTATCAGTTATATCTAATATTTTAATTATATTAGAATCTTCTATTTCTACTGTTGGGTATTTTTCTACAGACCCAAAAGAGAATGTTGTTGTTTTAATTTCGGCTGATATAGCTTTTCTAGTTTTCTTTAAAAGAAAATAATCAACATTATCTCCAGTTGTTTGATAAATAGTTACAGTTGTAGGATCTTGTGAGCTAGAAAATGAAAAATCAACTGGGTCTTGTATTAAAAATGAAGTATTTTGATTTAAAGATGAGTTAATTTGAGTATTTTCAAGTAATTGAACAGTATAATTATAATCTGGGGTATAATTTGTTCCTGATAGTATAGCTGGAATTTGTTGGTATATATCAACATCAACTGTTGCTACTCCAGTAACTTTTGGAGTATAACCTAACATATATGCTAATGAATATATATTATTCTGTTGTCTAGTATATTGGATAAAATTCTCTTGAATTTGATTATCAAGGTAAAAGGATAATACATCCCCAACATAAGCTGACATTTCAAGAAACATAGTACCAGGAGAACTAGGAGTAAAATTAGCGTAAGTTGAAGGGAAGTAAGTTTTAGCAAATTCAGTTAATGTGTTTTTGAATTCACTAAAATCCTTATTAATGTATTTAATGTCAATATTTTCAGCCATATTATAAAGTTATATCTATAGAATTTTTATTACCAGCAAATGAATAATCAATAACAATATTAATTGAGTTAACATCATAATTTGGATTAATATTTACACTATTTGTAGTAATTTGTGGGAAATTTGCTCTTAATCCTTCTATAATTTGTAATTTAAGATTATTTAAATTTACTTCAGTTGTACTTTGAAATATAAATCTTCTTAAATCACTACCATAATTTGGGTTAAGAACACGCTCACCTTTATTAGTTAATATGTAATTAATAACATCTGATCTTAATTGTTCTGTAGTAGTGTATGTTGAATTAAATACAGCATCTGAGCCACTAATTATTGAACCAATAAATGGTAGACTTACTCCAATAGCAAGTTGATAATCAAGATCTAATGGATTGTTATTTTCTATTCTATATGCCATTATTTACTATTCATTAGCCCCATTATTTGGTCTAAACCTACTTCACCACCTGGTAAGCTTGATCCTTCACCAGTTGTGTTAACTGGGGGTGGAGTATATGCGGGTTGAGCGTGAGATGAGTTAGCAGTAATAGTAGTATCAAATTCACCTCCAATCATATTTCTTAGATTACGTCTAAGGTCATGATTTACAGTAGTTCCAGATGTTTGAAATGCTACTGGTTGGGTAGGAGCGGGAACATATGTTTCCTGTACTACTGTTTTAGGTGATTTAACTGCTTCAAGGAGAATATCTTTTAATTCTTCTTGAATTGCTTCACGTACTGCTTCTTTAATTAATTTTTTTAGTCCGTCGATTTTCATATGATTATAAATATTTGATTATTCAGCTGTTATATTAGGAGTTGTATCTATTATAAATTTTAATTGAGATACCAATACTGCAGGATCTGATGCAAATGAAGAGTCAGTTCTTAATACATCTATTCCCTGTTTATTTTGAGCCACAGCGTATCGTTTAATATATTTACTTTCATTTTTTTCATCAATTTTGACTCCTAAAGTAAATCCTTTATAAGTATTAGTATTTTCATTCTGAGTTGCTACTACTGTAGGGTTAGCTAAAGCATTAATCTCAGCATTAATTTGTTCTAAATCCATATTTTGATCCCCAGAACAGTGTTCTAATATAACGTCCAATATGTCTAAAAATTTTAAAATCACTCCTAAAAATGTAGCGAATGATGCTATTGTTATATTTACAGTGGTAATTGTTTTTTCATTAACTATTATTTCATTTTTTATTTTAGCTATAAATGAAGATATTTTAGCTTGAAGTCCCACGGTCATTGGAGGTAATCCTAATGGAGGTACACCAGTTGCTGGGTATGGGTTAGATTCAGCTAAGTTTATGGCGAGCTGTATTGTAGATATGACTGTGGCTGTTATCCCTAATATTGTAGATGTTTTTTTAATTGTATCATACATTCCATTTAATTGAGTAACTAATAAAGATCGTTGCTTAATAATAGATTGAATTTTTGATGATGATGGACAATCTATTAAACCTATTAATTGGTCTTTAGTAATTTTTCCTAGTATAAAAGCTGCTCCAGCACCAGCTACTCCAGTAGCTGCTGCTTTTAAAGCTTCTTTATCTTTAGCTGTTTCTTTAGCTCCATCTGCTGCATTTTTAGCTTTGTCAGCTTTATCTTGAGCATTTGCTTTAACAGAATCTAAAGTTGAATCTCCACTTATACCTAAATTAGAGATTACTAAAGGAATAACTTGTGGTGCAAATGGTGTTATTAAACCTATAATAAATGGAATTAATCTTTTTTTAATAGTTATTTTTTGACTATTAACAAAATTAGAAAATTTAACTTCAGGTGGTAATTCTGCGTTTAATGTTTTGTTTAGAGCTTTATTATCTTGAGATAATATTTCTTTGTTAGTTTTGGCTGTGTTTAAAGCTGTTTCGTCTGTTACTTCAGACATTGCTTTTCTAGGAATCTCATAAACAACATTATTTCCTTTAGAATTTTGAGTAGATGAATTTTGTCCTCCTTCAATAGTATAAGGTAATGGTTCACCAGAATTAGGGTCAACTATATTATTAGCTATTAATATTTCTCTAGCTGCTGATTCCTCAGTATTGGCTATCCTTGAAGGACCATTAATAACCTGCCCACTAGGAGTGGAAAGTACAGCATATAGTTCGGGACCACGTTTTTTAAACGTGATTGTACTCCCATCACTAACTTTATATATAGATGTACTCATGTTTGGTTATTTATAATAAATATGCGAAATATATGAAATTATGTTTGGCTTTCCAAGTTATGTTTATTATATTTATAGTATAAATAAAGGTTATGAAAAAATTAATTATTTTAGGATTCGCGGCATTTTTAATTCAATCATGTACTGTTTTTAAACATAAACCTAATTGTAGTCAAGATATTGTAGATTTAATCAATTATGAGGATACAATTAAGATTGAATTTAAAGGTATTGATTCATTAGTTTTTAAAAATAAGGACTACAAACATGTAGCTGATTCATTGATGTATAATCATAATGATGTTTATATGCGAATTGATGTTCAGAATATTCATACTGGTTATATTCATCGAATTGTTTTTACAAGAAATGTATTTAGTCGTTATCCATATGATGAAGTTAATTATAAATGGATAGAATAATATTAACTGTCAGATTTAATTAAGCTAAGAGCGTTAGTTGAAAATACATCTGGGTTAGTTTCAATTATTTTGTCTTTACATACATCATATTTAAATAACCATATTGTCTCATCTCTGTTTGATGGTGTTTTACCTTTTAATGTTTCAGACGCATATGTGACTACAAATGAATTATTTTGTGGTTTTATTTTATATAATTTAAAAGCTCCAACTCCTTCATGACATTTATTAACTCCCCAAAAATCTTTATAATTCTCAGTTCCTGGGGGTTTAAAGCATGTTATACTAAAGGTTATAATTTTTTCATCTAATCCAGTGGTTAATTCTTTTAGTTTAGATGAATTAATTATAAATCTATTATATCTATATCCTCCAATTCTTTTAACTTTTGGTGGAGTTGTATCACTGATAGGAAACTGGTCACCTGGTTGGAAAAATTTAAATCTTTCTTCATTTTCAGGAGAAACAGAAGTATGATATCCTGTAACTGTGTTTTCGTATTTTTTTACTTCAGTATATATATTATTGATATTACTATCAGCAAAAGATTTAGGTATATTATTATTTAAACTAGCATAATCATTTCCATCATCTCTTAATAATATTTGATTATTAGCTTTTACTTGATATGTAGCTGAGTTACATTGGTGGCCGTCACCTATATACATTACATCAAATGCTAAATTGTTAGCTAAACAATCATTATCTTTAGATGCTAATTCAACTGTTATACGTGTATATTGATCATTTTTATATTTAGGTAAATCAGCTGTTCTTTCTATTTTAGTATTAGGATCTAATAAACTAGAATTTAATTGTTCTAATAATTGTTTATTAGTTGCTATAACATCAGGTCTTTCGTTTACCACTAATACATTAGGATTAGTAGGGTTTGGGGTAAAATATCTTTCCCAAGGCTCTGATCCTACTCGAGTTATATCCCCAAACTCTATTGTAGGTCTATTACTAGGATTAAGAGTTGGATTTTCAATATATTTTTTATCTAAGAAATCGTTAACATATTTTTTTAATGCTTCCGCTCTTGCTTTAGCTAATGACCCAGGTGTTCTTCTAAACTCATCTGTTCTATCAACTCCATCTCCTGTTTCATTATCAGAATTAGTTACTTGTGACTCAGATGAAGTAATTGTAATTCTTGTATTACCTGGGTTGTTTTTTATAAACTTGAACATATCTTCAAGTTCTTGTTTTATTACTTCTTTAGACTCATTACTTAATGAATCAACAAGATATGTTCCTGATTCATAAAGTCCTTGGAGATTTAGAGTACCTCCTTTTACAGGATCAATGTAACTTGGTAACTCAGCTGTTTGTTGAGGATTAGTAACAGATGTAGTTTCTAAACCAGTTTTGGAAAAGGTAATAGTTACATCTTTTGGATCAAGGTCTACTGGTATAGTGATTAACCATTTACCTTCAGAGTCAGTTGTTGTGAATTTACCAGATGGTATCCCAGCTCCAGTTATAGTGACCTTTACTCCTTCTAATTTATTTCCTGCTGGGGTGTCAAAAACTTGTCCATTAAATTGATTTGGCATATTTATACTGTTTTAACTGTTTTAGATAACAAATTTCTAGCATTTACTATATTTAAAAGATCATTACTTAAAGTTTCAGCATCTGAAGCTATAGCTTGTAAAGATACAATTGGAGCACCATTACTATCAATGGCAGTTTTGAATGCTATATTAAGTGTTTGTAAAAACACAGCTATATCTCCTAGTACAAAATTTAAATTTTCACCTAATACAACTGATTGTATTTTACTTTCTTCTACTCCTTCAGATGAACCTAAATAAACTTTCTCAGCTGTTAATGATATTTGTTTAGCATTTACTCCTAAAGTTCCACCACATGATAATTGGATTGATTTGTTGGCTAATACTAATATCGAATCAGATTTAGCATTAAATACTAATCTACCTGAATTAAGTATAATTTGATTTCCTTCATATTGTCCTACATTGGTAGGAGGGGTTGATTTAGAAAATGAAGAATTATTTACATTAGCTGGGAATAATGGGAGTTGTTGTTTGGATGTTAAATAAATAGATGATTTATCATTATTAATATCTTCAGTTACTGGGACCCATGGATCACTAGCGTAATCAGCTTGGCCATTTCTTATTATAGTGATGGGGTCACCATTTTCATAATTAGCTCCACTAGACCAATTATTAGGTATAACAGAATTACCTACTGTTGAGCCTAAACGAATTGAATTACCCCACCTACCTTCATATATAGTATCTCCTTCATAAGGTAATAATGGATGCAAATTTGTTTTTTCATCAAATGTTTTTCCTAAAAATATATCAGTACTATTGTCTGTTACTCTTCTATAAGATCCTGATGTAGTAGAAACATAGTCTCTATCTTCAGCTTCTGTTAAATTTGGTGATACAGGAACTGCATTATGATGTTGGCTATTCCAAACATTTGAAGGAGGAAAATAATAAGCCACGGATGAATTAGGATTTTCAGTTATATTAGCCCCAGGTAAGAATATAACATATGTTAACTCATTAATAAGAGGATACTGTTTTATATTAGGAAATAATGGAATAGCAATTGTATTAGATGTAGTATTATTATTTATAGCACTTAATCCATAATATGCTTCTTCATAAAAAATAGTTCCAATACTATTCCATTCTCCATATTCTTTAAATTTAGGATGAGAATTGTCTAATATAATATCTAATACTCTAATAGGTGTAATTTTAATTCCATCCCTACCTAAATTAGCTATAGAAGATGGATTAACATTAAATGTATTTTGATATGTACCTGCTGGGCCGAATCTAATTTGAGCCATTATTCTTCAGTCTTAAATTTATCTAATTCAGCTAATAACTGTTGTTTTTCTTCTTCAGATATACCAAATCCACCATCATTAGGTCCAGCATTATTATTCATAATACGTTGAATAATTGTAGCCATTTTAATTAATTGTTCATCATTTTTAACACTTATCTCTAAGTATTCTTTAATCAAAGGAACAATAAGGGTAGCGTCACCTATTTCTTGTACGAGTGGTTTAAGTTCTGATATTAAGATAGATATTTGTTTGTCTTTCTTTTGTTGGTTGGTATAAATTTCCTCTAATATATCAGAAAATTTCTTCTTACCAAATACAACATTGTCTAGTCCATTCATAATATTTTATTTATAAATATGAACATTAGAAATTTGTGTATCCGTTTTCTAGATAAAAATAATAATGTTGT